>Ga0123342_1001389_pt1 | contig 40720 bp, 17 predicted proteins | sample Turbeawhitnodule_FD_89960 | JGI IMG/M metagenome (GOLD analysis project Ga0123342, IMG submission 89960) | Root nodule microbial communities of legume samples collected from Mexico - Turtle bean Mexico white nodule | ecosystem: Host-associated > Plants > Roots > Nodule | place: Mexico: Nepantla...
CTGGCCTAAAACAAATTTAAAGTAGTTATTTTCTTCAAATTAACAAAAGATATCGTTCTTACAATAAAATTTAAATTCTATGAAATTATCTTATGACAAAATTAAAAGCATAATTTATGGTGAGGCTTGTTAAAATAATCTTTAGAATGTGTATGCTTGTTATTTAAACTTAAACCAATATTTTTATTATTCTATGAGATTTTCATAATAGATAGTGAACTTATTTTCTAAATAATTTTATATTCATTCATTTTTCACATATTATAAAGTTGTTGAATTTAACAATAAATCTCAAAGACATATTGATGGGATAATACAAATTGACAAATGAGCTTGTGAGAATACTTATGGAGTGGGATCTGTGGGAAGAAAGGTTGCCTAGACCTCTTGGAAAAATGTGTATTAAGCATGTGAGGCTGGTGCTCTCGATATCATTTATCTAAAAAAATTTAACTTAATATTATTTCATAAATGGATTTGACATTTGGGTATCTTAAATCAATTTGAAAATTGTTTTTTATGAAATTACGAAATACAAATAATTTAATAAAATGAGAAATTATTATAAGAGTAAAATGAAAAAGAAAAATAGATAGAAAAAAAAATCCTTTTTATATATAGATATAAATAAGTAAATAAAATTTAACATAAAATCCAAAACTAATAAAAGTTAAGATTTATTGAAGAGAAACAACAACAAAAAAGTAAATGTTATTATGAAAATTTTAAAATTAGAAAAGTACCAAATAATAATAAAGCTTAAGATCATAAAATGTAGAATAAAAATATCTTCACAATGGGAATTGTAAAAAAAACACATAACTAAGGCAATGTTATAAAAACCCACCTAAACTAGCCGAAAGAACCAATCATAGCTAGTTGTTGAATAAAAATATTATAAAATAAATGTATCTCAAATCTCAATTTTTACATCAAATTGATCTAAATGAAGATCCAACAAATTTCTAAGAGAATCGATTTGCTGAGTTTAAAAAAAATTCATCTTACAATTTTTGTTACAAATATAGCCAATTCTAATTTGATACCATTAATCTAAGGTGGTTTTTAATTGATTATAAGAGTTTACATAGTAAGTCATCATATAATTAAACTCTTAAAACTAACTGTTCGAACATTAGATGTTAATAAAAAATATTTGTACCCAAAAAATGTATTAAAAATATAATGGAACATGTCACGTTACAGCAAATTCATCCGACTCAGCAAATTTTCCTTTATTCTATAATGTAAATCCAATGGTATACAAAGTAATTAACTTATAAAAAAATCTAAAAGTTGAAGAAGAATCAACAAATATTTCTTCATGGTTGGGTAGAAACAATGTAGAACAGAGAACCTAGTTCATAAATTCCCTACAATTAGGGGCTTTACAGAGACAGGGCACCTTCAGTTCATCCGGTTCATCTACATCAAACAAGTAATTATACCTGTTGCAACATTAAAACACAAAAAATCATGTTAGTCTCATTAACATCTTTATTCCTAAAAATAAGGCATTATTATATATCATGTTTGTCACTTTCAGTTCAGTATGCATGATTCCTTATATGCACAAACCATAAAAATATACAAACACAACAAAACCTACGTTAGTTCTTCACCAGCTGTAACAATGGTCTTCGCAATAAGCACAATCCGATTCTCCTCACCACTCAAGCACATAATCCTTGCAAAGCAGTTTGGCATGCACTGTAACAGGACAGGTTGATTCATAAAAAAAAATCATAAACAAATAATTCATCATTGAACATCAACAATTCCCACATTTTTTTAGCGCCATAGAGGAACTAAAGTACATGAAATCAGTTCTAGCTTACCAAAGTCCAAAGACAAGATTCATCGGAATAACTTACAGAATGGTTTATTATACGTGCAATATTGCCCTTATCCGTTGCATCAATCATCACTTCATCACTAATCTTGAACAACTGCATAGTTTATATCATTTGGTATTTAGATCGCAGTACGATGAATCCCAACGTTAACGCTAAGCATCTATGATAAAAAATTGAACATGAACTAGGGGGGACAAACGGAACATCATAGAATAGGTAGAACACCAAAGTTGAAGTCACAAATCCCCATGTCCCCCAACTAAAAGGTTTAGCTTTGGCAGTTTGACTATCTTGGAAAGGGAGAGAGAATGAATTCACATATTTAGAACACATGAAAAATGGAACTGTGTAACCCTCAATATTTAAGACCCAAGTAGAATTAATGAGAATAAAATGGGCTATTTATCTAAAACCAAATCTTGATAAATCTCAATACTTATAGGATTTCTATATAAAAAGCCCTTTAAAAAGTTGGGATAAAAAACAATCAATTTATCATTTTTCATGTGAAGCAGACAGCAAGCAAAAGCACACAAAATTTGAGTTACCAATCAAATGAATCTCATTATTTTATCAGAATAAGGCAGCACACAGAAAGTGTCTGGGTGTATATAGTACAATACTGACAGATATAAAAAAACAAGATACTCACATAACAATCTTTGCCTTCTGAACGATACTTTGCTTCCCTTAGGTCTGCAATACTACGTCGTACCTGCTCACCACGATATTCAACAACCTGCAGACACGCATAAAAAACTTTTGCATATTGTCCTTCAAGGAAACAGGGTAAGTACTTATCCAACAATGGGCCATCTTAAATTAATACTGTTACCATTTCTCCTTCTTGTAAATCTCTACGAGCAAAGAGGCCCCATCCATGAATTCCTGATTTTCCTAAGCAAACTCTTTGGTTTTCTGTCTTCTGCGACCCCAAAACATTTAAGGTTGAATATAACAAGGCAAAAAAAAACGGACAGAATGTTAATTTGAAAATAAAAGTTAAGTTTTAATTTGACCAAATGGAAAGACTAACTAACCCGTAAATGATGAAGACGTTCCTTAAGAGAAGAAAATTCACGAGATTGAGCATCCTGTCACAGAACAACATTTCAAGTTAGGAAAAAAAATCTACCAAATGTGAAAAAAGATCCTGTGGTACAGTCACAGCTCAAAAAGACTGGTTGCCCATTTCAAAAGCAATAGGTCGAACACCAAAAAAATATTACCTTAATGCCATTCAATAGAGTTACTTCAGTTAAAGAGTGAATCTTTGGCCCCCCAAGCAAGTGAATTGTAGGCGCAACAGTCTTCTGGCAATATTAGGGGAAATAAATTGAATTACACCAAACTAAACTGATTAGATAATGCAAAGTAGATAACTAGACTTTTTTACCTTTTAGGTATATAATTTAGAAAAAATACTTAAACGAATAGATCTTTAAAAAATTACATGGTATATATATAGGTCGAATTTTAAAATGAGACTATTTTTTTTTGTTTTAATCATGTTTTAAAATAAGATTTCTATTATTTTAAAAAAATAAAATCATCATAAAATCACAATTTTTCTATTAAAATTTGTGTTCTTAAAGATGATTTCCTTTTGTTAGAAATTGCGTTTTAAAATATAACTTATATACTTCAATTTTGAGTTCATAAAGATTTTAGAATGTAAAAATCCCAAATAACCCATTTACACCAAATCCAGATTATAGTATTTAGTTTTGGATGCAGCTGAACTACCGGAAGGAACTATGATATGACCATAAAACAAAAAGCTATAAAATTTCATACAATTTCACGGCCACAATAGAATGTTCTAAAGCACCTTATTGGAAGACCTTTCGTACACCCGAGTGCGGGCAGCAGATAGTGGATCAATCTCATGAATTTCTGAGTTTGAAGGTTCAAGAAGTTCTATATTTTTTGTGGAAGCCAGACTTGATCCCCTGAAGCACCTCGGGTGATTATGAAGCGAAATTGACGGTGAGAATACCTCCATGGGTGTATGCACAACTAGTCCCGAATCTGGGTTTGGGAGCCTAAAATGATATATGAACACTCTTAAAAAAATCACATGGAAAATAAGTCATTGTCCTTTAGTGACCAGAGCCCAAACCTGTGAGTTGCACAGTATATCAGCGTCTTCGTTGTTGTAGTCCCATTCTTTTCTGTCGAATGCAACTGTAAATTTAAACAAAATAAATATTTCTCCCCAGAAGTGGTAATCATCATACAATTAAATGCTTCCTAGAACCTTACTTATTATGGAAAGCTTGATGAAGCAAGTTAAGAGGAAAAAAACAAGTAATTTTACAACTTTGGTTTGTTCATATTCCAAAGGACCATTAAACTTACTTCCATGATATATCCCATTCTTGACGCGCATGTCACATGAAAATGTGTAGCACATTTGCAACAACTTATACAGGAACCGTGGCTTTGTTTACAGATCACGCAAGTCTGCCATCAAAATAGACACGAAACGTTAAACAATGAAACCAATCTAGAAGTATAGCACACCCAAATCCAGCAAAAAAAGGGGGAAACAAAATGGTAAATAACAACCTAACCACCATGTTACCGATCAATATGAATAAAATCATGGGGGAAGAGTGTGTGTATTTCTATTGAATTGAAGGTAGAAGATTATACTATGTAAGTTCTGGCTATTATTGTATTGTTGGTGTGTCATTTATGTTGAGTAGAAAATGTTTTGTAAAACTAATATTTTAAAGAACGGTTTCTTTGATGAGATGAGAAATTACCAAAATAAAAAATTGCATTGTATGATTGTAAATTTTTTATATATTAATGAATGTATTATCTGCATGGATATCAAAAGAAGCACAAAGTTCTAAAGGTACTGCTAGAAAGAATATTGTAGGCTTGCAGAAACCACTTGATAATGAACGTAGACATTTCAGTCCAATGTCATACCTTCGAAAAGGAATTACGAGGAATCTTAAGGATTCCAGTGGCCGGTTCCATTGCCTCATGATTTTGGAAAAGAACTTCAGGCTGAAACCAAGCGCATGTGACATGAACCCACAACATCTCAACATCAGTTGGCTTCAAAGCCCCACCTGCAAATCATTTTCCCCGTATTGTAAAAGCAGATTAGCAATTGATCGCGGCCAACAATAATGAGGGAAAAACAGTCATTGAAATGGTCAGTGGACAGTGCTAGGACTTTAGATGGCATGTAGAAAGTTCAAATTTTATCAGATTTCCCCGAAGAGAATTTTCCTAAACTTTGCAAAAAGGAACAAGATTAATTGCATTCATAAATTGGTGTAGATATTAAAGATCAAACAAAATCAAGCCAATCTAGGTATACATGAGTAGTCCATTTCTTGGTGAAAAATTAGTGTATCCGATCCATGGCTTGCTACTGTCGTAGTAAAGTAATAACATCAGCCTATACAACAAAAAATACTCGGTGTAAATAAGTACCTTTTACTGGGCAGAGGCAACACTCTCTCTCAACATCAGGAGTTTCACAAACTCTACAAACCCAGGAAGTAAAGTCCTGAACATTCTTTACCCCATAACATTCTTGGTGGACAGCCATTTGGCACCTGCACAATAAACAAATGCACATAACATAATTGACGGTTCATCCAATGAGTTAGAAATGATACTTTTTCATATCCATCATAACATGAACAATGATGACAACACCTGTTACAGATGATAATTTTGTTATATTCCCAATCTTCCACCCATCTGCAAACGGCACATCTTTCTGTTGTCCATTTTGCATAAACTGGCTCGTACTTCTCTGAAAAAAATAAGGTAAAAACAAAATAAGTTTCTCCCTTTCCAAGATATATTCAACAAGACATGTGACTTCGACGTGTCCTAACACCTGATCCCGTGATAGAAATTGATGCTTCAATATGTAAAGGTTTATAAGAATCAGAAATTCACCTTGCAAAAAGGAGAGAATTTGCTGCTGATCTAACTGCGGGGGAACTCCAGCTGAAGCATTGTGTTCAGTGATCTGAAGTAAATATTATTATAGTTAAAAGAAAAGAAAGAAACACGTTATAAGAAAAAATAAAGGCACTATATACACACATTACAGCACAATAGCTGCGTAATTGAAAATTGGGAGATGTTTGAAATAAAAGAGATGTAAACACCAGACAGAAGTGAAGTAATCCAAGTGAGTAAAAAATTTCATCAATGTGGATACAAAAAACAACCAACACACAATTCACGGGAAAAGAATTGTCATGCATCTAGTATGACAAGAACTGCCACAGACCCATTTTATTAGCGGTTGAGTTGTGCCTTCTACTTTCACGCTATGTTTCCATTTTTTGGCTTTGCAACCTGCATGCCTTTCCCATTCAGTAAGTGTATGCTTCCTTGAACCACACAAGCCGCAATTGCACATAACCCTGCAAGAAAATTTAATAAAAATAAGCTATATTAATTTCCTCTTGAATGACATAATAGGTTTAATCATCAAAAGTTCTTAACTGGTTCCCAGATCGAACATAGGTTTGCTTGTGAACCTATCTAAAAAAGTTAATCATAGTTTCATCCTCGTAATATACAAAAGTGTGTTGAAGACTTACAAATGAAGCTTTGGAATATAAATTCCTTTCATGCCATTGCATATCACCGCAAGATTTTCAAGTAATACAAGTTTTTGACTATTCTCCATTGATCTATGTAGAAAAATATCACATCATATTCAGAGAATAAAATCAAAATGTCTGAAGTCACTCAAAAATGTGGTAGAGGAAAAAATAAATAATTTCTACATACATCTTTTTTGACTTGTGCCCATGTGATGTTGATAATTTACAATTGAATTTTCCCTTGCAATCGGGGCAATAATAATCCATATTTTCTAGATCCTGCATTAAGAAACTAGTCAGTCTTATAAAAAAATTATCAAAGAGATCAGAATGAAGTGTCACCACACACACACGATACCTTGAAAAGTTTACTGGAAATATTGTCACACTCAGCATGCACCCAGACGTTACAACCATCACAACATACCTGACAGAATTTAACCACGCAGGCCACCAGATCTCAAAAAAATATTTCTTTTGTAGAAATAATTAATAAAATCTAATAGATACATTAAGAAAGTAGACAATCTCACCCAATTTCCCCCATCTGAATGGTGCCAAATCATTTTGCAAATGCCACAATATTGTTTCCATTTTATTAACTGTTGTAACAGAACCCCAATAAAGGTAATCAAATTTCAGCAACTAATTTATACACTCAAGAAATTCAAAACATCTACACAGAACAGTGACAGAACCTTTGCACAGGACTTGCAATAGTGCTGAGGAGCACAACTTGAATCCTTAATCTTCTTCATGGTTTTACATGGCAACGTCAAACCACAGCCAGCACAAGACAGTGTACTCTACATAATTTATTCACAGGAAAAAAATCTAGAATTAACCAAACTCTTAAAGATTTAAAAGATTAATGGACTAAAAATAATTCTTACTCTGATACAGATGTATGGGAAGAGATTGAAGGCTTAAAAAAGCTTTCAGCAAAATAAGGAAAGAAAAAAGTTTACCTAAACCGGCCAACTAATTCCGAATTTACACAATATATTGAACACTATGTGAATCAGTTTCCAAAATCATGATAATGTATACCATTTAGCTATAGCCTATAGGACAATGAATCAACAAATACAAAGGTTTATGTTGAAAAATACAATGTGGTAACCTTAAATGTTACACTTTCAGATTTTTATTTCATAACCAGGAATGTATAGGAAATATACTTTTGCACAGACAGTATGACATAATGCTACAATATTGTAAGTATGTCATCATATCAAAGATTAAAACTCAGTCTGTCACGCCTATACAGTTATTCCTGTTATATATCATATGAAAAGACAACAAGAAAACATTTTAAAGGAAACTGCATGATTTTTTCTTTCAACAATGATACAAGTCTAATACATATTTCGTTATATTTTTTTCTTACAACAATGATACGAGGTGTATCTTTTTTCATTTACACACAACAAGAGTAGAACTACATAAAAGCGTGGCTATCCACACAGATTTGCACACATTGGCACTTAAAATTCATACACATAAAATTAAAGGACCCTACCAACATACATAACCAAACATGTCCTACCATCTAATTATCACTCATGGTTTACTTCACATGCTGGGCTAAAAATCTCTTAACTTTGGAGTAACCGATACCATTGAAAATTCCTAGTCCAAATTGATTTTGCATGTTGGATCCAAGTACAGCATGCTTAACTTAAAGTAAGGAGTGACTACATAAGAGACTAGCTTAAATATCATTAAGCAATGCAGTGCAGCCTTTGTAATCTATATTGCAAGCTCACCACATTACTAGACCTCTTTCTTAAGATGAATGAAGCTTATAAATGTTCTTAACGCAATACAAAGGTGAAAGATATAAAATTACCTGGTCTTGATAGGAAAACCGGTGGTCAACCCGGGAATCTGCACCCACCATATTTTGCTCAGCTTCCAAGTGTAAGTCCAAAATGCCATCTTCTGCCAACATTGCCTCCTCCATTGCCTTGTGAAAGTCACTTGCTTTACTTTTGTACAACTTGATCTGGTCCTGGAATCTGAACAGCAGCAAATTTAGTAAGTAAATACAACACATTTTTGCAGAAACAACTGCAGCCCATACACACCTGTCCATGAATTCCCAGAAGGAGAATATCATCCCCTGCTTCACCCAAGCATAGTCCTGTCCACCATCATTGTCTTAGAAATATTTAAACACAAACTAAAACTATAATCTATGAACACACATTACACAGATAAAGTAAAGACTTAGTGCATGTTTGATTACTTTTAAGTTTTGAAAAAATCTAAAACAATTCTACATAACTCAAGAAACAATTTCTCAACCCAAATATGAGTTTTAAAAACCAAAAAGCAGAAAAAGCTCCAGTGTAATACTTTCTCATCTCCTGTTTTAGTCTTGTTTGATATTTTCCTGAATTTGTCTTTGCAATCTGTTTAGTTACCTTTTGAAAACAAAAAAACAGTTTTTTTTAATAGAAATCAAACAATCCTTACCCTTCTCTTCCCATTTTTGGAGTAACCAAAAAACATAACACAAAGTGAAGAAGGGACACAACAACTTATGACTGATTTGGGAGCTCGAAGGAAAGGATCAATGACTACAGCAGGCCAAGCAGGATGGGTCTTCCCGCATTTTGCCCAAACTATATCACCCAAGCAAAAATCCTCCAATCTGCAAACATCTCTCTTCCTTTTCCCATTTCCATTCACACATTCAACATCTCTCTTCCTTTTCCCACTTCCATTCACACATTCAGCATCGGAACTTAGTCCAGGTACACCATTACTCTTTTCTTTAACCAACAAAGAACGACCCCCATTAACTGTCTTTTTAACAATCTTAACTGAGTACTCAGAATCTCTTAGCTCAGCAGAACATGGAAAACAAGGAGAATCTAGCTCACTACCCATGATAGCAACGTCTTGTAAAGTATTCCTATCCTCCTTTACAGACCCTAACCGGTTGTAAAGAACAGAATCGTTAAACCTGCAAGGAAGCTTCTTGGCGCGACCCCTGGAAGACTGAAGTTGAATGGCACGAACCCCTTCCGCTTCTTCTGATTGGGGCAAATCTCTAATTGTGCCATTGGAATCCACTGAATTTGAATTTGAATTGGACGCTTCTCCGGATCCAGAGACTCCTTCAGCAGAACAAACCCCATTTAATCTCGACATCTGCTGAATCTCCGAATTCCCTAGTTTTTCTGACTTTAAGGATTTCCGCTTTGGAATTGCAGTTTTCATACTCCGCTTAATAATCATCTTAAGAACCCTAAAATGCAGACCTTTGAATGAGAAAGAGGAAGCTCTGACTGTGAGTGTCTATAACACCCAAAAATATGGATCTGTGTAAACCTAGTAAAGGAACAAAGATTGTTCATATATAACTACAAAAAGGTTTCTGTTAAAATATGTTTACATAGTCTATTTGATTTGATTATAGGAAGAAATATACAATGGGAGGTAATGGCTGATGGTGGTTTTATGAGATTTGAAGAAAGTAGAGAGGGAAAAGCCGAAATAAAATTGAGAAGAAAAAATACTGAAATTAAATTGAGAAAAAGCGCGAATTCTCAATTTTCTTGATTGATTGATGGCGCCAACATTTGAGGGTTACTGTAGTTTTTTCAGTTACATATTCCTCTACACTTAATACAGAATTTAAATATAAATAATATAAAATGAGTTTTGTTTTTTTAGGAAAAAGTTTCCATATTTGTATAATTTAGTGGGATTAAAGAGAATCACAGATAACATACTAGAAAATATTTATTGAATTTAGAAAATCAAGAAAAAAATTCATAAAATTAACCCAAAATATAATACACTGAAGACATTTTTTTAAACTAGTTCATATGATCAATAACTTTAAAACCACAGTAACAACACGACGTTATTTTACAAATGACATATTTTAAATAAAATATAACATATAATTTTAATCTAACAAATTTAGTAAAAAGAAAATCAAAATGTAAAACAATAAATATTACATATTACCACAAAAAACACATGGAGAAAAATATTTAGTACAGTTTTCATACACTGAAAAATACATATTACTCACTAAAAATCTAAACATTTCAAATAAGTATACTACAGGTAACAAATTAATCAAACATCATGGAATGATTTTATATTAATAAATCAATATAGAGATATACTTTTCATTTTTATTGAGAATTGGATTTTAAGTGTAGTTCAAGCTCATGGTTTGCACTCATTCTAATAGCAGGTGGCATGTTAAGACCAACAGTCTCTCATTACGATAGATTTTAAATGAATATAATATTATATTGAAAAAATTGACTTTAATTCCAACTCAATCTCGTAAAACTGACTTAGAGGATGAGGTTTGCACCCACTTATATATTATGAAATGTCATGATCTCTAGTCGATATAGAACCTGCAACAATGTTTCTCAATAGTTCATTATTTTCTTAGAGTCGCATTCAAAGTGTTTTAAGTCATCTACCATTCTTTCCATTTCTCTTAATATTTCTACTAAATGTTCATTTTATAATATATCAAATGACAAAAAAACTTAAAAACATAATAGATTATACTCCAAAAACCTCTAAAAATGTTTTTAACATAAATTGTTTCATACAAGAGTACTGACGAACTCAACACATGGAGCATTTAGTGTACCCAAGAATATGTGAATCCTTAGCTACTGTGTATTTTGTCTTTCTTCCTCGTGCATTCTTTGACATATACTAAAATATCCATCATATCTCCTTTGTATTTGACCTTCTTATTGGCCTATTCCATTAATAAATATTGTCTTCTATTTAAGACTGATTATCTGGGATCCCCTAATTCACGTTGATTTGACATTAATATCCTTAAATACTCAAATTGACAGACAATCTGCTTGGAGGCAACATCAAACTCGGCTCATGACACTACAGTCTATAACCTTAAGCACAAGCCAATAAGACTAAGTTTAAGTCAAAGTAAAGTCGCTATGATCACCAGTTGACCCACATATATCTCATTTAGGATTGACCCACGACACAACATAAACCTTAAACTTCGAACAAAAATCAAAAGTTACATTACATACTCCAACACTTAAACTACTTGTTATTTCTCTTATTGTATTATTTGTACTTTTATTCTCTTGCATCTCGATTAACTAAAAAAATATGTAAATTAACTTAAAACATACTCGTACAATCATTACAAATATATTTTGAAATTTAAATCCTAAAATTGAACAATCTTCAAATATTTTTTTTAATTAAAACATACTCGTATAATCCATTTAAGACATACCACTTAATTCTTAATTTGTCGATTATTACTCTTTTTCTATCGTAATCATCGTCTTTCTCTTATTTTTGTTACCGGATAACAAAAGAACACAAAAATCATTTGAAACATATTCACAAAGCTTCAAAATATTTTGTTGGTATAAACCCTAAACCCCAAAATTAAAGCAACTAAAAAATATTTCATCTATTGACAACATCATGTGACATTAACACAAACAAGACTAGAGAAAATAAATCATTAAAAAATCTACATAATTAAGGATGAGATCCTACCTTAGATCTTCAGTGTTGTCGTCGATGATAAGCAAATTTTATGAATTAGAACTCAGTCTTAAACATATGAATTCAAGTTAACACTCGATGGACAATTTTATTTTACTTGTCATAGCCACTAAAACAAGTTGAGAATTTATAGTGAGAAGGCATTGTTGAAAAGTAGGGTTAACACATTTATTATATATAATTTAAATAAATATATAAATATTAGCAAATAATAAGTATGAGCATTTAAAAATAAAATAATAAATTATTGTTAACATCATTCATTCAAAATATACAGAAATAATATAAATGTGAATTTAAAATAATTAATAAAATTTAAATTTTTGAAATATTTTAAAAACGTGTTGGTTTTATAATGGAGGTTCAAATAAGGCTTCAAAAACATTTGTAAAAAGCTTTGGACAAATAGTTTTTTCAAAATACAAAAGATTGATCATTTAGTAAAGTAAAACATACGTGTTAAAGGTTAGACAATAATAAGATAGTTTACTAATACCTCTTAAAAGTTTTAATAGTTCAATTGATTACAACATATATTCTTACCAACTCTTTTTGTCTCCACAAGTACAACAAACTACTCTTAGATTAATTATCTTAATCTCACCCATTATTAATAATCCAAGTATTATTTCACATTAAATTTCTTTTATATTTTCAAATGTATTATTCCCAACTTCTAAACAAAAATACGTAAAGGAAATACAATGTCAGTTTTTTAAAGGATATATTAAAAAACCCCATTAGATACATAAAAAGAAATTCATGGGAATTCGATATGATTGAATGGTGTTTGAAAAAATATTAAATATGTATTATAAGTTTTTTTACTTTCGTTTTAAAAAAGTATAATTAAGAGTTTTATTATCTCTATCAATAGATGGATAAATTCAGATGATTGGTTGAAAGTGCGATACAAGACATTTAAAAATTAGTCAAGAAAGAATATTTGATCAAACATCATTGTAAATATTTAATGTGAGTTTGTTCACTTAAACGAGGTGAAAAAATATATAAAAAAAAATATTTGCTTAAGGTGATTTTTCGCTCATTTAAAAAAAAAAAATAGTGTTGATCACTCAAGTTAAGAGATTCATAGATAAAAAAATTGTAGATCTATTTTTTTGTTCATTATAATTATTATACACAGATACAAGATAGATATGATTATGCTCTACTTAATTCTTGATAAGTTAAGATTTCTCAGAACAACTTTTATCTATCGAAAATTAATCTTTAATGAGAAGTGACTATTTTTTCTTTTTAAACTCAATCTCGTATAAACAAACATCTGATTTTAATTTATCAATAATTTATTTCAATCATATCACTCTTCTTATTGGCTTTGAAAAATGTTTTTAAACCTAATATATTCGAAAGAATACTTTATTAGAATTAATATTATAATTATAATGTTTTTAATTAAACATCTTCTAAAAGTATTGTTCTACACTGTTGATTAATTGATTATCACTTACAAATGATTAAAGTTATAATAACTAATTTGAGACTTGAATAATTTAATAAGTGTTATAATTGAGATTTATCATTATAGATTTTTTTAAAGTAATTTAAACGAAGAGTGACATTATAAAACTCAACCTTAACATCTACATATCGAAATTTATCAAATCACATCCATTTAATTTGTCTTTCATTTGTTCAAACAACCAATTCAACTTAAATTTTGATTTCTTTATCTTTAAATTACAAAATTATACAATGATTCGTCAATTGTTTTTACTTGTTCCTGAAATAAAAAGAATTTAATTTGTTCCTTAATAACATATTGACAAAAGATATGCTTTCTTTGATTTGATATATATGTTTTTAAGTATATAACAACAAATGTCCTTAGTTTCTAATGAATAAAGATAACAATTTGTTTCGATATAAAACAGTTACTATTATATCTTTATCTTCTAGGCCTGATTTTTTTTACATCTTTATTTATTATCTTCATATTTTTATTTTCTATTATTATTTTTTTATTTATAAAAAATATGTAAAAACTTAAATCGACGAGAGAAACTCTTTAACAATAAAACAACGCTAATTATTGAAGATTCAATACTTTAATTTAAAAATTCGCTTTACATGAACATTGTATACTTACAAAATTTTTGCAACAATGCATTACAACTTTTTCTAGAAAAGTTGAATATATTCCTTTAAAAAATATGTTTCCTATTGTATTCTAAGATACATAATGAATACCAAAATAAGTATTAAAGTTAGTACCTAAGAAGTGTATAGAAGAAGGTACAAGTATTTTTAAATGGGAGTAAGAGAATGGATGCAAGAAAGCATTAGAGTGAACTTAGAAATATGGGCTAGGAATAATCAAAGCCCAATATTCATTCGGATCAGCCCATTCACTGTTATTACAATATTGTCAACTTAGTGCATGTTCAAAATCGTTAAATACTTTTTATTATCAATTAAAATTGATTAAAAATATAGAATTAATAACTTTGATTTTGTAATGAAACTTTCTCATAATTTGACAGATTTTAATACATTTAAATAAATAAATAAAAATGCATGAAAAATACATGTCACTGACATTTTTACGGTTGATATTATTATTATTTTTATTAAAACGTACTAACTGGAAAATACAGATTTAGTAGAGAAGAATTGCTTTGAAAGTTTCTAATATATTTTTAATTTTTTTTATCGTTTAAAATTATTAAAAAAAATAACATTTTAAAGGCTTTACAACTTATCTAATATAATAACTCTCCTGATTTTATAATAAATTTTAAACAATAGAAAAAGATGTTAAAAAAATAAAGACAAACTAACAACTTTTGAATTTACGCATATGCGCCCAACCAAGTATACTTGAATTTTTAAAAAAAGTTAGAGTGAAATAATTAATATTTACAAAAATAATTTCTATTAAATACACAATTTTTATTTTTTTTTGCTTTTAATCAAATACACTAAAAGGTAAAATAATCGAAAATTACCATCGTCTAAATGTAGATTACTAACCAAATTCAATTGAGATTTGTGATTATTCATCGATTAAGATGAAATTCAGGGATTAACATTATCATGAACCCTAGCATTTGTTAGCTTAAGCATTACAAAACCTCTTGAATGAGCATCTGAATCCGTCATCTTCGGTTACAGGATCCAACCCTCTTTCCACATCAGCCACCTCAATCACTATATCCAAAGTCTTTCTCGGACACGCAATTAGGGGACCCAAAGACGAAGAGCAACCCTCGTCCGCTTCGGAAACCGGAACCGAACCGGGTTCAGCGTCAGAGCAAGCCGTGGCTGGTTGGACCGGGGTTCGGCAGAGAGGACACGTGGAGTGAGAGGCGAACCAGGCGTCGATGCAGTCGGCGTGGAAACCGTGGTTACAGTTTGGGAGCGCGCGGACTTTATCGCCGTCGGCGAACTCCGACAGGCAGACGGCGCAGTCCTGGAGAGAGCGGTGGACGGCGGCGGAGAAGGAAAAAGTGGGGAGGGACTTGATGACGGAAGGATCGAGACAGGGCTCGGCGGAGGAAGTGGTCGGAAGGGAATGAGACAAGAGAGCGCGGCGGCGACGGCGGCAGAAGCGGACGTAGGTGTTGAACATAATGATGAGGATTGTGAGAACGAATAGGAGAATGGCAGTGCCCACCATAACCTTGCCGTTATGAGCGTACTTGGATTCAATGTCTGGCTCCATACCCGTGATTGAGAAGAAGAGTGAAGACTTAGATTGTTGAAAGAGAAGAAGAGTGAACACTTTGATGTTGAAACAGTGCGTGTGTAAGGAGCGATCTTTATGTTCTGTTTGGATCAAATCGATATCTGCCACTACTGCGTATATATAATCTGTGCAACCACTCGTTCATTGGTCATCTATTTATTACTATTTTTAAATTTTATATTCTTATCAAAGGTCCATCATAATTTTATTTCAATTTCACTTGCAATGTTTATCTGTCATTTTTATTTATTTAGGAATGAAGATTCTTCAAAACTCTTATTTTTATTCCATTCTAATCAAACTATCTAAAATCTCTTGAAGACTGAAAAGAAAAAAAGACAATAGTAAACATGCTGAATATAAAAGAAATAAAGAAAAAAAAAACTATTTCCAATTTTTCCATGTGATCTGGTTGACTGTTTCTTCGAGTATCTCAAGAAAGAGAAATCCAAAGAGATATGATCATACATTATGATTCTGATGATGGTGCATGTTCCAACCTAACTTCTTAACGATCATTCCCAAACATAATTAATTTCTACCATTTTTTACTAAAATATAAATCTTATCTTTCCAAATCAAGTTATTCCACCCCTCACTTTATTATGAAAATATAAATCTTATCTTTCCAAATCAAGTTCTTCCGCTCATCACTTTATTATGAATTAAACTTTAAGTCTAATTCAATTCCATAAAATTGGTTCATGGGATGAGGTTTGCACTAACAGGCTTGTGCGTGGGACAACATATTATGAGTGATCCGATAACAGCCTGATAACGGATGACACGATAGACCTAACAAACACTAATTAGGATAGAGTTTAAATGACTCTGATACCATATTATGGGGTGAACTTTAAACATAACTCAATCCCATAAAACTGGTTCATAGATGTGAGATTTGTATTCACTTATATAGAATGCAAAATATTCTGGAATCTCCAAAGAAATTAGTCCTAATGACTCAAATTTGTTATTGTTTATCTATTTTAAATTTTGTGTCACTTCTCAAATTATGCACATTTTTTAAAGATTCTTGAAATTATTATTGTTGTTTTATTCTCTGATTTTTCTGGCTAAGAATATATGAGGCACCAACAATTGTTGTGAAAAAGTGAAACAATTCACCTAAATTATGAAGTGCAACGCGATATGTACATGAATACAATGATAACTTATCTCATACGCGTAGCCTCAAATCTGAATATAGATAAAAATAAACCAAATAAATGATAAGCACTTCAATAGTCGAGTTCCCTTCCTAGTGGCTCATTCTTCCTCTGATATTCGTAGACATTTTCCTCTTTCTGCAACATAACAACTACACAAAAAAAACTTGTCGAATATTTTATTTTGTAAACGTTAAATGATAAAGTTACTTATTTATGAATGGTCCTATTCATTGAAGATGTTTCCGTGGCCTCGTAGATGTAATGCATTGGCTGTCTCTTTATGAGTTGCTTTAACCTTTTACTTTTGTTTTGAAAAGCTATTATATGGTGCAGAGATAAGGAACCGATTTTTGTGTCACTAAGCATGTCAAGATTCATCAAGTGGCATCACAATCTATGCACCCATGCTAGACTTGAGAAATAAAAGTAGAAATTGACGTTCCTGAATATCTTATTAGGGAAAAGAGATCTGAAAAACTACGTGGAGTGTGCTTATTTGGGTGATGTGCCACTACTAATAATCCACTTGAAACAGAGTATTTCTACCACTGGGAGCTTTAATCCAAAAAGTAACATATTGACGTTTCTCTGTGTCTTCATCATGTTTGATTGGTTATTTTTCTGCAAAATAATTACATGCCATAGGACTGTACGCAAATGTGAAAACACAAAAAGCGTTTATATATTATTTGTATATTCCATTCGGATAGAATTGTGAACCTTTGTTCATGCGCTTTGGTTGTTAAAAGGGAAGAAAAATGAAAAAGAAATCTAAGGTATGGGAAAAGAAGAAAAAGGGATTAAAGAAAGCACAAGTTGTTGCTTGGCGCATTTGCTACACAAATGAATGGGCAGTTCAGTGAACATTCTAAACTTTTCACTCGATTTGATTGCTTTCAAACCACATGTAATTAACTAAGGATAACCAAGTCTAAGTAGTGTTAATCCAACTACTCTTTTCAAACCCAACAATAATGCAGCACCACAGTAATATTTTTTGAAAATATCAATTTGTTCTAGTCCTTCTCCAATAATATACTGTGTCCCTCTTGCTGCATACTGACAAAAAAAACTCTCTCATTGCTCTGTTACATGCAACACACTGTCCAAAATTAACAAGTTGATTTAGATTTAAATAAAACTCCTGTCCTTTTCTTTTCACAACCATATTATTTTAGAACCAATAATATGCCAGACGCACAATTAGATATTAAATATGCAGACATTTTTTTCAGTAAAATTTCAAGTCTTACAATAATCTAAAACACTAACTCGAACTAAACTTAAACTAACTTAATCTCATAAAATTAATTTATAATATAATTCTTTGAAATCTCATACAAGTATTTGTATCATGTTCTCGGGTGTTGACCTAGAGAACGTTTGTCTTTCCACTATCTTCAGTTGATCACTATTGTTTCAAGTTTTCTGATTCTCCTTCCTCCTCTTGGTGTCTCACAAGCAGGGTGGTATCTGCAGAAGACATTACAACGCTCAAATCAGTCAAGGTATCGACATTCGGGTGTTAGAGTACGCTGACGTACCTGGAGTTTGTGCTATTTATATTACCTTAATTTGTCTTCGTTGGTGGATCCGATTAGAGGGTTGATTCATGTTTGGGGTTGCACTAAACAACTCTTAATTGTGAATTAATCTTACTGACTTATCAACCTATGGTTCGTCGTCATGTAACTTTCTCGTTGTGGTTAATTGGTAAAATATTAAGTTCCTGACCAAGTTATCGTGGTTATTCGTTCGTCCCAGTACATATCATATTTCATTTTAGTTTATATTCTAAATTTTTTTAAGAGCTTCAAGAAGAAACTTCTCTTTCTCTTCTTTCTGCTTTCTACAGTGTTTTTGTGCGAAGATCCTTACTAAGTACAAGAATCGAATTTGGTACAGGTAAATTTCAGTGCAACCAGTGAATGATATGCTTGTAAATGAAGACACAATACTTGAGAATTTGACACAAACGTGGTTCCAAAGTACAAAGCCAAATTCTAAAAATTTATCTGCCAGTTGTAGATACTCCTCGACTTGAAAACAATATAATATAGACAACAGGATAATCCAATCAATGGGGTTGGATCAGAATCCATGGGAATATAACAGTGGAGCAGGTTATTATCACTATATACAAATCATAAAAAACATCACTGCCACACTGATCAAACTTGCTAAAAAGTTCTGTATGATTCAGTGCACCGTTTGGCTGGAAAGTCATAATTTTGGGGAAAAAAAACTTTCAAACATTTTTTATAATTTAGTCATTATGACTGAGATTCCACGCAGAAATGAAAATATGTTTGCATTAGAATTTGGGTGAGAAAGTGCAAAAAAGGCAGAATGTAAAGTAAAAAGCAACGGAGGAAATAGGAAGAGAGAGTGTGAGGGTCTTTTTGGATTCTGATTCTCCAAGATAATGAAAGATGGTGCACTAATGTGTTTGTAACACGACTCATTGTTCATGCAGCAGTGAGATCCACCACCCCACGCCATGATTGTGTTGGTGACGAATTCGGAACCGAAACATCTTCTAACCCAAAAAAGCCATTTCAATTATTCCATTCCCACTGTAGTTTTGCTATAAACTATTATAATGCTCCAAATTAGCAGATGCTGTATTTGATATTTGTTCAATCAAACTACAATGCAACTTTTCCATACATTGAAAATCTAAAATGGAATCTCTAACTACACACTAATAACATAGGATTATATGTCAATCACTCTCGTTATATTGGTGATTGATTCACGAATTACTCGTATAATATTATTTACACTTTTATTTTTATATTTACCATATTATTTCAAAAGAATACTAAATAGAAAAATAAAAGTATAAATAGTAATATATTGAAAATTTTCTCAATAAAAAAAAGTGGTAATAAATATAACTTTTAAGTTTTTACTATAAAACTAATTATATCACTACCATGAAATAAATTTTTACGAGATTGTCATTATCATGAAATTCTTTCTGAATCACATTCATATTTTATTTCCAGCATTCCTAAACTTTACAAAAATACCCAAATTATCTTTTAACATTTGTTATTGAACATTTACTTTTAATTTCACAATATAAAATTTGAATAGTTTTTTAATTATAAAATTTGAAAATTTGTAATTATTTATATTATATAATACAAATTTTGGAATATAAAATTTGTAATTCGGAACATGCAATCTAAAATACAAATTATTTGTAATTTGGAATATATAATCCAAAATACAAATTTGGATTTTAGATTGTAGTGGAATGGGATACGGAAAAAAAATCTCCATTGTCATTGGGTTGCCTTTGTGAGGTTAAGGACTGTTTCTTCCTGCACCTCCATATGTCACTCTCATTCAAAACATGAAAATACATTTATTCTTCTTGTGCCACCCCATATAGTAACTTATGAATTATGTAATCCGAACACGCATTTGAAAAAAAAACTTTCAGATTATGTAATCTGGAAACTAATCATATATCTGAAAAAAGAATTTCGAATTATGTAATCCAAAAGCTAATTTCAAATTTAAAAAATACTTCCGAATTATGTAATCTAAATATTACAAAATGATATTTTTGGAAATACAAAAATTTATTGAGGTGAGAGAAGAACATATGGAGCTGCAAGAAGAAACAGTCCAGTTTAAGCCTCCCAATCCAAAAACATCAATGGGCCAGCCCATCACTAATTTAAGAAAATAATTGTCATTTACATCTTCTAGTTGGCAGTTTCTTCTTGCACCCTTACGTTTTTCTACTTACACCCCCACAATGTTGTGCAAAGATAAACTTATCCCTAATATTTTCTAAAAATCCTAAAATACACACAATACTTACACTCTACTCTTCCCTCTTCCTTTGCACACAGACATACTGCATTACTCTGTCAACGACAACACTATTCAATCTCTTGGCATAAGAAGGTGTTTCTCTTTTCGTAGTGATTGGTGGTGTTTCCGACGACTTAGTGGTGGTTCGATGATTTTTCTTGACGGTTCTCTGTTGGAAGAAGAAGTTAAGTAAATTTTTGTTTGGTTTTGGATCTATAGTATCATTTTTATTGCGGATTTTCATTTTCACAATACATAGGTTGTGATTTTAGACAGTGTAATCCGCTATGTTTATGGATCAAAGAATAAAAAATCAAAGTTAGTTTCAAAATTTAAAAAATTGTGGGAGTGAAGGAAGAAACTCTCCTTCACTCAACATGTAAGGATTAATAGGCTTAATAAAAAAATGTAATCAAATTTAAAAATAAGTGTGATTGCCACGGTATAAAAGATGTTGCCATTCAATATATTGTTTTTATTAATAAAAAAATGTTAATATTTTTCTAAACTTGTATATTTATTTTGATCATGACAAAGTATAACCCTCTTAAGAGATTTATTTTTTTATAATGTAGTTGGTTATGTATATCATGATTTTTAAAATTAAAATAAATACGAGAATAAAAAAGTAGTCATGTATTGAGTTGACTATTGTGAAACAATATTTCAGCGTTACTGGCTACATAGAAAATTTTGGCTGCGCTTATGTTTTTAGTTTTTGAATTTGATTTTTACAAGAATTGCATATAAAGAGACGGGGGAGAAGTAAACTTAGGTCCTAATAAGTTATTATCCTAAACAATTTTAATATTTAAACTCAATATATATTGAAAAACTCTTTAATGCTGTTATTATTATAAAATTGTAATTACGGAATATCACTGTTCACATATTAAAATTTGATACTTCTACGGGAAGATAATAAACACGTTTATTTGTGTAAATAAAAATTAAGACAATTTATTTATTCAAAAACATATTAATTTACAAAGATTACACTTAGAAATTAATGGTTAATTACACTTACCTGGGGAATTTTGGAATGAGATTAAAAAGGAAGGACTTGGATCGTCTTTGATAACATCATTAGGAACAAAATCATTTGGAATTTGTTTCCAAATAGGAAAAGAGAAATTCTCTTCCCACTCTCCATTTACCTAAATTCCCTGCAACACCAGATTATAGTGGTGATTAAGAAATTGAGTTAAGAGAGAGTGAGGAGAAAAGAGATGGAGAAAATAGAGCACACAACGGTGAGTACCAATGGAATTAATATGCACGTGGCATCAATTGGGTCAGGCCCAGTTGTTCTCTTCCTCCACGGCTTCCCGGAGCTATGGTACACGTGGCGCCACCAGCTTCTGTCCCTCTCCTCCGTGGGCTACCGCGCCATCGCCCCCGACCTCCGCGGCTACGGCGACACCGACGCCCCGCCCTCCGCTTCCTCTTACTCCGTCCTCCACATCGTGGCCGACCTCGTTGGGCTTCTCGATGCTCTGGGCATCGACCAAGTGTTTTTGGTGGGCCATGACTGGGGGGCTTCCATAGCCTGGTATTTCTGCCTGTTGAGGCCCGAGCGTGTGAAAGCCCTAGTCAACATGAGTGTCGTGTTCCGCCCCAGAAACCCTAAACGAAAGCCTATTCAGAGCTTGAGGGCCATGATGGGCGATGATTACTATATCTGCAGGTTTCAGGTAAAATAAATTCACTAATTCAACTCCTCGTTTTCTTCACAAATTTCAAAGGTAGGAGTGAAGTTAAGCTTTGGTATTTTTGTGTGCTGCAGAAGCCTGGGGAGGTTGAAGAGGATTTTGCTCGTGCTGGTGCTGCGAGGATAATAAAGAAATTTCTTGCTTCTCGTGATCCACGTCCACCTCGTGCGTCTAAGGAGATAGGATTTGGAGGTTCACCCGACCTTCATGTTGCTCTGCCATCGTGGCTGTCTGAAGTAGATGTCAATTATTACGCCAGCAAATTTGAACAGAAAGGCTTCACTGGTGGGCTGAACTACTATCGCGCTATGGACCTGTGAGTTTCTTTCTTCTAGTTCCTTGTAGGGAACATTGCCATACTTACTGCAGTTCAAGCTCCTATTTTGTGCATGTGACTGGAAATAATTATTTTAGTATACGCCACCTCAAATGATCTTCAACGGATTATGAATAAATTGTTTCCAATGATTAATATTTAGAACACGATCTCGTATCCACATGGAGTGTATAGGATGGAAGAGAAAAGAGAAAAAAAAAATGTGTGAGAGAGAGAGAATGTTTAGCTCTCACCCCAATAATAAACATGACCAATGTAGGTTGTATAAAGGTTTCGACAGTTCATACCTTGCAAATCGATTATTGGGACACGTCTGTGCTCTTCTAGATGTTTATTCCTAGTTGTAGGAGGTGGTCACCTACATTTTTCACGCTTTCGATACCTAATCGTATGCCCAGGGGTGTTGAGATATTTAAGATTGGGTAGTGCAGTTGGTGTAAGTCTTGGACAGACACCTTAAACAGCCGCTTTTACTGAGCGGAGTTAGGTCCTATCCTAACTTTAAGTCTTAAGAGAAATGTCAGATGTGGTAAGTGATGCAATGGAAAACAAAGAGACAAAAGAAGAAAATGACAAAGGTGTATTTTTATATTTACTTTATAGCTCGAATGAAATAAAGGGGCATGTTTAGGAATAGCTTTCATGAGTTACATCAGATGCAGTAACTGAACCTGGTTTGCAGTACTGTATATATGCATGTGCAGTTAAAATGAGTTGAGAAAATAATGAATTGGTTGAAAGATGTGTATGTAGTCTGATAAATTTGGTTGTCTGCAGAACCTGGGAGCTCACAGCAGCATGGACTGGAGTACAGATCAAGGTACCGGTGAAGTTTATTGTGGGAGACCTTGACATTACATACAACACTCCAGGTGTGAAGGAGTATATACATAACGGTGGGTTTAAGAGAGACGTACCGTTTTTGCAAGAATTGATTGTGATGGAAGGAGTAGCTCACTTTATAAATGAGGAAAGGCCTGAAGAGATCAGCGCGCATATATACGACTTCATCAAGAAATTTTAATCCTTTCAGAAGTATATTGTGTAGAGAAGTTCCTAAAAAGGCACCGTTTCACTAGCTTATATGAATCTTGTGTCTGCATAATTTCTGGCGTAAGGCCAAGGATTTGTTTGTCTTAATTTGGCTGGTATATTAATCAAATTAGATGCATACTGTACCGAAAAATACTTAGTCCCAAAAGCCAACTACCAAATGGTACGTCTCTTCCAATCTCCTTTGCTGTCAGCATTTTGTAATTGTGGCACCTGCTATGTTTGTTTTACAATAATCCCACGTTAGATTTGTTAGTATAAGTTTTTGAACTTCTAAAAGGAGACTAGGTATAACAATAAATATTGTAATAAAAAAATTAAAACCTCTTCCAATTCGCAAAAATTTCATTTAGCTAAACAGAATAAAGTACATTTTAATAATAAAAGTAAACTTTATTTCTCTTTTAATTATTTTCAAGCAACAATGTGGTAAAATATAACTATTAAAACGACAAAAATAATGTAACAAAATACGAATGTGGCTGCCTATAGTGAGCTTATAAAATGAAACCCCGGTACTCTTCTTAGATTGGGTTTGATTTGAACTCTTTCACCTGCAAAACCAAACATTCACTCAACTGAGATTTGTATTGCCGAAAACGGTGTTTCACACTCTGAAAATCGTGCTCGATAATTGGTGAGACCAAATTGCAACACCTTTCCGGATATACTCAAATCTAAATTCTTCCTTAGGAGAATGACTAAAATATGGGGAGGGATCATAAAATAAAGATTAGTCGAGTTCCTGCCATAATCACACCTTAATTAGACCAATAATTACTCATTAATCCTCTCAAAAGTAGTCTGCTAGAACAAAATTGTTCGGGGAAGGATATTCAATATTATTCCCTTTGAAGGAAACGTAAAAACTAAAATTAATTGTTCCAAAAACACGAGAAAACAATACATAATGATCACAGGGTAAGAAGAAAATTCCTTCACGTTTGAGATAAGGAACTCAAACTCTAAAGCCTCTGCTATTCCTTCTCCCTCTGGCCCGCTCAAATTTCCGTCCCTTTGCACGGACATAGGGCTTGGAATGGCTATGGGGCACACCAGGAGCCGGTCCAAAGTGCTTGACAGCCTCACGAGCATTCTTAGGACCTCTAAGAAGAACCTGAAACATCATTCGAAAACAAAGGTCAGCTTCTGAGAAACGCCCTTCATAACCCTTCCCCCCACTGTAAGGAAAAGGCAGACCTTGCATTATTATTTTCTTCCTCCAATAACGAACATGAAAGAGCAAGAATACTGGACCCCCCCAAACAAAAAGGTTTATTCACACTTACAACTACATAAAGGTATGAGAGTGGATGAACGAGATTGGAAGTTACAAACAGAAAGCGCAACAGCTTATGTATCAACTACATATAAACATTTGCTGACAAACAAAATTATGAACCTACCTTAGACAACAACAAAATTATAGATTCCATGTAAACATTTATCATCCAATTGACTTTCACTTTCACACAGATAAGTGGCCAATTAGCCAATGCAATCAACGAGAGTGGCCAGAATGTATGAACAAATTGACTATTACAAGGACACACAGGATTGATAAACGAGAGTCATTGTTCATACATTACAAACGAGAGTCATTGCTATGTTTTGGTCCCGTAGTCAAAGCTTCCAGACTACCGAGAGCAGAGCAATTATGACATAAAACATCATAGATTATGAGGTTCAGTAAAGCCTTAAAACATATTTAGATGAACTTCGTACCAATTCAGTTGCGACTCCATCCATACCCAAGCCAGAGATTGAACCCCAGACCTTGCTTAAACAACCAAAGTGGCAAACTACTTGTGCTAACAACTTATGTAGGTTGAACTACTCATTTGCTTTTTATACTTGTACATACTACACATTGTGGTTCCTATACATAAATCATTAATTTTAATCCCTGAACATACCCTTTGTAGTTCCTATACATACCCATTCTTAATCTTTCTGTCCCTACTGCCTGAACTCGAAAGAACTAGATCGGTAATTAAACCCTCGAAGTAAACAACTTATAGAAAAATACATGCAAAACAGAACTAATAATAACCATACCGTGTTTTGACCGAGTGGAGCTCTAAGAGCCAGTTGATCAAAGGTGAGGCATTCCCCGCCAGCTTTCTCAATTCTAGCTCTGGCAGTTTCAGTGAACCTCAGTGCTGTTACCTTCAGAGCAGGCACTTCGTACACACGAATATCATCGGTCACAGCCCCAACTACCACAGCTATCTTATTCTCCTGATGAAATAAATACCAAGCAAACGCATCAATGCCTATTTGATTACAACTTCAAATGACAAAAATTAACGATTAAATGGAATGAATGAAGAGAAGAGTTAGGTATGAACCTTTCCCTTGGTGTAACGGATCAATCTGGAGAGGGATAGCGGAGGCTTGTTGACCTTGCTCATGAAAAGACGCTTGAGAATGACGGCATTGAAATTACTCCCAGTCCTCCGAACAAGAAAACGGTACAACTGAAAACACAGCACATTTCAAATCCAAAACCCTCGTTCGCTCATTCACAGTAATGTAGGAGAAAGAAAGTACCTTGACAAGTAGCTTGAGGTAGATATCATCGGACTTTGGGGCGGTTCGCTTGGTCTTCTTGGACTTACCTCCTGCCTTCAAATCGATTCCCTGTAATTCATTTCAAAACAAAGTCAGACAAACTCTCGAATGATAGATTGCAACAACGTTGAGGGAAACTTACCATTGCGAATGGAGCTTCTCGTCGCCGCCGCCGCTGCTGCTGCCGTCACCGAGGGAGAAAATTGTGCTAGGGTTTTGGAGAGGGTCTGATGAATTTATTTATCACTTTTTTCGCACAGTGTTAAACCCGACTCAATTCGGGTCACAATGACGACCCGTTTAGCGAAACTCCAAATCTTACGAAATGTTTTTTTGAATAACTTAATTCTAGAATAAAACTTTATTGTATTATATTTTATCATTTTTTTATCATATCTTGTATTTATTTCTTCATTATATGACACTCTTTTGCTGTTTATATAGCTATAAAAAAAATATAAATATCATTGCTAATTTTTTTTTATCAATTATCAATTTGATAGTGCTTTTTGTTAAGAACTTGTTTAATAACAAACATTTTATGTATTTGTCTAACCTGCTTGTTTTAAAAATAAGTGATTTTTTACTTATTTAAATAAAAAATATCATTTATTTTAATAAGTAAATTTTATCTATTTTAAATAAGTGAATTATTTCATACCAAAATGGTTATATTAAAGTTTGATTCCTGGTTAAATAACACAGTCTACTGTTATTTGTATCCAAGCTTGATTTTTGTTTAAATAACACAGTCTACTGTTTCAAATTTATAGCATATTCCTTTTCACAATATCTTGAAAATAAATCAAGTTTGAATTATGTTTACTATGTTCAATCCAAAATTATTTTAATGTTTTCTTAAAATTATAAGTTTTTTAACTATTTTTTATTAATGATAAAACTTTATTTAGCAAAAAATATTTTGTATATCATATGTTATATTGTATTTACCGTAAATACAATGATTTCAAAAATATATATCTTTAAAATATAATTTTTAAAAATTTAAAATTTCTTTTATTCTATTTACTTAATTATACACAATACAGGGGCAAGGTATAGTATTATAATATTGAGTGGTTCTAACTTCAAGTTTTGACCAGATTGAATTTAAACTTAATTAGATGACTAGCTCAAATGTTTGTATAAAGTAAAAGGAATCTCAACCTCATGCTAACTACTTGTTTGTTTTATAATTTTTATTTTATTTTATTTAGATTTATTTTTATTTAAAAACCATTCAAGTACAACAAAAGTTCTTTTGACTCAATATTTATCACATGAAGGTGGATAATCGTGATTTTGTGTACCATTTCTGTAGATAATATATTGATTTCATCTTGAAATATGTTCAAGATTTGAAATAAACTATATAAATATAGTGATGGTAATTTTAGGAATGAAAAATAAAAGAAAACCCATAAGAAACTTTTTTATATGAAAAAAGAAACGCATTCAAAATAGATGTTGAAATTAGGATAGAATGTGCTAAAGTCATCAACACACCTTGGACAACATCAACGTATCATATAAAGTTCAACATTGCTCAAATTAAAAAGAAAAACATATACATGTTTCATGTTCCTTATGTCACTTATGTCAGTGCAATGAGGACTGTGATCTATGGAATGGTGTTCACTAACCAAACATTTTCAATAAAGTCAGTCTAATGAGTAAATATGCTACCAAACTTGGGGATAAACACCAATGAAGTGTGAAGTGAATCCTCGTAAAGGGGAATTAAGGAGATTGAAATTGTCTTCAATTTTGTAATGTACACTGGGAAGGTTCTCCAACTTTTGCACAATTCATTACAGACTACACAATCATGATTGAGGTCTTTAATTAGTTAAAAAGTTACTTCCAATAAATAGTCACTTTGTCAACAACGAATATAGAGTATATTCCGTCGGCAGAGACAACTAAGAAGAGGGTGTAGTTGAAGAGTTTGATATGGTATACTAAAATGAAGATAATTATCTTTTACAATGGTATGAGTGTAATATATTTGACTAAAGATAATATACAATATGATAGGATAAAATATATTGACATCAAATATCCTCTCTCACACTGATGAAAGAATTGAAGTGAAAATAATTGACATCAAAGATAATATTGTAATTTACACAAAAATTTGTATTTAAAAATAAATTTACATAATTTATCTGTATCATTTTGGATACTCTAAGGAGGATTGTCCTCCCAATTCAAAGGTTTTTCTTAAAAGTCTCAATTTTGTTAACTATGACAAAGGTCACAATTATAAACAAATTCACAATGATTGAACAATTTCTTTACTTTAACTTAATTTTAAAAAATATTGAAATTCAATATATATTTTATAAATAATATTAAATTGTTATGTAACACGTATGGATTTGGAAAAGTCTTATTCTAACATCATTTGATCATCATGCAGACGTTTATGATGTCAATTATTTTATAAATTTAAGGTGATCTTATTTGATTAACATGCTCAATAACTTATTCATTAAAAAATTATTATATTTATATATTATAATTAGTTAGAAGATCATTATATATTTTTAAGTAATTTATAGCATCTTTTAAAATTATATAAAGGAGTTTCATGTTTTTTATTGAAACTAGCGGGAACATATCCGCATTTTTTATTTCTGTTATTTTAGTATTTTTTTTTTCAAAAACAATTTTTCTTAATAACATTAAAATGGGAAGTTAAAGAGTATACAATTAAAAGAGTAGTGTGTATTCGCATTTTTTATTTCTCTTTTTTTAGTATTTTTTTATTCTTCAAAAACAATTTCTCTTAATAACATTAAAATGAGAAGTTAAAAAGAAATGAAAGTATGATTTTACATGAAAGTGAAAAGGAAAGAAAAAATAAAGTGAGAAGTATGGTAAAAAACAAAAAAATGTGTTATGTGTAGTGGGAGAGAGAAAGTGGAAAGGTAGGATACGTTGTTATGTGTAGTGAAAAATCATAAAATCTGTTTTTTAAATTAATTTTAATAAAAAAGAATATTAATTTAAATCAGAAAAAGTAACGTACCAGATCTCCATTCTCCTGCTAAATGGTGCACACAATATTACAAATATCTTTAATTTTTTATTTAATAGGGAATAAGATTTTTAAAACAGAAAAGTAGCTAATCAATCTCTCTCCACTCTCCAGTTAAATAATAACAAATAAAATAAATTTTAAAATTAAAAAATTATTTTATTAATTTTTGAAATTATTAATGTCCAAATAACCAAAATAAATTAATACAAAAAATTATTAAGTAAAGATAAAATGAAAAAAAATTAAGAGCAGTTAAGAGGAGAATAAGAAATGACATAATAACCATAATACAATAATAAAATTAAATATTAATATAAGGATAAAATAGAAAAAAAAATTAAGAACAATTAAGAGGGGAATCCCCTTTATAGGTATAGATATAGATAGAACATATAAAAGTACATTAACCCTCAATATTTGTACATTTTAATATAACATCCTTACACATTTATTATTATTTTTAAATTATTTATTCTTTGTCTATTTAGTAAAACGTTAAATTTTAACATAAAATACAATTTAGTTACGTACCATTTATTTACACCCATGAATTAGTTTATTGTAATCAAAAGTCTCTTAATTTTTTTTCACCCATCTCTTGTCTCTTGTAACAGTAAATAACACTAAAAACATTATGTACTTCATGCCTTTAACAATATTTATAGAACAAATTAAAAAATATAAATTATACTTTCAAATATAATTTACCCGTATTCATATACCCTATTCCATAAAAGAATATAAAAAGATTCATCAAATAAGCTGTAAACCCATTTGAGTCAACGTCAGCCGTGACAGGGTTTATTCAATTATCTGTCCTTCAGACATTCATTCACGAAGGAATTACAGATTGTATCAACTCAATAATGATATCAGATAGAAAAGAAAGGTAAGAGGGAAAAAAAGTTAAAAAATGAGAGAAAAAAAGCAGATTTGTAATATTTGATTTTGATGATTATTTTGAGGTTATATATATTATGCCTGTTAATGAAATGAATTCTAATTAATTTAAAAAATGAATTTAACTACCCACAAATGCAGACATTTTTTTAGAAATAAGAATTTTGTCTTTCTCACTTATTTGTATTTAAATATTTATTTAACATTAGTAAGAACTCATCTCAAGATCTTGATAGGGAAAAAATAGGAAAAATGCACGCAAAAATAACACTCAATAATGAATCAATTACAAAAAAATAAATGACACAAAATTTAACGTGATTCGGTCGTCAACTGCAACTAACGTTCAAACTATTAAGTTTTTATTGTACATCAATTATATTATAAAAGGAATACAGTAATTAAGCTCACTCACTAAACATGGTGTCTAAGTCTAACTCAATTAATCTTGACTTCATTCCCAAAAGATATTTACATTCTTCATTCAAATTAAAAATAATCTACTAAAATAAAAAGTAATATTAACTTTATATATATATATATATATATAAAGAAGGTATATCCTAATATAGATAATTATCATTTAAAAAGCATATAACAGTAGTTGCACCCACCACACATGCATAAAGCTATTTTTTTTTAATATTTAGTTATTTAATATTCATTTATAATTTCATATGGGAAGTATGAATGAAACAAAGAATTTTCATTTTTTCAGTTCAATTACCGAAATACCCCAGAAGATTACAGAATACCCAAAACTAAAGACTTCCGACGACTCTTTTGGCGTGTCCGAACAAATTCTGAATCCCTAAATTTTCTCCTTCTGCCACGGGCACATCCACGATGATGCTTTCCTCCAAACCACCGCGCCGGAAAATTGTTCCGGCAAACGGCGACGAGTCCGCAGATAAACTGGACCAGCTTCTCTTGTCCTCCGCCATCTGCAACAACGAGGACATAGGCCCGTTCATCCGGAAGGCCTTCGCCTCCGGCAAGCCGGAGATGCTCCACCACCACCTCCGTCACTTTGCCCGCTCGAAGGAGTCCGAGATTGAGGAAGTGTGCAAGGCTCACTACCAGGATTTCATCCTCGCCGTCGACGATCTACGATCCCTCCTCTCAGACGTTGATTCGCTGAAGTCCTCCCTCTCCGACTCCAACTCGCGGCTCCAGTCCGTTGCGCGCCCGCTCCTGTCGTCGCTCGACGCCTTCGTCGAGACGCGGAACGTCTCGAAGAACGTGAACCTTGCCATCGACTCCATCCGCGCGTGCGTCAAGCTGATGGAGGTTTGCACGCGCGCCAATCGCCACCTCGCGGACGACAACTTCTACATGGCTCTTAAGTGCATGGACACGATCGAGCGGGAGTATTTGGACCAAACGGCGTCGTCCACGCTGAAGCGGATGCTGGAGAAGAAGATTCCAGATATTCGGCTGTACATCGAGAGGAAGGTGAACAAGGAGTTCGGGGACTGGTTGGTTGAGATCCGAGTCGTGAGTCGCAATTTAGGTCAATTGGCGATAGGTCAAGCCTCGTCAGCGAGGCAGAGAGAAGAGGATCTAAGAATTAAGCAGCGGCAAGCGGAGGAACAGAGTAGACTCAGCGTGAGGGACTGTATTTACGCTTTGGAAGAAGAGGATGAAGACGGAATCATCGCTGGCGGGATCGGTGAAGACGGTGGTGGAGTCGCGGGGTTTGATTTGACTTCGTTGTACAGGGCATACCATATTCATCAGACTTTAGGGTTAGAGGATCGGTTTAAGCAGTATTATTTTGAGAACCGGAAGCTTCAGTTGACTTCGGACTTTCAGGTCTCGTCCATGACTCCTTTTCTGGAATCGCATCAAACGTTCTTTGCGCAGATTGCAGGGTTCTTTGTGGTGGAGGATCGCGTGTTGAGAACCGGAGGCGGGTTGATTTCAAAATTGGAGGTTGAGAATCTGTGGGAGATTGCTGTTAGTAAGATGTGTTCAGTACTGGAGGATCAGTTCTCCAGAATGCAAACTGCTAATCATCTTTTGCTTATTAAGGATTATGTGAGTCTGTTAGGAGTAACCCTGCGGAGATATGGGTACCCCATTGATGCGTTACTTGATGTTTTGAGCAAACACAGGGATAAGTACCACGAGCTGCTTTTGTCTGATTGTAGGAAGCAGATTGCGGAGGCGGTTGCGGCTGATAAATTTGAGCAGATGTTGATGAAAAAAGAGTATGAGTATTCCATGAATGTGCTTTCTTTCCAGATACAGACTACGGATATCATACCAGCTTTTCCCTATGTTGCCCCTTTTTCCACCACTGTGCCAGATTGTTGTCGGATTGTACGGTCATTCATTGAGGATTCTGTGAGTTTCATGTCTTATGGCGGGCAGCTTGAGTTCTATGAAGTTGTTAAGAAATATTTAGACAGACTTTTGATTGAGGTTTTGGATGAAGCTTTAGTGAAGCTTATCAATACCTCGATTAGTGGTGTCTCCCAGGCAATGCAAATGGCAGCGAATATGGCTGTCTTGGAGCGTGCTTGTGATTTTTTCTTCCGCCATGCTGCACAGCTTTCGGGTGTTCCCTTGAGAATGGTGGAGAGAAGCAGAAGGCAGTTTCCCCTAAGAAAAGCTCGTGATGCCGCAGAAGAGATGCTCTCCGGGCTACTCAAAACCAAAGTTGATGGATTTATGACCTTGATCGAGAATGTAAATTGGATGTGTGATGAGGCACCTCCGAGTGGAAATGAATATATAAATGAGGTTATAATTTATTTGGAAATTTTGGTTTCAACTGCTCAACAGATATTGCCATCTCAAGTCCTGAAGAGAGTATTGCAGGAAGTTTTTGCTCACATATCCGAGAAGATAGTTGGGACTTTAATCAGTGATTCTGTTAAAAGGTTTAATGTCAATGCTATTAATGGAATTGAAGTAGACATTCGGCTCTTAGAATCATTTGCTGATAATCAGGCCTCTCTTTTCTCCGATGGGGATGTTGATGTTTTGAAAGCATCACTTGCCAGTTCAAAGCAACTGATTAATTTGCTATTGAGTAATCATCCGGAGAACTTCTTGAATCCGGTGATAAGGGAGAGGAGTTACAACACTTTGGACCACAAGAAAGTGGTGATTGTTTCAGAAAAGTTGAGGGATCCTTCAGAACGGCTCTTTGGAACCTTTGGTAGTCGTGGGGCCAGGCAGAATCCGAAAAGGAAATCATTGGATACGTTGATAAAAAGACTTAGGGATGTTAGCTGATTAAGCTTATAGCTGTACGTAAGGTACTTTTACTTGTTGTCTCTAGTCCATTTTGACTATGAATTATTTAACAGTGAGTTGTTGATAAATTATTTGGTTTAAGGTCAGGCTATCACTGTCTTGTCTTCCAAATGCATTTTAAGATTTTTCCAAATATTTGTTTGAAATGTATGATTGCTATTTTCTTTTTTTTTTTGGATTTCATTTAAATATTTTCATGTCATTTTATAGTATCTGTTTTGAATTGTATCCCTCATGTCTGGTAAACTGTCTTTAATGTTGTAACATGATCTTTATTTTCCTGAGTAGCTGCTGCTCTTCTTTCAACTTTCATTGATTTAGGTCTAGACGAATGGAACAATTGTTAATTTAGCTCAGATTTATTGAAACATCATAATCATTGCTTTGGCATTCGCTTCTCTGTTCATCGGCCTTAGCCTTGTATCGTACCACAAAATGTTGTTAAGTAACCCTAGTAGTGCCACCAAACACCACCATAACACTGTAACATGGCATTTTTCTTCCCCTCCGCCAATGGCAATTTGTGAAGGGATGCTTGTTATGGTGGCGCCATAGACCACAATGGCTTGCTTAACCTATAGCTTTTTCAACTTTGGCCAATGATAGATTAGTGTTGAGATTATTGAAGTGGCATTGATCCACACATAGAACTTTCTAAAGCATGATTAATAGCCTTCGCCCTTAGGTTTGAAGTTGAAACGAGGTTACTTTTCCAATCCTGTTGTCACGATTGTAGATTTTACTAAGGCTCGTATGCGGGTCTATAAAAGACACCGATTTTGGAAAGAAACAAGAAGCTCTTGATCTGTTGAAAAAGTAAATCCCAAGCCAATTAAAACAATTTAATTGAGGTTGCGAAGTGATGCAAAGCAAACAGTATTTGTTTGCATATTATTTTTAATTAATCCATTGCATATAGTAATATTGTATTGAATATTAGCTGCACAAGACACAATTGAATATACAGGACGCCAAATTGCCTGCTGAGCTATATTGAAGTATGCGGTTTACCGAATTGCACGGTGCCCTTAAACACAATGAATGAACCATGATATTTCTCGTAAAGATTGCAGCACCTTGACTTGACACTCTTTGTAGACAAATTTGAAACATACACTAAGTGCACACTAGGGGCGGCTGTTTCTACGTTTTCTCTGCTCTCTTGTTTTTGTTTGTCTGTGTTGTGATCAAGATTATATTTAAAAGTGTTATTTCTACTGATTTTAATTTATCATCTGTGTTCTCATTGTCTGTTCAACTGCTATCTTGTTGTAATGCTGAGTTCTTTATAACAACATTAAAAATGGCAGATTTCATATAAATGTCTATAGTTAAGATAAAATTAGGTATATAAAATCCAATGAGACAATATATTATATTAAATTGGCTAAAATAATGATTGTGTCAAAAGTAGACCCTGTTGAATAAACATTAAAATATGACTTGATATACTCAATTACTGGTTGTGCATACTTTTCTGTGGTTGGCATTTCAAAATTATAGAATAGTCTTTTCAGGAATGTTCTGTCTCCTAAATAGTCGTTAAAGTAAAATAATCATATAAATAATTCTTTATGTATTAGAAATCAGAATGAGAAATCCTTCAAATTAGTTCATCACCATAGTAACATACTAGCATAAGAATTGAGTTATTTGATATTTAATACGTAAGGAACTAATTATATAATGTTACTTTTTTAAGGATTATTGTGGAAAAAAGGAAATATTCGAGAGACCACGTTGGTAGTTTGTTCAAAATTATATCCAACGGCTAAGGCATTTCTTTATTGAGGAGACAATAATTAACTATATCTGATTCAATTAGACTCCACAATTCATTTATCACATTATAGGCCATTTATTTTACTGTTTTTAGGTCTACAATTATACATTACCCATCTATTTTTTTATAATTTAAGCAACTTCTCTCTTCAATAATTTTAATCTTTTTACAAAATTATTCGTTCAAGTGACTCCACATTTGTACATTTAATTATCTTTTTTTATCACCCCGTAACACTTGTTTCTACTTTTCTTAATCTTATAAATATAATTTATTATTAGAAGTTTGTATTGGTCTTATTGTTAGACTTAGTCATTAAGTTCCAAACCGCTCTTGAATGGTAATCTAAGATTCTGAATTTTGATTATAACAATATTGCAGAAAGAAAATATTTAGTCACTACAGACTGAAATAAGGTTTGTGCCAAAGTTAGTTTAAACAAAACGTTCAGACTATTTTTTTCAATATGTATTTAAAGTGCATTTGCATTTGGACACACCCTTAATGTCTTATTTTATTTTATTTATTTTTTCTGATAAAAAAAAATATTTGCATATGTTTGTCTTATATATATGATGAAACAAATTAGCATATTAGTCATCCAAGTGAGATTTACACATTCATTGCATTCATAGTCTGAAACACAACATGAGCAAATTAGAGAAACATGAATGTTTAAAGAACAAATATGCATGATGAAGGAGGTCAAACATGTTCAAATATTGTTTTGCTAAAAAAATAGAAACCTATTTTTATCATAACGCATGTGTATCATTTTAACTATAATTAACTACTTAATATATACATAAGAAAAGGATACTTTCATTTTATCTAACAAAAAATAAGTTATAGACATGGGATCAAAATATCTCTTAAGGCTGCAAATGAGTTCAATATTCGCCCCCTTCGTGTGGCATATTCTATTCCATTTTAGCATACTGCCCGTGCTACCCGAGGTTTTCTGTGTGGTGAAATCACGTGCTTCGCGAGTTGCAGGCATTAATAATTTAATAGATTATTATTAACATTAGTATATACTGAATAGGTACAAAAACTTGCATATGAAAAAAGTGAAGCAAATCATTTCATTTGAAGTTGCTATAAACTAACTATATTTTTAAGTTGACGATTGGTTTATAAATTTGGTTTAGTATTTGTTCCTCCCATATCATAACACGACACTTCAATCCCCCATTTCCCACACGGTAAACTCGTGCTCCTTAAAAAAATGAACACAAGGTGTTCGATGATATTCCTTTGCATTCTGGCTTGTGCGTATGTGACCGTTTCAGAGGAATTATCAGCCTACGAAGTTCTTGAGAAATATGACCTTCCAGTGGGTCTTCTTCCGAAAGGTGTAACAGAGTACGAGCTAAACGAAAAAAATGGGCACTTCACTGCGTATCTGGAGAAAACGTGCTATTTCAGCGTACAATCGTATGAGCTAAAGTACAAGTCCACCATCAAGGGCGTGATCTCGAAGAGGAAGTTGTCGAAGCTGAAGGGTGTTAGCGTGAAAATTGAAGTGTTGTGGATCCCAATCTCGGAGGTCACTCGCGACGGTGATGACCTCAAATTCTCTGCCGGAGTTGCTTCTGCCGGTTTTAGCGCCGACAGCTTTTCGGAGAGCCCTCAGTGTGGATGTGGATTCCATTGCGACCATTTCAACCAAAACGGTGACGTTTCTTCTTCTCTTTAGATTTAATTGATAGGTCTCTTGCTTGCGGAATTGAGATCTGTTGTTGTGTTTGTTCTGTTCCTAATTATTATCGATCATCATCATGTTGTTTTTCTTTGCATAAATAATGATTATTTGTGATGTTTTGCGGGACACACTATATAGCAGTGTGTGTAAGACATTTCTAGAATAATTATTTTTCTGTGAATTTTTTTTTCTAGGAGGTTTAAGATACTTCTCTTAAATGACATATTGATATCCATAGAACACTTATCAGTGAAGTGTTCAATTTTAAAAATATTTGTTGAAATTTTAAAAATTCTAGCACTGTTCTATCACAATTTTAAAATGGATAAATACAATAATTTCTTAAAAACTCCAATTTATTGGATAAATTTTTATTATGTTTATAAAAATAAGAAATAAATTCTTTTGAATCCGTCATAAAAATATCTTCATATGCTCCCAAAAAAATCTCAAACATACTTTTGCACATAAATATTTATTTTCAATTTATATAATTTAAAACTACATTTTAGAAATTATACTTATCTTCTTCTCCTATCCGTATCTGTGTTTTATTAGTGTACCTAACTCTTGTTTTATTAAATCTTTTCTAACTTTTTTTTATATTAAATATGATTAATTTTATGGTGATACAATTTTTTATAAAATAGAAACAAATTTATAGAAAGATGAAAGTTGACGAATATAGCATTTCTGATTACGTATTATATATTTTTGTCCACTATCTTTATTTCTTAAACTCTTTCTAGGTGTATGAGAGAAGGGTCCACAATTTTTCCATTTAGATATAGAAGATCCTTAATCATAACACCACATAAGAAAAACTTACACTTTGTTTTGACATGGAAAGAAAAACAGAAAATAGAACATACATGTTAAAAAAATGTAGAATTTTTGAATTTTTATGAGATTGTTTGGTTTGAAGAGGATTAAAAGAGAGAAAAAAATAATAAACAATTAAAAGGATTTTTCTTTTATTATTTTAAACGTGTATAAGAATACTTGCGGTGCATTTAATTAACTAAAGTGAACATATAATCAACTATCGTATGCGGATAATTGATTAAATAGTTATTACAAGGTCTAATTCATTTTAATGAAGTTATTTAATCCATAATAGTCCAGATTATATTCAATTACATTGTTTTTTTAAAATTATATTTTGGTCTAATTTTTTAAAACATAAAATATCTGGTTGTGTTTTTTATGGTTTCTTTTAACCTCTCTCTTGGAACCGATAATGATGTCATTTATCACTCTCTCTTTTTCTTTTGACTTTTGTTTCATGTTGTTGTTTCAAAATGCATGATGTCCTCTTGAGACTGAAGGTTTCAAGTATGATGACATCGCAGTTGGTATTGAGGGTATAATTTTGGCACATTCCCTTTCATTCTCATTTTCTTTTTTTTTTAATCTTTCTCAAGGTTTTCTTGTATAGTTATATGCCTATTCCCATGTTCCTATAGATTAAATGTTTCTAAAATGTATCACTTATTTAAAAGGAATATATGATTTACTTATTTTTAAGATAAGCATATTAAAAAAATTAAAATACGCTAATTTTATTAAAAAGTATTTTAAACAAATAAAGAAAAACAAATACATCCCTTATTACTCATTTACTCAATTATTTCAATATAATTGATTAAATGTTTTTTCTACTTAACTTTTTTTATAATTACATTTAGAGTTAATATTCAATTTATTATCGTGATTATTAAAAAATCAATTTGATCCTAACATTTTGAAAATGTATTTAAGTATTTAAGTTGATATCTTCTCTTAACTTTTGATTAGTAGTGTTAAATGTTTGTGATGTGACACAGATAAGTGCAAACATGTATTGTGATTTGTTGTATAGGTAAACCACATGCAGGTTTAGAATTTACCCAATTTTAAGGGTTGATTTTTTTTCCTACATTAGAGTCCCTCCTAATTGCCCCTTCAGCCCACAACCTCCCCCATGCACTTCTCTCCCCAACTTGCCTCCATGCTTCGCTCCCTCACCTCCATCGATAGTTTCTGCAACATCTCTGTCATCTCCCTCTCCCACCTCATCCTCTCCAACCTCATCATCAAAGTCTCCGCTTCCTATGTTTTCCTCTCTCACATCCACTCTCCCAACCTCACTTACATAGATCTTTCTTCCGTCAATCTCTCAGGAATACCATCCTCCATCACCATGTTGGACACCCTCCAAGATTTGATCATCTCTTCTAATTAACTCAAGGGTGAGATACCTTATTCCATTGGGGACCTCATTTCTCTGGAAAATCTCTCCTTGGATTCCAACTCCTTCTCAAGCTCTGTTCCTGACTCCTTGTCTGCCATAATCGGCCTGGTTCACTATGATAAGTTTGGAAGGTCGGTGTCTCCTCCACCGTCTAAGCGTTCTTCTACGGATGATAACAACACTGATGAAGATTATGATGATGGTGCCACTATTACTCACAAGAAGAAGCATCATCATAAACCCAACAATCTGGTTCTTGGTGTGTTCATTACGCTTTCTTCCATGTGTACAACAAATTAGAATCCAGGTTTACAGTTGTCTATACCACATCAGAAACACTTAATGTTGTTAGTCCAAAATTAACACAAAATACCAACTTAAATACATTTTAAAAATTGTTAAGATCAAATTGAGTTTTTTAATAACCATTATAGTAAATTGAATATTAATTTTTAATATTGATCATTAATATAAGAAATAAAAGGTAATTATAACTATATATAATGATCATAAATATAGGGAATAAAAGAAAATTACAAGTATATATAATTGTTTTAGTGGTTCATTACCCTCAAGCCATATAATCAATTATTATGTTTTTTTACGTGAAAAGTAAATATTTGACCAAATTATTAGTTTAATTGATTATTAAAGTTGTATAATCAATCATATTTCACTTTTGGACTAAAGCATTCTATTGAAACATTTAATAAATATGGTAAGATTATTTGATGGTGCTAGCGTTCCAGATATCGTCTCTCAGTTTTGAATAGGTGGTGATTGAAATATTTCATTGTTTTTACATTTATAAACCTAACATGAAAACTTTTATTTAAAATAAAAAATTATCATTTTTTAATTAAATAATTATTATTTACATAATACTTGAGTGTTTTATTAAATGGGTTTGATTTCAAGATTCTATTATGGTTTGACAAAAGATTTAATTACATTTATAAGGTTGAAGAGTCACATGCTATAAAACCTTTCTTGATATATTTTTATCTAGTTTGTCAATAAAATTTAGGGATGGCAAAGCGGGTCAGCCCGCCCCGCATTGGCCCGCCCCGCGCTTGGCCCGCAAAAATGCGGGACGGGTTGGCCCGCCCCGCAAAGTTATTGCGGGCTAGAATTCCCAACCCGCCCCGCATAAGAGCTGGCCCGCAGGTTTGCGGGCCAGCCCGCGTTCTTTTTATTTTAAATTAAATATTTATTTTTTTACATTTTGTTATTAAAAAATTGTCAAATTAAACCTATATATTTGCTATTATCAAACCTAATTTTTTTTCCTTCCTTTTCAAATATAGTCAAACATCAAAACATTAAGATAAATATCAAATATCACTATTCTTCCACTTCCAAAACATTAAAAATACCTAATTCCAAAA
>Ga0123342_1001390_pt1 | contig 40696 bp, 18 predicted proteins | sample Turbeawhitnodule_FD_89960 | JGI IMG/M metagenome (GOLD analysis project Ga0123342, IMG submission 89960) | Root nodule microbial communities of legume samples collected from Mexico - Turtle bean Mexico white nodule | ecosystem: Host-associated > Plants > Roots > Nodule | place: Mexico: Nepantla...
CGCAGGTACTCCCCCCATCGTGTCCAAGCTGAAGATCCAGTCGGAAGAAGACCAACCGGAGGACCAACCGGAAGGCCGACAAGAAGAGAAGAACGATACGACATCATCAGAAGAAGTGTTCTGTAGGGTCAGATCTTGTAGGAACAACAATAATTGATATTATGATACAATGTTATTTTAAATTATTTATAATTCTAAAGTATATTAACATTCAAATTACAATAAAAATATATTAAAAAATAGATTAAAAAAAGATAAACTATTAAGAAGAAAAAAAAATCGTAAAAATGATTGTGTTTAAGAACAGTAACTTAAAAGATATTTTCGTAATCGATAATTATTCAAATTTATGTATAAAGAGGAATGGTAATAAATACTTTTTATAAAGTAGTTTAAAAGGATTTCAGATACAATTTAAAATAATTATTATAAAGTCAATAATTTATAAGTAACTGTCATTCTAAAAATATTTATCTAGAAATTAATTTAAAATTTTAAAAAATATTGATAGTTAATTAGATATTAATTTAAAAATTAGTTTATAAATTTTTATTAATAATAAAAATTACACGTAATCAATAAAATAGTATATAATTTAATCAATATAATAATTAATTATTTTTTGTCTTTAAAATTAATTTTTATTTAATAATTTTTTTATAATATTTATTTGAACGTGTAATTTTATTTAAATTTATACTTTAAAGGAAAAAATATACAATTTAAATCATTTTATTTTTTTATAAATATGACAAATCTTGCACACTTATATTATATTATATATATATATATATATATGGCATGATTCATAAATTTTTGTCCAAATATCATGTTTACAAAAGAGGAAAAACAATGTTTGTTCCCTTTAGAATAGATAAGGTATGAACATAATTTTTTTCACACTTTAAAGTTTTAATCATATATTCTAGAATTATAATCATGAATAAATTTATTATTTTAATTGAGATTCATCTAATTGAGTTTATTTTGATCTTAACTTTTATTTATGTTAATCTTGTGTTTTAGTCGTAGTAAAAGATTTAATATTTCCTAGAACATATGGTCTGACTAGACGGTATGATAGAAGCATTTGGCTAAACCATTTGAATGAAGGGTTTATCGTTGCAAATGGGTTGAATCATGCGAAAGTTCAAGTTGCTTATTTAAATCAAAATGGAAAACAAAATTTGAGTTAAAGAATTAAATCACCAATATCTCAAAAACAGAGTTGGAAGCAAATTTATGCAAGAGATATTCTCTCAAAAATTTTAAATTATAAATATCATGTTAAACGCACCAAAAATTGAGCAAATCTCCTTCGAAGATATTGTTCGTGTAAATCTTCTTCAAATATCTTTCAAAATAATATTGGGTTTAATTATAATGGATGAGTAAATCTAGAACGAAAATTGAAAATAAAATATTTGGATTAAAAGCAAGAACAAGATCTATAACTAATCGGGAAAGAGAATAATTGCTTCATAATTCGAAACAGAGAAAGGAAACGTTTGATAATTGTAAAAAAATATCTTGAGAATGATTATGAATTCGATTTTGTGCAAAGAAAATAAGATTATAAAAAGAGACGTCAAAGGTAAAACGATGATAGTTTGTTGGATCGTGATACAACACACTCTAAACCTAGTTTTAGTTTTTTTGTATTTTTTGTTGTTGTCATACTCATGGAAGTCTAAACCTTTTGGGTTAACTCCTCTGTAATTTCCCAATGAGTTCTGAGGTTCTGATCAATAAAAGTTTCATTTTTCAATTCTACGTAGTAGTTTGTTTTAACCTTATGATATTTTTGAAATCTTTTTTTTTTTTTTGTAAAAGGTTGTTCTCGAACACATGTTGAAGGTTCGATTCTTTTCTCTAATTTGAATTTTTTGGTTAGTTCGTTTTGTTTTAATTAATCTATTGAGTGCGTGATTTAAGAGGTAAAAGAGAAACATCTTATAAGTAGATGCATTAATACAAGTGGAGTATTAAATACGTCCGTGTTTAATTTAGTTTAAATATATATGAGAATTGAATGATGATAATATTTAGATAACCTGTGAAGAATTTATTGGTGGAAGAACTTTAGGAGTCACATATTCTTCATTCATCTTACAATGTCTATTATGTTCTCTTATTGAACAATCATAAATCTCTCTTTACTATACTATTTTTGCTAATTTTTGTTGCTTGCAAATAAGTTTTGAATTTTATTTGTTGAATTCGTTATTGAATTTGTTAGAAAATGACTTGAGTCATCTTACCTTATCTATACTATCATCTTTAGTGTTAGATGGTTTATCACTATGTTAAACAATCTAATACTACAATATTTTTAATTTGATTGTAAAAACACCAGCTATCTATCACACCTTCCTTATGCCTTCCTCATGCTTGACTAATGTTGTTTCTCATCTCAAATTTGCTATAAAGCTTATTACAAATTGATCTTAAAAAACATTTAAGTGATTAAAAGAAAGAAATTATTTATAAACTATTATTGAAAACTTTTAAACAAGATGAAATTTTTAGAAATTGGAATAAATTTATTATTCTTTATAATAATTATTTTAAAAAATCATATAATAATTTATTATTAGATAATAATGTAAACTTGTCTTATAGTTTGAGTATATTAACGTTAAACTCTCTATAAAATGGTAATAAAATTTAATAATATTTTTTTTTCTGACTTGTTTGGTAAAAATTTCAAATGTTACAAAATTGAAAAGGTATATTGTTTTAAATCATACAAATTTCATTTGTAGAATCCCAAAAAAAATTAAATTCACAATAACCTTCATAGTAGAAAAGTAAAAAGATGAAAAGAGAGATGATGAAGAAGAAAGTATACATAAATTTATATATATATATATATATATATATAAATAAATAAATTTATTTATCATGTGAAAAATAAAAGAACAATACAAATGGTATGAGACACACTAGTAGGGATATATAGATTAGAAAGAAAAGAAAGATGAAAACCAAATCATATATAAGTAATTTAGTGAGTTGAGGTTAGAATATCCTGAAAAGGGTGAAATCTAAGACAAAAGAAACTCAACTATGTCTCATGGAAAATACTACATTTGAACCAAACAGAGTATTAAAATAGAAGATAAAACATGTTATTCAAATATGGCAATAAAAACCATCCAGCTGAAGCATCTACAAAACCTACTCTAATAAAGGTAGGAAATCCTTTAGAAGTGGTCATGTCATAAAGAATAATTTATCATAAATAATTATTTAAATTCTAAAATTAATAACTAAAATTTTGATAGTTAATTAGATATCAGTTAAAAAATAGTTTACAAATTTTATTAATAATATAAACTATTTTATATCAATATTTTTTTAACTTTCAAAATAATATTTAATCTAGTTAATACAAAACTAGCATTGCACTATGTTTTGTTGAGCTTGAGTATCGTGTCAAAATATACAACACGAAGAATATCAAAACTTTTGAAAAACCTACTTTAACTCATATTTTATTTGGATTCCGAACTTCTACATACCTGCATTCAGGATATTGGGTTATTATCTTTTAAATAGATTATTATTATTATTATTATTATTATTATTATTATTATTATTTATGACAAATCAATTAATATAATATGATAGATAATATAACTTCTACTTACTCTTTCTCCTGTTTCTGTGCATTATTTGTTAATTGAAAGTTCATGAATTTGATGTTAATGATAATTCATGTCTTCTCTGTTTAATGTGGTAAAGTGTGTAAAAAAACTACTACAACCAATCAAAAGTTATTACTGGTAAGGTTACTACTGAGTAAAAGTAAATAGATTATTTACTTTTTCTTATTAAATTCTTGACAAATTCTTTGTGCATTGAACTTGCATTTTATCACCTTTCAAAATTTTCAAAATTCCCTCTATTTGAATTCAAAAAATACAATTTTAAAATTAAAATCTAATTTTGGAAAAGTAAATCCAGAATGCAATAAATACATTATGGAAAAAAAATCCAAAATACAAAATTTGAAAATACAATCTGGAAAAGAATTTTCAGAATTCAAAAATATGTTATGAAAATTCAAATCTGGAAATATATTTTAGAAAAATGGTTCCAAAAGTATTTTGTTATCCGTACCCTAATTTTATTTAAGGTTATTTTGTCATTTTGCAGGGGTATTTTCGTCATTTCACTGGAAAATTGAGTGCAAAATGACATTGATATGGTGGAGGAAGAATTTGCCTAAATTCTCTTACAAAACAAATTAATTAAAAAAATAAGCATTTTGTGAGAGAAAAAATTATGCACTAGTAATGTAAAAGGGTTTTACTATGTAGTTGATCTTGAACAATTATGCATGATAAACTTGTTGACTCATAATAGTGGTAACTTATGATTGGATGATAATGCTGTCTTACATTAGTATAACATGCTCATTAAACTCTGTTTTATACTAAGTAAAATACTTATTGTTAATTATTTTGGTTGGAGAAGTTAAGGAGACTTTAGTGGCCATCATCACTCATGAGTGGCCCTACCATAGACTCAAAGTCTTAGTCAACTAATACTAAGTTTTTGCCTATGGATGACTAAACCTTTCTTAATAGTAGTCTCTCTCAACTCTCTTGTTCATTCTGCAATCCAAGCCTGAAAAAGGTACAAACGTGCATCAATTGTTCAGGGAATTTTGGTTCATCAGCTCTTAATCCAAGGTTTGGTTCATCCTCATTTGTTGCATGCTGCACTGCTTCATATCTGCAATACGTAGTTGACTGTTTTATGATTGGATTTAATGTCAAAAGATAGAACCGAAAACAGCATTTAGGAACCAAAGAAGCACACATGTTTTGAATGATTTTGTTTTACTCTCTTGCATTTTGTTTATTGGTAAATAATGTGTGTTTAGTAGTGGAAAATTATCTTTCCAAAATCATTTGGCTGTTGGCTCTGGTGCTTTCATTCTTGAAATGTTTTTCCTTTTTTGAAATTGGAAATTTATGAGATCAAAAATATTTTTCTTGAAATTTATAATTTGGTGACCTCTTGAACATTCAGGCAGTTGCTACTTTCCTAATGTTTGATGCTGTTGATTGAGATCATTGCTCAGAATATTCCCTTTCTGGCATAATTTTCAGTATGTCATAGTTGTTGGTTTAATGTGAAAATAAAAAATTAGCTGCACAGTGCATAATTATTGTGCATACTACTACGTGAATCATGATGGACCCTCTATTAACTGGGAGTCGTTGTTTTGGTCATTATCACCATAGAAAGACCATATTTTAGTATGTCAAGAACAGCTGTTTCAGAGTATGTATAATCACATTGAATAGTTTATGGGTTATCAATAAGTTCATTTTAAACATACCATTATTATTGCTATTATAGTAAAATAGTATAAAAGAGAGAGGATGCTTAGGATTTTACTCAGGACTTTTTATCATAAAAATATATTTTTCGGGTACACCCAATAGTTTCACATCGTTTTGTATGGAGGGCACCCCTATGAAATCATACATAATGCTGAAAAGTATAAATGTTGAAGCCTTTTGATTGCAGGAAAATGGCTGAAATAGGTGCAGCTGTGGCGTCAACGTTAATAGAGCGTGTGGTGGATGCAATTATAGGTCGTGCTAGATATTTATTGTATTTCAAAAAATCTGTTGTTGATCTTCGAAAATCAAAGAGAGAGTTGGAGAAGTCATTGCAGCACATTAGAGAACGTGCTCAAGAAGCTGCTACAAATGCAGAGAAGATTGTGCAACCAGTTGAAGAGTGGCTGAAAGATGTGGAAAGGGTTTTGGAAGATGTGCAGGGGCTGGAAGAAAGGGTGGAAGAAAGTCAATGCTGTTTGAACATGACATTTAAGTATTCTCTAGCAAAAGAGGTGATATGCATGACGATGCAAATGAAAGTGGTCAACAACAATAACAAATTTGAGCCATTTTCACACCCCATTAAACTCTCAAGCATGAATTACTTCTTTCCCAAAGACTTTGTGGCATTGGATTCTAGGATGCCAGTTTATGAAGAGCTGCTGCAGGCAATCCAAGATGAGAGGAGCAATGTGATTGGAGTGGTTGGCGTGGGAGGATCAGGTAAAAGCACTTTAGCAAGAGTGGTGGGGAAGCAAATAGAGGAGTCAAAGCTTTTTGACAAGGTGGTTATGACAATTGTGTCTCAAGATCTCAAATTGAGGGACATTCAAGGTCAAATTGCTGATCACTTGAGCTTTTCATTGATGGAAGAGACAGAACTTGGCAGGGCACTACGGTTATCTCACAGGTTAAAAACTGAGAAGATTCTCATCATCTTGGATGGTGCATGGGAGAAGCTGGACTTGGAAGCTATTGGGATTCCATTGAATGAGAATGACAAGAGATGTTGCGTCCTCCTCACCACCCGCAACCAAGAAGTTTGCACCTCAATGAACTGCCAAAGAATGATTGAACTCTCTATATTAAATGAAGATGAAGGTTGGAATTTGTTCAAGCAACGTGCACAAATAGATGATGATTCTCCAGATGAATTGAGAGAGGTGGCAAGGAGAGTCTTTGACAAATGCAAAGGACTGCTAGTTGCCATTCTTGCAGTGGCAAGAACTTTGAAGGGAAAGACTTTTACCAGCTGGGAATTGGCATTACTTAGACTAGAAACTTCTGAATCAATTGATGTTCAAGAGGGCTTGGCAAGTACCTATGAATGCAATGAATTGGAGGAAATAATTTGCTTGGATTCAAAGGATGCAGGACAACTTAGATACCTCTATGCCCCTTCCCAGCCACTTTTCCCCAAACTAAGGAAAATCTTAATCAAAGGATGCATCAAATTGAGAAAAATCTTCTTCCCAAGCATGGTTTCAAGCCTCCCAGAGTTGAGAGAGCTGTCTGTACAAGATTGCAATGAATTGGTAGAAATTGTTTCTTCAGAGGAAGCTAGACAATTGCCAAACCTATCTTTTCAATCTCAACAAGTTTCTTTCCCCAAATTGGGGCTGATTGAGATTGAAAGATGCAACAAATTGAAATCAATTTTCTTTGCAACCATTGTTTCAAGCCTATCAGAGTTGACACAGTTGTCTATATGCAACTGCAACAACTTAGAGGAAATAATTTCTTCAGATTCCGAGGAAACACAGAAGCATAGAAATGTAAATGCTCCTTTCCCACAATTCTTCCCTAAACTATGGAGGATTAGCATTCAGAATTGCAACAAATTGAAAACATTCTTCTCTGCTACCACCATTACAAGTCTACCAGGGTTGCAACAACTAATAGTAAAGGACTGCAACACATGGGAAGAAATAATTTCTCTGGATTCTGATCAAGCAGGACAATCTAGAAACCAATATCCTCTTTACAATCAAGAAGACTGTTTCCCCAAACTTAGAAGCGTCCAGATTGAAAGATGCAACTCATTGAAAACAATCTTTATCATGGAAATTGTTTCAACCCTTCCTGAGTTGTTTGAGTTGACTGTAAAGGGTTGTGATGAATGGGTGAAAATAATGTCCTTAGGTTCGATGCAAGCAAAACAAGCCGGAAATCTATCTGCTCATTCCAAACAAATTTGTTTCAACAAACTGCAGAAAATTGAAATTGAAAGTTGCAAAAGATTGAAAACAATTTTCTTTACAGACATTGTTACAAGCCTTCCGGAGTTAGAACAAATAGTTGTAAAGAACTGCAATGAGTGGGAGAGCATAGTTTCTTTACATTCAAAGGAAGAAAGACAGCATAGATTCCTTTCTGCTTCTTCCCAAGAAGTTTCTTTCCCCAAATTGAGGAAGATTGTAATCGAGAAATGTAACAAATTGAAAGCAATCTTTTCTACAACCATTGTCACAAGCCTACCGGAGTTGGAGCAATTGATTGTAAAGGACTGCAATGAATTTGAGGAAATAATTTCCTTGGATTCAGATGAAGCTGGAGGACTTAAAACCTCATGTGCTCCTTCCCAACAAGTTTCCTTTCCAAATCTGGGAAGTATTAGTATTGAAAGATGCTCCAAATTTAAAAGAATGTTTTACATGGTTATTGTTAATATCCTACCAATGTTGGAACAATTGGTTGTAAAGGATTGCAATGAATGGGAGGAAATGATTTCCTTAGATTCAGTGAAAGCAAATGAACATGGAAATATTTCTGCTCCTTCCCATCATATTTGTTTTCCTAGACTGACAAAGATTGAGATTGAAGGCTGCAATAGATTGAGAGCAATTTTCTCCTCAACCATTGTTACAAGACTGCCAATGTTGGAGCAACTATCTGTAAAGGACTGCAGTGAATGTGAGGATATAATTTCCTTGGATTCACAGGAAGCAAGACAATTTACAAGCCAACTCGCCCCTTTCCAACAAGTTTGTTTCCCCAAACTGAGGAAGATTGGTATAGAATGTTGCAACAAATTGAAAGCAATTTTTTCCACAACCTTAGTTACTAGACTGCCAAGGTTGGAGCATCTGAGAATCGACAACTGCAATGAACTGGAGGAAATAGTTTCTGTAGATTCTGTGAAAATAAACCAACTTAGAAAGCAATATGATCGTTCCCAACAAAGTTATTTCCCTATGCTGCAGAGGGTATTGGTCAACAGATGCAACAAATTGAAAAAAATCTTCTCAGCACCCATTGTCACTAGCCTTCCAGAGTTGGTGAATGTATGTATAAGCTATTGCAATGAATGGGAGGAAATAATTTCTTCAGATTCAGAGGAATCAAGTAAACAAGGAAACCTATCAGCAGCTTCCCAACAAGCTTTTTTCCCTAAGCTGGAATCAATTTATATTGAAAAATGCAACAAAGTGAAAACACTCTTTTGTGTAACACTTGTTACTAGTCTACCCAAGTTACAACGTCTACATGTAGTGGGATGCAATGAATGGGAGGAAATCATTTCTTTAGGTTCAAGGAAAGTAGGACAGAATAAAAACTTCCTTAATCCTTGCAAAAACAAATGTTTCCCTAAGCTAAAAAGAATTTGGGTTGAGGGATGCAACAAATTGAAAACAATCTTGTTTTTAAGCATTGTATCAAGACTACCAAACTTGGAATGCCTGTTTGTTGACAATTGCAACAATTTGGAGGCGATAATTTCTCCATATTCAATGGAAGCAGCGCAATCTAGAAACCTATCAGGTCGTCCAAATCAGGTTAGATTCCCCAAACTTGAAAGTATTGTGATCAGGAGATGCAGCAAAATGAAAAACATTTTCTCTACAATCACTTTATCAAGATTTCCAAAGTTAAAAGAACTTGATGTACTGGACTGCAATGAACTGGAGGATATAATTTATTCAGAAGCAAAACCACTTAGAAACCTGTCAACTTCTTCCAAACAAATCTATTTCCCCACACTACATAATATCCAAATCGAAAGATGCAACAAATTGAAAACAATCTTTTCCTCCACCACTGTTAGTAGCCTGCCAGAGTTGGAAAGTGTGATTATAGAGAATTGCAATGAATTGGAAGAAATATTTTCTTTCGTTTCAGAGGAAGAAGAACAAGTTGAAAATATATCTGCTCCCTCCCAACATGTTTGTCTGCCAAAAGTTCGAAGCATTAGAATCAAAATATGCAACAAATTGAAGTGCATATTCCCTTATTCTGTGGCATGTGAATGTCCTTCACTGGCTTTACTAGATGTAGAGTCTTGCTCTCAACTAGAACAGATTGTTAAATTTGAACATAAAGCTACAAGTGAAGAAGAAGGTGCAGGGGTGGCGGTTGATGATAATCAAGCTAAGCATTTATTGTTTCCAAATCTTGGTTTGCTAAAACTCAAGAAGTTGCCAACTATTACTGGGACTTTCCCTTGGTATGAACCCCAAAATTGTCAGTTGATCATAGAAGAGTGCCCCAAGTATTTGTGGTTCACTTAATGTGCCTCACCACACAGGTACACCACTAACTATTCTGCTACATTTTTCTCTAGTGTTGATTTAAAATGGCATTCACCAATTTAATTAAGGAATGTCAGTTTCTGTGATTTCTGTTTTGTTGGAAAATGTTCTCTTATCCAGTTAGTAGTTATAGTTCAGGAAATATAAACATTATAAATCAAGCATGAGATTAACTCGTTGGATTTAATTCCAAGTTGTGAATTATTTTATCAACTCAAAGATGTAAATTATAGTGTTGTTTGTGAATTAAAGTATGATAATATAGTAAGTACTGGACTTCCTCTTTTTCCCTTTATATTTAAAGGAATACATGTTTTTCTTTATGTCAGTGGCTAAGCAGGGAAGCAAGCTGGTGGTGTGGTCCCCATGGCTGCTAGAACTCTTACTCTCTCGGAGCCTCTTGGTGTCTCAGTTCCTTCATAAGGGTGGTTCTTTCCTCTGCAGTTTCCTCCACATGCAACTTAGCTCTGTTTTATTTCTTTGCTTAACTTAAGTGCTTGTTTATGTACTTTGTGTGTGTGAAATTTGTCTAAATTTAAAAGTGTGTTGCACAATGATCCAAGTAATTATTGATTGTTAATGGAATTTAAAGGACTTTGTTTGAAGTATCTATCTTCAAGAAATCATTGTAATATTATCGATCGAACTAATAAATATCCAAAATGTTTATTGCTCATCTTCTCTCAATTAGAATTTTCCTTTTGATTCAAGGTAAAACTGATTTCAATAAAAGAATGATTTTGTTAGAACCCGACAGAAAAAGGAGTTTTTTCTTTTTCTTTTTGTCAAAGTGGGATCATGGAGTTGGGGCATTATACTTTTCTCGACTCATTTCATTGAAACTATGCCTCAATTCAGTTGCATTCTTGAAATAGAGAGAGATGTAAAGATTGATTGGTAGTGACTGATGATTTTTTCATTTCTTCAACATTATTGGACTAAAGTGGTACACAATGATCCCAGAATAAGTAAGCGCCAAATTTCAAGAATGCTTAATTAATGCACATTCTTTTACTTCCAACTAGCATGTCTAGAGGTCCTACAGGTGCCTGAAAGGAAACTATATATAGATGCTGCAATAAATACATAAAGGTCTAGTTGATGTTAAGTTACTTTCCCGTCATAACAATGGAATTCAAATTCAATACCAATTTGAGTGTTGGTAAGAAACAAGAACTGTATTTAGTATATATACAAGAAAAATACTGGTAATATGATCAAAATACAATTTCATACTAGAAAGCAAAAATGATAAAATTTGATCGATTACAATCTGTTGTGTTCTGCAACATATCTTGTCAAGATCAAACAATGTCAAAATTGACTGATTGCGTACATATTTTTACAGAATATAAGTGATGTTGATCGTAGGAAGGCATTATATCCCAAAAAATGGTTCACTCAAAGAAACTTCAAAAGAACTTTGACACCACAATTCCAATTCCAATAGGGAACATAAACATGTTTCTCTTGATGAAATGTGGCAAAACAACTGGCATGTCGCTGGAAGATTATTACGTGCCCTTTGGTCTTTAGAGAACATTGCTTCGATACACATATAATTCATGAAAGCAGGCTTCAGTGAATAGTTAACTAAGAATTTAATAACTAAGGACAAAAATGTAACTTCTGCAAAATACTCAAAATATTAACATTTGAGCAACAAAATAGAATTTATACTTCATGGTTAAAATGCACTAAAAAATTCCTAGAACTTGCACAAATGGGAATTTTCGTATGATCTAAACTTCAACATGCATGATTCCATTTTCATCTATGATAACATGCAACGTGTATGTTTCTGGATGAATACTAGAGTATGAAGAGACAATATATTCATTTGTCAATGAATAAAATAAAAGATTAGGCTATGATTTGTATCATTAAACTGGAATCTGAGAAAAGGCTTACTTTTGGTGGATAATGGTTTCAGATGCTATCTTCTTGTTCTTCCATCTCCTCAAGAATAACATATTTGGCTGCAGCATCTCCTGAAGGCTCTGCCACGTCACTGCCACTAGCGTGGCCCTTCTGAAGCTTAAGGTATCTGATTTTTCAAAACAACAGAACAAACGCACTTACTGGCTGCCATTAAATAGAGAGGAAATATCACATCTGAGAGAAACACGAGTATGGCTTCCTTAAACCCTAGATAGTATGTGTACAAGAATTACATGGTAGCTATTACGTTGTATTATTAGATCGAACAAAACTTGCAGTTCCATTGTTTTACATATAATAAATTGAGTATAAAATTGGTTATACATGACAAATTCAGCACTATACATACGATTTGACATTGAACTTTCCAACTGTGACCTATTAGTACAAGCAAATAAACTACAAATATCATGTAATTAAACCTTCCCTTCAAGTTTTGGAAGTGGGAAATATAGACTAAAATAATTATTCAATTCAATTATCCCCCTCAATGTGGCAGAAAACTTAAAAATAACACATTTTATTGTTATCACAGAATAAATTAAAATTTGAGAAAAGAATGCACATTTGACTGATATTGTTTCTTGAAGAATACGTTACATGATGACTTACTTGTACCAATTAAACAAACTGACACCAATCATAATAGTTAATAGTCCAAATCCTTTCAACCAAGTGAATTGATCATGGAAGTACAGTACTGCAACCTACACAAAAAACAACATAAAACCAAAAGAGTAAGATGTACAAGCAGAAAACCCAGATGTGAGGGGTAAACAAACACATCAACTCATCTATTCATTTAATACACAGCATTATATAAGTAGAAATGTAGAATAATGCATATCTGTTGCATTATATGCATAATGCAAATCTATACATTATGAGCAGATGTTGAAACTCAAGAATCAGTTAGTGCTCAAGTTAAAACATGTAAAAAACTATACAGCAATACGGAATTGACAAATTACCCTAATTCAATCTAAATACAACAACTAACTAAAGTAGAAATAAAAAGGACAGCTCTAATCAATAATTTGAAATAGTACAGCTGGATTCTAACATCACATTCAAACCAAAATATGAAACTTCTTTGTTTTAAGGTTTCTAGGTCTGTATGATCCTTAACTAATTTCTGTCTTATATGGACTAACAGGAGTCAATGAAAGAGAGAAAAAAAAGTGTGCAATTTGTCTTGCAAATAACTAACAGTTCCATGAATGCTAATTTTTTCCCCTTTATGTATTAAAATGAATGCCAATGTTTAGCTTAGCAACTATTGTAATAAATTCGGTACATGAAAGCATACGCTGCAAAAATGTAATTCTGATACGTTTACACCACAGAAGTGAAACTTGGTAGGATAGAAATATTTGATTGAATAATAAGAGGGACAGACACTGGATAACTATATCAACAAATGGTAATATCATCCAAAATATAATGGTACCATACCAATATGGTGACTGCCTCTTTAACAACCCCAGCTATTGTCACTGTAACAGCACTAGTTACTGAGACCAGAACATATTCTGTTAGCACCTGCAAGAACATCAAGATCCAAAAGTCAGTGTGAAGAAAGAATAAAGTTAGGTAATATGACAGTAAACCAAAGCCTGTTCAGGACAAGTGTAACAAGCAAAATTAAACAATAACTAACAAGCATAGAATTGTTAAGACTCCTCCTTGAGTTTTAGGAGGAAAGAGATATAAAAAAATATACATGTATCTTAAAGGGAATACACAGCCTTACCATAAAAAAAGCAATTGTGCCACCAAGAAGCATCAGCAAGCAACTTCGAGTAATATGCACTGAATTATCAAAGTACTTGTTTTCTTGGAATTCATCCCATGGATCTAAAGCAAGGGAAAGAAGGGCAGTTGCCACAGCCATTACTGGAGTTACATAGCTCATCAGTGTAAGTGGATTTTTCAGACCTGAAATCATTTGAAAAAAGCATAAAAAAAATTTCTTAAAATATAACAGCAGTTACAAAATCTTAACTCGAAAGTAAACTTGGGCAAAGAAAAATGACTCAATGCTAGATCAAGTGAAAATTTAAAAAGATGAAAACACTAGAACATGTCAATATAAAAAGTTAGCCTCACTAAGTCTTCAAATAAATAATTAGGCTCTATAATTTTAGAACTTCAAAGTCCACATCAATGCTTGGAGTGCTCTAAATCTCTTGAGCCAATTTTGGTCTTTCCCTTTATCTTTTTGGCTTTGAGGAGGATTCCTGATCCTCTTCCAGTATTTTTTCCCCCTTCTATTAAGTTATTTTACTAAAAGGAAAAAAAAATCAATTTCTTGATACATAATTAAATTAACAGTTGCATATGCTATTTTCTATTTATTAACTACTCCACATTTATTAATTTCTTCAGGAGCTTAATAATCAATAACCTTGTGTTAAAATATAAGATTCCAGGATTTAAAATATATTGATTGCAATTAAATTCAGATTTCAATTTTCACAAGGTAAGCAATGATAGTTGTTTTAAAATATATGGAAGGTACATATGCAAAGAAAACACAGGACTCCAATAATTTTTCAGCAAGAAGGCAACTGCTTTATTAATCTAATTTTGGATTATAAAATCTACTGTGAAGCAACAGAAGTATTTAGTTGATGAGCTGAAGGAAAAACCAAGGGTTAGGGCAGTACAAACTTTCAAAAGAAGCAACATCCCTCTGACAGTTGAAGTAACCATTACTGATGCATCAGCTTTTCAGCAAGGAGACTCCAACAATAGGTGTACAATTAATTTCTTAGAGATGCATCATTAATCTTCTTTTTTTCAATGTTTTTTTTTTCGTTATTTTTCTTAGGAGGATTGCTTGTCCTCCTTACTCTTCAAAATTCTTTCTCTTAATCTCAATAAATTTATTTCTTTTTACACACAAAATAATAGCTACTAAAATATATGGTAACCGGTATTTCCAAAACTTCGATGTCTAAAATACGTAGGCATAAAGCACCATTTCTGAACCAGCAATTTACACTATTTGGTCACATAAATTAATGTGTCCAGAAAGGAACAAAAGAATGCATAGTGACTGAAAAATGAATAAACTGGCAGAAATGAATGTCAAATTAATGAATTGATGGAGCAAAACCATCAAAAAATAAATAAATTTAAAAAACCAATTATTTAATTAAGTGAAACAATTCATCCAATATATCATATAAATTTAGTAAAATTAATATTCTCAGACATGAAGTTATGCAGAGCACATACCGTAGGCTTCTTTCTTTCAATTTGGTTTTCAGTTCAACACGAATGGCAAGAATGCAAATCAGGTTCCAATACAATAAAATGAAGCAATGTATCAGAATGTATGGTTGACAAAAACAGGAAAAATAAGGGCATGAATGTGTTTCTGGGTCTGTTTTGTGTAGACAGACATGTAGATATCAAATATCCATAGAAATGAAAATGCAAATATAATACCTGCAAAAGGATCTGAGTCATACACCAACGAAACCCAGACATAACAGCAGCAAGCATAACAAGTACAAACCCCCAGAAGTCAAACTCGGTCTCTTTTGAAACTGCAGCACACCAAAATAAATTAAAGATGAAAGGTTTGAATTCTCAATTTGATATAAATTCCTAAACCTTATAAAATGCAATTTGACGAATTTTGGTTTAATTCTCAAACATTATCAGAAAAAAACAATAGTTTTAATTGGTAGAAAATTTAACAAAAAATATGAAGAGTTTATTGGCTGTTTCAGATTCTGAAAACATTTTTGTTGATTAAGCTTCAAACTAAATTATAGGAATAAATGCTGGATGTATTTCATTTTGGAATTGAAGAAAATTCTTCCACACCAAAAAAATCAGAAGTATATTCAACGACACGGGCTAAGATGCAAAAATCCTTGATAGCTATGCTGCTTATTCTCAGAAGGTTTACATGCTCTATATATATACTTTATCATTGAGCTTGTAGGCAGCCAAACTGGCTCAGGTGCTTCAGACTCTAAGTGAAAATAAATGCATATAAAAATAGCATATTATGATAGGTACCAGAAACGTAAAAAGGAAACAAAAACAGAGGTTCTTCTATATATCTCTTTCCTCCGAATTCTTACCACTCGATTATTGCTTAACCCCTCAATCCTCTCATCATTACATTTATGTATCCTCCCATGCAGAATGTACTCAAAATGCCACCTCCCTGTTAACCACATGCACAGGCAATCACTTTAGAGCCACCCATCCCACCTAACATCCCTTCCCAATCTGTTCTAGCTCTCTCATCATCTTTAACCCAATAGCCTTCCCTTTATCACTTAAAAATTTAATAATAGGGGAATATTTACCATATTACTACCACAAAAGTGAAGGAGGATATAATACCTGTTAATAATATGCCAACAGAGATGACTAAGATGATGCCTGAGAGTTTAAGGCTTGGTGTCTCCAACCTTCCAACCAAAATTTACAAAGAGATGTCAGAAAACAAGCATAAATGAATATATATGACCTACAGGATGCATAACCAAACATGCAATCATTTGATAGAGAAAAATAGCAGCATGAAAAAGTATAACAGAAATTAGAAAATAAAATATTAATTGAAATAATTGTTAGCATGTCAATTTTAAAAGAATTACACCTTCCCACAGCATAAATAACTATTGCTGAAAGTAATGATTGATGACTGCAAATACCTAATTCCTTCAAGGTTACACAAAATTTCATGATAAGTGTGCTTTCATTAATAAAAAAAAAGCCTAAAAACTATCTTATTGATGCAGCTGCTTAAATTTTAGAATGTTTAACATTTACTCAAAGAATCATACAATCGGATTATGAAGGCAAAATGACTGGGAACACACCTGAAAGCAAAAGCAAACAGAAGGAGAAAAATTGGAGCAGCAGATTTACACTGCAAGAGAAAAAGGAAAGGTAAATAAGAAGAATAGTTACTTGCATTAAAACGAGGTAAAATGTAGAATCTAATCTAATGAACACTACACAAAGAAAAATAGAATAAATGAACATATATCTATCTCATTATACATGAAAAGAGAAATGTCACAAACCATTGTAGCAAACGTGACAGAGATGAAAACTAGAGATGCATTGCTCAAGTTAACATCCATTGCAGTTCCAAAAGCAGTTGGTACAACTGTTAAAGGCAAAGTCCATCTGTGGCATTAGTTGATATAAAAGTTAATGTAACAAGTGATGAGAAATCTGCACAAAAAGTGTGCTTCAAGGTATAAGGTTAGCAAAAGAAACAAAAGAAGAAAGAGTAACAGAGTCAACCATCCTAGGAGTTGTTCAATCATTTCATATTGCTAGCAAATTTGTGCATACTCAGATCGGTAAATAACAATAATTGCTATTTGCTGGAACATAGGTAAGCTCCCATAATGATAAACAGAAGTATGGGAGTAGTTTCACAAAATTAAGCATCAGATATTTTAATTTTTTAGTAGAAAAGGGTGATAAGTTGAGCTCATTTGTCTCACCATGTAAACAAACACTCAACCTACAAACATGAAAGTGTAGTATGTTTGACTCCGTCTTTATTCCAAGCTACAAAAATGTTACTAGTTTGGACCAAACTACTACTACTACAACCTGGAGATTCAAGTAGAAAAAAAATGAGAAAACTAATTCCTATTTTGAGAAAAGTTATCACCACAAAAAACTACAAATGATTTTAAATCAAAAGTAGCAGTGCAACTATAACTGAAGTCATTCCGCATTTATAACAGTCATTAAGTGATATGAAAAATCACTACCCAAAATGTATTTAGAAGAAACAACATTACATACCTATTCCATATAATAAAGTGGTGGAGAGAGTTAAAACCTATTATAACAAGAACTGGTGGATACAGGAATCAAAAATTTACCTCTCAAAAAGTAATCCCTCCAAGAAATGACAACATTAGTCTCAAACCTATGAGACCAAAACCAGGTGATAAATTTTGATAGAACAGCTTGCATTGTAAAGTGGATAGTATTCATTAAAAAAGGAGCTGGGAACTTTCCCATATGATCTCCCAATAGACTTTTATTATACCTGTTCAAAATATTTTGGAATAAGAAATGGAGGAAAAAAGGATATGCATCAGAAACAATAGACAGGATAAATACACCAGCAATGACAAAAGGGTAAACAAGGAACTTACAGGGTCAAAAAGAGACTGAAAGTGTACCACATAAGTATCAAAAACAATGTCTTCAAGATATTTGCTAGATGAATAGGATTCTGTGAGCTTTTATCCAATGATTCATCATCACCCACAGAAATGTAGGAATCAACATCACTTGTTCCTCTTTCAGACTTGTCCTCAATGTCAAAAGATGCATACTTCTCGGATCCATTACCTCTCCGGTGAACAAAATCATCATCCATCGTATCAATACCGTTAGTTTGCATACTCCTCTGCCGAAACTTTTGGTGAAAGAATCTCTCTCTATCTAAAGCTCTGCTCTGCAGCTCATTCTTTTGAGGAATAGGTAACGCAAAATCAGAGTCCTCTTCTAAACTAACATCTCCATTACATAATTGCTCATCCAAACGGATTCTTTCATCATCATCTTCACACCAGCGTGAAAAGGAAAGTTCTCTACGAATGGACGGTCCTAAGCTTTCACTGACAACATCATCAACCTCTGTAAAATCACCATTCTCTGAATCCAATTCACTCTGTACCATCTCCTATTATCCATGTATGTACTCTTCCATCCAACTTATGTTTAATATCATCACTTGTTACCAAATCCAACAACATAAGCACACTTCAGTGCATAACACAACTAGTGCTGGACTGCTGTTCAGGCACAGGACTGCCTCTATGATCAAATCGTCACGTGGGGACCCACTGATACTAAGTAAATAAAAATAGGCTCAATTTATTTCAGTCCAAAAAAAGAACCAGCTCCAGAGCTCTTAGATACCCACTCTATAGTGTGGCTTAGATTAAACTAAAGACTAGATCTTTACATGTACAAGTTCAAGAAGTCTGAATTTCATGCCATATGACTAAATCTACCATAAGTCATAACTAAATCTAAACAAAACCATATTACAATACAAACTGGTAAGAAAGCATAGAGGAAAATAAAAAAATCTCGCTAAAATTTATATTGAAATTGATTGAAAAAGCAACAAACCCCTCAACTACCTATTATCACGGTACGCCCCAAAACAGCTTGATACTTAAAAATAATAAGAGTAATCAATGAAGACTTTCATTTGCAACACAAGAATAGGCAAATACATATTCAAGGTTGTTTTGTTCTGCAGTGCCATTTTTAAACCGGCCCAAAATCAGTTCATAGTCATCAAGCGTAAAGCTGAATAAAAAGATCATTACTTTGATGCAAGCTGAGAGATATAAATTCCCATTTGAACTAACATTACCTCGTACAAGTCAAACAAGAAAAAGTCCATAAAAATGCAACCTTTGGGATACACACGGGCTTTTGATGATACCCATCATGAAACTTTGATTAAAAAAATTAATGTTAATTTCCTGGAAGCATGGAACTAACCTGGGGATGATCGACAGAGAGAAAAAGAACGAAACAGATCTGAATTTGAAGGCGTTGGATCTGAAACTTGGTCTGAATGAAAGGTGCGTTGGGCGTTTCGCGGAATTTGTTTGAAGGTTATTGTCTTGCACAACAGCAGAGTCACCAACCTGTTGTTAATGCTGATTATTATCGATTTATTGCCCTCTAACAAAGTATTGATGTTTTTTTGTTATCATTTGACGCATAATCAATGTTGGTCCATAGATTTTTTGCTTTGCATCCATTTTTTTCTTTTATTTGTAATACTTTGCTTTCAATTTTGGAAAAATGGTTGGACAGGTAAAGTAGGTGGAAGACAGAATTGGTCGACACGATTTTCAGGTGTATGTTTCACTGTTTGTAGGAAAATAATGAAATTAAGTTTTATACAAATTGTAGCAGTTATTTATGTTAGAAAAAATTATTTCGGCAATAATTTTTTATTAAAATTAATCATTATAAAAAAATCATGATTTATTAAGATAGTACAATAGATTTTGTAGACTAATTAGTAAAAAAAACATTGATCGTTACATTGTATTAACCAGTATTATTATTATAACTTAATTACATAAGGTAAAAGTTAGAGTTATTTTACAGGGAAAAATTATATTTTTAGTAGATAATTCTCTTAAAAACACTTCCACTTTTTATTCAAAGAAGTCATATTTTTGTATCACTTTAATTGGTTTTTAGTTTTCCTAACTAAAAATTTATTTGATGATATCAGTAGTATTTATTTGTGGGGTTAACTGAGAAGACATAATAACATAGGCATGATTAAAAAAATTGGTTGCATTACTAAAAAATAAACAAACTTTATTGTAACTTGAAGTGTTTTTTTAAGACTATTTTTAACTTTTTATATTTGTTCTTCCTTATTACGAAAATATTTATTAAGTTTATTATTTGTATTTTTAACACGAGATAATATTTTATTATATTTCTCTCTTCTTCCATTTATAAAATAGAGTTTATTATTTTTATCCTTTTTATATTAGAGGGATTTCTTAATTTTTACCATTTTATGAAATAAGACATTGATGGTGATAGATAAAAAATTTGCTTTATTTTATTACAAACTAGATTTTTTACATTATTTTGTTCATTTTAATTATTACATTATTTACTGTGTTTATTTATTTATTATTTTTAAAATGATATTACTAGATGATAAATTTATCTTCTTTTATTTTAATGTTTTTATTACGATGCTTATTTCAACCTTGAACTATTTATGTTATTTTTATGATTTAAATTATATCAATTAACACATTAAAAATATGTCTACTTAAAATAATGTTATTTTTCTATTACATTAAATTTGGGTAAGAATAGTTTAAAATATAGATTAAGATTAACAGCACAATTTACAGAGTATAAAACTCTAATAATTAAATATGAAAGATATATATATATATATATATATATATAGAGAGAGAGAGAGAGAGAGAGAGAGAATAATTTATCAATAACATTAAAATTATAAAATATAAATAATATACAATTTATTTTTATGAATAAAATTATAATATTTTTTCTCTATAAAAATACTATATGTACATTAATCTAAGTTTTAAAAATTGTTTAAAAAACTATTTCACCCAATATTTATAATTTAATAAATTAGTGTAATAACTTTAAAATACTTTTTTATTTTCTCAATTTAAAATAAGTAACTTTTTAAAATTAAGGAAATTAATAATTAATTTAATAAGTGGAATCAATTAACTTTACTGACTATTACAAAGTACACACAATGCTAAAATAAATGTATGGTATGAATTATTTATTTGAATGTAAAATTAATATAAAAAATAATAATGTTTCGTTAAAAGCTTGATAAAGTTAACATCCCTAAAACCCTACACCGACACTCATTATGAGTTCATATCATAGTTTGTTGACCTGAGACATTAATGACAAACAAGATGCATATATGTGACCAATAGGTGTGCCCGAATTTAAGAAAATGTTTATAATTTTTATCTTTAAAATATTTTTTATTTTGTTTTTTAAAATTAAAATTATCTAAAAGTAGTAAAGAATTACCATTTTTAAAATTGAAATAATAAATAAAACTACATGTAAATAGATTGTTCTCACAACTGGTAAAGAAATAAAAAAATTCTTATCTTTTTCCTCACCACCATTTCCCCTCAATAGAGTTTGTTGCAGTCTGCACCTCCGTGTTTCAAACCTGCACCCCATGTCATCCATTGTTTGGCCACTTCAATCTCCCAATAAGTTGAAGAATATCTTAAATTCGATAACTCCCATTACTCAATGTTCACATCCTCAAGCAGCAAATATTATGCAGAAGCTATGAATTGTTGCTTCAGCCGAAGCATGGTCCAAGTGTTGGTAACGTGCAACCAAACAGACACTAAGATGTGTGTCGTGTTAACGTAGGATTCTTGATGGAGACAAATGCCACTTTCTTTGGCATAGAATGGAGTTTATCATTCGTAGAAGTGCTTGATGATGCATGCAAACCAGCTTGCTGTGAAGGTTCGTTGATGGAGGCTTTTGTGGTGTCTTGATTTTCTCCTTCCTTACTGTACATAGTCATCTTAATGTCAAATTGTGACGAGTCAGTCAACAATTCAGTATTCATATTATCTATATGACAGAGATCTTCTTTGGCAGCAACAGCTTCTACTCCCTCAAGCTGATCATCTACACAACACAATTTAGCAAACCTTGGTTAGAAAAAAATGGCACCAACCAACAAATTCAAAACTTAACTTTGATTATATAATAGTTCCATAAACAGCCTCTTTGCGACATTAATAGTTTCGGATATACAATGGTGATGCCAAAAACAAAGGGGAGAGAACAGTAATTCTTTTATTTATGTGATTTGTGTACAACTTCATGCATGTAAATCAGTTGCAGAAACTAAGCAAGTACAAATGCCACTTTGTAAGCCCAATCAAAGAAATTAATAAAGCAAAGTATAACAAAACAAGCAAAGATGACAAGATCAATTCAAGAGCAATAGTCTTATCCTAGTAGGTGATTTCGATCACATTGACCACGCAATGTCATTGGGTTTGGCTAAAAACTAAAGTCTCAGTTATATTATTCGTCATGAGATCCCTTATAATAATTTCTGCCAATGTTCTTCTTTGGCGACAAGATCAATTCAATCAAATTAATTAGTATTATCTGTCATTTAATAGCATTCGCATGTTTGAGATCCAACGATTCACAATAATAACTAAATAAACAGAATATTGGCTCCCAAATTATACTGAACAGAACAAGAGAAGCTACTGAATATAAGTCATATCAACAAGCTCTTATCAAAGTCAGTGCTTTATTATATAAAATGCTTGACTTCAGAAATATAGTAATATGAAAAGGACAAAATTGTTTCAAACACCAGAAAGACGTTCAATTTAAAACAGTTAAACTGCCATGAACTGAACTAACACAATTAAATAGTAAAATAAAGAAGATCTAGAGAATATGCAACAGCAGAAACAAGCACATCACGGTTCTTACCCCCGAGAAAAGACTCGATCCTATTATAACTAACATTTGATGTTTGGACAGAGACATTTTCATTAGGGTCCTCAGGTTGACTTTCATTCCTCTTCCTTTTATGCTTCCTCTCGTGTAATGTAAACTTGTCTGAATTCCAAACACACTCTAATGTAACAAAATCATCACTAACAGGAAAGAAATCTCTAAACACCTGCATCAATAGTATATATCAATAAAGGAGAAGAAAATATATTAGCCTATCATTTTAGATTTATATAAAAAGAACCTAGTGCTACAAACTAACCTCAATCCCATCAAGAGCTATTTTTGCTGACTGTTTCGTTATAGAGAGAGAAGAAACCATGTTGAACAATGAAACAACATCAAGTAATATCTGTTCAAGGAGGATAAAAGAGGTTCAAATTAATTCGTCAATAATGCTATACGATAAATTCATGATCACACCGAAGTATAATTTATGTTTTACAGTATTAAATGCCAATCTAATATGTCTTTTACTTTCCAGCTAATTTAAAAAGTACCTCTGCATTATCTTACATTAGATAAATTGCAACTTAATAAACGATATAGCCAAGATTAAATACATAAACTTAGAAAACTTACTTGTTGAACCAAAACTCGAAGACGTGCAAGCAAAGCCATGATTGTCAGAGAAAATCCCATAAAAAAACATTGAGCAAACAATACAGATATCTCACTATGAAATCGTCAAGGAAAGAACTTCTATTTCGCAATTTTAACAGATTCTTATAAAATAATCAAGAAGAATACTAAAAGGCCTCTAGTGCTACTGACATTAATGGTGATAAAAGCTTTCAAGGGTTTGTGTATTCTACTTCTCCAAAGTATAAAGCAAAATGATGATTCATGGATTAAATAAAAGACCAAAATACCACATTAGATAACCATAACCAATCTCAGAAATGTAAAGCATCAAAATCAACATAATACAAGACTGTATGAAGGTAAGGGGAGATGACATCAACACTGGCAAGTACGAATTAAGAAGTCCTTCGATGAAAATGTAAATCAACCAACAAACCTGCCTAGGGAAAAATATCAGCATAAACGAAGAAACAAAAAGACAGAACACAAAAAATTCCACAATTAAGTTAGTGTATAGAATCAGTACATGCAAGTAAGTTCCGTATGTTTTACAAATAGCATTGTAGTTAAAGGGGTGAAAGCTAATGAAAAAAGAATACTAATCCTATTATGGAGCATGTAAATCATATCCATCATTTGGTAACACAAAGAACCAACTGGTACCCATTGTAAGAAATACAAAAAAATGCCATGATCATAGTATAGCCTATTAATTAAATTATGAGCATGTACAATAAATGAGCCAAGTATTAAAATACAAATCACACTATAACAGTAGTAGAAGGATACGATGCAGCCTTCAGTATTGGTTCAACCATCTGCATAAGAAAACAGAACATAAATTGAAATCAGAGAACAGGTTCCATAAATATAAACAATCCCAGATTAAGTCTATTATGATGCACAGGGAAAATTATTTCAATTAGAATCATACAATTTGTATGAAATCCTCATTATAGTTATACTACATAGCATACAAGGAAGGAGGACAGCTAATGAGCTACCACAGTATATATACCTTGATCTTAAGGTACTAAGTAAGGAAAACAATTAGAATTTAGAGCAACAACAGTATTGATCTGCAATTTCACCTCAGCTAATAAGCGTGCAGCTCCTAACAAACGCTCCGTAAAATTATGCTGCTTTTCACCATCACACTTTCTCCTTTTTAAGCTGTTAAAAAACGATATGTGAAACACTATCATCACCAACAAAACAGAACTTATAAATTATAATATCATCATATGCTGAAGGGAAAAAATTTCATGGAATTATTTAAGAAAATCAAAAAATAAGTAGAGGTTCAGTTCTGTAAGAGAGAGACAGAGAGACACCACTCCAGCAAAGTAATAATCTTTTTCATAAGAATATTGCCGCATTCATATTCACACATTTAACTATAAGTGTAGGTTTGAATAATGGTTTAAAAATAGTCATTTCCTATTTTTATGAGATCATGTAAAATGAAGAGTTCAAAGTTTTCCATTTCCTTTTTTATGCCTTGCACACACCACACGTAAGGAAAGGGCAAATAAAATTCAACATATTGGAAAAAAAGAATCCTCATGCCAAAGTACTAAGCACCAGAGAGGAATTCCCTGAAATATCAGCTCAATATAAATACAACATATTTAAACATCCAATCATACTTCCTTGCAACTATCAGAACTGTATAGCTAAATTAATTATTTGAACATGATTTGGGAAACACCAAGCAAAGTAATTGATTGTTAGAAACATGGTAGTTGAATCGAGAGATACAAGTAGTGTATCGGAGAGCTGATATTATGAATCGTAAATCGTTTTGTATCGTGAATGTGAATCGTAACATTCATAAACATAAAAATTTAATATATACTTAAATATATAAGATGTGTATGTATACATGCAAGATACAATAAATTATATATATATGTATATATATATATATATATACCACACAAATTCACCAAAACAACCTCTAAAAAATAATGTGGTGCATATATGTTATTAAACAAATTCTGTCTATCTTTTTTTATTTACTCATTTTTTAAAATCCACACTGATTCACACAATCCAGAATCTTTTCTTTCGCTTCGCAATTTAGCGATTCTTCGCACGATACAGCTACGATTCAGGGCCGAAAAAGTTTCTTCAAACGATTCAGGGCCGAAAAAGTTTCTTCAAACGATTCGTATACTGGGAGGGTTGGGAGGGTGAAACCGTATCATACCTCTCTAAAATAATAACCCTCTGCCTTGGTTTTTCTCCTTTGATAACAAGGAGGCATGTTGATACAAGATCCTCCAAGTTTGCTGATTGCAGAAGTCTTAAATCCCTCCTCACCTACAAATTTCAATACAGAACAAACAAAACCCCAAAAGATATAAATACAATGTTCCTCATAAATGCAATAGCTTTTAAAAATTGTACATTACAAGGAAAAAAAACTTCCATGAAATTTGTGAAACATTATGCAATTACACATTGACAGTGGAGAAACTGTAAACATAACATGTAGTGAACCTTCAAAAGATGTTGGAAATAGGAAGAGCGCCGGTGCTGGTTCTTATTCTTGTACACCATTCTCTGAAGAATGCCACGCTCAGATTGGAGTTGGGGAAGCATAGATGTTATTCTTGCCTCAATTGTTTCAAATTCAGTACCCATTGAGTCCCTGCAATTTAATTCAACAAATCAATAAAAAATTATGCATTAGTGATACAAATGGCCAAGTTAACCAGAAAAATAAAATAAAACAAACTTCTACATTTTAACTCATAAAGCCACGAGTTTCACGATGTTGGGACTAATACTTCTGGCGGCGACAGCGGTTGTCGTGGTGGTGCCTCTCGCGGTGGTTCTCGAGCCGTAGTTCCTCACAGCGGCACTGTTTCTCGTGTGGCGCTTCGGAGGGTGTTGCGGTGGCGTCGCAGCGGAGGGGCGGCAACGGTGACGCGTGTAGTGGCACAGTGTTACATGCAGTGTCAGTGAAGCTCTTCTCTCACTCTCACATTCCCAATTTTACTTTTAGGGTTTCTCACACCTAATTGGATTTGAATTGGATTTGGATGAGACAATCAAATCAATTAGTCTATTTTAAATAGTTAAATATAATTTTAATTTCTTTATTTTGTTTTTATGGTATTTTAAGACATTTTCTTCACTCTAAAAAGTCCCGTAATTGTAATTTAACTAAATCTTTAAATTGAAATATTCAAGGACCTATAAAAAAATCTTATTAATTAAAATATAAAAAATATAAAAAATAAATGCAAAGAAAATATCAAAGTATATAGAGTTTATCAATATTAGGCTTCTCTAGAATTTTTAAAATATTTATTCTATCTTTACTATTTATTTAAAACTTTGTTCCTCCTTTGTTAGTTGGGTAAGCTTTTTCAATGTTGTATTGTAATTGTTATTAGAAATTGGTTGTATAACAAAATGGTGAGTTTTGAATAACAAAATTTATAAAGAATAAGTAAGGGAGGAGAAAATGTAAACTAAATAATAAAAAAATAAATTCTAAATTTAATTAAACTATTCTGAGAATTGCATTGGAATATTTTAAAATGTTGAAAAATCCTAAATTACAAATAGGTTTATATTAAGATTTAAATGTTGATGAAAATATTGAAGATAATCATGTAAAATCAAACCATATAATATTCAACAATAATATTCATTATAAAGATTTTATAATATATAATTCTCACATTCTATATATTTAATTATAATATAAATATCTGAACATAATTTAAACATTAGAGTACATATCTGAACAGTTTTTTTAATTTTATTTTTCTCAATTTATCTATTGTCAATTTTGTTCTTATCATATTTTATCTTGGTGGCAACAGTGAGAAACAAAACCATAATTTTTTTTTACAAACAAAACCAAAACCATAGTTTCTTTTCCCAATCTCTATCAAAGTAAATTTTCATCCGGACTTTAAAATTAATCAATAGACAATTTTATATTATTAAATCATATACAACAAGTAAGATCTGAAATTTATTTAACATGAGTCAAAATATAATATTAAGTAATTTTCTAAACAAATAATAGTACTTTATTAAAAATAATATGAATACTTATTATAATATACTTAATACATACTCATAAGATTTGAAGTGAGTTGAAAATATATGTTATTGAGTTAAAAGAATATTATAAAATTTATTTATTTAATTTTTTAAGATCTGATTTAACCTATTTTGGGAAGTAATAAATAATTATAAATAAATATTTAAAAAGATAAGTGTGATTTAATATCCGTTTTAATTATATATTATCAAATAAGTTTAAGTCTAATTAAAAAAAAATATAAAGTTATATTTGCTATTAATTTATATATAAACTATGTTTTGTAATTTTATTTTAAATATATATTTGATTAAAAGATGGATCTAAAAGAGTTTAGGAATTTAATTTACATTGAGGAGAGTTGAAGGTATTATAAATTGAAGAGTTTTCTTAGCAATACCTTATCTATTAGGGTGTGGTATATTAATACTTCTAACAACAAAAATATACACTTAACATCATAATAAATTAATATTATATTTATTTTTATCTTATTTATTTAATGATGAGATATCATTCTAAAATCGAGTTAGTTCACGGATCCCAAAAACTATGATCAAATAATTTTTAAAATAAAACATATATACTTTTTAATTAGAAAGATCCAATACTTGAAAATGATAACTTTGTAGATAATAATCAAATATTTTACATCATAATAACAATGAATTTAATAATTAAAAATGTTACACCAACCCTTTTATTAATGGTTATCAATATAAAAAAAAAACTCAAGTTTTAACTGTTCATTAATTTCAATTTTTTCAAAAAACTTTCAGATAATACACAATAAATTAAAGTATTAAAATGTTAACATTGTTTTTTAAATTAGATAGGTACATGGGTCGATCAAATACATTACAAGTTCAACCTGAATAAGTAGATAAATAAGTCAATTATAACTAAATCAAATTAGTATTTTATTGATTACAGATTTTATCATGTGTTTAAGTCTACTAATACTCTAATAATTAATGAAGCATTTTTATTACATCCTTTATCTTTTATCATTTGTTATAATATATCACAGTTTTGATTAAACAATTGAGAAGATTAGAATGATACTGCAGAAGATTATACTCACAAACTGATAGCATAGATGTCTGAAGATTTTCTCTTAAGACTTGTTACTTCTGGTCTCAAACACAACAGTGAGTGAAAAACTCAGTAACACCATTTCTCACCCTTACAATCTGTAGTTAAAATGGACCAAAGAAAAAAAGTGAATTAGGTTCCTAGGTGATGATGAACTTTAAAAACCAAAACTAGTCAACATGAGTGGTTTTTTCTTCTTCTTTGAAATGTTCTTTTCTTTGTCCTGCTATTTACATATAAATGTGAAGTACATCTCAGAAGTCAATTGTGGGCTCTCCTAGTGTCAGATTTCGTTCCACTTTCCATGGCAAGTTAAAGAGTTTGGCCATGATAAACTTGAAGATTTTGTTGACATTTATATTGTGGGTTGCACTTGAGAAGAAAAGGGTAGCTTTCATGGCCCTTGCATATGCCCTTGCCTGTGTTTATGCATTAACACCAAGTTAAATTTTGGAACAAAACCTGGTAATGAAACTTCAACATTCACTGATCTAGATCTGATCCTTAATAAGGAAATAGACAATTTGGTAATAAAAGTGACAAGATTCAAAAGAAGACACTCTTCAATTTCACACATCAATCAAGGTAAAGGGATAAAATGTTCAAACCAGACAAATCAGTCAATAAAAATAAAATAAAATAATATCTTCCAAACATTTTTTATTCTACTTAGCAATAATGTTTTACCTGTGTTACAATTGTCCATTGCACATCTGGGGGGAGTCTAACAAAGTCATCAAATTTGGTTCCTATCAGAATGGGAATTGCAGTCTGCAAGTTAATAAAATCAAAACCAGTAAGTTCATTAATGACATTGATTTGCCATTTTAACACATAAAACAATTGCTAATACAATCTTTCTTAATAAATAAATACTGTTCTGTGTTTGGTCTTAATGAGAGGTTCAGACCACATATTTATCCTAAATCATAAGGGTCATTAAAGCTTTGGGAAAATAATGAATGTGCTTTGTCCTTTTGTTTGTACAATTCCAAAGCTTTTCCATGTGAAAAGAATTTGTAACCAACTTTAACCAGTGAAAGGTCTTAATTATCTGTACCACACACAATGAATTCATGTAATTTCAAAATTATTGACCATGTGGAATTGAATTTGGGTACCTGATTCCACTTTCTTGCCTTACTGTACCACCCCACAACACTGCAAAGACATCCCAAAGTAAGCACAAAAAGTAAATATCTTTGCATTTTTGCTACCAAAATGTTTCCACAGATTATGAAGGAAACAGCTACCTGTTCAGTGTACACCGATTTGTGAGATCAAACATAACCAAAATTGCAACTGAATCTTTACAAGCCATTGGAATCTGATGAAGAGACCCTGTGTCACCTACATACACCAGCACAAAATAATTCACCATCAAAACTTCACTCACAGTTACAAAGCCTAGAAAAGCCATGACAGAAAGTTCTAATTCAAAGAAAAATTTAAAGTTAAACACCTGCAACATCCCAAATACTAAAAGAAATTCTAGCTCCTTGAACAGATAAAGTTTTGTCCATCAAATTAAGTCCTTTCATCTGCAAACTCCTCTTTTCCTGTTCATCCCCCACATACTTGATCTGGAAAAAGTAGTCATACTCACATATTAAAAGAAGAACTAAAAATTATAATAATAAAGTAATGACAAATTTTGGTGACAAAAAAATTCCTTTTCCTCCCAGATTTCTGGGGCCACATAAATTTTAGTGACAAACAAATCTTGTACTTAAAACATAAAACTAAATAACCAAATTTATTCCTAATGGAAAATAGAAAGACAACCAACACTAGATAAATGAAAAGTGAAAGAAAAGCTAAGAAGAAATTAAATCAAAACTTAAAACTGGTTTTTCCAACAAGGCAAATCACCCAGCAAAAATAACCAAGACCCATTTTAGATAAATAAAAAGTGAAACAAAAGTTAGTTTGAAACTAATATAAACTTAAAACCAGTATCACAAAACCAGTTTTTTTCAATATGGTAATCACCAAGCATAAACAACTAGTACCCATTTTAGATGAATGAAAAATGAAACAAAAGTTAGGAAGAACTCAAATTAAAACTTAAAGCTAGTTTTTCCAATATGGCAATCACCAAGGAAAAACAACTAATACCCATTTCAGATGAATGAAAAATGAAACAAAAGCTAGGAAGAAACCATAAAACAAGTACCACAAAACTGGTTTTTCCAATATGGCAATCACCAAGCAAACTGATCTTGAGGTTGACCAAATCAGAGTCCGAGTCACATGGGGTGGTGATGGGGTGTCCATGCAGGGAGGAGCCACCGTGCAGGGTGGCCGTGGAAGGGGGGCTACGGAGGGGCAATCTGAGGTAAGGGGCAGGTGTAGGCCTTCCAAGAGAGCAGAGAAAGATCCTGTCCCAGATGAAACGACCAAGAAAGGACACCCTATGGAACAGGTTGCAGTGAAGGTTGACATGATGAGCCATTCTGTGGCATGCTTGAGTTGTTCTTCTTCTGCTCTTGCCACTGATTTTGGCCATTGAAGAATGGTGTTTGCTTCTTCTTCTTCTTCTTCTGCCTTTTCTCTATGCTCATAACTCCATTGTTTCTGTGTGTGCCTTTACTTTGGTCCCATCACCCAGGCATAAATTCTTGTGCATTCAATATGTTTAAATTATTATTTGGTCTCTTTTTGGTTTGACAGAATAAACAATAAAATTCTTCTCCTGTTTTTTTTTTTTTAATATTCCCAAGACTTCAAGTTGAAAGTTGTTTGGTTTATGGATTAATTTGGACAGTTTAATAATAATGTTTATTCCTTCAACAATTAATTACTATTCACCCAATAATGATTAGATCTTGAATTACAAAAAATAAAACATAAAATGTCCACAAGTTTACTTAGTTTAAATTAATTAACATATCAGTATTAATGACATAGTTGCCCAAAAAAATTATTTAAAATGCTGATTAATATCAAGTAATCACAATCTTATTAAATTTGATTTACCTCAATTTGTATATATTTATAATTTAAAAATATTTATGAAAAATGTTTTTTTTTTTTAAATTGAAGTTGCATAAAAAGGGTAAGTGGCTTTCTCTATAATTCATTCAATTTAAATTGAGCTGAATTATAAACTATATCTATGGAGTGGATGAGTCAACACTTGATTTTTATTTATTTTTTCATTCTTGAATATTCCAATGGAAAAACAGTGTATAGAAAATATCTAATTTTCTTTTTCATTTAATATATATTTTTTGTATTATTGCAGGATCGGAAACAAAGGAAAATGTGACTCTATTAAGGGCAATTGACTCATATTTCTGAGACTCCAAAAAATTGTAAGGGTATTGTAGTAAATTCACACTGTTTTGTCCACATTCGTGAGCATTGTGGGACTTTTGTGCGTTATGCTTTTAAGATAACAAAAGGATGGTAAAAATAATAGAATAGAAAAGAGTGGTTATGATAACAAGGAATTTATCCAAGTGAATCTTCAAACACTGTTCTTCTTTTATTCAACTGTTTTAAATCTTCATGGAATGAAATATATTATTATGTTATGTGTTTATGATATGAATAGTTGTTTATGATTATGTTTGACATAATAATAATAATAATATAATAATGTGTTGAAACATAAATTTAAAATGATGCATTGTTGTTTTTTTAAAATGTATTATATAAGAATAAGAATTGTATTGTATAGATTATTCTCAGTTGAAGAAAACCAACTTAGTTTTGTAATAATTTTAATCTGTCATTATTTATGTTGATTAGCCATATGTACAAAGTGGAAAGGATGGATAAAGAGGTTTAGAAATAATTTTTCTATTGCATGGAACAAAAAAAACAGGTGTGCATATATATAATTATATTTTATGTTTCTTTAATTTAGGCGTGAGATTACTGTTTTAAATATTTCGGCAACTAATGCACAGTTGACAAACTGCAACGTGGTGTGACTTGGCTGAGGTAGGTTTACGTAGTATGACGTGGCTTAGACGGAATGACGTGGCAAAAAAATCGAAATTTAAGATTTCTTATTCCTGTTCATCTGCGTTTTCTATCTTCCATTGGTGCTTTGTTCCTCTTCTCTCTCCCTATGTTGTTTTTCTTCTCTTGTTGTATTGCTTCTCTTCTCTTGCTGTTGTTTGTCATCTTTGTGTGTGGTGTGAGGATCGTGTGATGTGTAGTCGTTCATTCGGCTGCTATGGTTTCGGTGGGTGTCTTCCTATACGCTAGGTTGTGTGCTTTGGAGTCATTATTGCAAGGGTTCTTCGGTGAGACGTTAGGTGATAAATTTCTGGAAGTCTGGTTTTGTTTTGGTAGAGTTAGGGTTTTGGTGGCCTGTGTTTGGGTTTTATGAGTGATATGTATCTCTCTTGCATTTAGGGTGTGAGGCTTGTACGATTTTGGGTATGCAATTAGAGAAACTTTGTGAGATGAGGAAGAATGCATGCATTTCAGGTTGGAGGTATGTGCTGAAGGTTGAGGATGAAGTGAAGGAATAATGTGAGGGTATCGAGAAGAAGAGGAAGAGGAGCAAACGGAAAAGTAATGAATGTGACGAGGCAGAGAGTGCTAAAGAAGAATGTCAAAAGGGACGTTTTCTAGTGCTTGGAAAACAGAGTCAACAACACTGGGAAGTAGAACCGTAAAGGGGTTTAATAGAGTCACAAAATCAAGTGATGCAATATTTAGTAGAATCTTGATTTTGATGTGGTTGAAAGGATATGAGTTATTGAAAGAGTAATTCAGTAATTTAAAAAATATGATAGATTGGTAAAATAGAATAAATGGTGGTGCATGTGTGCGTGGATTTGTAATTGTCAAAAAGATAATGTCCATTTTATTGGCCCTGTAATTTTAGGAATGGATTATGAGACTTTTTACAGTGCATTTGATGACCAATCGACCACAATGAATTCAATTCTAAAAGGGAAGGAGTTGTTCACTCAAGAGGTAATTGTTGAGTTGTGCTCTTGCTTTATCTTTTGGAATTTAATGTTATGAATTTAGCTTATAATTTATATTTGCAAAATTTAGTTCTATATTTAGCCATTTTGCTTGTTGTGTTGTGAACTTCAACAAAATTGGTATTTCACTCATTAGACATTTTGCCAATAAGCAAGTAAAACACTTGTATTTCAATATTCTATTAAAACCATGAATGAACATCTAGCCGACTTTAAAAGCTTATTGAGGAATTACATATGTTTCTTTTGCCCACATTGTTAATGTAATATTACTATATTAGTTTTTTACTTGGGTGAAAGAAAGTGAAGACTTATTGATTACTAGTCTCTTTGAGTTTTTTTCACTTAGTTCAATGTTACACCATTTTGATCCCACTCTGGTTGTATTAAATGCGTAGCAAACAACAAGGCTAATGTATGATTCAGAATCAAAATGCCTTGGATATTTACAGTAGTTTATCACATGACAGAGCTATTTTGTAGTTGCAGTCCACGGCCAGACTTGTGACTTATATTGGATGGATTAATACTGGGATCACGTAGAGGTTATTCTCATTCCAATTTCTATTGCTGCCCATCTAACTAAAAATAATTGAGCATGACAAAGGTTGTTATCCTGTCTGTCATTACTCAATTGTGTTGTAACTATTTGGCAATAATTGCATTATTTCAAGCTCAATGTGCATTTGATGTCATATTTTAGCTATTCTATCTTTGTTTCTTACATTTGGCACTTTTATCATATCCCTTGATGTTTTCATGCTCCTTTCCTTAATATTTATAAACTCCTTATATTTTGTTTGTCATTTTCAATTTGAATAATTGATAATTTTCTGACCAAAGAAACTATTTTTTTATTTCTCAAAATCAATTGATTTTGACTGTCTTATTTTGTATTTTTTTGTCCGAGAGTAACAAATTGGTTTCTTTAACAAAAAAAACCCTCCCCTTCAAGTTGGTTTTCGTTCTTAGTTTTGCTAATTTTGAGGCTTGAACTGCTTTCCCATTGCAGGATATAAATGAAGAATGAATTTCAGACAAAAATTGCTTTTATTATGATGGTTTGAAAAGGCTAAGGTTAAATGACCCAAGGATTCATGGTCTTGATGGATGATTTAAGGCTGTTAACTGGCGTGATGCCCTTGTTGTGGTAGCAAAGATTGCCCACCAAGTTAAACCAGAAGAAATTGTTGGAGTAGCTGGGAAACTTTATGATGCTGAGTCCATGACATGATTGCCCTACAAATTTTCATAAATGGGATGGGGTCAAATGATGTATGGGGTGAAAGCATTGGTGTAAATACTAATGTTGGTTTCATATTAGAATATAGTATGAATACTAGCATTGCTTTTGTTGGTCTTGAAAAGGTGGATGTGTTCCTATTGGTTGGTACCCATTAATTTTTCAGTTAATCTAATTTATTGTTAATAATATCTTTGTATTTTAATGTTACAAATGGTCAAATGGTTATTGTGTATAGACTATAGATTTTCTTTCAATACTTCATCTCATAAATTTTAGGTAATTTTTCAATACTTAATGATTTTCTTTCAAAGAACATGCCTCCGCTTTCCCTCCCACGGACATGCCTCCACTCGACTTGATTCTAACATCACCGCCACCACTAACAACCACTCGATTCTCCCTCTGCGTTGAGAAAGTCAATAGTCCAACTTCTCACACCGTTTTCAAACCCTAAGTTTCTTCCCCTTTCTATATCTGAAAACCAAATTACATCCCTCAATTGCCACATCACTATCATAACATTTACAACAATATCCTTTGCCACGTCACTCACTGTGTCCACATTGGCATTGTCAAAAGTGTGTAATGTGAAAGAGAGTGTAAAGAAAACATTTTTGATTTAAATAAGATATATATATATATATATATATATATATGTATTCATAATTTTTAAATATTAAATTATCAATCTCTTTCTACTTAAATAAGAAAAATTAAATTATTATTTAAAAAAAGACCAAATAAAAATAATTATTAATATTAATAAAACCAAATTTTAAATTTATTAATTTTATAAAAAAATAGATTGTATTGATGAAATATTTATGAAGTTTTACTTAAATCCTGCTATATTTTAAAAAAATTAAAAAGTAAATATGTTAATAAAAATAAAATCAGTAATTAATTGTACACAATAAAATAATGGTTACAAATTGTTTTTTTTTAATTTAATATTGGCCTTTTTTAAAATTTTAATTTAAATAATTATAAAATGTCAAAATAATGAAAATAAAAAAATAAAATAAAATATTAGTATAAGGATAAAATAGGAAAAAATTGTTGCATTTATGTGGATTCGTACATGAGAGACACAAAAGAGCATGAAAGACACATAGAGAATGAGAAACACCGTGAGAATTAGAAACATATTATTAGATTTCAATAGATTTGAGGAACAAGAAAGCTAAAATAAAAAAGAACAAAGAAAGAAAAAATCGTGTTGAAATTAAAAAATTCAAATTGGTAAGCAGCAACCATTCATAAAAATAAAAAAAATAGAGATATATTTTAAAAAATTAAATTTAAAAAAACTATTTTTCTGATAATTATTTTAATATGTTTTAAAAAAATAGAAAATGACACATAATAATAAAATTAAATATTGATATAAAGATAAAATATTAAAAACTACTTATATTTTATATTAAATTATAAATTATTTGATATTTCATTATTATTATTATTATTATTATTTAACTCTAATAAAATATAACATGGATAATAGTAATTATATGTAATTATAAATTTTTACATGAAAGTATAAAAGATATATCTTTCATAAAATTATACTCATATAATTAAATTCCTCTCTTTCATATATATATATATATATATATATATATATATATATATAAAGAGATAGACTTAGTAAAACATGGAAATGGTTAAAATTATTATCACAGCCTGATTTTTTTTATTATTTATTTATAGTTGTGTATTTAGCATCCTCATTACAAACCTAATTTGCATCCTCATTGTCCATCTCTCCATTTTGATTAGCACAAAGTTCAGAATCCTCATAATTTCAACAAAATAATACTTGAATCTAAACAATACTTACATTTATTATTTTCATTAATATCTATACTTTCATCTAATATTCAATCTATTTCCTGAAGATTTTTACTTCTATTTTAAAAATAGAAAGATCCAGTTGAATTTAATCTACTCCCTGATATTCCTTAAAAAGTACACAACTGTTTCAAATTCAATTTCTGTCAAATTAAAATAAAATTTGCAGCAAATTTTATCAATTAAAAATAAAAGGTATTCCAAAATAAAAATAAAAAAATCTGCATCTCAATTAAATAAAAAAATCCAATTTAGAATCCTAGCTCCCTAAATCACACCACGCAACAATGGAACCCTGATTCCACACCAGCTATCTCTAACCTTTTATGAACGGCACCTTCGTCACCACCGTCGACCTGCAACCCCCGACCACCGCAATCGCCGCACGAACGTACGAACCGCCACCACCCTGCAACCTAACCGCCACCACCGCGCGACCGCTCCGCTCGATCGCCACCAGCGCCGCATTCGTTCAGAGAAGACGCACCACCTCCGCGCACTCCACAGAAGACGCGAAGCCCTAAAGGTCAGTTTATTTCATTTAATTTTCCCCATTCTGAAGGACACCGTTTTGGGTAAAAACGAATGTTGAACTCGCAAACTCGGAGCAGACTCGCGAGTTTGACAACCATGATCTTGTGTGTTACTATGTTCTTTTTGGATAGCGTATTGACTTGATACATCAACGATTTTAGCACATTATTTTTTTATTTTTTTTTAATAAAAATCCTATTTTCTTGGATATTCAATTTGTTAAGTGCATTGGATATATGTTTCTTCTTTTCTCGACAAGATCTCTAAATTACCATTGAAATTGATTTCTAATAATTTTTTCAGTGAGTTGATATGTACAATGGAATTGGGCTACAGACCCCAAGAGGGTCAGGTACAAATGGGTACATTCAGAGTAACAAGTTCTTTGTGAAGCCCAAGATTTCAAAGGTTGCAGACAACACGAAAGGGTTCGAGGAAGATCAGGGCACTGCTGGGCTTAGCAGAAAGCCTAACAAAGAGATCCTTGAACATGATCGTAAGCGTCAGATTCAGCTTAAGCTCGTCATCCTTGAAGACAAGCTCATTGATCAGGGCTACACTGATGCCGAGATTGCTGAGAAACTTGAAGTAGTTCGCCAAAATTTGGAAGAGGCTCCTGGCACCAATGAAACGGATGGACTTGGGCCCTTATCTGATAAGAAGTAATTTGATCTTGAATTCTGATGTTTAGATAAGAAGTAATTGATCTTGAATTCTGATGTTTAGATAAGAAGTAATTGATCTTGAATTCTGATATTTAGATAAGAAATAATTCTGTCTATTAATGATTAATGTGTTCTTGTTAGGCTTGTGATTGTTTTTTAATTTTAACATCTGTGTTAGGGTTGCGAGTGATTATTATTTGTGATTCCAGTTATCAGAATCAGAGAAGAAGCAATTGACTTTGCAATTGACTTTGATGGAATTTTAGGCCTGTGATTCTTGTGAAATAATTGTTTCAACTTTTTGTTGATAAGCTCTTTTACATTTTTATGAATTGTTTGTGTCTGTCATCTTAGAGCAGAAAGCTTAGTGTGAAACAAAAAAAACCTTTATGCGGAGAATCACTTGAGCTTTTATGGTTGGACTCTATAAATTAAATAGAACTTTAAGTGTAACAGAAAATTCAAATGGTAACATCCTATCTTAAGTTTAGATGCTAAGAACATATCATTAACAACATTTGTGAATCACATCTTTCACACCAATCATCCAATTCTTCCACAGCAGGTTATGACACCTTTTATCCAAAGGTTGTTGCTCTGAACCTGTTCAAGTTGGCCAGAGCAGCTGTTTTTGCAGCCAAATTATAAAAAAATGGCTGCTCGAGCTGGCAATCACTGCAATGCAATCTACACTCACTTCTCTGTTCCACTCAAGTTGTGTTTGCTGCTAGTGGGTCTAGAAGGGAGATATCCCACAACTAGGTTATACTACAATGTATTGTCTTATTTTTTATGTTAAGATCTTTTATATTTTACTTACAAGACAAAAACCACCCGGTCTCCTCTTTTTACTTTGGGCCAAAAGTTATTTATTGGACCCTTTTATTCATGGGCTTTCTAATCAAAATATAAATAACAAAATCCAGATTAAGTTGAAGGTTTTTTATTGAAAAAAATGTGTTTTCAACACTCCATTGGTGTGTGTTTGTCTGTATAAATCTGAGTAATGGACAATACAACTGTGAGAACTCATAAATAAAAGGCTACTGCCTATTACATACTAGGTATAACAAATTTTATAAAAGCAATACAACAGAAGATAATCATTAATTAACTTCGTACTAATGTGGTATAATATCTGCAAGTTGATAAATTTAACTAATCTCCTTGGATTACATCTTTAAAGTGACAATCAATTTAAATATGTTTAGTTAAACATTGGATTAGATGCAATCTGAAGAGCTGCCTTATTATCACAATTTGACTTAGTTTGTTGGACTCCTATAAATTTTAACTCCTGGAGAAGTTGTTTGCATGTTAGATTATTGGGGTGTAAGGTTGTTTTAATTATTTTAGTGGTTGCTTGTTGATTAATGTTTCGAAGGCATAAATGCAGTTAGATTCAGATTAAAGTATATGTCAATTTTTGAATGTTGTGTGTAAAGTTATGGCTAGATATATATTTAATAAAAACTATTTGGAGTATTTCAGGGTTTCAGATACGCAAACTCATCAAATTGCTGCTAGGAAGGAAAAACAGATGGAATCATTAAAAGCTGCTCTTGGCATTGTATCATCTGAAGTCAATGAAATAAATGCAGATGGGACTGATGGCCTTGTGAATGATGTAAAAAATGGTTCTAACATGGACGGGAAACATGATTCAAAGCCTGAACATGCCTTTTTGGACAGAGATTTCAGTAGGAAGAAACAAACGGTCGAAGGTCAAAAGGATGAAAATATTAAGAAGAGCCACAAGAAGATCGAAACTCGTGAGAAAAAGTACAAGGATGATTCTTCTGATTCAGACACCTCTTCAAATGAGAAGAGAGGTACAAAGAAGCGTGGTAAAAAGTATACAAGCAGCAGTGATGAATCTGATTCTGATAGTGATTCTAAGAGGAAGGTTAAGGCCAAAAAGATGAAGATTCCTAAGCACCGCAAGAAGGGTAGGGTGGAGGGTAGTGACTCTTCTTATGACTCTGATGACAACAATATTGCAAGAAAAAGTTACAAGAAAAGACAAGAGTCTCATAATAGGCACACTTCAAAGGATGATTCTGATGATCATGATGACATCCGCAAGAATAAGATCAAGGAAGGGATGAAACATTAAAAAATGAGCAAACGTCATGATTCTGAGGTGGAATCTGATGTTGACAGTAAGGAAAATAAATATGGTACAGTTGGAAAGCAGAGGACAAGAAGGTATAATTCTGATGATGAGAATTCTGATAGAGACGGTGTTAAGCATGCCACTGAGCAGAGAGGCAAAAATTATTATAAGAAGGATGTAGAATCACAGATTGTTGGTCGGACTGCTTGCCATGGTGAGGATCATTTAGCAAGGAGGCATAGAAGAGACGATGATAATCATAGAGAGCATGAGCATAGAAGGGATAATGATGACTGTGGGGAAAGAAAGCATGGAAGGGATGAAGATCGCATAGAAAGAAATTACACGAGGGATGAGGATGTTGGAGAAAGAAAGCATGCCAGGGATGAAGATGTTTCCAAAGAAGAGAAGCACAGAAGGCATGAGGATGGCCGAAGAGTTAATCGAACAGGAAGAAAGCACTCAAGAGATGAGGATGATCTTGGAGAAAGAAAACATGCAAGGGATGGTGATGATTCTAAAGAAGGGAACCGCAGAAGGGATGAGGATGACCATGGAGAGAGGAAGAACTTGAGCGATGTAGTTGACCTTGTTGAGAGAAAGCGTGGAAGGGATGAGGATGAACATGGAGAGAGAAAGTTCAGAAGGGATGAGGATGAACA
>Ga0123342_1001391_pt1 | contig 40596 bp, 16 predicted proteins | sample Turbeawhitnodule_FD_89960 | JGI IMG/M metagenome (GOLD analysis project Ga0123342, IMG submission 89960) | Root nodule microbial communities of legume samples collected from Mexico - Turtle bean Mexico white nodule | ecosystem: Host-associated > Plants > Roots > Nodule | place: Mexico: Nepantla...
AAAAAATAAAATATATATATATATATATATATATATATATATATATATATATATATATATATATATATATATATATATATATATACCAAATTGTTAACGAGAATAACTATTGTGTTTATTTAAAAATAAATTATTTAATATGAATACTAAAATTAATATATGACTAAATTTGAGGGATGAAAAATATATTCAGCTTTTTTAATAATTATTTTTTAATTTAAATATACTTTTAGTTCTAAAAATTAGTAGAATTTTTGTCTCAGTACTTATAATTTTTCATTCTTATAGAATTTAAAATTATTTTGTATTCATCTAAAATATGTGAATTTTAGTTTTATTCTTTACAAAATATTTCTCTTAAATTTTTACATCATTAAACTTTGTTACTTTTCAAAATCATAAATTATAAAGAAATTTGATTACACCGATAATAAGACACTCCGAAAATACATCTAACTATTAGAATACATACTTGGAGTTTTTAAAAATATTTATATTATAAGATTATGAGATAAATAAATACAAATATTAATAATATAAGGTCCAAAACTACATCCTAAAACCCTTCAGACCCTCCAACATATGTATGAACATCTGCTCGTGTACGTAGTTCAAACACAACAAGAAAAACAATGACAAGTTAATGAAAAAAAAATTCATAACATATATAATTCATGCAAAAAGAACCAATTAAACTAATTATTTATAAACATTTGTTTAAATGTTGTCTTATAAAATTTCAATATCAATTCCATCATTCATATAAACCACACATTGATCTAGTTTCAATCACAATCATTAGATTTCATTTCAATCTCATCGTTTTTTGGAAGACTCATTAAGTATGTCTTACTAAAGAATAACACCTGATCAAAATATTAATTACCAGCGAATCCAATAAAAAAGTTTAAGATAAGTTCAAACATCCAATATCGAGTCTATAGCAGGACGACCGCGTGTGTATGAACTCCCTCTCGGTTTCTCACCACCTGATATCTTAGACTATATAGGATATTTATTTTTCATTTCACTTTTTTTAAAATAACATTTAAAACATTATTTTCAAATGATGACATCTATAATACAAATATAGTTTTCTATAAAACATTCTTTTTACATCTATAAGAAAAAAATGATGACAGTATAATTTTCTTTAATTAAAAAAGTCTTTTTTATTAAAATACAAATATTATGTTACTTTTCTTATATTGCTTACCTTGATAAATAATTAAATTTTCAAATAAAAAATATCATTATTACTATTTGATTTCCAAAACATCTGAATATATATTAAAGAAAGTATAATATTTCACAATTCTTAAGGATTATGATTTTGGGAGATCTACAAACACTTTTTTATTTAAACAAAAAGTTATGTATTTATTTTTTAGTAGGTTGATAATTTAAAATTTTACATTTATTCCTAAATAGTTATTAAATAAAAATCAATAAATTAGATATTATTTTAAAAATTAAAAAAATTATTGTATTTAAAATAATTTATATTATTAATAAAAATTATAAATTAGTTTATAAATTGATATTTAGGAACCAATAATTTAGTTACCAACTTTAAAATTTAAAATATTTTTTTTATCTCTAAAATTATTTTTATTTAATTAATTTTTTAAAATGTATTACTTACTCGTAACTATTATTTCTTAGGATTGTAATATGTTAACACCACTATAAAAAAAAACATACACTTCACAAACCAATAAATAATATTTTAATTATATTTAATTTATTTTTAATTTTAAATATTATAATATTATTATAATGTGATGTTAAGTGTATGTTTTGAGTGTGGTATGAAAGAAATCTTTTTCTATTTCTTAAAACTTTTTTTGTTATCCTTAAACAAAGTTAATAGTATTAACTGTGGCAAAAGATAAAGTGTTACCTTTTTATCCATGGGTTAGGAATTAGAGGTTGAAGAAGAAATTTTGTTAAAGGAAAAGGATGTGATGTTGTTGTGTGGAATTAAAGTAGTGAAATTTTGATATAATGACATGAGAGGACATGACTACCCTATAATAGATGTGGATTTTAGATTTTCATAGATTTTTCCTCATCTTAAAATTGTGGTATGCAAGGTTTCCAATTACCATGGAATTGTGGTAAGTAGCTCCAATATATTCCCATAGGATCTTTATCTTCACAACTCATATACTTTATTCTGATAAATATGTTTTTGGTAGGGATTATTTTTACATTTTCATCACTTTTAATTTTTTAGAATATAATTAATTATTTTTAAGGATTTTTTTTTCCTTTTTAATCATATTTTTCTTATCCATAAAATTTAAATGTAAAGTTTTTATAACCAAATGTCATTAACTTGTTGAAGCTTTATAAACATGTAATATAGTGAGAAATTACAAATTTAAAAAGACATTATATTCGCAATGAAAAGTCATTCAGTGTGTATCTGTATTTACTTAAAAAAGAAAGACGTTTACGTAAATTTATCTATCCATTTAAAAGTTCAAGATATTTATTTTTTTAATATATTTTATATAGTTCTTATAAATAAAAAATGGTAATGCAGAGTTAGAAAGTTAAACACGATATTAATTTAAATAATAACGATTTTTTTTATGATTTAACGTAAATAAATTAAAATTTAATAAATATGTATTTATTTACACATGATGGAATTTTTTTATATAATACTATATAATTCAAACTTTATAATAAACCTTTTGGATATGATTAGTGCAGATGTTTCAATTTAGAAATAATTTTGTAAACTTTTATTATTAATAAAATTTACTTTAAATATTAATAATTTGTAATTTATAAAATAATATTTAATTTAATCATATGAATAATTATTTTTTATTTTTAAAATTAGTTATTATTAAATAATTTTCTTGTACTGTAAAATAAAATAGTTATAATTAGATATTAACATAAAATTTCACCATAAAAAAATTATAGTATGCAAATAGGATTAATGTTGAATTAGTGGATTTGAAATAGTGATAAAAAAATGGATAAATATATATTAGTTTAGATTTATTTAAGGTTGAAATGTTGATGAACTCAATGATAATAAGAAGAACTCAGTTTGAAGTATTTGAAGTGTGGGAGAAGTGTTGTAATTCGCATCTCGTTTGTTTTGTAGCTAAGAATAAAACAACTTTCTTCCTTCCTATTCACTAGGAGGATCACATGCCTCATGCTCACTTTTCTAATTACAACTCAAAAAATTGTGTAAAAAAATTACAAAATATTTCTCTCATTTTCACTATATACTCTCCTATATCAAGTGCAAGAATCTAATGATTTTAAGTGTCGTAGACTAGAGTTTTTTTTTTCAAATAGATATTTTATTATTATTATTTTTTAAATATTGATATGTGGACAATTCTATACCATATTATAGTTAGAAAGAGAAATATTTTGTACCGAATGATGTGAAACTTATATGTATATAAAATAATTATATTTTATTTACATGAATAAAAGTGATATTCTACCGACTCCTTAAAACACTTGGTTTAAATAAACATTATCATCATTATCATTTAAAGTTATACAGACAGGTCAATCATTAACGTTTCATTTTTTAACTTATGCATTAAGAAAAAGCATGAAAGAAATACGATCGACCTATAGATTGATAGGGAAAGAAGGTGGAGGTCACGCCCCAACCTCAGAAGATAAACAGAAAAGGCCACATCCCGGCCGAGAGAAACAAAAAGTTAAAGTCTAAAAACCTAATGGTCTTCGTCTTCAGCATCCTCGACAGGAGCCTGCCAAGCGACGTTCTTCAAGGTCTGCACCTCTCCACAAGGCACCATCCGACCTTCGAAGACATCATATTGATGTCGAAGTCACCAAACGGTGGTGGTCCATTATAGAGTAGATGAGCTTGGCGGACGGCCTGATCAAAGCTCTGGCCCAACATCACTAACGTGTCGTCGATGGTCTTGTCTAGATTGGCCTCTACCGCAGCCTTTTTGTCCCGCAACTCTGAGCTCTCGGCCTCCAGCACTGAGATCCTATTCTTAGCCTCCTCTAAGGCCTTTCTCGGATACCGATGAACGTATTATGGGAGTTGAGCCTTGGAAAATGACCGATACCATATGCATGGGTCAGTCTCCCTCAGAGGGGTCCATTAACTTCTTGTATTCTTGTGTCTTTTCCAAAAACTTGTACACAACTAATAACTTTCGTGTAGAGAGCCTACGGGGGAGCTTTTTCTCGGCACTCGGAGCAGAACTGGTCCACTTTTTGAACTTGGTAGGATTCCTAGTCCAAAACATAGAAAAACTAGACCAACCGAATTCATAAAAAAAGAACCTCGTCCCCTCGGGTTCAACGAAAACTTTGAAGAATCTACCTTTGAAGTTTTTGTACGAGGTAGTGAAGGGGTTGAAAAGAGTATGACCCAACTGACTGATAAGCGAATGCCAGATAACTGGTTCAACTGGGTGAGAAGTATAATAGCTAAGAAACAAAGAAGGGGTCGGAGAAAGACGGAATACGTCGCATATCAAACGGAAGGTCTGAAGGGAAGCCCAAATATTTAGGTGAAGCTAAGAGGGAGCCACGTTAAGCGTCTGAAGAATGCCCATCGTGAAATCATTAAAGAGAATGACAACATGTAGGTTGGAAAAGACACAAGAATACAAGAAGTTAAAGGGCCCCTCTGAGGGAGACTGACCAATGCATATGGTATCAGTCATTTTCCAACGCTCAACCCCAATAATACGTTCATCAGTATCCGACTTCAATATCGGGTACTTCCCCAAAAAAGCGGAAATGGAAGCCCCATCCAAAAAGGTAGAAGTAAACCCAACCACCTTGGGGTCTACCCAGTGAAGCTCCAAGACAAGAGATGATTGCTCGGGGGAATCCGACCGGTCGGCAACACCTTCCGGATAGTCCTCCCAGACAACATTCTTCAAAGGGGGCAATTTTTGAACTGCCCCAATCGATAAGGGCTTGGTCATGGAGGAATCGGGAGAATAAGAAGATGAAGACGAAGGTGAAGAAGAAGAGGAGGAAGACATGACTAACCTTTGGAATGTAGGGTAAGCAACGCGCTAGAACGAGTGGGGGTTCGGATGTCCAGTAAGCAAGAGCAGTGTCTCGACACTGTAGGGGACCACTATTTATAACCCTTGGGGGGCTCGGGAGACGAAGCGTCACATTCATCTCAACCGTTAGATCTTTCTCGATCTAACGGTCCTCGTTAAATGGTGCCCAAAAAACCCGACATTAATGCACGTAACATCATGCATTCAAGCGCCACCCATTGTCACATCAGATCTCGGAAAACCCAATCGTCACATCGGTCTCGGTTAAAGACTCTTTCGATTAACCATCCTCGAGCCTGGGGGCTAGTGTACTGGTAGAGTTCACACGATCGAGACCATATCTCGGACTCGGTCATTACACCGACCAACACCACAAATCCAATTACGCTTAAGCAGAGTTAGTGAGGCTAATAAACAATCAAGAGCTAGGTAATACACTTCTAAATATAATCAAGCTCTCTAATCTGGCTCAATAAGAAAGACCCACCAAAATAATATAAATAGCACAGATTCCAAGAACCAGGTATGTCATTACACAATACTCAGAATACCGAGTGTCGAATACTAAATTTGATTTGAGCGTCGGAGTGCCTTCTGCAGATACCATCTGAGTCGGGACTACGTGAAGGTCGATGAGTGAAACGAGTAGAAGGAAAGAAGGAGATTGCTTGGAGAGAAACGTAAGTGCAAACCGACCAATCGATCAAGAAAGTAGAAGAGTAGTTTCAATCGTTCTCTAGGCCCCCAACTCCTTTCAAGAACAAATCTCTTTAAATTAACTTTCGCGTATAAATTCCGATTACTTTTTAAATATTGTATCATGCTCGTGTTTGATTCACTTTTAGGTGTAATGTCTCAAATATTGGTATATTGTTAAGAATTATTTTTATTCATTCAGACTTTCAAATTTTTCAAATTGAGTAAATTTATTTTTAGGTTAATTTTTTATTTATTTTCTTCTTCTTCTCTTTATGATTTGAACATCAATATTGGTTAAACTCATTAAAATTTGGTGTTGATTGAATATCTTATTCTAAATCTTTAGATTTTGAGTGGTTCTCCTCTGAGTTGAAACTTTCCTTAGAGTAAGGAATTATAGGTAAAAGAAACTATTTACATCTTTGATAGAACCTTAAGATTAGAAGTTAATCTAGTTATTGAATTATGCATGATAAAGTATAGAATTTATTAAATCGAGTTTTGATTATGGTCTTAAGTTTATGAGTTTGAATGATTAATATTGAATTGAAAGGAATGAATGATGATGTTTGAACAAATCATGGTTTGGATTGATCATTTTAAATTCTTTTGAAGTTGTATTATTAGAATATCTTTTATAAGATATTTGAAAACGAATTTAATTCTGCTAGTGAGGTTAATTTTTTAATATTTTTGCTCAAGCAAACCAATTTTCACTTAAACAAAAATAGCCATACAACTCAACATTACTTTAGCCCTACCTATTTTTGCTCATGGTAGAAAATTTTGCTAAAGCAAAAACAACATTTAAAATCACTCTCTATCAAATCTTCGCTCAAGCTAAAATATTTTCACTCAAGCAAGCTCATTCTCACTCAAGCTAAAAAAAATATTTCTTTTCTTCTTTCTTTCTTTTATTTTCTTCTTGTCTCTGCAATGAATTGGATTGTATATGAATGTTTATTTTAAATGTGAAATGAATATTAAGTTATATATTTGATTGATTTTGTATTTTTGTTTAAATTATGTACATTATATGAAAATGGTTATTGTGATTGATAAGAATTGTATGAGTTTGGTGTCATATATATGACATGATATGTGAACGATTGTTTAATTTATGTATTAAATATTGACGTCTATGTTGTAAGAGAAATCTTACTCATTATTTAAGTCACATAAACTAATATATCAGGTGATAAGTGGAGTTCTTACACATTGTGATCTTATGTAGATAGACAGTTTGGGATGTAATGAACTTACCCTAATTTATTCTCTTAAGAGTTTTTTGTAAATTTAGATATTCTGTATTGAATCAAATGTTAGTCTCTAGTAAAAGATATGTAATGAGTATTTCAAAATGTGTAAATTGATATTTCAGTTGTTGAATATCTTTAATGCATGAATCCATGTTGTTTATATTATTATTATTATAGATTAGTAGTGTTAGTATATGATTAAGTTTATATTTAAGAATTGTATAAACTTGAACAATTCTAAAAAGTTTATAGTATAATGGATAATTATTTTTTCGAGTGTTACAACAGTTAATATAATTGAGTTTTTCATATACCACTTCTAATTATACTGGAACATTTTGGCACAAGTTAATTTATTGATTTTCACAAGATTAACTTAAAAACTATCTATAACCAACCTTTTTAATGAAAAAAAACTATTTAATATAACATTAAATTAATTTAACATAAGAAACTCAACTAAGAAAAAAAAACAAGAACTTTCAGAAAAAGATGGTTTAATATAAGTTAATTTTGATTTTTTTATATTTTAATTTATGCATAAAGTTATTTTAATTGGTAAAAAAAATATTTCGTTTTTCTTCTTATTCTTCTACAAAAGGAAGTTATCCAAATATGTGTTAAACTAAAACTATCTTGTTTTTGTTAAATCTCAATGGGTAAAATGTTCTAACATATAAAATTATACGCATAAAACGCTTTTTTAATAACTTTTATGAGATAAATAAAAGGAAAGAGTGAAATTATTTTTTCATAAGTTAAAATCAAATAACTAATTCAAAAATTACTACGTAGAAATTCTTTTGTATAAATCTTTAAAAATTTTATTTTTAATTTATGAATGAAGCTAATTATAGATTATAGATAAGTTTATTTTTTTTATTTATATTTTCTTTATATATATATATGTATGTGTGTGTGAAAAGAGGCAATTCACACTTTATATTTTCTTTAAAAAAAAACATTCATTACATAAAAATATATAGTAAAGAGTGATTTGTAACTAGTAATATACAGTTACTTCTAATATAAACAATTTAGATTCATTTTTTAGTTTTTAATAATTTTACTTAAGAATAAAATAGGAATATACTAATAGTTTATATTTATTTTTTAAAATTTTAAAATATTATTAAAGATAAAATGGAATGATGATGTGTATGCTAAAATGAGGAATCTCATTATATATTCTACTTAGGAAAGAAGCATTTTGTATCTCCAAGTGTTTTAAGAAAAAAATATTAATAATATTTTTAAAAAAAATTAGTGGAATGATGACACCGTTGAAGGGTATGTGGAATTACTTTTACTATTTGGATAATTTATTAATATTTTTCCTCTTCTTATTTTTTTTTCTTAAATTTTAAAATATTATTAATGATAACATAGAAATATAAATGTAACTTATGAATATGAATATGTACACCAAAAAATAAAATCACCTTTGTATCTTGTTACATATAAATAATTTATATTCATTTTTTATAATTTTAAAATATAACTAAGGATAAATAAGAATATAAAATATATATACAAAATAGAAAATTTCATTTTATACTGCTATAAATGAAAGATTGGAATGATTGAAAGCAATAAATTTAAATAGGAGAAGGGTAAAACAAAAAAAAATGAAATACTTAATTAATGAAAATCCTTAGAAACTAATTTAAAAAAAATTAATTACTATATTAACTAGATTATATATTATTTTAAAAATTAATTTTTTAAATTTAAAATAATAATAATTATTAATAAATAATTTCTATTATTAATAATTTTTTTTTAAATTAATATCTAACTACTTATTAAAATTTTAGTTATCAATTAATTATATTTTAAAATTGGTAACTAAAATTTTGATGATTAATTAGATATCACTTTTAAAATTTATTTATTAATAACATAAAATATTTGAAATAATAATAATTTTTATAATATTTAATTTAGTTATTATAATAATTAATTACTTTTTATTTTTAATTTTTTTTTTCTATTTATTAATTTTTTTAGTAGTAGTGTTATATTTATATGAAAAAATACACTAATAAAAAATGTGTTATTAACAAAAAGTGAAATAAAGTTTTATTTTGACATTAAAGTGTGACTCTTACTGTTGAAGATTCTGAGTTTTTAGTGAGAAAGTGGATATGACTTGACAAGAATTTAGTGGGGAGTTTGCACCATTAGAATCAAGCATGGTGCTCATTGAAACATGCCCCAACAAATCAATGGTGTGCCTTTGGGATCACAAAGTTTTATTTATTTATTTATTTTTGTGTTCTCTTTAAAACTATAAATGTACTTTCAGGAATATATAGATGTCAACATAAATATGCTAAAATATATTCATAATCATAAGGTATAAAACTATTAAAGTTTCTTTATTTTTCTTTTTTTGTTCACCTCAAAAGGTCATGAGGGAAAATAATAAAAAATGGTGGGATATGTTTTATTATTTGTTACCAATTTTTATTTATTTAGTTTTCTTCTTATTGTTTATTAATTTAATCAGATTATACTATTTAAAAAAAAAATATCTCAGCTTTTTGTTTATTTCTACTCTATCAAATAATTAAACTTTTACTTTTTTCTCAACTTATGTTTTCTATATTTTCATCTTTTTCATTTCTTTCCTCCATACTAAACACACTCAAATTGAATTCCTCTTATATTTTAGAGGAAGTAAAAGTAAATTACAAATATTTTAGAGGGATTCAAATTAAAATCAAATTTGACACATTTTTACTTTTATAAAATATGTACATAAATTTTTAAGATTAAAAGAGAATTACCAAATTTTTAGTGGAAACAAAAACCACTTTTATTTTTATCACAAGTACAAAGATAGTGAGAAGCTTTTTTAAAACTTAGTTTTCATAACACTTTTGTTTTTAACAAGACTTTTATTTCGTAAGAAATATTTTTTATTTTATTTTAAGAACATTTTAAATTTAAACTATAAGAATTTTGCATTAACAATGACCCAAGGTAATCTAATTATTAGAAGTCACTGTAAAAGATGAAATTTACTAACAATCAATCAATTACTTCCAATAATTATGGAAAACAGAAATTACTTTTCTGTAACATAAATCTTAGTGACCAACTTTAGTAGTGTTGTTGGAGTAGCATATCGATTATAACATAAAAAAAAATTATTAAATAAAATTAATTTAAAAATAAAAAATAATTAATTGTTATATTGATTATATTATATATTATTGTATAGAATAAAAAATAATTGATATCTAAATTATTTTCTATTATTAATAAATAATTTTAAATATTTAATTATATACCAAGATTTTCACTACATTATATACTAAATTAAAAAACTATTTATTATTAATAGAAACTAATTTAGATACAATAATTTTTTTAATTTATAAAATATTATTTAATTTAATTAATATAATAATTAATTATTTTATGTTTTAAATTTAGTCTTTATTTTTAATTTTCTAATAGTACAGATAATAATAAATATAATAAAATTATATAATATATAAATATACAATTTAGTTTGGTAAGATTTAATAAAATTGACTTATTATAGACATAAAAAAATTATTTATTTTCAATAAAAAGTTCATTTTAAAAAAACATGTATAATAATTTTTATAAGATATTTTGATAGAAAAAGTAATACAAAGAAAAAAAGCAAACCAAAAAAATAAAAAAATTCAGTATGTGTTTGTTATAAAGTAAGAATATCTAAAAATATTGTGCATCGTTCACAAAAGTATGAAGATCATTTGATTAAGATGATAGATACACCAAATATAATAGAAAGATGGAGTTCGTACGAAGCTTGAAGAACAACTTTAAAGAGGAGATATAACCTAATATCCTAAAGAATGATAGGCTTGTAGCTTCAAGAAAAAGAAAGTTCATGTTGCTTTTTTTTTCATGTTTTTTTAGATATTGTTTGAATTTTGTGTAACAAAATTATTAAATAAAAACTAATTTTAAAAAAATATTAATTTTTATATTAATTAAATCAAATACTATTTTAAAATTTAAAAATATTATTAATATATAGATTAATTTATATTATTAATAAATAATTTTTAAATTAACATCTAATAAATTATCAGAGTTCTAGTTTAGAATTTGACTATATAGTAACTTTAAAAATTATTTATCAATAACTAAACTAATTTAAATTTAAATATCAATCATTCTTTTAATCTTTAAAATAATATATAATTTACTTAATATACTAACTAATTATTTTTTATTTTAAAAATTAATTTTTATTTAATATTTTTTTATTAATAATAAATATTTACCTAATAATTTTAAATGAGAACTTAAATATTTGCATGTAGTCTTATTCATCCTTCAAACTTTATTTATTCATAAAAATTTGCACAGTTTGTGTAGATTTTGTTTTCAAATTTTATTGCTATACATAAGTTTTGAGAAAAGTATTTGCTCAATAATAGTTTTATTGGGTTTTATTAACAGTGCGTCATGAACAAAAGGCACTATATAGAATAGTATTTCTCATTATTGCAACAAAATAAACTGAAACAATAGATTCTATATAAACCTATCACTCCCTCTTAAACTTATATTGTTGATAATCAGTAATATAATGAAATTAGCTCCTCATTATCTTTATCGGTTTCTACTATAAAAATATTATTAAATAAAAACTAATTTAAATATAAAAAATAATGAATTAATATATTAATTAAATTAGATATTATTTTTTAATTAAAAAAATTATTAGTATTTAAAATATTTTTATTATTAATAAAAAATTATAAATTAATTTCTAAATCAATATTTAGTTAGCTACCAATGTTTTAGCTATTAATTACTTTAGATTCTATAGTTAGTAGCTAAAACCTTGGTAACTAATTAAATATCAATTTAGAAACTAGTTTATAAATTTTTATTAATAATAGAAATTACTTTAGATACCAATAATTTTTAGTCTATAAAATAATATTTAATGTAGTCAATATAGTAATTAATTATTTTTTGTCTCTATAATTAAATTTTATTTAATAATTCTCTAGTAAGGATGTCTACAACTTGAAATTAGGGAGGAAGATGTTCAACAATAATCTCATTCAAGATTGTTTTTGAAGAAAAAAAGATCCAACTCAAAGTGCTTTGAACGAGAGCGAAGAATAAAATTAACAACTAGTAAAAGAGTCCCAAGATTATCACATAGAATAATAGGAGTCATATTAGGTTCATAGAGCTCATGCATAAGAGATTGAACCTAAACAATCTCAGTGAGAACACTTACTATGCAATGATATTTTGCTCAAGTGAAGCCATACGTGAGACCACCTATAGCGATTGGATGTACGAGTAACTTCTACACCAAAAAAATAACATAAGGGACCAAGATCTTTAAAAAAAAATAACACATGAAGTTTAGAAATGAGTGACTTAACTTCAATATAAGAGTTTCCAGTAATAACAATATCTTCCATATAGATTAGGACAAGAAAAATGGCCAAAGTTGTAGTTTCACTATGACTAGAATCTTGACAATTGACTTGAGAAATATAAGCTTGAATATCACCTGAAAATCGTACCAATAACGATGTTAATAATCTTTAGCAACATAACCAATTTTACTGTAGATTTGACATTGAATTCTTGTGTTGTGTATTTGAGATGAGTAAGAAACATTATTGTTAGTTCTTTGCATTCTGTGATTAGAAGAATTACCTCCTCTTGATATTTTGTTGTTCCTATTGTAACTATGTCCATTTGGAGAGTTGTTTTGTCTATGATTAAAAACATTGAAATTTGTGAAGAAGGACAAGTGGTAGTATTTGTAAGCATACCATCAAATTCAAAACATTTATGTTTTCGAACCTTTCTTTTTGAGGTAGGAAAAAAGCTTCAATATCTTGAACCTTATATAGATCAAATATGCATACTGATTAAAGTGATGAACCCATCAAAATCTTTTGATAGCGCGTCAATAATTGTTTTTCTGTGATCGTTTGGGTAACGAAGTACACACAATATTGTTGAGCTCATATGCGATGTAACAACGTTAAAAACAAAAGTCACAGACCCCCCCTCCGCCCCCACGATTTTCTTTTCTTTTCTCTCTCCATATTCTCTTCTCTCCATTTTCTATGAATTTCCTCTCCCAATCTTTATCTATTTTAGAATATGATTGCACCACGCTGTAGCTGAGGAGTTAAGGAACATTTCTACCCAATCATATTTCCAAATAGAGTAAGTTCATTTTTGCTCTAAAGATCCTTTGTTCTCTGTTTTTCCTTAGGATTTAGTAATCAATCTTGGTGGGGTCAGTTGAGAAGAATAATCCTCTCAACTTATTCTACTATATACTAAATTTATGTTCTGTTTGGATAACTTGTATTAGGTCCTTAAATCTTGAAGCTTATCCAGATTGAGAGGATAAAATTCTAGAAGTTGCTTGGAAAACAAAGCAATTAAGGTAAGGGAAGCTAACTTTAACTTTCAATAGTACCCTAGGCTAGAAGATCTGAATATGGAGGGGACGTGGTCCCAACTTTCAATTTCTCTTGCATAAATGTTAGTTGATAAAATTGTTTGATTTTATGTTGTGTGAACATGTATAAATATTATATTTTGATAGTTTGAAAGTTAAATATTATTTTTTATGTTGAAAAAGTTCTTGAATGGTATGAATTTTTAAATGTTATGTGATTGAATGATATTTATTATATATGAATGATGAAAATTGTATGAAATTGATGTCATACATTTGAGATAATGTATGGGTTGTTGTTTGATGATATTAAGTATGAAAAACCAATGTTTAACAGAGATCCTCTAGCTTCATTGATGATCTAAGTCATATATACTAAGATATCAGGTGGTGAGAAGCTGAAAGGGAGTTCATACACACTGGGTCCCACTGTAGACACTCGATATTGAATGTTTGAACTTACCTTGATCATTTCTCTTGGATTAGCTGATAATATTTGGATAAAGTGTTAGTTTCTGGTAGGGGCATACTTAATGAATCTTCCGGAAGACGATGGGTTCATGTGTAGTTAGTGGGATTGAAATGAAATCCAATGATTGTGATTGAAAATAGATCCATGTGTGGTCTATATGAATGGTGGATTTGGTATTGAAATTTTATATGACAACATTTAAATAAATGTTTATAAATGATTAGTTTGATTGGTTCTTTTTGCATGAATTAGATATATATTTACAAACTTAAATTGTAAATATTTGTATTTCTATAAGCTCTAATCATGTATTAGGAATGATTTGAAAAACTCTAAGCTTGTATAGAAATATGTAGAACTTGTATTGTAATAGTTAGATGTATTTTTAGGGTGTTACATTTAATGGTATCGGAGGGTTCATTCTTAGGATAACCTGAGGGTAGTGGGTTTATTTTGTTTCTCATGCATGTAAATTTTTGTTTAAGTCTAGCCTCAAGACTTAGTTAAAAGTTTATAATAAGGTGTTTGACAAAGTAGTTTTCTTGAAATCTTGTTGTGTTTGAGTCAAATTAGTTGTTATGAATAAAAATGAAAGTATTAAGAATGAAAAGAATTTTGATAAAATGGTGAGGGTGCACACTCATGACTAGATCAAGATGATTTTCTATCTTAGTTTTAAATAATTAGAATAAATGTTAGAGATAAGTCTTAATTGGTTTTGTACCTATTTTGTGTGATTATTTTTTTTAAGTTAATTCGTCTTAAATATGTAGTTGAAATTTTTTTAGTAATTTCTAATCCAATTTTTTATGTGCTTAGAAGATGACACGTAGACTACCTACTCCTCCTCCACCAGTAGATATGCCCAACTTAGCCTGGGCAATAGAGATGATGACAACAACCTTGCAACAACAAAGTGCTACTATGGCACAACAACATCAGGCTGCTCTTCATTAATTAGAAGTAGCTAGATTAGCAGTAGAAGCGTCTCAACTTCATCAACAACCCCATACCTTTAGTTTGGAGGAATTTCTGAGACACAATCCACCCAAATTTAATGGGAAGGTAAATCCAGATGAAGCAGACCAGTGGGTGAGAGACATAGAAAGAATCTTTGAAGCTACTCAATGCCCTAAAGAAAAAAAAGTTATCTTATGCCATCTATATGCTTATTGAAGAAGTTGAGTTTCAGTGGATAGGTATGAAACAAATGATGGAGGACAAAGAAGAAATTATCACTTGGGACAAAGTAAGATTCCTAGAGGAGTATTTTCCTGATTGTGTTAGATATGCAAAAGAAATCGAATTCATGCAATTGGAACAAGGAAATCTTTCAGTCAATGAATATGCTACTAGGTTCAAACACTTGGCTAGATTCTACACCCAAACCATGACTAAGGCTTAAAGATGTAGAAAATTTGAGTTTGGGTTGAAGCTAGAGCTTAAAGAAGTGGTGATTCTTATGTCCATTAGAGAATTCCCTAGTCTAGTGGAGAAGGCAAAGGTGGTGGAGAGTCTGAAGAGTAATAGTAGATATTAAGCCATAGATGGTGGGAGGACCTTCTAGAAGCACACCCAAATATGAAGATAAAAAGAATCCTTATTCCAGACCTCAATCCTTCAGGAGTGGAGGGCCTACTTCTCAGTTGCTACCAAATGTCAAATGTTTTATATGTGGTGGGGAACACATAGTTAAATTTTGTCCTCATCCAGTGCCAAACGTTACATGTGATAGATGCCATAAATATGGTCATGCTACAAAGAACTATCGTGCCAGACTTGTGGCCCCAAATAATATTGGAGTGCAGTAGAATAATAATCCGAAACCCAGAGCAGTAAACAAAGGTTTTGCCATTAGTGGAGCCGAGGATTCACAATCTGATAGCCTTGTTAGAGGTATTTGTTCTATCCTTGGAACATAATTATTTGTATTGTTTGATTTTGGGGCAACCCATTCTTTTATATATATTTTATATATTTGTATTCTTTTATATATTCCGAGAATTAGAATTTGAGTTGGTGGTGTCTACATCAACATAAGATATTATAGTAACTTCTTCCATGTGTGTTGAGTGTCCAATAATTATAGATGGACAAAGATACAAGATCAACATGATTTGTATACATCTAAAAGATTTGGAGGTTATATTGAGAATGGATTGGTTGTCTGTTAATCATATCCTTATAGATTGTGGTAGGAAAAAAATAATTTTCCCTAAATTAGAAGGAATGCCGGTTATCCCAGCTCAACAGTTTTAGAGAGAGATACACGAAGGTGAAGAACGTTTTGTGCTCTTGGTTTGTTCTATAGTTACTGATAAAGTACAAAAAGATATGTTTGTAGTTCAGGAGTTTATGAATGTATTTCCTTATGAGATTCCTAGACTTCCACCTAAAAGAGAGATAGATTTTGCCATAGACTTGATTTCTGGAGCAGGCCCAGTGTCAATTGCTCCGTACCGAATGGCACCAACGAAGTTAGTTGAATTGAAGAAACAACTAGAAGACTTATTGGAGAAAAAACTTATTCGACCTAGTGTTTCTCCATGGGGAGCTCGAGTTAACAATCAAGAATAAATATCCTCTTTCTAGAATTGACGACCTGATGGATCAGTTGCATGTGACAATTGTCTTTTTTAAGATAGATCTGGACTTAGGTTATCACTAAATTATAGGGAAAGTAGAAGATGTTCAGAAGGCTGCTTTTAGATCAAGGTATGCTCACTATGAATTTCTGGTTATGCCATTTGGTGTAACTCTTAAATGCTTTTGCCTAAAGTTTAGGACAAATTACGTAGAAATATTTATTCACCAATTGAAACCGAAAAATAAAAAGTCACGTGCATTTACAAAAAACAAAATATCTAACAATTTCTAATAAACTAGTTAAATTCATCATGCATTGCAATATCTAGTTTTCATCATTTAATGCATCACCTTTTTTTGGTTCAGTTTGAGAAACAAAAACAATATTTTCACATAAATTATTTTAGGAATGTCTAGTAGAAATTCCCTTCTCAATTTGTTCAATGATGTTGTCAAGGAAGAGATCATTATGAATTTTCCATTCCTTAGGAAGATTTGCACGAGTCTTAGGTTCAACTTCTTGTCCAATTATTTCCGTTGTGCTTTTTCAAGAGGATAATTTTCAAAATTATTAAACTTGAATTTTAAGAATGTGTTAACATGTTCATCTTCACGTGTATCCTCCTCCTTTGTCATAAGCCTCTTGTTATAAACTCTATATACATTACTATTTAATGAATATCCAATAAAGATATATTTTTCATCTTTAGCATCAAACTTCCCAAGGTTTTCTTTGCAACATTTGCATCCAAATACTTTTAGATGACTAATGTTATGTTTTCTTCCTTTGTACAACTCTTATGGAGTTTTCCTAAGAATATGTCTAATAATCATACAATTCAAAACATAGCAAACTGTGTTGACAACATCAACTCAAAAATACTTTGGAAGAGATGTTTCATTGAGCATTGTTCTTGCAAGCTCTATTAAAGACCTATTATTTCTCTTAACTACTTTAGTTTTTGTGGATTTTTAGGTGCATACAAGTTATTTTTAATTCCATTCTTTTCATAAAACAAATTAAATTTTTCATTTTGGAATTCTCATCCATGATCACTTCTCATTAAACAAATGTTGTTGTAGCTTTCATTTTCTATTGAAAGCTGAAAAGGCATCATTCTTGGAGAAATGATAATGTCCAAGTAAATCTAAAGAAATAATCAACAATCACAAGTGCATAGTAGTTTCATCCAAAAGAAAGACCAAATAAATCCATGTGAAGCAATTTAAGAGGTCTTGTGATTAAACAAAAAAAATTTAGTTTAAAAGAAGTTTTAATTAGTTTACCTTTTTGACATGCTTCACATACTTTATCCTTTTCAAACCATAGCTTTGGAAGACCAATCACTAAATCTTTAGAAATTAGTTTATTTAAATGATACATGTGAATGTAACTTATTTTCCTATGTCAGAACAAGGATTCATCTCCTATGTCTCCTCTGCCAAGTATTGTTCCTTTATTGTTGTCACCATAGGTGATATATCCCTCATGTTTTAGCATTAGATTTGAAAACATTAAAGCATCACCTATATGCTTACAACCACTATCAAGATATCATAACTACTTCTAGGCTATGAAATGCACTTGCAAAAAAAAAAAAATTAAGTTGCAGGATGTGGTCCTCTTATTAATTTGTTAGCTATTAGGCAATGTAGTCACCTCTAGATGATCCAACACCCCACTAGATGGTCTTATGACGACAAGTAAGTTTATGAGGTTTTGATAATAGAAAATATATAAGATGTATTAAGGTTTATAACAACTTTTTCGTGTGCAGACATTAAATAAAAAATGTTAGAATAACTATAATATTAATCTATTAGATGGTCTCACGATGTTAAGCCTGTTAGATGGTCTCACAGTCCTAAAATGTTTTAGATGATGTCCCATAATTAAACATGTTAGGCGGTCTTACAAAGTTAAACATGTTAGACTGTCTCACAATTGCAAAACGTGTTAGACACTCTCATATTCGTTTCATGATAAACAATCTAACCAATTAGGACCTTTTAAACTAAATTCTTTCATTCTGAAAATGTTTATAATGATTATTTAAATGTTTCTGAAGGGATCCACTAAAAACACCAACCAAAATCACAAAGAATCCATAAACAACCTATCTAATAGCTTTCACACCACTCGTGTAATGTTCTTCTAAAAACTTCAAAAACCCTTTTATCACATCCAAGATCCCTTCAAACCTACCAAGGTTGACCTCGGCTAAGTCATCTATAACCCAAAACCATCCAAGAATCACCTTCTGGGAAGCATAGTTTGGTTTGACCTTTCTTTGCATTTGTAGCATGAGTTGACGGTCTTTGGCATTCTTGTGAGCCTCTAACTACGTTCACATCATTACCAAAATGAGATTTCACATATTAATGAATGGTATTATGTGTCAAAATCTTCCTTATAGAACATTCTTGGTCAACTCATAGGCTTTAAACGATGTGACAACACAATGATATGTCTTGTGTTGCCCACATATGAATTGAATCTATTTCACTAAGGATAGTTTGTATGTTGTCTGCACTTTAGTGGACTCATCTCTTATTTACTTTTGCATCTAGCAGTACCTGTGCCTACAATTGTTTTATTCATCTAGACTTTATTTGCCTTTTGTGCATTTGTTCTTCTGCCGTTTTCTTCAGATGTGGCTATTTGTTTTCTTTAAGCTTATTGTGCACTCACCTTTTAAAGCAAACGTTTGTTAGTGAAGTCATTTATAAAAAAAATATCCTCCAACAATTTTGTGTGTTTGTTCTTGACATAGGCACCTGACGCTTTAAATGTTTATTGTTGACTCATTTATAATTTTATTATGCATATTTACAAGCTCATCTAATATTGTGTTTTGTGGTTGAACCTTCGTCTTGCATTTCATCAACATGTTGTACATAATTTGTGATATGACATTATATTCTTCTTTGATTTTGTACATGTTTCACACTAGGTAGCTATCATTAGATGGATTTTTTTTTGTCTTGTTTGTTATGATAAAAAGTTAGGTGTTAATGGCTAGACCAAGAGATTAAAACTTGCATCTTATATAGTTTGACTATTGCCTTAACAAAACCATCCTAAAAACATCCAAGAACACCTTTCTTGGAAGTAAAGTTTAGTGTGATCCTTTTTTGCACTTGTAGATTGTTTCAAATGGTTCTTAACATTCTTATGAGCCTCTAACTAGGTTCCTTTCATGTTAATTCCAAACTGTCACTGCCGTCGGATGAAAACTCCTTCAATCAAATGTTTTCGACCATGAAGGAGGATGAAAGCACCAATATGTAGTAAAAATCACTTAAGAAGTAAAATAATAAATTAATGAGTAATGGTGTAAGTTGTTGTATCTATTATTGTAATTGTGGGTCTATTACAATGAAGAAAAAGGTTTTGATATAACAATAAAAACGATAGAGACACTAAAGAGAAGAAACAAAATGCAACAATACTCATAACTATTTTCCCTCCTCTCACATACTATGATGGAAACTCATCCAACCACAACATCCATGGAATAAGGAGATTGAAGACCTAGAGCCTTGTTCGGGGACTTATTGGCAAATGGACCTAATTAGGTTTTTATCTATCTTTTGTAGGCCCAATAAAGAGGACTATTCTATGAAGAGAGCATGCACAAAATATATCCAAAAAGATCTCCATTCTAGAGAAGAAGAACTAGAGCATTGAACAACACACTATTGGAACTCAGTTGAGCTTAGCAGGGTTAAACTCTTATAATTTTGGGTCAAACTTTAGTTTGTATAAATGTATAGAGTAGAATAGGATTTATTTGAGTTTGTAATTTTTAAATAAGTTGGGTCATGTATTTTGGCCAAGTAGAGTGGGATTTTTGGTCTTGTAGTTTGACCTATGATAAATTAGGGTTAGGATTATGGTTCTAAACCTACCCAGGGTTCTAATTGGGCTTCCTTTGGTCCAAAGAAACCCTAGGTTGATCTTAGAGGAGCAATTAGTGCACCAAGAAGCTGAATACATGAAGAGGGTTCACATTACACATGGGAAGGCATAGAGAGTGTGACTCACCACATGTCACTCTTCCATTGACTCTTTTAAATCCAGGATTTTAATTTGAATTTGAATTTTTAAGTTTTGGCTCTCTTTTGAACTGACTTAGCATTATAAATAAATGTGTTCAACTCATGTAATTTTCAGCTTGAATGAGAAGAGTTATATTGCCCAAATTTGACTATAAACACTTGTTCTTGAGCTCTCTCTAGAATAGTTTCTTAGTAAGCCTAATCCTAGACTTCTTCCTAGTGAGTTGACTTCACCTCTCACTCTCCAAAACTCATTTCTCCACTTCAAACAAAGATTTATATTCCTCTATTTACAACAAACTTCTGCATTCCACAACTTCATTAAAAAATTTAAACCAAAGCCATGCTATAGAGGATGCTATCATACTATGTAACTAATTGTTACCTCACACATAAACCATATGCTATCATAGGATCGTTTGACACCTCTCCATTCTTCACAACAAAATTATTCTTATCTTCATCATTTTCTAGATTGCCCTTGTGATATTTACACCCATGACACAAACTCACACCATATTTCAAACAACCTTACCTTAGGTTTCTTATATACATGTGCAACATAATCCAACAAAATTATTTAAGAATCCATCAAGATTCAACCGTATTTATTACCAAACTTCGTCAGATAACTTCTAGAACCTCAAATATGTTCCTCATTCATGAATATAATAGCAAAACATTTCAAACTAGTTGAATTGAGAACAATACCTTCTTTTTCTAACTCCAAGAACTTTGATCAAAGGAAAACTCAAAATGTAAAGTTCTTCTTAAAAATCTTTTTCCCTTATTTTGAAGTAGAATATTCACTCCTAATAACAACTCTTCTTTTATCTTTAACAACACATCCTACATAACACTTTTATTGTTTCTATACAATGTTACATCTCTAAAAACTAATTACAACATGCCGAGGATAAAAACAATAATTCCAAGAGTTGAAACAATTAAACAAAAGTACAATTTACCATCATTAAAAGCAAAATCCACTTATTTTCACAAAGTCTAAATATAATTATTATTATATATAATTATTTGAAATTTGAAGCGGATAAAAATAATAGACGATTACTTAACGCATATTTAAGTAAAAATATTAAATAAGAAAGAAAAAATATTGCAGCCACTGGGAGGGAGATGAAGAACTGGTGGTGGAAGTGACAGCAACGCAACGCGATATCCACATTGCGCATTGCTTAACGCATTTTTCAACCACCGTTCTTTCATGGACTCTCTTTCTCTATCTCTCACTCACCCCAACAAAACGATATGGGACTCACGCTAAACCCCAACAGACTCAGATATTGCGTGCCTCTTCATACCCCTCATTCCTTCACCAATTCACCTGTTTCTCTTTCTCCATCTTCTGGTCAATTCTCTTCTTTCCTTTCACATCTTCATCTTATTATTCTGTAACTGTATATTTCTTATTTCTTGTTGCCACACTTTACTTGTCACAAACAATCACTTCTTGTAAAAAAATTGTGTACAAACTGAGAAAGCAGATTTTATGTATTCATCCAATCATAGAAATTTAGAATTTAGAATAAGGGTTATGCCTGATTGCATAGAATTATACTGTCTTGTTGATTTTTACTATACTTATCTTAAAGTTTAGATCAACCATTAATTCTGATTACATAATCGTGATTGTTAATTTTTATTATAATTATTTTTAAATTCATTGTAAAGATTATGTCCGAATGCATAGAAATTGAAACTGAGAAAGACTTAATCGTAAAGGTAGTAAAATCATGATTATAATGTTAACATGATTATATTTTTTTGTTGTTGTTAAAGTGTAATGTTAACATGCTACTTGCTTTTGTATTGTGTTTCGAATTCCTTTCTATTGTTTTGAATTTTGGGTGAAATATGGGGCAGCTGGAGTCAAGGAGACTTGTTTCAACTGCACGAAGTTGTCTTTGCCGACAACATCTTATGAGGAAGGAGAAGCTTTGCAGAAAGATTTTGGAAGGGTTTATGCATTTTCTGCTTTGGATACCTTGGAAAATGAGTCATTAGGAAGAGAAGAAACCGGGGTACGACATAATTCTTTATGATGAGTCTTGTGATTTTCTTATTTTGACAGTAACAAGTATATTGGGATTTGACTCCTTATGGTGTGTATTGTTCTTGATTTGAATTGTAGTATTTGATAACTTCACTCACTTTAAATTAACGGTGATTTTATCCCTACTTTTTCACTTTAGAAGTCTAGAACCCATCATATTGATGGCCAAAATATAGGTCTTATGAAATGCTAATTTTCCAGGTAAATAAAGGGAAGAGGTCACTGAGTGGTGTACATGAAATGTTTGATGATACCCAAATGCCTTTTGGAGAGGTATCTAGTGTGTCTAAGAAGTTTGAGTCATTCACGCCACAGCATTTCCGTTTGTTAATGAAGAACCTTGATGTTTTAGAAGAGGCTTTTGCCGATTCAGAAGCTCTGAGGTTGGAAAAGGCTATTAGATTGCAACTAGAAAAGCTTGGTGCTCTCGAGATATTCAATGTTTATCTATCACTTGTGACAGACTATGCTGATAAAGTACATAACAAGGGCAAATGTGTTGTCCCCTCTAGCAAGAAAAAGCAAAATAAAACTAGAAGAAAGAGAGAAATTGGTGTCACAGCAGTTTCATCACAGTCATTGACTTTAAAAGTTAATCAGGAAGATCTATTAGGATTCTCAGTTTCAGTTGTGAAAAGAGCAACAAATAGTAAAAATAAAAGAATGATGGTTGCTAAAAGGGAGGCAGAGATGGCAAAAGGTGTAAAGGTTAGTGTATTATCTAAGAAATAGAGAGATTGTGTTCCGTGATTGTAAATTACATAAATACTGAAATTCTGCACTACTCTAGGTGCTAGCTGAGTTAGAGAAAATTAGGACAGCTTTAGAAGAGGATACCAAGCGAGTAGTGTGCTTGAATCACTGGGCCGAAGCATCTGGAGTTGATGAGAAGGTGCTACAGCAGCTATTGCATCATGGCTATTATTGTCGGGATGAGCTCGTACGGAGTTCTCGTTCCTTAGTTCTATACCTTGCCAGAAAATACAGGGGTATGGGAATAGCTTTGGATGATTTACTTCAGGTTAGTTCCAAATGTCATTGTGCATGATTTTGTATGTAATTTGCTATTTTTTATTAACGAGGACAGGTTTCTATTTGTGCACTCATTATCTGTAGTTGTAAATTATATCTCAAGAACCCAACTTTCCTAATTAAGAGTCGATATTATGGTGCCAACAATGAACAATTTCTGAGAGTTAAAATTGAAGCAATTAATTCAAGATATATGCATGTGTGTACCGTGGGTGAGGAGGGGGGAGGGCGGAATGGTCATTGAGTTGATTGTATCAGTTGATTGAAAGAAAGGACACGCAGAGAGGCATAGCGTAAATTACACTTTTCCTGGTCACATCTATATTAATTCCACTGCACCAACAATTTATCACCTCTAATTTTGAAGACAATTTACATGTGATCTTTTATTATATTATCTTTTCATTATAAAGTGCTCTGATCTTACATTCTTACCACTATGCATTGAAATTTATATTCTCAACTAGATAAGAGGTAAGATTGTGTTCTGAGGAGTGTGGATAAACTAAAAATAGAAAAGTTTTAAGTGGAAAAAGTTGCACCAAAACTGATTCTTTAGTAAAAAGAGATTATTATGGCCATGAAAAATACTAACATCTTTAATTAAGGGAGAGAATCATACACTTCACTCAACTCCCTGTTTGTCGTAAGTAGTCCTTTCCGAGAGACTGACAGCCAGCTCTGGTACTAAGTGATAAATACCCAAACACTTGGAGAATCCACCCTTAAAAGCTAGCTATTAAGGGGGGAGAACCAAACTCTTAAATACTCCATCAAACATCCCATACTACTCGATATGAGATTTAGGCAACCCATAATTATGAAGTTCCTATCATAATTTGTGTTCCTTGAATCTTCAGGGAGTACAAGGGGTCTGACACAAGACTGGTTTTCTTCTTTTGTATTTTTTTGGAGGGTGGTTGTAATTTGGTGGTATATATGTCTAAAATAGTATAAAACAAGAAACCTAAGCCACTGACAATTTTAAATCGGAAGTTATTAGGCAGATGTAGGATATAGGCCCAAAACATCATAGGATTTAAGTCCTCTCCTCCCCAAAGGTCATGCTGCTACGAATCTAATGATTTTTTTTCCTGTTAGTTTTATTGGTTAGAATCAACGTCACATGCTTTTCTTTGTTGTTTTATGATTTCTTATTGAACATTTTGTAAATATATGATAACAAAAGGACAATTGAAATTTGCAATGAGATTCCATCATTGATACTTTGATCAAAGTTTTTTGTGAAGTTGACTGAAAGTGCAAATGTAGAATTAAAATGTTACTATCAAGACCTGCAAGAATCCTATTTCGATTAGATTTTCATTGACCCATACGTTTTCTTCACGTTTCATAGGCAGGATATGTAGGTGTTCTCCAAGGAGCTGAGAGATTTGACAGTACAAGGGGATACAAATTCTCAACCTATGTGCAGTACTGGATAAGGAAATCAATTTTAAGAGTGGTGGAACGATATTCTCGAGGAGTCATAATTCCTGTATGTTCTTCTTTTGCTTAGGAGATTGTTTCTTACTACCAGTCTCATCCAAGACAACCTAAATTTTGATCCCCGTGTTCTTTTAATTTTCATTATTCTTTTTAGTGGTCATTAAACAGGGCAATAAAGCAAATCCAGAAAGCTCGAAAAGTCCTGAAAAGTACACACAAGAAAAGCCCAGATGATTGTGAAATTGCAAAGATGACAGGTCTTTCACTAGATAAAATCAAATCAGCTAGCAATTGTCTGAGAATAGTTGCTTCAATTGATCAGAAGGTGGGGAATTTTAGCATAGAATATAATGTAAGACTCAGATTCTCTCTGTCTTTGCCTCTCTTACCTGCAACCTATCCGTTTTATTGTGTTATGATCTAAGTGGTGGTATTTTGTTTTTAATCGTCAATGGCTTTGTCATGGAAGAAGAAAGAAAGATGCAGAGCCTTATAAATGTGTGGGAGTATGAGAAAGGCTCCTGCCTTTAGGAAAAGGAAGGAAAATGGAAAATTAATTACCTGCCTAGTTTATTACATCAATCAACTAATACAGAAAAACATGTTCTCTTGTGTGCATGCAATGTCCTTGAGAACTACATTTTCTTCCCTGTTACTAATTTTATTTTTGCTCACGGGATTTTGTTGATAATGTATATTGGTATGTTCATGTTTTGAGAATGCTTTCCCAAAGTCAAGGTTGAACTGGTGTTACCGCTATTTGAGGAATGTATTTTCTTGTCACCAATCTCACCTCACTTATGTAACTCAATCGTTTTATTTTTTTATATCCATCGAGAGTCATAAAGCATACAACATTCTTATTGGGGTAGGAGGGTACAAAGTTTCCATCACACTGTTTTTCACTTAATCTGCAACCAGTTAGAACCTGTGCAGGGATACTAAATTTTGAAGAACAATTATCTTGTAATCTTATGTCAAGTATAACCTGCTTTGTGGATTAATGCTGCAGGAACTTCTTCCCGATACAACAATCGAGAGCCCTGAAAATGGTGTCCTGAAGCAACATATGAAAAAAGACGTACATGATCTTCTGAAAGGCTTGAACTCAAGGGAAAGGCAAATATTAAGCCTACGCTTTGGCCTTATTGATAACCAGCCCAAGTCTCTACAGGATATAGGGACGCTTTTCAAAGTTAGCAAAGAGAGGATAAGAAAAATAGAGAAAATTGCTCTAACAAAGTTAAGGAATGAGGCAACCACCTCAGATTTACATTATTATTTGGATCTGTAGTACATATATATTGTATCTTTAGGTTCTGATAAGCTTAAATAGTATCTTGGTTTCATCTGGCAATGAAGGATGTGTACAAACTCTTGGTCCTGAATTGGTTGGATGCAATATGTGTAAAGTTTGCCATCCTCTTGACTTTGTGTTTCTCCTTCCTGGAAAACTCAGTTGTTACCACCACTGCGGCATTTCACCACAAAAAGAAAGGTGTCCACAACATAGAGAAAAGCTATATCAAGTTGATGATCTCTTTTGTGATCATACTTCCAATCATGTGATAATGCTTATATCTGCTTGTTCTTAATTTGGCCTTCAGAATGAATGACAGAAGATTGTGCTAGTCTATCATGTATATTCAAAATACATGTCATATCATGGTATATTTGTAAAAAATATTATATATATATTTTTTTCATATTTACCATCAATTTTATCTATTCTCTCTCAATGTCATGACAATTGCTTGGTGATGATTTTTTACCTACACCCAATCAACTTTAGAATTTCCAAAATTATTTTTCATTCCGGAATTGAAGATATCGAATTAAAACATTTTGGAAAAAAAAATTCAGAATAAATTTTTGTTATGGAAGTGAAATTCTGATATAGAATTCGAAAACTAAAATTTATTTTTGGAAAAGCAATTCCAAAAATACAAAAAAATGAAAAAAATGAAAAAAGTATTCCAGAAATTCTAGAAAAAACAATTCTAGAATCCAGAAAAGTGTTTTGGAAATTTAAATATTAAAATGTATTTTAGAATACTAAAATTTGGAATTTATTTTGATCCGCACCCTCTCTTATTTAATAATTAAAAAGCGCATTTTTATTATTTGACATAAAACATCAGGTGCAGGTTAAAAAAACAGGGGTGCATAAAGCAATTGACTAATGTGACTTGAAAATATATCCGATGCATGGATTGGATATATTTAATAGTTTTTCTTTTACAAAGTTCATTGCATATCAAAATTAGGCAATTACTTCCTGCACCCAATCAATTGCTTCCTGCACCCAACGTAACTTTTTAAACCCAACTTTGCCCTTGTTACAAATTTGCTTACGGATATTAATATCCGGAAGTCACAGATTTACTTATGGACATCAATATCCGGAAGTCACATAATCAACTACGGATAAAAATATGTGGAAGTCAATAATGAACTACGGATAAAAATATGTGGAAGTCAATAATGAACTACGGATAAAAATGTGTGGAAGTCAATAATGAATTACGGATAAAAATATCTGGTAGGCATGTCAGTGTACCTTGACTTCTTCGACGATGGTTCATTCTCTAACTTCAGAAACTGACCGTGGCGGCTGATGCTCTGCCTGCGATGATGAAGGTCACTGACGGTGAAGCAAACGAATGGAGACAAAGTGACTGACGGTGGTTGCAGCTGCTGCTTCACGCACAAACGAAGAAGAAGAAGAAGAAGAAGAAGAATAGGGTTGGGTGCATGACATTGGGTGCATATCACACTTAAGGTATTTTCAAATTCATTAAGGATAGTTTGATTTTTTTTATACGTGATTAGGTGCTAGTTCAAAATATCGGATACCGGAAAATCAGCCTCAAAATTATTCTTAAAGGTTATAAGAAGAAACAAAAACGTAATTAAAATAAATTACATTAATACCTGATGGTATTCTTGAATTACATAAAGTGACCTCCCTAATGAAGGACTTTGATAACTGCGGTTGTAACGCAGAAAATATTAGAAAAATTACTTAAAAAATATTGATTTGTGAAACTATATTTTTAAACTTGAGATTCGAACAAGAAATGTATCAGTACTTTACAATAAGTATATTATTTTTATTTTTAAAATATTTCTCTTATCCTAAAATAATTAAAATATTAATTCAAATAAAGATTAATATGTGTTTTATTATTTTATGCTTAAACTAGGTATATTTTTTTTATTGTGGTGAAATATGATATAAGAAAAATATTATTATTACATTTTTATATATATTTAACTCGAGAGGAATCCAGTTGTAATGAAGAATAGTTATTAATAAGAGAATATTCGTGTATTGACAATTCTTAAATTTGTATTGTTTTATAATTCAAACATGGTTAAGAAAATTGAGAGCTACATACCAAAACCAATTTATTACTATATTTATTATTTTTGTAACTATTTTTGTTTTATTGCATTAAATTTGATACATTTTTTGTTTAAAAAGTATTAAGATAACAAGTTGGCATAAGTTTCTTAAATTTTATAATTAAAAATATATCAAATCTAATTAACTCATTGTCTATTTTAAATATTATTATAAATTTTTAATTAAAAAGAAAACTTGGCTTTAATAGTTCCAACATATTTACTTCAAAAAAAAAATTGTACATTTTCAATTCAATTTTAGGAAAAAGATTTATATAATAAGTTGTCATAACTTGCATCCTTAACTCCTTGAATGAAAAGAACGTAACATTCAATTAATTCATTATATGTTATTAATGATTGTAATTTTTCCTTAAAACATAAGACTTGATTCAATGTTCTATCCAAAATATAATATTATAAATTTTGTATGTAAAGATTAGAAAAAAAGAAGATAACAAGTTGTGTTAACTTGTAGCTTTAGAACTTAGAACTAAAAGAATATCAAATCTGAATAATTCTATTTTCAGTAAATTCTATTTTTGTTAATATATATAAAAAGGTAAAACTTTTTAATTGCTAATAAATCCTAACTAAAATTATAATATATCATTATTATTTTAAAAAAATTTAAGACATTGTAACAATTTATGTCTTAAAATTTTATAATTAAAAAAATGTCAAATCTACATAATCTTTTTTATAAAAAATTATTCTAAATATATTTATATGCAACAAAGAAATATAATTATTATAATATTTATTATATTAATATCATTCTAATCAGGAAAATATACTTGTATAGAGTAGTACATGGTTTTAGTTAATTAAAAAGTTGAATATCTCAAAATCATAATAATTTATTTTAATAAAATGTAATGAGAAACAATATGTTAGTGTAATTCGAATGAGATAATTAATTAATTATAACAAAACATAAAAATAGTACACCATGAAATCATACATTAAAAGCCTATCTTATATGCCCTAAATAAAATAAAAAAAGCAATTATATTGGGTCAAACTCATTCTGCTTCAAAGTTTATAAAATAAAAGATATTAAAAAGATGGGATAGGATGTATAAGAGACATTTGAAACCCTAACATTATGCAATATTTCTAACGACAGAAAGCTTTCATTTCACCACTAAGAGGGAAAGAAAAATGACAATTATTCCAAAAAAATGTAATGTTTTTAAAACAACTAGGAGGTTTCTGTGGGATTTTTTAAAATTTTGGGTGTAAGTGTAAGTTGAAAAAATTAAGGGATTTTAGTGTAATTTATCTTTTTAGATTCATATATCACTTCAAGAAAATCATGGAATAGAAACCAATTTTAGAGACAAAAAACAATTAGTTGTTATAGTGACTAAGTTAGAGACCATTTTAGAGACTAAAAAGAAATTTTAGTTTCTAAAGTAGTTTCTATTATTGTTAAATGGTTTCTAAATTGGTATATAATTAGCAACCAAGATTTTTGCTACCAAATAAATAATTGGTAGTTAAAACCTTGGTAGCTAATTAGATACAAATTTAGAAACTATTTAAAAATAATAGAAACTAATTTAGAAACCAATTTTTTTTTTAGTTTCTAAAATATCTCTAATTTAGTTACCATTGCAACTAATTATTTTTTGTCTTTAAAATTAGTTTCTATTTCATGATTTTCATGTAGTGTATTGTTTAAAATATGATTTGGATTGAGTTTAGAAGTATTGGCTCTCCATATGTGATTCTCTTGGACTTATAATAGATTGAATTGACAATGTGAATGATTCCTTTGAATTTTTTATTATTTTGAATTTTTGTGATGTCCCTATTACAACAATTATACTTTCTAAATTTTATGTAAGTGATTTTAATGCATGTGATTATGTGAAATTAATTGTGATGATTGTATATGTTGTGGGCAATTGCAATGACATTAAGGGATTTAAAAAAAAATAAAAATAAAGTATGAGTTACTTGAGGTAATAATTTTTATGAGTGTGAAAATTAATATCATCACAATTGCTTTGGTTGGAAGTATTTGATAGAACCAAAGATATACTATAGAGTCAAGATAAAGGAATATGAGGGTGATGAATTGGGTTAGTTGTTGTAAATAATTACTTAGGTAAAACTTGTTCTTGTTGACCGGATTCTTTAACTATACTTTGTCATTAGAGTGACTAATATTGTAATATTGTATTTGTTGTATTTGAGATTGCATTGTGTGAACAATTACTACTCATGTTTTTGCAAGACTTATATGTGACTAGGAAGACATATAGGAAAGTTGTGCATGATGACATGTACGTTAATGGTGGAAGAAGACTCATCCTTACTTCTTTTCAGAAGAAGAAAATGACTACATCATCCATGGTAATGAGACGTATAAGTTTTGAGTATGATCATGTGCATTATTTTGCTATGAAATCCTACCACACCATATATGATGATACTGTTAGATCTTCTCCAGATGTGTATGTTGCTTTCTTTTATGGACATGATGAATGGGTTATCCCTGCTAATTATACTTTTGAAAGAATGGAAGATGAATAAGTTACAACATATCCTTTAGACTTTGACCAAGTAGATCTTACTTAAGAGAAGATAATGATTTTGGAGGAATAGATATAGATTACTAGGTTCTCTAGTTAGCTTTACTACTTTCAAGTTTTTGGTGGTAAGAAATTTTATATGATAAGACTACATTTCTGTTTTAGCATGTATTTTGGTTTTTGTCATATTTCTTGTGCCTGCTACATTTAAAGAGCAAATTTTCTTCATTTTATTTTAAAAAATTCTTGATATTGTATTTTTTTTATACCAAGGTAAATATAATATATATTGTTTTAATATCGATCTTGTACTTGTATAGGATGAAGGGTCTAGATAGTACCAATGACGGATGTACAATTGTTAACATGTCGGTGATCTTCAAATTCCTTTAAGCCACCTTCCTTCAATGTTGATGCTCGATCGACTGGGGGATACCTGTGATTGCACTCCGACGATCAATTCAGTCCTCTGATTCAGGTGTATTATAGCAGAATGTAGAAATATACCTTACTTCTTCTCAGAAAACTCTATTTATAGTACTTGGTTCATGGGCCTTGACCTTTATGGTCCAAATATCAGTTGCTTAACTGATATGCATAGCAGTTCCTTAATATATGGGGTGTATCTTTCTGTTTAATCGATTTTATCTGTTATGTTAGAGATATCATCCGTATATTTCAGAGTGTGGGTTGACTCATTCAATATCATCGTAACTGATGTTACTTACCACATTTATATCCTTTGACTCAAACGGTCGATCATAGGGACCAAGATTGATCCCTCCGGTATCGATCGATACAGATCTCATGAGATTTTCTTATTCTCTTCATACTTCTAGAATTTTACATATTAATTTCTCCACAACATTTGTGAAATTTAACAAATAATTATATCTTGATTTGCATGCTCAAGGAACTATTACAAGTTTCTTATCTTTGGTTGTTGTTAAGAATACAAAGTGGATATAACATATTTACCTCTACAATTATTTTATTTATATTGTGAAAATGTGTTGGTTACTCCATTCTTTTTGTGACACCAAAAAATGAGAAGCATTACAAAATAAATAACAAAACTTGGATGCATTGCATCAATATTCTTCTAAACTAGTAGTTTATTGTATATGTTATATTATGTTAGCTAGTTGTTATTAAGTACTTCTAACTATGTAACTATGTCCATGTAAAACTAACTTTTTTTTAAACACAACAAATAATTCTTTTATTCATCACATCATTTTTTTTTATAAAATTTTTTCATGTTAGGCATCACTATGCAACTTGACATCTCAGCAAGACTGACCCTCAAGTAACAACAATCATCTGCCATCACATGAAAAAAAATATTATTAAAAAAAAGAAAAAGAAAGAAAATACAAAAATATAAGTAGGCTAAACCCTAAACCCTAAACCCTAAAATACGAAAATCATATGTTAACAAAAACGATACATATGTAGACTATACCTATTCATAAAGAATTCTAAGAACAGACTATATGGAAGTCTATTATACCAATGAAATGATTTTCTATGAATAAATCCTAAATTAGTCCACTTATCAACACACACATTCTATTCACGAAAAATATGAGTAACCCTAAACCTGATTATCCCACAGAAATTAAGACAAGTATTCCATCGATTACGAAACATTAGTCTATGTAAAACTAACTTGCACCTTTCATAGGACAAAGTAATAAATTGTAATGCTCATTTGATCAATAAAAAGAATCGCTATTCTTTTTTATTTTACTTTGTGTTTTCATTATTTTGCTTTTCCAGTTGGTGTAATTCGTAATTATTATTGCATTGCTCTTTGTACTCCTTTCAACACTAGGTGCATAATAATATTAAATAATATTTAATATTTCAAAAATATAATTTAGAAAAATATTTTTTTTGTCATAATTTACCAAAATATTTTGGTTAACATTAGGAAGAATTTTTCTCGATTTTGAGTCTGTCCACAATTATTTTGACAAATATCCAATTAAAGTTAATTTTATAATATAATTAATGTTATTATTTAGTAGACTTTTTTTTACCATTTTCAAGTAAAAAAAATTCTTCAATTAACATTTGCTAACAATCCTATCAATATTAGTTGAATATTAGAAAAAAGGTCGTAGTCAACTTTGAACAGAAATTAATATCAATAAAACAAATCCCTACAAATATTAAACAAAACAGTAAATACGACAAATATAAAACAAAAAAATGGTATTATTAACATTGACCAACAAAACCGATCAACTTATATTTAAGAGATGAGAGATTAAAAAAAATCAAATTCTATAAATTTAAATAATCAATTTCTAAAAATTTAATTTTTTTTTTGAAAAAAATATAATCAATCAATATATGTTGATATAAAATATTTCAAAACCTATAAATTTTTCCTATCCAAATACTCAAAATGTATTTGAAAATACTTAAAGAGTGAGCTAAGTTGAGAGGTATATAAACCTAATTTGTTGTTATCATCTTTACTTAGGTCCTTAAGTTTACATATATTTACGTTGATACTTTATTGATGCATTGTATAGTGTTCTTCGTGACTTCCAAAAAAATATACTAATTTTGATATATTAAAAAAGTTAATATATTTTAAAATATCAAATCAATATATGATAAAGTGATAACACAAAAAGATATTAATAAGTGATTTTTAAGTATAACTCAACCATATATTTATGAGGTAAGATTTGCAACTACTTATACACTATGAAATGTCAAAATCTCTAGTAGATGAAAAATATTTAATACATCATTCTCACACCAAGATTATCAACTCGTGCGCGGGAGATTATATATTTATGGATAATCCGACAATGACCTAATAATTGATGGTCTGATAATCTGACAATGGCCTAATAGTTGATGACCTAAGATATATTTTAAATAATTATGATATCATATTAATAAGTGGACTTTAAACCTACTTCAATTCTGTAAAATCGATTTATAAAGTAAAATTTATCGTCACTTATATAACATGTGATATCTATGATAGAAAAACAAAATCAAATTGTGAATATTGTTATGAGAAAGAATATGGAAGTTTCCTCTTATTAAAATAAATATTTGTAAATGGTTCTCCATTATTGATAATTGAACTTGTGAAGGTTCTATGAAGAATGACCTCCATGGATATAAATGTATGGAGTTACGTAGTTGATTTTGCAAATGTTGTTCACCTAACAAAACATAACCAATTCACACACGTCACCACTTCAAGTTCAACAAGTTCATGATCAAGAAATTATGTTCCTTCATTGCTACCTAATAATTTGTCTATAGTGTGTCACTAAATATCTAAATTAACTGCTTAAGATACATATTATTAAACTAATTCACATTTTATTGATTGAATTGTGACAAACTCCAGTGCTTATTCAAAACTATTTTTTATTTTCAATTATATGATGCATTACGTAATAATGAAATATACAGCAATATATGAAATTTTAAATTAACGTAAATATTCATATTATCACTTTTAATGTAAAATAAAATTAATATAAAATTAATGAAAGGTATTCAAAGTCTCATATTAACCGCTTTATAAAGGTTAATTAAGAGGGCGAACCGACATTTCCATACCTATTATTCATATGTAATCTTACATACTTTTTTCCGCATTCTGGAAAATTTTTATTTGAATAATTTTTTTTTGAATTTTGTTAAATTAAAATTTCCTAAAGTTATTTTAAACTAAGAAATAATCTATTTATTTGATTGTCTAATATTTGATTAGTTTTCAATATTTTGTGATAGTAAACTTTCATCTACATAATCTATACTAGGAACAAAATAGAACTAGCTATTGTGATATATTAACTTTATATTTTATATTTTCTAACACATTTATTTATATAATTTATTTTTATTTTACGTTATTTTGATTAAATTTGAGATATTATTTCAGAAAGTTAAATTTAAGATAAAAAGAATTTGAACTCATAAGTTATAGAGAGAACAAATGAGATGGATGTGAGGTTATAATAAACTAAGAAAAGAAGGTCTATCTAAAAAATCAAGATTAACTAATCCACTAGCATATTTTCTTCCTTATAGTTATAATAATTCGAATTCAGCTCTCCAGATAAATCTGTCAAGTACTGTGACTTCATTACTTCTCTTGTCTTAGATCGGATGTTGAACTTTGATAACTCGATCGACCATCCAATCATTCGATCGACCATCCAATTATTCTTTCTGTAAGATTTGGTTTTACGAGGATTTTCATGATCGGCTAGTCAGTCCACACTATTATGCTGTGATTTTGAAAATACGTCTGCATTCTCCAGGCGGTTAAAACTAATGCAAATATCACTTTCTCTATTGTTTGATATCGAGTTTCGACATCATGCAATGTCCGATGAACGAAGTAAACCGGTCGGTCATCTTTATTGATGTCTTGGACGAGTGTGGCATTAGTAGTGTCTTCCAAGATCGACAAGTAAACTATTATTTGTTGCTTGAGGTTCGATTTCAAGATTATAGAGGGTGAATCCAAAATGTCCTTCAATTATTGAAAGATTTCCTCACACTTAGCGTCCCAGTCAAATTTTGTTGCTTTCTTTAGGAGTTGCACCATTGGTCACGTCCGTTCGACTAGCTTCGGGATGAATCGAGTTAGGGGGGTTAAACGTCTGATAAGTTTTTGCACCTCTTTAACATTTTATGGGCTTCTCATCTCGAAAGTTTCTCGGCATTTGTCAAGAATTGCTTCAATACCTCAATATGTATGTCAGCATGAATCCCAAGAATTTCCCTCATTCGACCCTGAACGCACACTTTTTGGAGTTGAGTCGCATGCCAGTATTTTGGAGTGCATCAAACATTGCACGTAAATCCTTCGTGTGTTGGTCGCACGAGTTAGAGTTTACCACAATATCATCAACATAGACCTAAACACTTCGTTTGAGCATTCCTTTGAAGACTTTGTCCATCAGCCGTTGGTAAGTGGCTCCAACATCAGCTCAAAGGGCATGACTTCATAATAGTAATAGGCATCGTCTGTCATGAACATTGTTTTTTTATTTATCTCTCAGATGCATGTTGATCTGGTTGTACCCAGAATATGCATCCAAGAAATTCAACAATCGGTGTCCGCTGCGCTGTCAACCAGTCGGTCAATGCTCGATAGTGGATAGGCATATTTTAGGCACACCTTGTTCAAGTCTATATAATTTATGCACATTCGTCACTATCCGTTCGGCTTTCGAATCATCACCACATTAGCCAACCATGTGGTATAATGAGCCTCTTGTATAAATCTGGCCTCGAGTAGCTTCTCAGCCTCGGCCTTGACCCTTGCGGTGCTTCTCTTTTCTTCACCCAACTCTCTCTTCTTTTGGAGATCAGTCCAGCCTCCTTGTAGACAAAAAGACTATGAGTGATTACACTCGGGAGTGTTCCTTGCGAGGTTCTTAGAAGTGTTCTTTGTGAGGCTCACAGGAGCATTCCTTGTGAGGATCTCAGGATCGCTCCCTATTAGTAGAGTCCACCCTTAGAATAGTAACATAGCACTCTCGTGTCACCTTTTGATCTCCGTGACTATGTCCCCGTACGTGGAAGAAAACTTCATGGTGAGGTGTGGAGTCAACACTATTGCCCGAAGGACATTGAGAGAAGGCCTCCCCAACAAAAATATTATAGAAAGTGTTAGCTTCAGCTATCGAATGCCTTATCTTGATAGTTCAACAAAGATGTTTTCCTTCACCAAACGTGGTGTACAAGTCTATGTACCCCGAAGTTTCTATCCGTTCTCCAAAAAAACTGATCATATGGTCATCATACCATTGGATCTCGATTCTCCAAAATCCTCATCTTTTTAAACATCTTCCTGTAAAAGACATCTACTAAACTTCCTTGGTTGATGAGGGTCTTCAAGATATAGAAATTATCTATGTCCATGGTGATGACCATAAGATCATCTTGTGTTGGGTCGATGATCTTAAAGTCATCATCCGTGAAGAGTATCGGCGACATCATCTCTTCATTTTCCTCACGAAGGATTTGTGTCTTCTCCTCATTCTTCTAGCGTATCTTAGCCATCTGCTCGACTTTTGACATCCTCTCACTTACCATGTTCCTTGTTGATACCCTTTGCCTCTGTGATCTTCAGTACTCTCTCAGCCCCACGGTGGGCGGCAATTGTCCTTGTATACGGGACTGAGACAGTAAAGGTAATGGTTGAACAATTGATTCCTTCTCTTCATTCGTGTTTCGCTTCTTCCTTCCTTTGTTACTAAGTCTCAAACTTCGGCTCTCGGTCGGGAGTGTATATGCAAAAGATACTATGATTGTTAAGTAAGTGTTCAATATTTGGTGTGTAATGAGTGTTGTATTAATTACTTCTCTTTGCTTTGTCGTGTGTGTTTATTTATATAGTTTTTCATTGACTATATTATTGATGAACCATATTTAATGTGCATAATCATAAAAATGGAAATACCTGATTTTTCACATATTCCTTTGTACCTTGATGTTTTTATCTTTAGTCGGTTGGACGACCTTCGATATCGGATGCTATAGATCGTCCATCCCCAACCAGTACAATAAGTATCCAAAAAGTATTTATTTTTTTGAAAAATTATTATGATTGATATTATTAGAAATAAACAAAAAAATAACTAAATTATTAAATTTTAGTTTTTAGTAACAACCTATTTGTTCATAAAATTTATTTATAAAATATTTGATATTTGAAGAATTTCAAGTATGTGTAAGTACTCTTGTTCCAAACATCTTACATGTGTTAAACACTTTAAGTTTTTATATTTTTTTTAAAATAAAATAAAAAGATGGTTATCTAAAAATAGTAAGGATGATTTATATATAGCAGATACCACTACAAGAAAATCATGAAATATAAACTAATTTTAAAGAAAAAAAAACTAATTTGTTGCTATAGTGACTAAATTAGAGACAATTTTAGATACAATAAAAATTTGTGGTTTCTAAATTAGTTTCTATTATTGTTAAATGGTTTCTAAATTGGTGTTTAATTAGTTACCAAGGTTTTTGCTACCAAATTTATAATCTAAATAATTGGTAGTTAAAATCTTGGTAGTTAATTAGATACCAATTTAGAAACTATTTAAAAATAATATAAACTAATTTAAAAACCATTTTTTTAGTTTCTAAAATGGTCTCTAATTTAGTCACTACAGCAACTAATTATTTTTTGTCTCTAAAATTGGTTTCTATTTCATGATTTTCTTGTAGTATACTTTTAAAATATGAGTGAAATTTTTTTTTTATAAATTTAAAATATAATTAAAGATAAATAAAAATATAAAAAAAGTATAATTATTCTCCAAGTATATATTGATATATCTATTTCATATATATATATATATATATAAAATAAATATTAAATGATAATTATTTTCTATGTTTTGAAAATATTATATACAATTTTCTTATAGAAAATTTTTGTTTAATAAATGGCCTAATATTTTTGTTTCTTTTGGTTTGAAAATCATAAATAGCATGCACCAGTTTCTCACTTTTACTATTTACTATGAAAGGAATAAATCGTGGGAAGATTTATAGATCTAGTGCAAATTTGTTTCGTTTTTATAAAAATAAATAAATTTTAAAAAACTAAAAAATGGATAAATTGTATAAAGGAGGATGATATTAATTTTAAGAAATTGAGCTTAGATGCCTAACTTCTATTTTGATAAAAAAAATTCTAAATTAGGAGTCCTTCTTTAAAACATGACTTATTTTTTAACTGTAGTTGTACATGACTTCTTATTTTTTTAATTTTATTTTTTAATTGAAGTTATTTGGAAGTGTGACTTTTGGATTTTTTTTCATTTTTTTTTTGTTTTTCAATTTTATTAGTTATTATTAAATATTTATTTAAATTATAATAATAATTTTTCTATAATAGAAAGAAAATAAAATCTGATTGACTGAGTATATAATAATGATATATAAATTAAAGTTAAGTAAATGCATGTTGAATTTTTTATGTTATTATTTTTAAAATTGTATATTTAATTGTTTTTAATTGAATATAATTGAGATAGTTTATTATTATTAAATAAATATTTAGTCAGCTTAAGTAATTAATTATTTTATTTTTTAAATTGTGTATATAATTATTTGTAATTGAATATAATTTAGATTGAAAGTTGTATCTTAAAGTACGACTCTTTGGAAAAAAAAATCATAGAAATAGAAGTCATGCATCTAAACACTTCAAAGTAAAATCGTACTGCCCCACGGTTTATTCATTTTGTTTTATAAACTTTTAAAAATTTGTCCACTTTTATAAAAAAAAAAAATAGAAAGAAAAAAAAAATACATCAGATTTATAAATTTCCCTAAATAGTTTTTGGAATAATTTTCTATAATATATATATTGAATTACATTGGTGTATATATTGCTGATTTCAAATTAACATTGCAATGTTATGATTATGCAGACAAAGTTGGAAAACGCTTTTATGCATGTTAGACAAAATCTAAGTTCGAGACTTTTGCATTGCATGCAATAAATTTGGACAATTTTTGTTCCTTCCTTAGTTTTCCTTAATTTTCTTTCTGAATCTTTATTTAGTGTTTATTTAGTGTGGAAGATTTTACATCAATTAAAAATTAAGATGTTTTATAATTTATAAAGTATAAATTTTACTTTATAAATTAGTTTTATAAAATTAATTTAAATATAAAATTCACTTCTTAATACTTAAATCTGAATAAAAATAAATTATAAGCAAAGATCCCTTCATCATATCAAGCTCAAAATACATAAATATTAATATACACCTTCTACTTCTATTAATTTAGTTGAGTTTTCCCTCTATTTTTTATCCTTTTACTCTTCTTTTATAATATGTGACCTATTTGCTGAAAAAAAAACCCTACTCCCAACAGACTTAAACAGGGTTGGGGAGGACAGATTTTGCAAATGATTTGCTGTAATTGGTTTGATAGTGAAAAGATATATTGTTCAATATGCATATTGTTTTGATATACCTTGTCCCCTGCATTAAATGACAAAAAATATAAACAATATATAAGTTAACAATTTAAAATTAAATTATTTCATATTACAAAAGTTAAAAATAAATGAAAAAAAAATATTTTACTGAAATATTATTAATCTGAGGAAATAAAAAAAATTGTAAAATAGGGTCTTTTGTCAAGTAAAATAATTTTCTAAACAAAAATACAAAAAGTGATGATAGATAAGGAAAGAGAGGCTAAAAACAGTGATACAGTAGTTATGAATCTAATAGAGAGAAAATGAAAAACATGAAAAAAGTGTCTTTGCAGGAATAGCACAAGTCTTGTGTTGCAAAGTAGTTTTACCTGAATGAGACATAAAAACACTTGAAAAAGCATAAACATTTTTGGTGATCCAACAACCATAGTTTCAGTACTAGATCATATATATATATATATATATATATATATATATATATATATATATATATATATATATATATATATATATATATATATATATATATA
>Ga0123342_1001392_pt1 | contig 40566 bp, 15 predicted proteins | sample Turbeawhitnodule_FD_89960 | JGI IMG/M metagenome (GOLD analysis project Ga0123342, IMG submission 89960) | Root nodule microbial communities of legume samples collected from Mexico - Turtle bean Mexico white nodule | ecosystem: Host-associated > Plants > Roots > Nodule | place: Mexico: Nepantla...
ATTATAATGGTTGTTTAAAGCTGTACAAATCAAATAAAATCAAATCACTAACAAATCTCTCCTAATAAATATAAATGGAATCTGCACTTAATTACAGCATAATTCTCCTGATTATGCAACACATATTTATTTATAATGAGAGAATAATTGAATAAGGATACTATCACTTTGAGTCCCAAAACAATAGTTAAACAATGTTTCAAAGAATTGCTATTTACATAAAGATATGGTTTTTGACACATCCCAAAATGGCCTTGTAATTTGTTTAGTTTCATGACCTTGATTTTGCAGATTTATGGGCTGAAAACACTGGTGAAGGTTTCTTTGCATTATGAAGGAAGTCATGTTAAGCGCAATATTAATGGATTGTTGGACATTTTGTCAAGAATGCTACAAGAAAGTGATAATTTCGTTAATATAACTGCTAGCTCCTGGTATAACTTCTATATTTCTGTAGGTCAATTTTATGTATGCCTATCTTTGGGTACAATGCTTTCTTCTTCATTTTCCACTTCTTTGATAAAGTTGATTCCTTGTTTTTACTTACAAAAACCTTGTTTTTTGTTGTTTTCAATTATTTTTTATGAAACATATGCTAGGCATCACTATCAGACTTTCTTGTTTTCAATTTGTTTTACTTACAAATATAAAAAATCATAATGGTCAGATGTTAGTGTAGCAGTTAGAAAGTCATAGATTTGAACTTTTATGCTGTTGTACCAAATAAATTTGAGTGTTATTCTTGGCTTACTTTTTGTGTTTATACAACATCACTTTTTTGTTTTGCTCTTGTATAATAAATATCCATATTATTTCTTTTAAATTCCTAAAACTTAGTGCAGTTCAGCTGGTTCATATAGAATAAGATTCACATACTAAGGATTTCATATTAATCAACTTTGAAATTGTATGTTACAACAATCTATAGTTGATAATTGTTATTTTGCAAAGTTTAGAAGACCTTTAGAAGTCTTGTAGTGAATAGTTACTAATTTAAGTTATGTTCTTGATTATTTTTATCTTTTCTCTCTCTCTCTCTCTCTCTCTCTCTCTCTCTCTCTCTGCATTGAACTGTTAACATTCATGTGTTAAACTTGCTTATAAATTTTGTTGTGTTTATTGCATGTAGTGAAAATGATAAGGCTCATATTAGATTAGCTGCGGCAAAGGCAATCATTCGTCTTGCTAGAAAGTGGGATTTACATATTACTCCTCAGATTTTTCAGTTTTGTATATTGATTGCAAAGGTATGTATATTGAACTGTCTACATATGAAATAATTCAGTTGGTAGAGGAAGTAGATGAAATTTTAAAGTTGATGACAACATTAATAAAAATTGCTTAGTTTCTAAAATACTAAATTCAATATTGAGATATAGTAACATTAAATTATTAAAAAACACAATACCTTTCAAGATGTTTATAACATTGGCTTAAATAATACAAGAATTCTATTCATCTATTGCTACAATAATAGCTTCTTTGTCTTAAGAGTTGGAAATTATAGTTTCTTTTATTCTTTCAAGAAATTTGGCTCGCTCCAATGAGCACTAAATGGACTATAGTCAAATGCCTATTAAAAGGTGGACTTGTCTAAGTTGAATCATATTCTTGAGGTGGGAAGAATAATTGTTTCTTGTGCATTATTGAATGATTAAAACACTTGTAGTTATAGATGAGGGATAAATTAATTCCATAAGTTTGTGCATTAATTAGGAAAACCAAATGAAAAGAAAAGAAAATAAGGAGAGAGGAAAATACTATCTTATCAAATCTCTAAACATATTGTCAACACTCTCATTCAAGCTAAAAATTATCATATGCTTCTAGCCTATTACTAACATATCCAATTGAGGACCTTGTCAAGATTTATAGTGAAAACATGTAACTCCTTTCTTATACTTGTTTCCATGCTTGAACTTAGTTGAAGTTTGGCACATTTCTCTTGTAAGTTTCAAGACTAAGTCCACATGTTCTTCCTTTTTATATTCATTTTTTAGATAAATTAAATTTGTATCCTCAATATGCAAAGTTGATCCAACTTGTCCTGACTTTTATCCTCGTGTTCTTCTCTATATATTCATTTTTTTATCATTGATCACTCTTAGATGAATTTTAAGCCCAACCTCACAAAAACAGTTTATATGATTAGGTTTCTACCCACGTATATTCTTTAATTTGATCATATCTCATGTCAATATGAGGTCTCCAACACACTCCAACAATTATAAATGTTCCTTCACAAAATTTTAAAATAGGAAACAAATTGAAATCTGGTAGTATTGTAATTATTAAGAACATACCAATTGATATTGAAAAGAAAGAAATTTTATAAATAGGGGATTATTAGGATAAAAATATCGTAATATCTTTGTTTTAATTGGGAAAAACATCCCTAAAATCTACACATTCATTTCATCAAATTTTATTTTCTTTTTTAAGAGAATGTGATTGTTACAAATAGGGGACTTAAGAATCTAATTAGTATGATTGTAATCTATAAATTATTTCTTTATTCCTTGTCTCATTATTCAAGTTGGTATCTCTCAACCTTGGATGTTCTGTTTTTGCTGCCACCAAAGTGTGTGTGAAGCATTAGATGAAGATCATATTAGATGACCTTAAAATAAAGGTAGACATCTGTATTCAATTGTACTGTGATAACATGTCATCCACTGACATTGCTCATAATCCATTGCATGATGGGGACCAAACATAAGGAAATTCAGAGACTTCATTAGGGTCTTGTAGTTACTACCCATGTCCCTACAAAACATTAGTTAGCTAACTTCAGAACATGTCCCTACAAAACATTAGTTAGCTAACTTCAGAAGGAGTGTTGTAAATAAGGGATTATTAGGATAAAGATATCTTAATATCTCCACTGTAATTTGAAAAAATATTTGTAGTATCTACACATTCATTCTGGTAGATTTTATTTATTATTTTATGAGAATGTGATTGTTACAACTAGGGAAGTTGAGAATGTGATTTGTATGATTGTAATCTATAAAATATTTCTTTATTCCCTCCATTATTCAAGTAAAACAAGCCAAACATTGGCTAATGTTTACTATCGTGTTAAAAGTGAATGGAATTTTAAATTGATGTAGATCTTATCTATGCCACTTGATTTTGATATGAAATTTGGCACACAAGGACAAACATACTAAATTTGTGTTTTGCCTGTATTGCTTTTAAAAATTTAAAAATAGCTCTTCCATAAACTATAAATGATTCTCAATTGATTCATTATTATATTTTTTATTTTAACTTTTGTTTTGTATCTTTCCGTATTTCAGGACTCTTCTTTGTTTGTTAGTAGCACTTTTCTTTGTAAGACCCAAAAGTTGTTGAAAGAGCATAAATTACCAATGAGATTTGCTTGTGCTTTTGCTTTGGCAGCGACAAATGGTACTGGCAATCAGCAATATGAGGTGTGTTTATGGGTCCTAAATTTTATGTGTAATTTTTACTATTTTATTTTTTTCTATTCATGTCAAGTTGCATTACTTGTTGGATATTTAATTGTATTCCATGTGGTTGAAATGTTTTTATCATGACTGTTGGTATTATTAAGGCTATGGCAAGATATCTAATGGGGTGGAATGGAATTGATTGGAGTGGAATTGAATGAAACGAAGTTACTATTTTCATCTTTTAGTTTTTTTTATTATTGTAAGAAAAAATACAATGGTTCCATTTTTTGTGAAATTGAAGGGTAAGGAAATGAGATGTATGGAATGGAGTGCTTTCCATAAAGTTTCTCTCCATTCCATCTAGTGTTATTACTAATCGGTTATAGTGTCGCCATGCCAGAAGGTGGTGGCAGATTTTCTGATCACCGCCACAACAAGGCGGTGGAGATGCATATTTCTCATGGCAGTCCATGGCGACCGCTTTTTGCATCATGGGATGCTAACAGGAACGACAATAGCGAAAAAGGCGGAGAGAATAAGGTGGGCAGAGGCGTGCAGGGTCTGATGATCTTGTGTGGCGGCAGCGGCGCAAGGTCCAATGAGCTTGTGTGGCGGCAGTGGCGGTGTGCGTTGTGACAGCGGCAGAAAATGAAGTAGATATATGGGATTACCGTCTTTGTTATTTTAACTGCCCAATGAACCCTAATTTCAAATATTTTAACTCATGAAACACTAATTATTCAAATTAAGTTTTGAATGTGCTGTGTGGCGTCATTGGAAGGAAGCTGATAAACCTAATTGAAATTGCAAAACCTACATAAAACTAGGTTTATTTGGGCCTTACTTGGCCCATTTAAAACATTATAATTATTGCACCTTCACAATTCAAATCAACAACACCTTTATCCTGCCACCACAACACCTTCTCTAATATTTTTTTGAAGTTATCTATACGTATATGTTGTATTTCTTTCAATCGCAATGCTTCCTCCATAAACCATAGTGCACCTTTGTTTCCATAATCTGTGAATTATATACTTCGACTCCATTAAATAATACCTTTATTCCTCCCTAAATTTTAGTTAATACCATTTTTCTTATTCTTAGGCACTGGTCTCTTCTCGCGTAGATGACCTTTGCTTGTCTCCAACCACTACGTGTGGTTCCATGTCTAACAACTTTTTCAGTAACAACTGACATTGAACTTGCCCTTTCCATATCTGGTACCAACTTTTTTATCGAAGATCATTTTACGTCTCCCCTCCGAATTGTGTAAGTGTTTGTGTTTCTCTCTTCAACTCTAGTTTTCTCTCTCCTCGATGTGTGTATGGCAACATCAAGTGTTGCTCGATATGAATAGTTAGTTGGCAATAAGTTTGCATAAGAGATAGGATTATGTTCACCATCTTACCCAAACAACGACCTCCATTGATGACAAAAGATAGTTGAAAGAAGATTAAATATATTTCTGAATGTGTTTACAAATGTGATTATAGTATAAATTTATAGACTATTTACAACCTAATTAAGGAAATAAATAATAGATAATTAAAGCTATACAAATCAAATCAAATCAAATCACTAAAAGATATTGAATTTGTCCTAATAAATAGAAAACATAATCTGCAGTAATTATGGAATAATTATCTCCTAATTATGCAACACTCCCCCTCAAGCTGGTGAATGTATATCTATCATTCCTAGCTTGCAAGTAAGATCTTTGAAATGTTTTGTGGGACGTCCCTTAGTGAACATTTTTGCCAATTGGAGTTTTGAAGGAATGTACTAGATGACTATAAGACCATTATCCACGTTCTCCTTAATGAAATGTCGGTCTATCTCTACATGCTTTGTTCGGTCATGTGGAACTGGATTGTGTGCAATACTGATGGCAAACTAATTATCACACGTCAAACCCATAGGAGTTTCATATTTTATTTTGAGGTCATATTTACTTATGGGGTTAAGGTTGTTGATATCCTTTTCAAACCTTATCAAGTGGGTTGCAGTCACTTATATACTATAATTTGACTTTATCTTTAGTTGATGTGGGTTTTTCAACACATCCCCTCACGTCGAGGACTGAACATCTCGAGTGTGGGACTAGGGTGGAACCCGATAGCAGGTGACATGAGGCCCAACTCCTTGCTAGGGTAAGCTATGAATGACTTTGATACCATCTTAAAGTATTGGAATTTAAGTTTAACTCAATCTTATCAAACCGACTTGTAAGGTGAGGTTTACACCCCGCTTATATACTATAATTTGGTCTTATCTCTAGTCAATGTAGGTTCTTCAACATGATTTTACTTGAAAGAGATAGTGTAGGGTTTTATTTCCCATTACAGCCTTACAGCCCTAGAAGAAAGCCTGCAATTTTATCATTATTGTTTTTTCTTGATATGACATAAATTATATTCTAGAACCTGTCCTATTTTAGGTTATGCTTGTGCTGATTAATGGTTTGGTTATTGATGGTGCTTCTTTTAGAACTACAAGTATATGGCAGAGTTTATAAGGGATTACAGTATAGTAGCCCATAAGCGAGAAACTTCTGCTACTCAAGGAGTCATCATTGATTACCCAGCATACATTTTGGTCTTCTTGATCCATGTGCTTGCTCGGAGTAATGACTTTCCATTTGAAGTTTGTCCAGATGAAAAAATTTATGCTGACGTTTTCCGGTAATATATTGCAGTTATTATTCTTCATATTTTAGTTTTAACAGTTATGGCATATGAATATACACCCTTAGATGGTGACACATCTTGGTTGCTTCTTTGTAGTCCACTTTTCTTTCTCCTGCAGGCATTAGTTGATATCAATATTGTTAATGGTCACCTGAACATTGTCGATGATGCTTTCCAACATACAGTTAGTATTTTTCGAGCAATCAGAATGGTTGAGGATGCTGTTGATGCACAAATGACAACTGTAAGTTTTTTTGAGCTTGTTCTTCAATAATTGCTTGCTTTTTGTTGTATGTAAGATTTATTTGAGTTTTATGAAATGCAGAAGCTGCACATGCTGGCTGAATTTGGGATATTTACATTAAACGAATTAAGTCACGGTGGAATCTCCAAATTGCAAACACCTGGAAAAATTTTATTGCCTTCATCATTATATAGAGTGACTCTCGTAAGCTTTCTTGAGGATGCTTTAGACAGAAGATTTAATTAGTTTCTAATTTATTTATTTTTAGCTTATACAGTAAGTTGTTTTTAACTGCAGACTACTTCAAAATGTCCAAAGTCTTTTTTTGATGAAAATTTTCTAAGGAGAGTTTTTCATGCACTTAAGGAAATTACTGTGGCTCAAAAGGTACGTTTTTTGTAAATACAATTGTCAATAATTGTTTCTCATTTTTTTTTTAATGATGCCATTCATTTTTATTTTTATCTCCTTTTTTTAGGGGGGTGTTGGTGTGATTGATGCAAAACAGACTGCAAAAAAACTTTCTAAGCATGGTCATAAGGGTAAACAAGATGTTAAAAAGTCTAATATTAATATTGATGGTGTACTGGACTTGGCATCTAGCAAACCAGATGATTTGTCGAGGAGAGAAATAACAAATGCTAAAACTGCGAAGCCAGACATCCCTTCAATGAAAAGGAGAAAATGTGTGTCTGTATCTTCTCCTGGTTCTGTTGGTTTGCCTGAATGCTCTAAGATCGCGAAGCAACAAAAAATACCATCAAAACATTGTGGAAAGACAATAGAGAAAAACATCCTTTCGTCAAGTGATTCTGTGTGCTCTAAGGGTTCTCTGTATGAATCACATGTGCAAACCCGTAAATCAAAAAGAGCTGCTGCTTGTTCATTGGAGAATGCTGTGACAAGTAGCAAACATACTGTTGAACCTTTCAAATGTCCTAGAACCAAACGGAAAGATACATGTGACTCAAAGGTTGGTGGGAAATTCGTTGAAATATCATAACTTTAGTATTGTTTTTTTGTGCTCATGAAAGAAATTTGATTTATTTTATCTCTTTGATTCATTTTATTTTATGACTGCAAGTGTTTACTAAACTTTTTATCCTAACAGTTCTTTGTACAGGCTCTCAGCCTAATGCAACTAGGTTATATAAAAATTATAAACAAAAATTAAAAACCATTTATTAAGCTACTATCAATAGCATATGCTTTATAAATATCCTGAAGCTTTAATTATGTTGAATCAATAAGTAATTTAATCATAATGAAGTCACTTGAGAAAAATACAAAAGAATTAGAATGAGTTTGAGAGAGTGAATTTCTCTCTCTTAGGATCTCATGTTTATAATAACTTTGGATACATCTGATAACAGTTCTTTGTACATGCTCTCAACCTAATGGAACTAATGTTATATAAAAATTATAAACAAAAATTATAAACCATTTATTAAGCTACTATCAATAGCATATGCTTTAAAAATATCCTGAAGCTTTAATAATGTTGAATCAGTAAGTAATTTAATCATAATGAGGTCACTTGAGAAAAATACAAAAGAATTAGAATGAGTTTGAGAGAGTGAATTTCCCTCTCTTAGGATCTCATGTTTATAATAATTTTGGATACATCAGATGAAGTGTATGAGAGGGAAGAGAAGAGACTATGAAAATATATGTCTAGGAACTAGTACAACACAAAGCACACATCTTTACTATAAATTCTATTTAAGACTATTTGTTCTAACTTATGTGTCAAACTTGGAACAAATAAATTCAATTTGAGGTCTCACAAGGATTTTGTTAACACATCTACAAGTTGACCATTTGATCCGGAAAACTCAGTGCATATTTTCTTGGACAACAACTTTTATGGAATAAAATGATAGTCAATTTCTATGTGTTTAGTCCTTTCATGGAACAATGGATTGGAAGCAATGTGGAGAGCAAGTTTGTTATCACAATACATCTTCATCAGCTAAATCTCACAAAAATCTAATTCTTGGAGAAGTGAGGGATGCCATTACTCTATACTAAGCTTGAGCAGATGATCGAGCAACAACATTTTGTTCCTTGCTTTTCCAAGAGATAATATTTCCTCCTAGCAAAAAAGCAATATCCTATAGCAGAGCACTTGTCCATAAGAGAACTAATCATTAGACTATCCAAAGATTTGGGTATTCCCTTTATTGTCATAGAGTATTCCTTGTCCTAGAGCCTTTTTGAGATATTTTAGAATACGGATGACAACATTCCAATGATCAATACAAGGATTTTGTCTGAATTGACCCACAACACCAACTGCAAAAGACAAATTTGGTCTGATAATTGTAAGATAAATAAGTTTTCCAACTAGTCTTTTATATCTTTCTAGATTAGAGAAAACTTCTCCTTGATCTATTATTAATTTCTGATTTGGATCCATGGGATAATCCATTGGTTTACAATCAATCATATCTCTCTTTTAGGATGTTAAGAGCATATTTCCTTTTTAGATGTTACCACTAATTCCTTTTATTGGGCTACTTCTATGCCCAAAAATTATTTTGAGATTTCCATAATCTTTGGTTTGAAAATTATTGTATAGGTGTTCCTTTAACGGAGAGATTTTAGCCGTATCATTTCTTGTAATAACTATACCATCAACATATACTATTAACTATGAGACATGATTTTTTTTTTGCAAAAAAAGTAAAATAATTATTTTTTATTTATACGGGCCAGCGAGCCAGCCTGCTCTGCCCCACTGTTGGCTTGTGCAAGTTGCGGGTTATGCGGGATGGCCAAAACGGGTCAGCACACTAGATAAGTGAGTCCACCCCTCTTTTTTTGGTAGCAGGCTGCTGGGCGGCCATCTCTAGTTGATAAGTAATAAAAGGTAGTAACAATGGTGTAGAAAGATTTTATTGGGAATTTTGGGTGTCAAGAGCTGAAGGAACAAAAGACTACTAAGGGCACATGTAGAACATGTTCGACAAAATTAGAATATTGTGTAGGAAGGAAGAACGAAGTTGGTTTAAACAAGGTGACATTAGCATACAAATATACTTGGTCTCACGACAGTAACATCAATATCCTTTTTAAAGTCGAGAATAGCCCAAGAAGACACATTTGATGGCTTTAGCCGAGTGTTTATCTAATCCTGGAAACATCATGGACAAAACATACACAACCGAAATGTGTCTTCTTGATATGAAAGAGGGGTTCTTTTGGAAATAGAAATGAGTAGGTAACTTGATTTTTAAGTGAAGAAGGCATTCTGTTAATGAGAAAACAGGTACTTAGAATAGAAAACATAGTTTGGATTAGCTTTTAACTTATGGGGATTTTTAAGTGAAGAAGGCATTCTGTTAATGAGAAAACAGGTACTTAGAATAGAAAACATAGTTTGGATTAGCTTTTAACTTATGGGGACTTTTAAGATATAAAATCCAACTGTTGAATCTTTTGAGGCAAGAATTCAAACCTTTGTTAAGTTTGTAAATGCTTAATTGCTTATTGAGATGTTATGTGAGAAAGTTTATGAAAAGCTGATATGCATGAGTTGATTTTACGTTCTAGCATATGGGATATGTTTGACTCATTTTATCTCCTTGATTTTTTTTTTCTTTTCGTTTCCTTTAGTACTAGTTGAGAAGATAGCGCTATGCTTTTCTTCTTGATGCTATATAAGAAATAGGTGTAATGAATCCCTTGTTTTGCCTCATTTTGTCCTTACTCGTCTTTTGTACTTATATTATGCTGCTTACGTGTTTCTTGTGGAAACAATTCTTATGAATATCATTTGATTTTTTGATGTAGAAACAAGATATACTAGAAGATGTTTCGAATAAAAATAATTTCAGCCTTCGGTGAGTTTTATGATAACTTTATTATTTCTAGTTTTTTACCCCTTTTTTATTGAAAAATTTCATTTTTCTTTAAAAAGTGTCAAGTTTGGTAGAAGAATATGTCTAAATTCATTAGATCCTATTTTGAGCAACAAATTTGAATCAAATCAATTCAGATTTGTCTAGAATTACATACATTTATTTCTTGTTTCTAGGGATGTTCGGGTTGGGTTGGGTTGGGTTCATCAAGTAGTTATTCAACTTAATTAAAATAGTTTGGCTCGGATTAAGTTCCATTAGAATAATTTTTCTTCAAAATCCAAAATCAACTAAATCAGTAATGAATTCGGTTGGGTCAATGGATACCCAAAAAATTAAAATTATTTATGAAGTTAAAAAGTATTAGTTTTTTTTTTTTATCAATGCCTTTTGATATAACTTTGAAATATTTAAAGTATATATGTGTCATCGGTTAGGCCGACTTCTAGACTGTCAATTGAACTCTTCTAGTAATGTTAGATTTGTTTAGTAGTTTGTAGACTAGTCTGTCTATTATTGCATAGACAATAGACAGTCGAATATCTTAACGATTTTTTGTACACTTGAGGTTTATATAGAGAGTCTAGTTTGATTGTATGTATGATCTAATATTGTTATTCAATATAATAGTGTTTTCTTTCAATTCTCTTTCTTCTGTGATTTTCCTATTGTTGTGAACCCAACAAGTTTAATTGATATTGACTTGATTTGGTGGTATTCCACTCTTGATTTCTGTTGATTATTTTCCCTCGCTTCTTTTTTGATACAATGGTGGGTACTGGGAGTACTTGTAAACATAAATTCTTTAAGTTTACTAGTCAAAAATCACCATAAAATAGTCCATTAATATCCATGTGCCTGCAGTTTCATGCCAATGCAGGTATCTCATTTCTGATTTCACCTTTTTATTTTTTCATCACCTTGAGACTTGACCAGCCGATAAACACATCTGTATCAGCTATTCATCTTGTTTTCCGTATGACTTATGTTTTATATGCCGTTTTTGTTTTGTCTTTGAAATAAATTACAAGGTTTCTTGTTTCATGTTGCAGTGAACCTGGTGAATATTCTCTTGGTGGTGTAAAGCCTGCACTTACTAGACGCCTAGCTGCCAAAGAGAAAACACCACTGAATAAGGAAAATAGTAAGTAGTTCAACAACCAGCAAATGGATCTTGTGGCTGATATTTTATACATTACAGGCACTGCCTATTAAGAACAGTTCTAATATTTAAACATTCCTAAGCATGTAAAATTCCGTGTTCTAGATAAACACAGAAAAATAACCTGTGATTATGATGTGTTCCATGGTCCGTGGGTGGAAATACAATTACAAATCGAGGCATCATAAAAACTTTTTAAACAAATGTTGTACATGCAATAATCACTGTTAAAAACAATTTGCCATCTTTTCTACACTCACAGGTTGAAGAGGAACAAATGAATTCAATACTTCTATATGTCTTAACGAAAAAAACACGGGTGTTATATGTAAACCCTGCACCATAACTGTTCTGTTACTATATAACAGACTCTCTATGAACTATAACACACTGCCGCTAAGATAACTAAACGATGTTTAGTTTTCTGCTACTTGTTGATTACTGGTTCACAAGATTTAATTGAATGTATGTATATATGGGATTTTTCATGCCCTCAAGAATTTTGGTGCAGCAAATGTAAATACCAGGGGAGAATGCATGGAGACATCAGCTTCAGAAGTTGTCAGTACAAATGCAAATGCTGTAAAGTCTTGCCCAGCTATATTTTGATGCCCTATTTAACAAATGTTTATTTTGCTTTTTAAACTGTTGTTGCTTATTTTCAGGTTAGAAGAACAAGACGGAAAGTATAAATATTGTGCCGTGTTCTCATGGATACGGAGCTTTGAAGACCGCGTATCACATACTGCAACCTTCCCCGTATTGAGAAGAACTCGAGCTTGTGTTTATACGTTTTCTTCTAATCTTGTATGCATGCTAAAACTTCCAGACTCCCAAACATATTTTCTTTCTTGTATATATATACTAATATTTTCATTTAGATATAATGATAGAGAATAGCACCAACAACAGTGGAGGGGGGCATTTATTTTAAAAACTATTACCATGCGAAAATCAAATGTGAGATATAATGAAATGTCCAGTTGAAAAAAGCATGAAAGTATTAGTGTAAAGGAGAACCAAATGTATACGAATTCGATCAATAAAATGCAGAAGTTAACAAATGATGGATAATATTAAATACCAATGAACTTCATCCTTTGAGGATATGCTAATTGAGTTGGAAGATGAATAAAAAAGGTCTTTTGAATTGGGAAATCTTAAAAAAATTTCAGCACAATTTAGAACTTGGTTAGAAGATAATAAGTCCATATCCAAAATTACGACAAAGGTAAAAAAAAATAGATTTATAAGAAAATTTCTACTCTCTATGAACAAGGGACAACCTGGATAGACTTTATCATTAATTATAGATTTACCCATGTCATGAACAATAACTAAGGTTAAAATAATCTTTTTGGCCTTATATGAATAAATATTTGTTAGAAAGAATATAATATTATAGTGTTACCACTCCATTTGTTAAGACTTTTGATAATGAATTCTTGTCAAACAATAAGTTAAGACTCTTGATAGTCTGAATACTTAATTGAAATAACTTTGTTCGTATAATTATTCTCTATATTTCATGTAAGCTTCTATTCTTCAACGTAAAGTGTGTGTCATTGTCATGAATCTAACACACAAGAGTTATTTCCTCAAGCAGCTTGTCTTTTTCCAATATTTATCTAAAACATGTCAAGTAATACTTATTCGGTGTAGAATTTCTCGAATTAAGAGCATTAAAAGAAGTCTTAGAGTTTGCTGATTAATATTTCCTGAAATGAAAGGCGGGGTGAAGAGTTCAGATTCATGTGTTCTTCCTTGTGTATTAGACGAAGACTCCATGTTCGTTTGACCCTCAAATTCATCAAATGAAGATTTAATTTATCTAAACTCCTGTATTTGTCAAAAGAAAGGTGTTAGACATAAATTTTTTAATTGTTTATTGCTAAGTCGGATGAATCATTTCCACGTCTATCATAACACTGGTTTAGTTTATTTGTAAAACATATATAAGATCATCTAATTCATTAAAAATCATAGTATTGATAAAAATAGTATATTAAAAATTTGGAATGTTACAGTCCACCTTCACCTCCAGTTGTTTAAGGCTGTTTCTTCCTGCACCTCCATATATTCTTCTCCCACTTCCATATATTTTCATATTTCCAAAAATACTCCTCAGTAATATTCCGGATTATGTAATCCGGAAGTCTTTTTAAATTCATAATTAACTTCCAGATTACATAATTTGGAAGTATTTTTTCAGATGCAGGATTAGTTTTCGAATTATGTAATCCGGAAGCTAAAAAAGACTTCCAGATTACATAATACGGAAGTCTCTTTTAAATGCATGTATGGATTACATAATCCGGAAGCTATTTTATTGGGGTGGCACAAGAAGGCTAAAAAGGTATTTTCATGTTGTGTATGGGGGTGCCAGAAGAACCTATGGAGGTGCAGGAAGAAACAGTCGTTGTTTAATCATCCAGATTGGGCCAATCAATTAACTTCAAGTTTTTATAAGGCAGTTTCTTCCTGCACCCCTACATTTTTCTTCCTGCACCCCCACAATTTTGTAAATTCCAAAACTGACCCCCACAATTTCGGGATCTGGAAGTGTGCTACGGATTCATCAAGGCGGAAGTGAATCATGTTGCATTCCGGATGAGGGGGTGTTCCGGAAGCAAAGTTTGCATAAACTATTGATTTCTGGATTGCTGAATCCGGAAGTCTAATTTCTATTACGGATTGGTGGATCTGGAATGATTTTTTTCAATTATGGATTTCTGAATCCGGAATGCATATTTTGAATTACGGATTGGTGGATCCGAAATGGTTTTTTCAATTATGGATGTTTTGTATTTTTTTATTTTGGATTAACACTATCATTCATGTACTACCGAAAGCATCAATCCGGGAGATTACCGGATGCGCCAATCCGAAAATTTACCGGAAGTGCCAATCCAAAAATTTACCGGATTTCATAACCCGGAATACAAAAAAAAATGTACAATTTATATAGGGACACTTTTGTCTTTGCGCAACCTTGTGGGGGTGCAGGAAGAAACTGCCTTTTTATAAACACCTTACAACTCACAAGAAAGTTTTTAGGAAATTGCTTCCTGCACCACCATATTAGTGCACCCAATTACAGGGAAAAAGACAAAAATACCCTTAAAAAATGAGGTACATATAAAATTACATTTCGGATCTCCTTTAACGGAACACAATAATCTCTTCCAGATAAACTTTTCCTGAATGTATTATTTTCAATTCCATATATTTTTATCCGAAATGGGATTTTGATTTTTCTGGATTTTTATATCCGGAACACAATGATCTCTTCCGGGTCTAATTTTCCAAAATGCATTATTTTCAATTTCGGATTTTCATTTCCAAAATAAAGGGTGTTTTTAGAATTTTTGAAATTGTATTGGGTGCAGATTGAAAAGTGTTGGGTGTAGGAAGCAATTGCCAATTTTTTAAGGAACAAGTTTACCTTGATAAAATTTTGTTGGTCTTGGGAAAATCCTTAAGCCCAACTAAAGATATTATGATGATAATGATTGAACATGAAGATGTTGTAGATATTTTAAAGTATTTTGCTTTCATTGTAATTGTTGTTTAAGTCTTTCACACAAGGTATTTACAAGGTTAATTAGCACACAACTTAATTAAATGAATTAAATTGAGTTTTGAAAATAGAAAATTTGTTTTAAAAGGTTTTATGAACATAATAATCAATTATATTTTTGTATGATCAATTAAAATGCTTTTTGATGAGTTTTAGAACAAGATAATTGATTATCCCTATCTAATCAATTAAAGTAGAGAGTTGAGAAACCATATGTGCCTTAATCAATTAAACCATAAAATGTTGTAACTAATTTTCAAAATAATAATTGACTAACAACTTATATAATCAATTAAAAACATAACATCAATTTTTAATCAGTGTTTCAAAAGTTTATAATTATATACTTGACTAAATGTTTTCATATAACACATTTGAAATAAAAGACATTTTATATTGAGATTTTCTAATTATTTTCTCACACTCGTTAATGTTCTTAAGATTTTTCTAATCAAGGTTGTGGGTTGTTTAATCTTATGTGTTACTATTGTGAAATTTTGGTAACATTTTTCTCTATTTTCTTTGTTGTTGTAACTTCTAGATATTCTAGTGTTTGATTGGTGATCAAAAGTTGATAAGTCATAATTGTCAAGGGTTTTGTGAAAAATGTCTGCAAGCTGGCTTTCTGTGGCAACAAACTAAATCTCACAATTTCCATTGCTGACATGGTCACGAATGAAGTGATGTCTAATATCAATATGTTTGGTTTTGGAGTGTTGAACCTAATTTTTTGTGAGATTTATTGCGCTTGTGTTGTCACACAATAAAGGGACCTTGCTTATCTTCAACCCAAAGTCTTCAATTTGTTGCTTTATCCACAAGATTTGTGCACAACAGCTCCCTGCAGCTATATATTCTTTATAATGCTACACACGCTTGTTTTTTGTTGTGCCATGATATAAGGCTTGATCCAAGTAGATGACATGTCCCACTTGTGCTTTTCCTATCTAATTTACATCCTGCAAAATCAGAGTCAGAGTATCCTACTAAATGAATAGGAGAGTGTGAAGGATACCATAAACCTACAAATGTTGTGCCTTTAAGATACTTTAGGATCCTTTTGGCAGCTTTAAGATGAGATTCCTTAAGACTGGATTGGAACCTTGCACAGAGGCAAACAACAAACATAATATCAAGTCTACTTGCAGTAACATATAGTAAAGAACCTATCAACCCCCTGTATTTTGTCTGGTCAACTATTGTTCCAACTTCATCAGCACTTAAGTAGCAATTTGTAGACATAGGTGTTGTTGCAGCTTTACAACTCTCCATCTCAAACTTTTCGAGTATGTTATTGCAATACTTGGATTGACACAAGAAGATGCCTTCTTTGGATTGCTTGATTTGCAGCCCAAGAAAGAAAGAGAGCTCCCCCATCAATGACATTTCAAATTCTCCCTGCATAGCTTTTACAAAATCTTCACACATTCTTTCATTAGAAGATCCAAAGATAATGTCATCTACATATATTTGGACCAACATTACAGCAGAATCAGATTTTTTTAATGAAAAGGGTATTATCAATCTTCCCTCTTTCATATTAATGAGATAGAAGAAAACAACTTAACCTTTCATACCATTGCCTTGGTACTTGCTTAAGACCATCCAAAACTCTTGATGCCAATTGTTATAATTAATGGCTTAAATAAGAGGGGGGGATTGTTTATCAAAGATTTTCGCAAAGATTGAATACGAATGAAGCTTTATCACAATTCACAGATTAAGCAATCAAGGAAAGCAATTAAACAATGTAAAAGAAATTGTTTGCAGAATTTCAACCGGTTGTTTATGGCAGCAGCAAAAGCATAATTAAAACAAACAGTTTATAAGGAGTGAGAGAGAGAGAGAGATTTACTCAACAAATTTTATATTGGTTCACTCAACCTTGAGATACATCCTGTTCCCAAAACAACCACTGGGTTCCACTAGTAACCAATCACAAATTACATTTTACACAACTACAAAGAGGTGATCTTAATACCACAAGAACCACTCACCCTCTTTGCTACACACACTTTAGTCAGAACACCCTCTGACTTTACAGGATTTCCACACACTTTACAAGTTTATAAAAGAACAAATACAAGAATAATGAAAGGAACAGATTACACCTAAATTTACAGGAATCAGAAAGCTCCCATGATCAGACCTTGAACCAGTGCACAACTATTCAGCAATCTTGCAAACTATTGAAAAACTTCTTTCAAAAACAATCTTAATCTCATTGTATTTGATATCTAACTTTTTGTTGTTTGTTTTAAAAGAAAAGTCATATTTATAGCCCTCAAAACTAGCCGTTCTAGGCAGCATTTATGAGCCAAAACAATTTTGATTCACTTCCAAAACAGATTAACAGGTTTTCAAAAAGCTGTTATGAAATGTTACAATCAACCGGTTGAAAAGTTGTTTTAACCGGTTGAATTGGTTAGGCAGTTATTTAACTAAGTCAAAAACAGTCTTAAAACCTTTAAACAAGCCAAGTGACAGACAACCGATTATTTCGAGGTTTCAACCGGTTGTTTTTCTCTTTGATTAGAAAAACACTTTTCTCTTTTAAAACAGATTGAGCAAGCTTGTGCAAGGGACTAGGAGTGATCTTTACAAGGATTCTAAACAACCTAGACTAAGCCCAAACCAAAAGTAGCACAACTTCAACCTTCACCATAGATTTGAAACATCAAAGATTCCAAGCTCTACAAAATTTTCTCAAAAAAGGTTTGAAAATCAATTCACCCCATCTTGGTTTAAATAAGATGTTCATTCTTTTATAATAATAGGTATTAGAGCTAGTTTTTGAGAATTTATCAAAATAAAGATCTTTAGTTTTTCATTAAATGGCTTTGCAAAATCAAACATTTGTGTAAGGCATTGCTATAAACATACCTCCATTATGTTGCGAAGAAAATAATATTTTTTGGAATGTAAGAATGCAAATAGTTTTGGAATTATTTCATAAAGGTATTTGGGAGGATTTCTTGAATGGTCCATTTGTTCCAATAAATGTTATTAATAATATGCAAGAAAAGAAAGACCTTTTCCTTTGAACTATTGATGAAGAAAGAAAGCATAGTATGATGTCAAGACTAGAAGTATCATTGCCTATGCATTGACCTTGGACAAGTTTTACAAATCTTTATATGTGAAACTGATAAAGAAACGTGAGAAGTTTTGGACGTTATTCATGAGGATACAAAGGAGGTTATAAAAGTAAGGAAAAACACCTTGATTTAAGAATATAAAATGTTCAAAATGTAGTAGCGTGACAACATATTCAAAATACAAAAAAGATTCACACATGTGATTAATCATTTGGTTGCACAAGGTAAGAAATTTTATACTAAAGAACTAAATATAAAAATCTTGAAAAGTTTGAATAGATAAAATCTTTGAATGTGAATCTTGCTGGTTTTGGAAGAAACATTAAAATTTCTTGAAGGTGAAGTTGCAAGATTATCAATTGAAAAGTATAACTTTGATGTCCTCTTTAATTCTCCAAGAGATGTGAATAACGAATCTGAACTTGGATTTAAATCAACCAAAAGAACAAAAACAAAATCAGAAAAAGATCATTTACATATCAAGTCTCTTGTTTCAATTGCATGAAAAAGGATCATGCAATGAATAAATGTTATTTCAAAAAAGTTGGTGTAGCTAAAGGAGAATATACATGAACCCAAGGTGTACAATTTTCCACTAACATGAGATGATCCATATTTGTTTTTGAGCATAGTTGGAATTTGATTTACTTGTTTTTGCATGGGTGGGACAAAAGGAGATTGAAATCAAAAAGCTCCTACATAATATCAAGGTGAACATGTTTTTTAACATGTTGTTTGAATCATTGGGTGTATTATTAAAGGTTTAAAGATTGTAAATTGATTGATAATATACTTAGATATGTTAAACGTATTGCTTAAAAATGTTTTTTGTGCAGTTTAATATGTTATCTTGAAATATAACTGATTATCCGTGACAAACTTAAGCAAAATGTTGTAGTTTAATTGATTAACATTCACCGTAATTGATTAAATTGAGTGCATTTTGTTGTTGTATTGTCTATTTTAATCTATTACAACATAGTTTAATCGATTATTTGTGAGTGTTTTATTTTGGGACTTTCTGATTTAATTGATTGACATGAGTAATAATCCATTATTTATGTATGCATTCATATGATTGATTTTTAAGAGAAATATAATCAGTTACTTAAAATTTTAATCAATTAAAGTTATCGTTCTAGGTTATTATAATTGATTAAAACTTTAGTTTTCTCCTTATTGTCTCAAAAACACTACTTTAGAAATAACATTTCCTTCTCATCCTAAAGGAGTTCAGAGCCTTGTTACTAAAAGAGGGAAAAAACTCCAATGTTCTCAAGACTCCCAACGTCTATTAAGGGATGGTTTATCGATGAAGAATTTAGGGAAGAGTATGAGAGATTTTGGAGTGATAGGAAGTTTACCTATAAGTGTCTTCTTTTGGATTACTTTAGGGAAGATAGTTCACCTTTTAGGAATTATTAAGAAGTCAGTGGTTGAAAACATTTTTTGAGAAGTAGGGTAAGTACTATCCTAATCTTATTAGAGTTTTCTACTCAAAACTCTCTTGTGTAGGGGGACTTTTCCTCTATAAGGTAAAAGGAGTTGAAATTCCCCTTACCAAATAAATTAGGGCTAACATTATTGAGCTCAAATTGGAGGCTGAGGTTGCATTATCTAGTTTGGAAAATTTCAATAAAATAGTTGTTTATCTTGATTGTCTAAGAGACCCAACTGTAGTTCAAGGAAATAATGTTAAACAATTATAAATGGGTGTCATGAAGATGGGTGAAAGATCGTTAGCCTTTGTGATTGCATGGATGTTGGCTTCAAGAGGAAGCAATCATGCTAAACTTTTGGAGGATGACATGCTACTATTTTATGCCTCTAAAATAGCATCCAATTAAACTAGCTTATAATCATTTTTTAGATTATGCTTTAAGCAAAAAGTTTGTCAGTCTATCATCTTCCTTTTGTTGTTTTTCTCTCTAGATTATTTGAATAGTATGGATTTGGAGTTGAAGGAGAGTTTGCAACATCCCTGCACCCTTCTAATAAGATCGAAGAGACTACACTTCAAAAAATAGGACTTATCAAAAGGAATGACCAATGGGTCTTCAAACATGAACACAATATTCAAGCCCCAAAAGATTAGCTTGAACCAATGCAAGCTAAGGGAAATCATGCCCAAGAGGTAGAAGAAAAACTACTTACTCCCTTTGAACAAATTGTACAATATCAATATAGAAAGGATGAGGAACACAATGACACTTTAGAGAATGGTCACCTTGCCCTTGAAAGCATTAAGAGAAAGTTGAAAAAGATGAATGTTGAGAGTAGTAGTAGTGAATCTAGTGATGAATAATGTCTATCTTTGATTGCGTTGTATTTCTTGTAATGATGTTTTGATTTCTCTTGTTTTGTATCTTGTTTTTTTTTTTATTAAAATAATCAATAAATAGATATTGGCCCAATTTAGATTTTTATGTTCACTTTTTTTAGTTTTATTTCGATTTTAATATGTTAAATTCAGACATAATTTATTACAATATCAATTTAATGGATTAAAATGTGTAATAATAGATTAAATGTATCATATTTTAAACTATTTTTTTTTATTTCTAATGTCAATAATTGATTATTCCATAAGGTTTTCATCCTAGAAATAAGTTTTATCTCTAGGATAATAGATTACATGGGAGCTTAATCAATCTTCAATAGTGAATTGTTTTCTGAAATTCACGTTTGCTCTAGGATAACTGATTATTAATACTTTGACTTGAAATTTTTCATATTTTCTTTTTAACACATGTTATATATCATAATTTTGTTGGTTTATCTTTTTTATAATGTCCCAAAGGGGAGATGTATGCATGTTGTATGTTGACTATAGTATATATGCACTTAATTTTACAAATAAATTAAAATTTTCTTTGGACTCCTAGTCTTGGTTCTTCGCTTGTTTTTTTCCTTAAACCTTAAGCAAAGGGCATGGACTAAGGGGGGAGTTCACATAGTAAGGGGAAATTCCTTGTTATGTCTTTGTACTTGTGTGATGTAAAGACTCAAAAGAAAGTTGTTTGACATCATATCTAGCATACAAGTCTAGAACATGCATTAGATGTGGGTCTTCATAAAAAATGGGGAGATTATTGATCTTGAAGAAATCCTCAAACCTCAAGTGAAAATATTTTGATGATGATGATGATTAAAGATGGAGATATTGATGTTTTAAAGTGTTTTCCTTTCATTATAATGGTTGTTTGAGTCCTTCACACAAGGTATTCACAAGGTTAATCAACACACAACATAATTACATGTGTTAAAATGAGTTTTAAAAGAGAACGATTATTTTAAAAGGTTCTATGAACATAATAATTTTTTTTTTTATAATCGATTAAGTTGTTCCCAATTTCTGAACAAGATAATTTATTATCTCATGTTTAATCAATTAAAGCAGAAAGTCGGAAACCTTGTTTCAACCTTTTAATCTATTAACACGTGTTTTAATCAATTAAACTAGAAAATGTTGTAAATAAATTTTAAAAAGAAAATTTGATTTACAACTTATATAATCACATAGAAACGTTATTATCAATTTTTAATTAGTGTTTTTAGGTCTCTATAAATAAAGTACGTGACCCAATATTTTCATATAACACATTTACCGTCAAAAGCATTCTATACTAAGTTTTTCTAAGCATTTTCTCACACTCATTTGTGTTCTCAAGATTTTCTAGTCAAGGTTGTGTTTTGTTGAACCTTATGTATTGCTGTCATGAAATTTTGGTAACATTTTTCTTTGTTGCTATAATTGGACTGTTCAAGTGTTTGGTTCTTGGTAATCAAGAGTTAATGAAACATAAATCTTTTTGTGTTGAAAAGAGTTAATAGGATTGATATCCTCTTGGTATTAAGATTTTTATTATCCTTTAGAAAGTGTTAAAGAGTTGATTGTATTATAATAACTTTTGAAGTTAGTGTAACCAACAATTCAATAGTTGAATTGTTGAGAGTGAATATAGGATCTTGTTTATATAAATTAATATACTATTTTTTTTCAATTTTTCTTTGTTTATCTTCTTTTAGTAGTCTTGAAATTCAATCTTTCAATATAATCGCATTCAATTTTCATTCTTAAAAGAATTTTGAAAAAAACTTCAATAAAATAAATATTTTCTAAAAAAATAAAAATCAATTCATACTTTCTTAATTTAAACAAGACATTAGTTTTTATAACAATTTCAACTCAAACCAAGAAGAAAAGAAAGAATAATGATATTTAATGTAAGTTCGTCAATCATGGTCATGACCATGATTACATGATTCGTCTAGGAAATTTTTAAGAAAATACTTTTCACAATGAAAAACACTCACTCAAAATAATTTTTTGATTTTTCAGTATTGTTAAACTTTGAATTAATTTGTCTATTAAAAAGACTAAAAATCATACATGTGCAAGTTTAACAATTTTATCCAATTAAAAATTGTTTTAATAATTTGAAACAAAAAATTATGGACTTGACAAAATTTAGCTTGTTAAAATGAAACTTTAACCACTTAAAAATATTCTTTTAGTGATTTTAATGTTCTAATTGATTAAAAGAACGTGAACTTCATTCTTAAAAAAATACTAAATTGATTTTAATAAACTAAAAGAACTATTTAATCAATTAAAATGTTATAACTTATAGAGACAATCAAGAATATTTAAATTGATTAAACGCATATTTAATAAACTAAAATTAACTTACATTCTAAACAGTTTAAAGACATATTAATACAAAGAAATCAAGATCAACATGAAAACTTACAACAATAAAAAAAAATATCAAAAATACAACTCAAATACTAAATTAACTACAACAATAAATCTTCAATGCATTCATCATCAAATCCAAGTACTTGAGAGCATCATATCAACTTAATCATTAAATCCCCTCTATTTAATGATAACAATCACTTCAACACATTTAATTGATCTTCTATATAAGTTGTAATTAGTAAAGAAAAAAAAAACTAAAAATCTCTCCATTATCAAATGTAAGAAAAGAATAAGGTAAGAGAACATAAAACTTGAAAAGAAAAATTACTAAATAATGTTAAACATAACTAGTAAAACTCTATATAGTGCAAGATATGTTATAAAATCCAACTAAAGGTGTAAACCATCAAACATTAATCAAATATACACAAAAGAAACTTTATTTTCACGTAATAGCTTCAAATCACCTTCACTATTTAAGTTTTTGAATTCTTACCGGTTTGAATCGATAATTATTAATATTTAATTTTATATTAGGTTATTTTATTCTTAAAGTGAAATCTAAACTTCTTTCATCCATAAACAAATATTGAAGTCTTACAAATAGTACTTTAATTATTTCTATGTAATTAATCTATATCTCACAACATTATACATAAATCAAAAGCATTTTTTTATTTGTCACCGGGGTAACATTCCAATTCTAATTATTTTTCCTATTTGAATTTAACAAATTGTTATAATTGTTATTTTTATTTGATTATATTGATATTTAAATTTTAATAGTCTATCTATTATTTGTAGCTAATATAACTATTTAAGTTTTTGAAATCTCACCGGTTTGAATCGATAATTATTAATATTTAATTTTATATTAGGTTAATTTATTCTTAAAGTGAAATCTAAACTTCTTTCTTCCATTAAAATATTTTATAACTTTTCACTTGTACCATAAACATGTAAATAAAAATAACAAAAAATGTTTATTCATGTTATAGAGAAAAATATTCTTAGTACCGATACAAGTTTGTTTTTGTTTATAACCTATGTAGTAAAAACATGGACACGAATACGAAAATATGTAAAATCTTTAAAATGTAGGACACGAGGACACAAATTTATATACTATATAATTATGAATTATATAAATTGACAATAAAGATTTATGTGCACAAGTTACAGATTATTTTTTGGAACATAAAAATGTTTTTCATGACTGGTTCACAAGGATTTGTTTATTATATTTTTATAATCATAATAACAATTTATATAATAAAGTTTGAATTTTTAGAAAATTATGTTAGAACTGTACAAAAATTGTCACAAATCTAACCAATACTTTTTGAATTTGACACTTCACGGATACATGTTCTACAAGTGTCATACAAGTATCGATATCTGATAAATATTTGATAAGTATCGGATACTGACACGTCATTTAAGAGGAGTTTGTGAGTTTCATGGTTTATAACATCTAAGGTGAGGATCGTTTTGTGCTTCTCAAAATTTTCAATAAAATGTAAAAATAAAATAGAAAATGCAGAAAGTTAAATAAAATAAAAAACCTACGAACGAAGTGCGCCTTCAACCACTTGAGGCTAGATTCGCTTCTTGTTCTACGAAGTTTCCAGAAGACAAGTTTTAGCATGAAAAATTTCTTTATCTTCATTTAGTTTCTCTTTCAATCATCATTCTTTTTGCGATAGCCTATGGCTGACAATCACATCTCCACCGATTCTCCTCTCTCTCGTCGCATAGTTCGTGCCTTCCTCAGCTTCCTAAATTCTGGTATTATTCTTCTCATAATCACTTTCCAATTTAATTGCCACTGCAAGATTTTATCTTCATTGCCTATGTATGCATATCGAGCAATTTTATTAACCGGGTCGTTTTTTGTTGTTGTGATTAATTAGGTTCGAGTTGCCAATTGTCATTTTAATCGTATTAAGTTTAATAGGGTAGAGAGAATTTGTTCGTTTATGTTGTCAGTTTTGTTTTTTGATTTTTTTTATTGCGATCAATGCATGCTTTCTGATTTGGTTCGTGTGGAATAGTTGAACTGGGACGTGGGGTTGATGCTGAGGGGATTGAGGTTGCTAGAGAGTGTTTGACAGAGGCTTTCAAGCTTAATTCGTCTTCTGTGGCTGGGGATGACGTGAAATCTGATTCTTTGATTGATATGTTCAAGTCTCTTGAAGCTAACAAGAAAAGTGAAACTAGGAAGTCAGATACTCGACGGAATTCTGCGAATGCTTCTAGTTCATTCTCTTCTGAGGCGTCAAAATCTACGGTTAATTGACTTCACACTTACCCTCTTATGCCGCATTAGGCCAGTTCGTTAACTTTTTTGGTTGTTATATTTTACCGTCTTTTGGTGGGGCCTTACTTTTTTATGGATTGAGTTAATTTTTTCCCTCGTCTGTTCAGCTGATTGGAATCTGCTTGTCTTTTTTCATGTTTCACACTTTTCTTGAATTGTTCTTGTTTAACTAGTGCATGGTGAGCATGCGATATTTCATTTACTCAACCGTTCAAATCGACATAGTTTAACATCTTGTTTTACTCGTGTACATTGAAATTATTGGGATTTACGTCGAGAAGGAAGAATAGAGAACAATCTTTGAATAATGGAAATATAATTTCAAGATTCACACTGGCTAACGAGTTGAAGCCTTCAAGAAAATCTATCATAAAGAGCTCAAGTTTTACTGAACAAAACCAGAAATCTGTCACTTAAAATAAAATTTAAATTCCTACCAGTAACCTAGCGACCTGTAAAAGGCCAGGGAAATATGTCTTCTCTGGCAGTCTCCTGCAGTTGGCATCAAAATGCTCAAACCTCATGCATCAAAGTTAACTCATCTGCCAGTAGGCTCAATGCCTTAAATTTTTTGTAAGTTACAAAATGGGTATGAAGTGCCACTATCCTTTTTCTCATTGTTTATTACTTGAGTGCAAATGACTACTTACCATAGTAGAAGCAAATAACAGCATTTTCTCTTCCACAAAGTTGGTACAGATAGCTGAAAATAATAGAAAAGGACATATATTTATTATTTCAGCATTAAGGTGGTAAGACCTCTTTGAAATCAAATAGTTAGATCATACTCCTGGTCTCCATTTTAACAGTGAAAAGATGTTGGGAGGAGGTGATGGAGCATTTGGGAACAATAATTGAAAAAAAAAACAGTAAAAACCCAAGTGCAACTACAACGACTTATATTGGTTGGCTTTTGAACTTTTGGTTTTGTGTGTTGGGTCAGTGTTTTTCTCCAATTATGTTGAACTTGTGGTAGTGGTGATGAAAGCAAACGAGCTTGCTGGCAAGGAGAGGAAGTGCTTGCACTCCTGTTGAGCCTTTATGTTTGACTTGACCCTGTTTGGTGGGGCATCCATGAGTGTCATGTTTATGTGATGACATACCGCATAAGCCAATCTATTTTATTAAAATAATATTCCTCACTTATCCCTTCAACTGACATGAGGAACCATGTTTATTTCCAGGGACTTCTTTTTTAATTTCTTTAGTTCCAAGGACTAAGGTGACTGCATGTGACTAGTTTTTGGACTAACTAGGGGGTTTACTCCTTTATTTATTCTTACCTTAGACTATAAATTCTACTTTAATGAATAAACATATGATGAAATATAATGAGATATAAAATCATTCATGCATCTTCACTTGGCAGCATAAGTTTTTGGGATAGTTCGTTCATGACATGAGATATAGCCTCTATGACCTATTGTCATGACTTGTGCCTTCAATCCTTGTTGTACCTGTTCTTCTAATGAAAGGTAAATTTTAGCTTAAGATAGAATGAGCCTGTGCATGGTTCACACTTCAAGCTCAAGAATCTCTTGCTTGTGGGTGTGTTATTTAAAACCATTCATGTGACATTCCTAATAGCTTGAACTTTTGGTATGGATGATCCGTGAGTGTAGTATATATAGTTGGTTCATGGTTACGCTGCTGAGGAAATTAGAAGATTAATTGTAACCTTTTTTACTTAAGGAGTAATATTGGTTTTGCTAATAATAGTTAATAAACAATATTTATGTCCCATTGATGCCTAATTATTTCATGATGTATCTCTCTACTTTCACTGTTCTTGTAGCATATCAAACAATCACATTAAAATTGTGTATTGCTGAAGTTTTGATTCAGTTCTGATTTATTTCGTTATATGTAACTTGACCAGGTTGAAGATTCAACACAGGGCCATCGTGCTTTTGGTAGGATAATAGGTTCCCTTCATTTTATTTGAATTTTGAGTTATTGTATACTTTTAAACATTCATTTAGAGAATATTTTTATATTATTTATTGTCTCAAGGCTATCAATGACAAGACATATCTAGGTTTATAGTTTTGAAATTTTAACATTTAAAATCCTTATTTGTTATACCTTGAGAATGCTCTTGGATGTAGACCCCTTCATCAAACATTGCTATGTATATTAATATCTAAATTATTTTAGTTTTCTTTTACATGACAAGGACTAACACAATTCTTCCTTGAATAGTCATTTTTATGGAAGAAAAGATTGCAGATTGCTAATATTTTCTAATGACAATTTCTTAATGTGTTTGACATATCCATATGATTTTTCTGATTGTGAATGGGTAGAAAGGCAGGGAATAAAATTTTCATTGATAATCTAGATATTAAACAGCTACAAGGTGTTGCTTTTTGTTAATTATTATACAAAAAATTTATTGTTAATTTAGATTCTAGATGAGTCTGTTTAGGTTTTTTATGGTTTTCTTTAATGTGCTTCTTCATCATAGGGTAAGAAATAGACGATAGGAAAAATTAAATGAAATGTAAAAGCACGCTATGTTTTGAAAAAATCTGAAAATCATATAGAACTTCCTTCTTCTCTATTTCTGGGAGTAATGAATGCTATTTTTCTAATTTTTTAACATTTATTATTAAGGTCAGGTGCACTTTTACAAAAAAAAAAAAAATTAGGATAAAGGGAAAAAATTGAAGCAATAGAAAAGATGCTTCTGCATGGTTAGAAAGATGAGATATCCTCTAAAGGTTGATAATAACTACCAAAGGTGATTGATAATAACAACCCCAAGAGAATAATTTCTAAATTTATTTTGGAGTGCACTGGTTTCTTAAAATGTTTTAAGTGAAAAGTTACATTGATATTCTTAATATTTGAGCGCAGCATCTAAAGATGAACTGTGCGGACAATTCTTTGCTGCTCTGGAGAAAAATCACTATTTCAGGAGAAATACTGATGGGAGTGATGACCAAGTGCAACTGGAGAAAGCATGTTCTTTATTTGACGAGGCTTATAAGGTATGACATATTATATCATGCATGAACATATGTTGCTCTTACTGCTGTTATTATTTTATTAAATTTGGTTTATTTCTATCCTGATATACACAATTGATTCCCACTTACTGGAAAAGAAATGCAAAAATAAATTAATACTATACTACTGATTTGTAATCAGAGCCCAACATGATGCATTTTCTAACCTAACACTTGTTTGGTCAAGATTCCAACGTGTGGTTGATTTCTAGTTTTAAATGAAAGTTCTATGCATGAACCTTAGGTTCTATAACCATTCTGCTTGCGTTATATAACTCATAAAAATGTTGCAAGTTGGAATTCTGTGCACTCACAATTTGTCATGTCCTGAGCAACTTGAGGAAGCAGGTTGGAACTCCAGATTTTAGTTAGAGTTTTGGTGTTATTGGACTTTCCCTACTTCAAATTGTGAAAATCTAATAAATTTTATTCTGTACCACTTTATGAAATTTATTGTAGGATGGAAAATGGTGGTAGAACTTGTTAGAGGGATAAGGAAGACAAGAACCTATATGAGAACATTTTAACACAAAGAAAGAACATAGAGAAAACAAATTCTCATTGATTTGTAGAATTAATGCATGTTTGTTCGGCTTATTTTTTGCCTGGTTTCTAGAAAGAGCTATTTGAAAAATAAGCAATTAATTTTGAGAAACAGTTGCTAGTGTGTTTAGATAATCCCTGGACAGGATAGTTTTACCGATCTGGTTTGATTCAGTGCGGGTGCAGCTGTCTTTGTGTTCGAATTCAATAAATTAGGCTAGCAGTACAATGCAGTGCAATATACATTCCAGTTGGTTCGGAGATGTAATCATGCTCAAGTTGTTATAATCATTCCTACTCTTGATAAGATATCAACTATCTATTGTTGAGTCGTAACATGTCCATGGGATACAATTCCTCCCTCCCGCCTGAATAAAATGACAATCAGCTTCTGTTGGGTTTGAGGTAACAGCGAGGGCAGCTTGAATGTCCAGCAGAGCTTCATAGGTAGAAGGTGGCCCTTGAAGCTGATTTCATCAGTGCAACCCAATACACGTTTTACTTTGCATTTGATCTTACTGCTACATTTAATTTCTTGCTTTTCTAACAAATTAAATTTCCTTCTGGGAACACATGGTAACTGCTAGGGTTGTTTCTAATCTTTAGGAAAACTAGTCAAATTTGCAATAGGTGAACCTTGTAATTTGTTTCTCCTTTTCTCTTAAAATTAATTTGACAACCTAGGGCCCTTGCCGAATACCTTGAGATGTACAATATTATATCCTAATGATGACTTTGATCAGATAAAATGAATTGACTAACTATACTTTATAGGAAAGAGATGTCTCTCGTTGTGTCATAGTATGATAATTAAGTTTAGCAACGTGGCAGTTCAGATAGTAACTTCCATTATGTGCAATGAGTTTCACATTTAGAACCATTGAAGTGTCACAAGGTCTAGTTCTTATTGAGATAGAAGGAATTGTTTCTCTTGTATTGCACAATTTGTACAATTATTTACACAAAATTTATATCCCAGAAGTCTACTATATAAGAAAACTAAACAATATGACTGAGCTATCTGATACGCACTGGGTACTCGAGGCACCCACCCTTAAATGCAAATGCTAATTTAAAGAAGAAGAACCAAAGTCTTAAATACTCTACCAAGCATCCATACTACTTGTTGTGGAACTTAGACACCCCATAATACCAAATCCCTAGGGCTGCACCACCGATGAAAGTCAACGTCTTAGTGGCTCACACTCTGTATCGTTTCACTGAATTTCTTTTGTTATAATTATATAAATAAGGATGTAATCCTATATAATAAAAAATATTTAAATCATATATTATTAGGAGTATTTTTACTTATTCCCACATCATATCTTTGTTATTAGAGGATATCAAATATCCTCTATTTATTGTATTGATTCCTTTTTTCTCAATATAAATAAAACACCTGTGCTGACTCAGAAACATGCGATTTCAGTTCAATATTTCTCTCTTTCTCAAATTTTAACTTCCTTATTGGTTAGAACCCTCTACTAGTCAGAAGAGTCTTTCTTTGTTGTAGGTATCCCTTTTCAAGACACTGACAATCTGTTTGGTTACCAATTGGAAAGCACTCAAACACTTAGGAAACTCACCTTTAAAAGCTAGTTGTCAAGGGGAGAAAACCAAACACTTAAATTCACCATCAACCATTCCATACTACTCGGTTTCAGACTTAGACACTCTATAAAACTCAAGTTCCTATTATAAGATAAAATTAAAGTAAAATAGGGAAACTGGAAAACAGGGGATATTAAATTAGGGGAAATGCGGTTATAGAATCAAAATAACATCAAGGTTCTCAACATATCTTAACAATTCCTACTTGCCCACCTTAAAAGAGGAGATCAAGAATATGTGCCAACTTAGCTTAGAGATCTTAGTGCAGCTCAATATTTTAAGTCGACGCATAACCTTTAGCAACTTGCTTACTCTTGTCAATAGCAATCATTACCCACGCTTTTTTTAAAAATTTAATGTTTAACGATGAGAAAAGTAAGATCCCCTGTTTGGTTATGTTCAAAAGCTATCTTTTCCTCTTCCATTGCATTCCATTAAGTATCAGGCCCTTGGGGATTGTTTTTGGAATTGAGACAGCAGTAAAGAAGCAAAAACGGATTTGGTGGAAGGAGAAAGTTGCTCATATTGTATAAAAGGTGCAAGAAGATGTTGAGGGACACAAATGTACGTTATGGGAATTGGAAGATCTAAAATTGCATCTTGAGATGCAAGGATGATGGAAGAAGGGGTGGGTTAGCAGGAGAACCAGGTTCTTCCATTAATGCTTTGTTGAGGCGGGTAACAAGAGCTTGAGGATGATAAATATACAGTTGCTATCTCGAGTTAGTTAATAAAATGCAAATTATTATTTCTGCTACTATTCGTGTTATATTATGTAATTTGTTTTTAATATCTTGCTTTTTGCCTGTTTAATTCTACAACAGCAGTCAAGTCTTATACCACTTGATGGGGTTGGCTATGCAGATTAATCAATGCCATTGGACTGATAGGTTTCTATCAAAAGACAAATTTTAGTAAAACTGTGTTTAATTCTGATGAAATCTGCTTCTATGTAGGAGATGGTAAGATCCGGTTGTCAGCGGTTTTGTTTGGAGAGTTTGGCTGAATCACTAAAAACATTAGGTATGATAAGTGACTTTAACTTTAAGAGGTTTGATGTTTTCCGTGGATGAATCAAAATTCTCTCTCTTGAACAACTCAGCTGTGACTTAGGTGATGTGTAGTATGTCTATGACAAGAAAACCTGAATCAGTGGGTATCTATATATGTGTGTGTGTGTGAATAGATAGAGACATGGGGAGAGGGGAAGGATCAAGATGCTCTAAAAGTATTTCTAAGATAACTAGGTCTCATCCTTACCTTTTAATTTAATAGTTTTAATATGTAACTCAACCGTTATAGAGTGACGGTAAGGAGAAACTTAATCCTTCTTCTCTCACACGCATTTGTATTAGAGTTGAACTTTTATTTTTATACTTCTATTTTTTATAATTTTTAAAAATATAAATTAATTATTTAATTTCAATAATAATTAAAGAACAAGCTAAAAATCATACATTTAACTCAACATAATTAATTCTTAAAAAAATTATTTATTTATTTGTTAATTTTTGTGTATTGTTTGAATTATAATATAAGTGTTAACTTTATTACTTATTTAAAAATGTATAACTAAATTAAAATTGAAAAAATGATATGGTGGGTTTCCCAAACATGCCTAGATACCACCTTCATTACTAAGAATTTAATTATCCAATGTTTTTCTTCTTTTAAATCTAAATATAATGTAACACATTTCTAAAGTTATGAGCCAAAACATGTTTTTATATTGCACTGCAGATTGGTGTGATTAGATTGTTTTTCAATTTGAATCTATGAAAGTTTGTTAAAGAACATTGATTTGTTTTGCAAGATTATTTAGTACTTGAAATTTGCTTTTCACTCAGGTAACAACGCAATGCAATTTAAGAAATACAATGATGCAATTGAGTTGTATAATTGTGCCATTGCAGTCAAGGAAAATAATGCTGTTTACTTCTGCAACAGGTATTCCTCTGGTCTACACTTGTACTATATTGTTAAGTGTATTTAGGCTAGAAACAGGAACTTAAAAAAATTACAAGTTGTTAGTTTTTCCTGTTTACTATATTTAACTGATGAAACTGCATTTTGTGCCTTCGTTTTATGACATATCAGGGCAGCTGCTTACACTCAGGTTAACAAATATTCTGAAGCAATTCTAGATTGTCTTAGGTCTATCAAGATTGATTCAAACTACAGCAAGGCATACAGTCGTCTGGGTTTGGTTTATTATGCTCAAGGAAATTACAGGGAGGCCCTTGATAAAGGGTTTAGAAAAGGTTGGGAAAGAATTATTATCTTTTTTGTTGTGTTTTTACTGGAAATTTTCGGATGATATTGACTTTATTGTTGTTATCTACTGTTACATATCAAGGTGAATATGGTGGATATCCATCACCTTAATTTTGAAATGTTAATCAGACCTAAGTTTTTCTCGAAAGTTCACCAATGGTTAGCTTCTTTTTTGCCATTTGGGTTTCCTACCCCTGCTGGAACATATTAGGAACTTTTTACTCTAAAGAATTGATTTGAGTGAAAATGCATTCTGTATTTATTAGAATTATAGTTTGAAAATGATTGAAGCTGTTATTAATGTCATTATATGTATAGGATCCAAGCTGGTTCGAACTCCATGTATTTATTTACTTTACCTTGGCATGTTTTGTATCTGCAGCCTTGCAGTTGGATCCAAATAATGAATCTGTGAAAGAAAATATACGGGTTTGTTCTGTTTTAACTTTTCCTTGTGCTTCTCTTGTTACTTTTTCTATGTGGTTGTAATGCTACCTTTAAACACAGGTGGCTGAGCAGAAATTGTTAGAAGAGCAACACCGTGCACATCACAACCAGGTATTATTAGTATTACTATTATTATTATTATTATTATTATTATTTAAATAGTTATATTATAGTTGTTATTTCTATTAAGATGTTTATAGTGTTCAATGACACTTAACTTTAACAAAATGTCTTCAACTCAACAAATTTCTCCCTTCATTCTCTAAAGAGTTTAACAAGGTCATCTCGAGAAGTTCCAAACCAATCTGCACAAGGATCAGGAAGCCAGGGGGGGCCACGTACATTTTCTACTACGTCTTCTACTACGACGGTTCACCCCACCACTACTACTCGGCGTACGACTACGACTACTGAAATTTTAAACATGGACCAAATTCCGGAGAATCTAAGAGGGCCCTTTCAATCTATGATGGCAACGTTATCTAGGACTGTAACCCCTGGCCAACCACATGATCAAACCAATCGAAGAACAGGACCAAACTAAGCCCATTCGCCATTCTCAGAATTTGTAAACACCATTTTTTTCGTTTTACTTTTTGACATACTACAACACCATTAACTAACCAACTTCTTTGTGTGTTTACATCATATACAGCTTATGAGGCACTATTCTTTTGGGCCTTTTCTTCCTCCTCCCTCATAATTTACCTGTTTTGAAAGTAAGTTTTTCAAAATTTTCGAAACATGATTTTTAGAATAGAATTTTCGTAACAAAATTTCTAAATAATCTTAGTTGTATCCTCACACTTCATATTTCTCTTTTAACAACAATAACAACATTTACATTATTTTCCAGCCATGAAATTTGAAAGAACAGTTTCATATTTGAGTTTGGATATTTGAGTTTGGGTGAAAAAGTTGACGAGAAGTTTCGTTGTATTTTATGTTTTCCAAACTAAAGATAAATCTTTTATCGAGGGCCTTTCTGTAATTTCCTTGAGCATGATAAACCAAACCCAGACCACTGTATGCCTTACTGTAGTTTGGGTCAATCTTGATAGATCTAAGACAATCTAGAATTGCTTCAGAATATTTGTTAACCTGAGTGTAAGCATATGCCCTGATATATGTCAAAAAATGAAGGCACAAAATGCAGTTTCATCAGTTAAATATAGTAAACAAGGAAAACTAACTTGTAATTTTTTTAAGTTCCTGTTTCTAGCCTAGATATACTTAACAATATAGTATAAGTGTAGACCAGAGGAATACATGTTGCAGAAGTAAACAGCATTATTTTCCTTGAGTGCAATGGCACAATTATACAACTCAATTGTATCATTGTATTTCTTAAATTGCATAGCGTTGTTACCTGATTGAAAAGCACATTTCAAGTACTAAATCATCTTGCAAAACATATCAATGTTCTTTAACAAACTTTCATAGATTCAAATTGAAAAACAATCTAATCACACCAATCTGCTATGCAATATAAAAACATGTTTTGGCTTATAACAACTTTAGAATTGTGTTACATTTTATTTTGATTTAAAAAGAAGAAAAACATTGGATAATTAAATTCTTAGTAATGAAGGTGGTATTTAGGCATGTTTGGGAAACCCACCATGTCATTTTTTCATTTTTAATTTACTTATACATTTTTAAATAAGTAATAAAGTTATCACTTATATTATAATTCAAACAGTACAACTAAGTTTATTTTAAATAGTACAACTAAGTTTATTTTAAAATGTAAGAAGATTATGTTTTATTTAAGATTATTTAAAATTTTAAAAAATGACTTTTAATAATTAATATGAAGATGCAAGATAAAGTATGAAGGTGGAGGAAGAATTTGTAAAACATTAAATATAAAATATAGCTTCCTAACAGATTCCGCCATAAGGATCACAGGCAGAAGGGTTTGGTATGCCAGTTCTGTGGCTGCTAACACAGGAATCATAAATATACTTTTTTTCAGCTATTTTTATGACATTCAAATAAAAAAATTTAGTGTTTCAAATTAACTCATCCTTTAACAAGACAATTACCAATTTCATTACATTAGCCATAACGATCATGTATTTTGAATTTTGAAGGAATATTTTAAGATATGATAGTTGTAAATGCACCTTACTTTTCAGGGTATTCATAAGATCAAATATTTTTTCAGATATAAATCAAACTTTAATTTGTAAGTTGAAGAGGACTTATCTTTTTCATTTATAAATTTTAGGTGACAGTAAAAATTAGGATAAAAAGTTATTTTGGTGCCTCAGTTTCTAAAACTAATAAGGTCTCTTAAAATATAATTCGACAACTGTTTTAATTTAAAATTTAAAAAACTGTATAACTTAAATAATAATATTAATAATATTTAACGACCAAAATAATTAAAAATGGTTTAACATAAAAACTAAAATTAAAAGTCTAGAACTCTCCTGAAGTTATTAAAAATGAGAAGAATTTGTTATAGATTAAAATGAATGGTGCAAATTCAATTTATTTACAGTCTCCAGTTCCATTTTTTTAAAATGAATATTACAAATTGAAACAAAACTGTAAATCAAAGCACAACCAAGATTATTTATTAATCGAATCTTGAACATTTATGCAAGGGTGTTTCTTCCTGTACTGTGTCAAATTATCCCTTTTATCCTATAAATTAATTGAAATGAACAAAATATCTCATTTAATTTATCATTATTCTTAAAAGCTATTTTTTTTTTCAGAATATATTTTGGATTTTAAAAAAAAAAACATATTTTGAAACGTATATAATACATTTTGAAAAGTTTATTCTGAAAATTCCGTCTTAGAAATATATTTCATGTATTTTGAAAAATATGTTTTGAAAAAAAATTCAAAAGTCATTTTTAAAAAAGATAAAATTATTATTTTTTAAATACAAGGAGAAATTTGTTGGAAAGTAAAAGAACATGTGTGTTGCTCCTTGTCCATTTTTGGTAAAGCCAACTTTTTGCTTTTCAGCTACCTACTAATATTAGTTTCCAACTTATAAATTCCAACCTAACAAGCTACTCTATTTAATTAGAAATGTTTGATAAGTTAATTAATAAACTAGTTAATTATAAAAAATATAATTATATAAATTTTATTATAAAAAGGAAGTGAAGTTTATATTTTTCAAATAAATATGTCTTATTATGTAATGATAATTTTATATAGTTTAAATAATTAAATTCTTACTAAAGTTTAGTACTTTTTTTTTATCTAAACAAGTCGTTTTATTTAAATTAGTTGATGTAATAAATATTAATTAATTAAATTTTTATTCTTTTTCAAAATTTAATTTTTTTGATTTCTCAATTTAATTTACTGTTACATGAAATTTGTGTAATTTTCACATAGCATGAAACATTAGTTACTTTAATTTATAATGTTAAATTTTTTAGTTTGAACTACATAAAAAAATTAAAAAGTAACTCAGGAAATATTAACAATATTTTAATAATTATTTATCTTTATAAAATTAAAATAAGTAGTAATGGGTAAAAAGAAATTAAGGCTAATAAGAAAATGTATCAAAATAGAAGGGGTAATAATAGAAGAAAATTAAATAAGTTAAAAGCTATTCAAATTAGTTTCTATCTTATAAGTTAAAAGCTCCTAAAATAAGCTATTTGGAGTACATATCAAATACTTTTGTGTTGGTTGAACTAACTTATAACCTAGTCAAATAAGCTAATAGCTAGCTTATTGATTTTACTAAACACACTCTTACTCTTACTCTTGTTTATGGATCTTTTTATTTAAAATCATTTTTTTTTCTTTTACTTATATGTATATAACATATAACTCTAATGAATTAGTGTGAGCTTTTTACTACTATAAGGAAATTATTAAATAAAAATCAATTTTAGAAAAAAAATAATTAATTGCTATATTAACTAAATTAGATACCATCTTATAGACAAAAAAATTATTAGTATCTAAATTAGTTTCTATTATAGATAAATAGTTTCAAAATTGATATTTAATTCACTACCAAGGTTTTAATAGTCAACTTTAGAATCTAAATAATTGGTATCTAAAACTTTTGGTAGTTAATTAATATTAATTTATAAACTATTTACCAATAATAGAAACTAATTTAGATAATAATTTTTTTAGTCTCTAAAATAATATCTAATTTAGTCAATATAATAGTTAATTATTTTTTATTATTAAAATTGATCCAGTTTAATGATTTTCTAATTAAATAGTTTAATATCAAATAGTCTATAAATAATAAAGAACTTTTATACTTGTTAACATATTTAGTTTTTCTATTTTAAGTTATTGGCCTTTGTTTGTTTGGGTTAACTTTCCTTTTCTGTTTTATCTAGGTCTTAGTCTTTTTCTTATATATACACCATGTATTTTACTCTCTAATACACAAGTAAATAAGAATTTATTTTGTATTTTCTTTTCTTTGTTTTTCTCTCTTTTATGCTTAAGTCATGGTCTCTTTTTCATATGCAATTAGGGTTCATCAGAACCTCCCTTTCTCCATTGCGATTACGTGCGATTACATGTGCTCCATTTAATGCACCACATCAAACAAAGAATATTCATCTTCATTGACTGTAATGTGGTATCAAAACTCTTCGAATGAAGAGCTTTGTTGCGCTTCTCTCTGATCTTTATTTTCCCATTTGTTATTCTTGGTTATCTTTTCTGTTCTCTTTCAAAATCTTGATTGGGTTTCAAAATCTCTTAGACAATGTCTAATGAAAACCCTAGTCTTCATAGTCTTAATAGTAATCACACTATTACATGCAATTTCTATGGTAAATACGGTCATACTGAGGCTGTTTGTTTTCGCAAAGTGGGTTTTCCTTCTGGTAATGTTAAAACCTCAAAGTTTTCTTCTACTAGAAAAGTCTGCATTTAATGTAATCGTTTTGGCCACACTGTCGACACCTGTTATAAAAAGCATGAGTTCCCTCCTGGCTACAAATTCACAAATTGGACATCCAAAGCCAATAATATGATTACTATTGACACTTTTTCTGAGCTTTTTCCTAAAGAACAAGATGTAAAGAGGATTCAACTTACATCACAATAGTGCCAATTCCTGACCAACATTTTGCGTCAGCAAAACCTTGAGGATCTTGCCCCTCACACTCAAATTAATCAAGTCGGCACCTTCTCTGCGGATGAAATCCCCAATACTGAGCAATCTTCAACAGGTAAGTTTCTCTCTTCACTATCTGCTATAAAAGAATCTTGGATTATTGATTCTGGTGCCACGGATCATGTTTGCTACAATTTGAACGTTTTTACTACTTATACTAAAATTAAACCTGTCTTAATTAGTCTTCCAAATGGTCAAACTGTTTATGCCACATATTCTGGTTTAGTACGTTTTTCTGATAAGTTTTAGTTGTCTGATGTGTTATATGTGCCTCATTTTCAATTAAACTTAATATCTTTTTTTAAACTCACACACCAACTTAAATGCACTTTAACTTTCACTTCAACCCACTGCATTATACAAGACAATCTCACCCAAAAAAGGATTGGTACAGTTAAAGCCATTGTTGGCTTGTACCTTGTCACTACCTTGCCTGCTTCTAGCCGTTCTAAACCGCATTGTTTTGCTCCTTTTATTAATTGTAATATCACAAACAAAACACCGTGACATTATAGACTAGGACACCCTTCACTTGAAAGATTATATGTCTTAAGCAAACAATTCTCTTTCATTACTATTGATACTCATCATGTATGTGACACTTGTAGTCGTGCAAAACAGAGAAAACTTTCTTTCACTTTAAGTAATATTGTTACCTCTGCTATTTTTTATCTTGTACACTTTGATATTTGGGGACCATGTTTCATAATTTCTATGCAAGGTTTTCGTTATTTCTTGACTATTGTTGATGATTACTCGCGTTATACTTGGGTTATTCTATTGCATAACAAATCTGAAGTGCGTCAACACATCATTAACTTCACTGTTTTCATTCAAAATCATTTCAAAACTAATATCAAAACGATTCATACTGACAATGGTGTTGAGTTTGCTATGCCAAATTTTTATGCTTCAAAGGGAATTATACATTAAAAATCTTGTGTTGAAACACCACAGCAAAATGGCATTGTAGAATGTAAACATCAACATATACTAAATGTAACTTGGGCTTTACTTTTTCAAGCAAATCTTACTCCTATTTTTTGGAAATTTGCTGTAAATCATGATGTTTTCTTAATAAATGATATTCCTACTCCATTACTTAATAACATCACTCCTCATGAAAAGTTGTTTGGAAAATTGTATGACATTTCCTTTTTAAAAGTGTTTGGTTGTCTCTGTTATGCTAGTACCATTACTGCACATAGGAAAAAAATTAGATGATAGATCTATCAAAGGTATTTTTCTTGGTATACAAAAGGTTATATTATCTTAAAGTTAAAGTTTCATAGCATAGAGATATCAAGACATGTAATCTTTCATGAAAACCACTTTCCATATAAATTGGACAGTGGCTTGCCTAGGGACCTTAACACTTTATCTCTCCCTATTTCTAACGCATATAATTCTGCTTTTGATTTTTTTTCTGATACTGCACCTCTTGCCGAGCCATATGCCTCTACTCCTGCACCCAATATTGTCCCTCCACTAGCCTCATTATCCTCTGATCTTCTAGCAAATAGTGCCTTTGCTCCTGCATCCAACATTGCACCTCAATTTCCAAGAAGATAAACTCATCCTCACCGACAACTTGCCTATCTTGCGGATTTCCACACTGCAACCAACGATGTAAGTAGTAGATATCATATTCATAATTACTTATCTTACAATCCTTATCTTCCAATTTTAGAAATATTAATTCCTCTATCAATTCTCATCTTGAACCTTGGACCTATAACGAAGCCTCCAAACATGCTTCTTGGCAATCTGCCATGCAAGATGAGCTTCAAGCTTTTGCTGCTAACAATACTTGGCAACTTACCCCTCTCCCTCCAAGAAAGAAAACTATTGGTTGTAAATGGGTATATAAAATCAAATACCATTCTGATGGAACTGTTGAGCGCCACAAAGCTAGAGTTGTTGCCAAAGAGTTCACCCAACTTGAAGGACTTGATTTCTTAGACACTTTTGCACTTGTTGCTAAACTCACTACCCTTAGCCTTCTCCTTGTTGTTGCCACTACAAAAAATTGGATTTTAAAACAACTTGATGTCAATAATGTCTTTCTTCATGGTGATCTCCATGAAGAGGTATATATGACCCCCCCACCTGGACTTTCTCTTCCTTCTCCCCAGCATGTTCGCAAGCTTCAACGGTCTTTGTATGGCCTTCGTCAAGCTGGTCGCCAATGGTACGCCAAGCTTTCTACTTTTCTTTTATCAAATAATTACTCTATTCCTATTGTTGATCACTCTGTTTTTCTTAAATATAATAACAATAAATTCACTGTTATTCTTGTTTATGTTGATGATTTGGTCTTAACTGGTGATGACACAGAGGAAATCAATACAATTACTGCATCCCTTCACCATCACTTCAAGATAAAAAATTTAGGTCATCTCACTTACTTTTTGGGACTGGAAATTGCTCGCAACAGTTCTGGTCTTCATTTAAGTCAA
>Ga0123342_1001393_pt1 | contig 40560 bp, 25 predicted proteins | sample Turbeawhitnodule_FD_89960 | JGI IMG/M metagenome (GOLD analysis project Ga0123342, IMG submission 89960) | Root nodule microbial communities of legume samples collected from Mexico - Turtle bean Mexico white nodule | ecosystem: Host-associated > Plants > Roots > Nodule | place: Mexico: Nepantla...
AGTCACAAGGCTGCAAACATACCATTGCACCAGGGATCATCCTCTCAAATGAAACTAATTAATAGTTCAAAATAAATAACAAATTCAAATTGAGCAAATATTTCTGTTAAATGTTATATTAAAGAACAATATAAATTCAAGTCACGTGCCTTTTATCTTTGGAAGGGACTTTGCTTGCAAGCCTAGCTGTTTGAACAGCAGCATCAGCAGATGCAGCTTCAGGAGTGGCCCGCAAAATTTCACATATAAGTTGTTGGCATTCACTCTATAAAAACATGAGTGAAGGAAATATAAGATAAAAGTATATATAAAAAATAAACAATATAATTTACGACCTGTCAGTCTCATTAATTAATTAGGTCCCCCCTCTGCCTTGAACTGAAACAGAAACTTTTCACGTTTCTGTCACAAAATGATGAGATGGAACAAGCCAACAAAGGATATTAATTATTCACATCACATATCTTATTAGTTTCATATAAATTAGACTGCCCTTTGCCATTAACTGATGAACCAGAAACTTAATGCATTTTGGTCAAATGATCAAGCATAACATGATAGAATGACACAATCTACATGAGCCACGTTGCAGCCATAAAAACGTTCATGCTTTAATACCAATCAAATAGCATGAGGAGCTAAAAAGGAAGACTATACATATATGTGTGTATACACCAAAAACCACCAGGATGCGTAATATTTTCTTACACTGTCTCAACAGTTGACACTCCCCAACAAACACATCAGTCCACCTATGAATTTGTTAGACATAAAACCATTCATATTAAGCCTTTACCTAACAAGCTAAGGGCCTGCCTATTTTGAGAAATTGGTTTAAATTTTATTTTATTTCCATCATTAATAACAAAAATGTCACCTTGTTTTATGTTTTCTATTTCAAAGATAGTGGAGGAAATGGTGAAAATAGCAATTACTATACAAGTCTTTGAAAACAAGACAGAGAAAACAAGGTTGTATTTTCATAATTAACAGGGAAAATAGAAAACATTTTCCCATGCCAAATAGCCCCTAAGCATTTAAGGATTATCAAAGTTGGTTACTGAAGTGGTAGCAAAGTGACCAAGCCTTAACAACCAAGTAGTCATCAATTCAATCCTTGCAGCCCTAATTAGATTTGTAAGAGATCTCACATCGCCTAGTGATATGGCAAAATCATAATATATAAATGTGATATAAACCTCACCTTACAAACCAATTTTGTGAGATTGGGTTAGGCATAAACTCACTTACAAAAAAGATTCAAGGTAAGTTCCTAAGTGTGCCTTGCACATCGTTTGCACTTCAAGCTCAAAGGGCTCTTGCAAACGAGGGGTGTTTAAAAAAAAAGCATTCATCTCAATCACTTATCAGCTAAATCTTTTAAGGAAAATTGGTCACTGACAATGTCTGATTTATTTAGAGAGAAAAAGTATAAGTGTACTTAAACTTCTATTAACTATCCAATAACCATTATTTCCTATATACTTTATTTGGGCGGGGTTTGTACCCTATACCAAGACAACAATCATGTCTAGTCATACTAAATTGTATATTTAACTTCTATTATCCAACATCTTGCAACTAAAGTGCCCTCACATACCTGTAACACCGTCAGGGAGAAACCAATGCTGTAACCTCCGGTGACTTGAGATGCTTCAGAATCAGGGTTAGAATCTACTGGCATTGATCGTGGCGTGTTTATGTCAGCATGCTGACTGGCTTTTGCTTCTAAAAGCTCCCCAACGATAACATGATTCTCTAAAGAGTGACACATGAGATTGCAAAATTATTTTTTAATAATGTATGATCAACACAGAAAGGAGAATAATACATAAATTATTGAGTCTCACCAAATAATCGAACAACAGCATCCAAAATTGAATCAAGAAGCTCCTTAGCAGCAACCTGTGCTTTCCCACCAGGAGCCATAAGTGGCGATACAGGGCTCACAGCCAACAGAGTCCCAGCGATAGATATTCCATTCTTACGCTTATGTTTTGGTAGCTGATAACTTTCCAGTTGACCTTTTATGAAGTGCAGATTACCTGTTCCAGCCTGCAAACCCTGACCAATGCTAGACCTTGATGAATTCAAAAACTCTGCATGAGCTTTAATCTTTGATGTAATTATCTCGTGAATTGTTGGCCGCAACCTTTGGCTGGTATAGAAAAAAAAAACAAACACAGAAAATACACCAACATAAGCAAATATAGCAAAAAGGATAATAATAAAATAAGGTGAGACATACACAGTCCACACACACTACAAGAGATAATAATAAAATAAATCACCAATATTTAGTTCTTTTCTGCCAAAAGGATGATTTGCATTTGAATTTCAAGTTTTTCCCAAAACAAACCACTAGAAGCTTAGAACACATACACAAAGGAAAGAAACCCCACAAGTATCAATCAGGATTGAACCAAACATCTTTCTGTACATCTGCAGACTACCACACAATATCTAACATGTATCTTCATTTACTGACAGCAGTCTTAGACTTGCAAACACTAGAACTGGATAGCACCATTTACGTTGAGCATAATGTAAAATAGCTATTCATCAAAAGCGGAGGATGGTGTTAGAAATTTAGAATTTTAGATTTACTACCATCTAGAAAATATAAAAGACTGACAGCTAAAAATTCACATCATTTTCTTTGAATTGGGAAGGTACCAGCATCTATAAAGTATGATTTGCATAAATTAGAATGTCAGTAATAGGGATAAAAAGAAAATTATTAGAATAAAGCTTTACAGAAATAAATAACAATGGATTACTTGTTTTTAAATAGTATAACTGGCAAATAAAATTGCAGAAAATGTTTTGATGATTAAATATATATAAAATCTTAATTCAGATGGAGAGAAGAGATCATGCTAGCCATAGAAGTGTGCAAGTTAGTTTGAAAAGGAGCTTGATTTAAAAAAGCATTTCAAAATCTTTAAAATTGTAATAATGAAATTTAGTTAGAAAAAATAAACACAAATGCAGGAGAGGTGCAAAATAGGACAATATTGAAGCTTATGTTAGAAATGCCTTTGGATAAGAGTGTTCTGAAATATAAGAATAAAAAATTGTCAAGATAACAAACCATATAATAGCACCAGCAGCTGCAACTTTGCCAAGCATGCAAAGGCACTCAACCATGGTCTGAAAATACTTCACATGAAGAGGAGCATCACTCTTTCTCATTGTTTCCTATGCACAAAAACTTCAGAACATCAGTTCAAAAAAGTAGAAGTCACCAGAATTCAAGAAGCATTTGTGAATTCAATACAATTATATTGCTCATACAAGAAATTCATCAGGTGTCGAATTCGAGAGCCATGTTGGCATTTGACGAAGAGCATTATTGGAATCCCTTGAAACATCATTAGTTGCCATATTCCCATCTAAGGTAGCTTCCTCATTTGAATCTGCCTCATCATGGCCATTGAGAGAACTGAAATACATTTGATGATGATATTTATTACATTTTTACAAGTATATTCAGTAAGTAACCAGAATCCCAAAACACATACAAACATACATAAATAAAATACATATAAAAGTGATAGGAACATCATGTACTGCACATAAAATACAACAAAGTGATAGGAACATCATAAAATCCATCTTTGTTCTATGAAAGAAATATTCGCCATCAACAGCACAGGGTACAATAATTAAAAAACATAATGTAGCAATAGGAAATCAGTAATATGATTTATGTACAGAACAAGTAGAAAAATAGTATAAATACTGATAAATTCAATTAACCAGTCTTACCCTCCCTCCATTGATCCTGTTCTGTAGGATCCATCAACCTGGAGACTATTCCGATTGTCACCTTTGAATGATCTTGTCCTTCGAGACAGGGATTGTGAATTATGTGCAGCAAGGGCAACAGCGGTGGTGGTTGGCACTTCATCATCATTCTCTAACAAAGTTGAGCCAGCAACACTACACAAATAGCAGTTCAAATACATTTAACTTCACAAAAAAAAAATCACACATCTTAAAACTTGAGAATAAATACTTCAAACTACTCAGTCAGATTAAAAGTTTGTTGTAATTGTACATTGAAACATCCTCCATGACATCCAAATGTTTCCACACAAAAACACATGCAAACAATATATAAGAGAAAGTAACTAAAGAGAAAATAGAGCTCCTGCATGCGAATAGCATGACAAAAAATATGCAGCAAATATGATGCTTAAAGCTAGACACTAGATGGGAAAAGAAAATACCTATATTCACCCTTATTGTATAAATGGGCATGCAAATCCTCCAAAATCTTATAAAAGAGAACTCCGCGTAACTTCGTTAAATCAGAACGGACATCTTGAAGCGCCCCAACCTGAGCCACCCATAAACAATAATTATGACATACAAAAAGCACATGGAAATGTTCACAAAGACAAATAAATAGGTTGGAAAATATGAATAATGTGAAAAAATGAAAAAAAAAACAAGCAACAGTACTCTAGACATGAGTTGTAGAATAGTTACATTTGGTTGAAAGCTCAATACAAACTAAACTAATGGAATTGTTTAAAAGCCTTGCCTTTTAGCAGGATAGGCCTGAATAGAAATTTCCTTGCATGGACAGAATTAAATACTATAATTAAGAGATTAGGTCATACTCATTTTGTATTATTAAATGGGAACCATTAACCCCTAATTTTAGGAATTAACTGTATATGATGTAGTTTAGGAATTTCTTTACTAAACCATTTGAATTCTATTTAAGAGTAACTGCACTTCTAATCAAATTACCCAAAAACATTTTTCTAACTCCCTTCCGTATGTTAGTGTTTGTAATTAACATTATTGTCTCTCTGGTGTTTTGCTCACAGTAATGTTTGTTTTAAGGGAATATCCATTTCCAATAAGCAGAGAGGTGCACGCCTTTGTTATATATTTGTATTTTCTAAGGCCTGTTCGGTTTAAGAAATCTGTTTCATTTTGTGTTTTCACTAATAATTACAAAAATGGCACCTTGTTTCATCATTTCTAGTACAAATATTTGAAATCAGAAAAAAAAAATGTGACACTTTTGTTAACAGCAATAAATTAAAAAATAACTCAAAACAAATAGGCCTTGAGTACAAGATTCAAAAATATATAACTATAGAAGTCCTCAAGATAATGGTAGTAAGTTAAGATCTTACAGTTTGAAGACCTCGCTCAAGCATCAATATTGATTGCACATCCAGTTGAACCGCAGCATAAAATTGCTTCTCTGAAATGAGTTTCTCAATGCGAGCTGGAACCTGCATCTCAGAGCTTCAGAATCAAAACCCTCTATGAAACCAATAATTTTAAACAAAGTAATTGAAAAGAAAGCATGTGTTAAATTATTATCAAATGAAAACACTAAAATCTAAAAATGAAAATGACAAATAATTTGCTCTCATCAGATACTTTTTAAACAGATACTATCGGCTCTTCAGTGCCTGAGCATTCAGATCAAGAGGTTATTTCATACAGTATTAGAACAAAGTTGACCAAAATGTCTATAGTCCTCTGGCATCATCAATCTAATAATTAGAATTTCAATGCAAAGTAATATTATGTTTTAGTAACATAAGTGTTAAGAATTAGCCTCTATTTTATCTTTGTTCATTTTTTTTGTCATGATAAAAGCAAGCAAATACTGTTCTACAACTTAAGGATTTAAATTTTAAGGTCATGTGGTTATTTTACAGTTGAAATCACTAAAGAGTTTAGACAAAAAAAATACATGATGTTCTATATAATTATAATTACTTATTCTTTTGCAGTTAAAGAAACATGTTATACAAATACCAAAAATGCAAATGCTTTATTTCAAAGCATAAACTGCATAAGTAGCTTAAACAACTCAACTCGGCATATAGAATCAGAGCAGCAAGCATAAGTTTAAACAATCAAAATGAGATTGCCTTATTCTCATAAACTGACCAAAGTCACACAATTGCATCAGAATGTCTACAACAAAGAATAAACCTTAGCAATGTCTTCAATTTGATCCAATAAGGATATTATATGTCGCAGTGTGACTGATCGATACCATAGTTGATGCAATTGCTTATTGCGAGCACTTAGGCGCTTCTTTGCCTCTGCCAAATCTACTTTTAAGACACATATACTTTCAGTGGATTCACTGAAGAGCTTCAAGATCTGGAGATAAACAAAAAGATTAATCAAACAGAAATTCATAATGATGGGCTACTAGTTATAATTCCTCTATAGTTAGGATCTAAACAAGATGAAATGAAAGGGAGTAGAAGCTGAAGAAATCCGGTTACCATTCAAACTGTTTCAAGTTCATTTGAAAAAGAAAATTTAAGAATCAAAAACAGTCTCAATTATTTATTAAAACATTAAATAAAATGTCCTTCCTTTTATTTACATTTAATAACTCCTTCTCAACTTTAATTTCTTAAGATACAAGAAATCCTGGTTAAGATTGTTTCTTGTTTCTCATCTTTTAACCTTGCATGCCTGATCACAAAAGAAAATGTCTTAAGATTGTAATTACACAGCATCAATAAAAGAACTAGATTAAATGGTCATAAAAAAGGAAGGAAAAATAAATATGTAAAGGTATATATAACACATTTAAAAAATAACCGTAAAACATAAGCAATGGAATTAAAAAACAACAAATTATGACACACAAAATGCTTGAAATGAAGCTAATACCGCCATATAAAGAAAATGTTACAATTATAATTAAAAAAATATCTTGTTCTTTCTCTTGTCTTATAACTAACTTATGAGAAATAAAAAAGATAACAAATCTTTGAAAATTAAACAAAGCAGCAGCTGTTATGCCAAAGATATGAACCTGATATTGGGACAAAAACTATAATCTGTGGCGGGATCTATGTATACACATTATCATACAACCAAGACTTTCAATGGCAAACGACCCAGTTGTCCATAGTTCAATGTATATTTGAAGTGATCATGGAAAACAAAATCTAAAGAAACCTGGGAATAGTTTTGGATAGCTCGGTTGAAGCCACTATGGTAGGAATGTACTACTTCATCCACAACATCTTCAATGATATCACTTTGCTCCTTCAAAAATTGGGCGGCAGCATCACGGTCTTTTGATGTCAAAATGTGAACAACATGAGGTAGTGAATCAAAACGAGCAGCAATCCAACATTCATCTATCCTCAAGAGGTCTTCTCTCAAATACTGCATTACATTGAGACTCAGATTACCAAGAATAAGTATACAGTGTATGCATGACTCGGTGCAGAAGAAATACCGTAGTACATAACAAAAGCTTCAGAGAAAATAATTCAGACTCCTAATTTATAAGTTTACAGTCAAGACATCTTTAGTATGAATAAAGTTAGAAACAGAACAGAGAATTTGCACGAAAAAGGCCTTTCAGAAAAGTTTAAAGTCCATATCACTATTGGCAAAAGAAGAGCGATTAACAGAGTCAAGCAAATCAAGCAGGGGTCTAACTTCCAAAGCTTCTCTATCAGAAGGATTTCAAGCAAAATATAAATTTTAAGAGATGGCAATGCAAAGAACACAAATGTCAAAGGGCTGGAGGGGGGATATAATGTTAAAAAAATGGCCCTGACACATAAATCTTCATAAAATATAATACATTATCCATCCCTGAATCTTAAAGAAACCAAAAGCAGGAATATATCATAAATATGAGATGAATATAAAAAATGTCTTACACGGATTGAAACCAATTATGCCATTATTTTTTTAGCATCATACCAGTGTTACATTACAAAATACCTCTTACTAATAGGCTCACGGCTTAACTTCACCCCCACAATACCAACTTGTAAAGGTGATAATTAGACAAGTTTTAGAAGCATTATTTAAATCTTATATCTAGTCGATGTGGGATCTCAACCTGATAAGAGTCAATATCTTGTTGGCAGCACACAACGAAGCTTTCACTAAGCCTATTTGTCCAGTCCCTTATTATAGGTAGCATTTTCCAAGACACTAGCAATCGAATCTATTAGACCACACATAAGGCAGCTTTCAACAATGCCCAAGGGAATTTTATGTTGATAGCAAACATTATCTTCTCCTAACTAAAGCATTAGAACTTTACATGTAATGAAGTACATCATGAAAATTCTCTATTACAACAACGTCATAAAATGTGAAACAAGAGTTGAAGGAATTTATGACACCATATGATTCACAAGACTCAAAGCCAACTAGCCAGAGAAAAATAAGATGCAGGCACAGTAAGGGCCGCTTATTAAATGTTATTCAATCTCTAAAGACACAGCGAATTGGTTTGAAATGCCTTAGAAAGGTTGTTTGAAGCACGGAATGGGAAAAGGTGCATGGGTCTGATTGTTTTACTTCTCCATTGTTTTGGAGCTGCTTAAACTTGGGAAAAGGCAAAAGAGACTTTAAGAAATTTGTTTATGGGTTTTGTCAAAAGCCAGAAAAATAGATTGAATACATACAAAAACTCCTCTTCCTTCTGCCTTTGTAATGCAAGGACTTATCATAGAACACAGTAATTTTGTTCAAGCTAAACTCGGGTACCAAACCAAACAAGTGAAATTTTCCCACAACTTGCACAACTGTTATTGGCATCTTCGAGCAACACACACAGGAACGCCCAAAGGATCTTAAAATTGAACCACTTGCAGAAAATCTCTCAGTCAAGAAGGCCACTAATCTAATCATGAATAGAAATCTTAGAAGGAACAAAGTAAAGCTTACAGCTTTATCTGAAGGCAAAGGTAACTCATCAAACATTCCCATATCGAGTCTTCAGTGTCACCACACACCATGAAGGTATAGGATTAACTTGCTCCAGCAAACCCACAACTTTAACTGCAATGCACGAATACAAGTTAAAAAAAGAAAAAGAAAAACTAATATTCCTTTAACATAAAAGTCAGGTACCATCTACTAAAAACACACAATTGCACTCAAATAAATAATAAGAATTCGCTTGACTTTAACTGGAAATGAATCATAAAAAATCTTAAACAAAATTACGTAATATTAAACAACAACACTTCAACATGCGCACGTCTCTAGCCGATAAAACATAGTTTAAAAATTGGAATAACAAAATCAGAAACTTTTCCTACAAAATGCTTTTCTAAAACCTATCATGAAGAGCAAAAATGATACATGCACAATATAATGAAAACTCTCTCCGTCATTCTGCAACAGCCAAAAAACTCAGCAACAAATTTCCGTTCGTAAGTAACCATATTTATTTCCAATGCAGTTTCTGACCATTATTAAAATTCAATCAGCAGCAAAGTCCTAATAAACTTAATCCAGCACAGCACTGAAAGAGACTAACAACCAACGTACAATTAGACATCCTTATTGTCATTTCTACGGCGATACTAACTAAAACACCAAAAACACGATTCAACAACTACGAACAGAGGCAGATCCCTGATTTCCGCTCACGCGAACACTTCAGTTAAGCTCTTTAGCAATTCACTCACACGTAACAGACTACGCGGTGCGATGAAACAAAAGCATTTGACAATTCAGAGTGAGAAACTCAAAAAAAAAAAACGGTAGCAACAATTCAAAATACGCATCAAGAGTTGAAAGATCTTGAGAAAATGAAGCTCGAAATCGAGATTGAGCGTGTGCGCGGTGAATCGAAGGTTTTACGAATCAAACCTGCAGCTGAAGGAATGAATCAGAGGCGAAGAATTCAGAGTGATGACGACGGAGAGAGGGTGGAGGGCGCGCGTGAGAAACAGACACTGAGCCTACGGAAAGCAAAGGTGAATTGGTATGATTGAATTGACTGGTATTAATATTAATTTTTTTTATCTATAACTAGAATGGTAATAATAACAATAATAATAATAAATAAATAAATAAAGACACGCTTTAGGAATGATAACAGTATTTTATTTTGTTTTAAATTTAGTATTTGGGTAAATATTTGTCTCTTTCTTTTATTGTTTTTAACTATAATGGTTAGAAATTGTTGTGCATATTCTAAATGTGTCATAATGTCACACTTTACCATTACATCAATACTCTTCTAACAATAAAACAAACATTTTTAAATTTTGATAAGTAAAAATATACAAAACAATTTGGAGGGATGAAATCCAACATAAGCGATTTTAGAGCTAAAAGATGTTTTTAATTAAAAATATATTTAATGATGTTTTTAATTTCTAAAATTTGGGATCAATTGGTTCTCTAAATTTAAAAAATATTTTAATATCCCATTAAAAGAATGCAATGTTAGTCCCTCTAATATATTATCGGCTAAAAATATTTGGAAAGTTATGTTAATCTTTAAAATTTATACCATTGTTTTTCAAATTTATGAGACTAAAATATTTTTAAAAAAAATAAGATGTCAAAATCTAATTCATTTCAAATTTTAAGGACTAAAAATAAATCAAGTCTAAAAAATACTATTATTAATTAAAATAATTAAACACTATTCAAATGTTTTTTATTTAGATTTTTTACAAACAAGATTAAATATAATAAAATTTACAAACATTATATTACAATAAAACATTGTATCAATTATTTCATATGCATAAAATATAAATAATAGAGTTAAAAAAGTGAAAGCATCTTGCAATTATTTTTTTAATTTTTTACATACTTTATTAGTCTATTAAATATGTGATATCATACTGACGTGCTACAAAAATGTTTTTAAAAGTGTTATAAAAACGATTTAATTTTGTTAAAATTTGACAACATGATGTCATTTTGATTTTTAAAAAACCTTTTTAAATGACATATAAATATCAAATTAAGCATTTAATGGAGAAGTAAAATACACTAAATTGAAATTTGCAAAAAGTTAAATGTGTACAAAAATAATTAGTAAAATCGTACAATAAATAATATTTATTAAATAGTAGAAATAAAATATAATAAAAATGTGTTAGTATAGTTTGACGGGAGGTTTTTGCACACGATACCAGTCTTGGTCGGGTACAACCTTAAATGCTGACTTTTACTAAAATAGGAAGTTCCAAGAATTACGGAGTTTACGGTGAGAGACAATAGCAGAAACTAATTCTTTGTATAATCCTCGCATAACATCATCTTCAATAGAAAATTTACAACATTCCATATACAGACAAATAATAAACAAACATAATACTAAGTTTCTGCAAAAGTTTACCAGCCCATTACTGGATTCAAAATATAAAAGATGAAAACACTATTATCAGGTGGCCATGGTTCATACAGGCATAATTCTCTGATCATCTATGAAATATATATATATATATATATATATATATTGAGGTAACAGTGAGACTATGAATTCCGCAGATTATCATCCCCTTTCATTCGCTGCAAGAGTTCTAGTATGCTTCCAGCTTTTCTCTTCGCTCTATCAGTTCCATTTTCTGATAACTCCTGCAGTGCTGCTTCTGCACCATGTTCTTTAGCTAGTTTTAATAGCAGAGGATCTCCACTGCATAGAGACCACAAGACAGTGGCCGCATTCTCTCGGTTGCGTGGAGAGCCGGTTCGTATAACCTCAACAAGAATAGGGATTGGCCCGGCTTGACCAATCGCTACCCTGCCTTCATGGTGGCTTGCAAGAATTGCCAATATAGCTAGTGCTTCATCTACCATTCCACCACCAGCATCCTTCAGAAATTGTATCAATGGTCCTACTATACCAGCTTTTACAGCTCTTGCTTTGTTTCCCTGATAAATAGATAGGTTAAAGATTGCAGTAGCAGCATCCTTCTTACCTCTGGGAGTACCTTCACAAAGTAACTTTATAAGGGCGGGGATAGCTCCAGCTGCACCTATTTGCACCCTGTTCTCGTCTAGAACTGATAAACTAAAGAGGGTTGCAGCTGCATTTTCTCTAGCCTCCATGCTTCCACTTTTTAGTACATCTACAATATCTGGTATGGCTCCAGCGTTTACTATAGTTCCTTTGTTACTCTCATTGATGGAAAGATTGAGAAGCGCTGTAACGGCGTGCTCTTGAGTTCGAGGGTCCGAAGAAGACAACAAATCTACCAGAGGCGGAATTGCTCCGGCCTCAGCAATGCATACTCGATTATCTGCATTCCTCTTAGCCAGCAACCGGAGCTCACCAGCAGCTGCCCTTTGCTGTTCTATATTGTTACTCGCCAGTTTATCAAGTAAGGCACTAATAGCAGTTCGATCGCAATCTGAATTACTGCTTCCACAACATTTCTTTGTTCTACAACTCCCTTGCTTTTTTGGTAGCTCAATACCATTGCTTTCACACCACAAAGCAATCAGACTCTTCAGAACATAGTTAGGGGTAAGGGCTGTATGGACAAGAGTCTGCTGTGTCTTGGGACAGGTTTTGTGACCAGCATCAAGCCACTTCTGAATGCATGATCTTTCATATGTCTGCAAAAGAAAACAGAAATTTATGAATGATATAACTTACACCATAGAACAGTACCATGTACAAAGACAATGTCAGATTGTACCTGACCAGTAGAGACAATAACAGGATCTTTCATCAGTTCAAGAGATATAGGACATCGAAAATCATCTGGGATCACGGGAGACCGGTGCTTAACTGTTAATTTATCACATTCACTAGTGTCGACTTTGGGATTTTCTTTGAGCACATAGTCCCTCAGCTTGCTAAGAAGGGATGTGATCATTTCAAAAGAGTCTCCTAGTTCTCCACCACTTGTGATCAACAATTCATGTAATTCACTAGATTCTTTCCTTAGGTCATTTATTGTCCTCAGATGCAACTTCTCAGAAAGTCTTTTGAGTAGAGCAGGATCAGGGTCTTTTTCTTTTTGTGCCATAGCCATATCCATGTCTAGTTGTATATCAGCAAATTCTGTTTGAGCTTTAGCTCTTTTGAATTGAGAATGTACCAGTTCAATCTGAAAAGGATTAAAATAGTTGTGAAAAATATGGCACATAAGATGCTCCCTTCTCTTTGCCAAAAATATCACCCAGAAATTTAAAAGAACAGCAATCAAATATGATTAGTAGAAAGAAATGATAGGAAAATGTTTGAACCATCATGGAATTGTATACGGTATTGCTGGCCTCCTTCCAATATATGATAAAGGTTTACCTGTTCTCGAACTTCCTCTGATATCTCAAGTTTGTAGTAAAGAATTTCACTCAGCACAGCTTCAATTTTTTCAGTTACTTTTTGGAATTTATCTGCTGTGTCATTCATCCGCAATGCCTGAGACATGTAAATCATTACTTGATTAAAATTAACAGTCAGGATGAACTAAGATGTTAGGTAACAAAACTGAACAAGGAGGCACAGAGCATCTGCAGATGCTATACTATCTTGCTCAATGGACACTTCAAATTCAAGAAACAGTACCCACTTAAGCCCAAATGTAAAACGTTCACACAAATGTCACTTGAGCAAATGGATTTATATAGCTTGATCATAATTACTAAATTTAAGGGGTTGTTTAGATTTTGAGCATATAAAATAAGTGTACAGATCACTCAACAATATACAAGAAAATTATTCTTTCCATCTCAATATGGCGTAGAGTGTTCACATCCACCATGAGAAGGGGTTTTTCCTTCCATGCATAGGAACCTCAAAGCTTGACTTCTCTTTTCCTTTTTCATCTTTTTTTGTTTACTCCTCTCCTACAAACCAGAATCTCATTCTTTGCTTTGTTCAGGAGCCACTGATCAACTATTCTAAGGGGTGACCACCACATTTGTATTGCCTTAAGGTCCCCTCTGTATATTTCAACAAAGCTCTTGAGAACACCAAAATCTTAAATGTTGCTTTAGTTCAACATTTCTCCGACTGTTTGCCTATCTCGACTATTCTTGAAAATTAGTTTATGTTTATTTGGACATTGTGTGCTTTAACCCTTAGTACTAGTAAAGCATTGACATTCTTTTTGTTTTGTTTCCAACTTAAATGATGGTTAAGCCTATCTCTCTCATCTGATGATGTTGATGGCTTCTGCAAAATGTAAGTATGAAGGTAGATTCTGCTGAAGTGTTTAGTTTGGCTAGATTAACTATTCCAAGGCAGTTAAACATTGCAAATAGCTTCTGCTTGCAGGTTAAATTTATTTTCTTTTCTTCCCAACTTGGCCTTGTTGGTTACTCCACATTTGGGATTTCTATTTCGTCGATTTGAATACTGAGTCTCAATTGTCATTTCATCATAGCAAAGATATTCCAGTGTCATCAAGACCTCGCCTGTGTGTTACAAGGATCAAGTTGATAACTCTTTCAAAGTGTTGGTGGGGACTCTATTAACAAGCTAGAAACATATGATACATATGCTCCAACTTGAAGGGGGAGTGTTAAAGATATATTGAGATACTATCCTATAATTCTCCTGTTTCACTGTTTCCTTGTTTCTCTATTTTATTCTAGTTTGTTTAGATAGTTTGATCATATTGTTTAGTTTCCTTAGCTTTGTCATAACGCCTAAACTTTAGAAATTGTTTTAGATTTTTTGTACATAAAAAATTCTATAAATGGCTCAACGACATAGAAGTGAAGTGACATCTTTCCTTCCACCTCTTTACAATCGCCTACAAAACCAAAAATACACAAAATTAAACCCTTGGAAACCATACCTGATAAAGCTTGCTCCCTTGGTTGACAGCCTTTAAAAGGGTCTTAGCTAAATCTAAAGCAACCAAGAGAGACTCAAAGCTCTCAAGTTGTTCATCGCTGAGGGACTCATCACTATCTTTCAATTCCTCAAAGAGAGGACTCAAAAGCTTCACCCTGCGAATCAAATTCCCATATACCCTCCTGCAGAAGTTCTGACACTCCAGCAACCCAGAAATATCCTTGATGCACTCAACCAAACGACCCAAAACCACGCCCTTCGAGCTCTCGCTCCCACCCATGTTGAGAAAAAGTCAAAGCAGCAAACTTTAACCACAAGATCGAAGGAGCCTATGAGCTGGAAGGTGATTGATGGAACCCAGATGAGGGAATTGCGGGGAGATAGTCGAAGAAGGGAGGAATCACAGTGTAGAATTGAAACCCACCAATTATACCATGAGCTGAAAGAGAATATTGTGCTGCGTTACTTGAGAGAGAAATGAAATTGGAAGATTGTGGAGGATGAAAAGAAACTACAGTAATCAAATTGAAAACGGAAAGAAATTGATCTAGCGGAGGTTTTGTGGTTGACCTTTTGGAAAAGGTCTTTGCCTTGTTCGTAGGTAAGAGATGAGACAGAGACCATGAGAGAATCAACGGTGGACTCTCTCTCTCTCCTTCGACCAAAATGTCTTTTCTGTTAGCTTTTACCCCTCTGAAATTTCGACTGCTGTTTGCGTTTTTTTTAAAATAAAAATAAATTAATATAAGAATCTCCTCACATTTATATATTCAACAAGAATAAGAAATTTCTTGAAATTTAATAAATATATTTCCAAGAATATAAAAATATCAAGTGAGGACATTTGTGTAACTTACAAAAAGTTGTCTGAAATTCATGCAAATTTCCTCGTATTAGTTCTTTTTTTGGCTCCACCAGATGAATTTTGATTGGCACACATGAATTATTTTTAAACTTTAAATTGTCGTTGTCATTTTTTCAGATTTTTTATTTAGAATAAAAAAAGTTGAATTTTAGTCTCCGGAGGATATTATTATATTGCGAATTTTCATATGAAAATGGAATATTTTAATTTCAAATTTGTATATCCAAAAATATTTTATTTGTGTTAAAGATATAAATATAAAAAAATAAAGGTAAAACAGACATTTTGTTTGTTTTGTCGGGTGATACAGAAAGAATTAGCCTAGTTTTTTTTTACACATTCAATGAATTGCATACATTTTTTAGTTAGATGTATAAATATGTTATATTTATCTAATTAACTTTTTCTTTTTTTATTATATTTTTCTGTTATTGTCAATTTTTTATTTCTTCCATCACAAAATTTAGCACTTTCTCTACCATTAAACTAGTAGACAGATATCCCACTATAATTTAAAACTAATGCTTAAACTCAGAGAATAGGAGGGTTAGTACATGAAAGACTAATAATAAAAGAATGTTATTAATGTTACTTTTTATACAAACTTTATATATTTTACAATGACTTTAGTAATTTTAAATGTTTCTAAAAAAATAATGGATCCTTTCAAATTTTATATATTCATAAAAAAAATGTTTCTTATATTATGAACTTATTAAAATCTAACCTAGAATATTTTAATAATACAAAGCTTTAAAAAAACCTTATAAATAATTATATTTCCATTTAATTTTTAAAATTATAAGACTTCTGTGTATTAAAATCATCTTTTAAAATATATACGGAATACACTTTATTAGTTTGAGTAGGAAAATGATTTCTTTTTGTCAAATTTTGTGGTATATAAAATAAACTAAAGTGGACAAAGATAAATATGTCATCAGGACTAACTTTCATGATTGAGATTTTCTTTTTCTTTCTACATATTTCGTTTTTCAATTTTATCTTTTATAATATTTAAATATAACAAATTTAATACGGTTATATATATAATTTTTTCCTTTTTAATATATATATATATATATATCCTTTAATGAAAGAATATATTTAATTATTATTATAATTTAATAAAAAAATTATTAACAAAAGTTTTACTTCCTTATAAATTATAACTAAAATCAAATAAATACACATACATTAATTTTTGTTTGGTTTTCTATATAAGAATGAATTTATTTTTATCATACTCTAAATTAGTGTTTTGTTTTTATGTATATAATAAAATTTGAAATAATATTTATAATTTTACATTATATATTAATTTAATAAAATTAAAATTATTATAAACTCATAATATATATGTATAAACAAAGAAAACACGGCAAATTTTTAAATGGATAAAAAGTATTCATTTTAATAGTTAATATAAGATATTTCTTGTAAGGATTGAGAAAAATAGTTTATATAAAATTAAAATTTATCTGAATATTTTATTACTAAAGTTAAAATAGTATATAAATAGAAATTCAGTTGTTCAGGTTTCATTTTAAAAATCACTTCTTTTTTCTTTTCTTTGCATTCTATCTAAGATTTTAATCTTCTCCTTTAGGTTGACAATCGGAGTCCGTTATCATACTCCTAGTAGTGAATATTACAAAACCGCTTGATCATAATATTTAATAGAGTAAGTTCATTTTGTTATTCTCTTTGAATCAAATTTTGAACTTGTTAGGTTTGTCTTTACATAGGCTTTGCATGTGACTTTTTTAGTTTCAGGGTTAATTTCTATTAGCCTAGGGTCCTAGTAATATAGTTAGATTTTTTTATCAAGACTTTGTGGTGCAGGTAAAACTACCATTGAGTTTTTGGTAGGTTTGGAACTTTTAGTGAGCATTTGCTCAAGTTCAGACAAGGGAAGTTAGCTTTAATTTTCAAAAGAACTCTAGGCTAGAAGATTGGGATGTAGGGGTTACATGGTCACCAGTCTCAAACTTTCTTGCAAGATGGTTTGTTTTAAGTATATTAGAAGTTGATTGAGATTTGAATGTGAAATTTTATATATGGTAGATATTATAAAATTATATTGTTTTTTATTTGAATAAGTAAATGAATGTATTTAAATAGTTTGATGAATCACTTAAAGGATAATGTTGTTGAGTATTTGTTGTTTGATTTTGATTATTCAACTTTAACAGGGACTTTGTTACTTTAGTTTAGTATATTTTATAAAATAACAATTTGAATGAAAATATTAAGTGCTTTCAGGTCCATTTTCGCTCAAACCAGATAGGATCTCGTTCAAGCGAAAATGCATTAAATTCTAAGGTACTTTTTGGTCCATTTTCGCTCAAACGAGATGGGATTTTGTTCAAGCGAAAATGGGGAAAACTCTGGAATGTTCGTTGGTTAATTTTCGTTCAAATTAAAAAAAATTCGCTCACACCAAATTTTTTTTTTTTTTTTTAAAAAGATAAAAACTTAAAATTTTTATTTTTGCTTTTGAAAACCTAATGTATTATTGCTTATTGTTTTTAAGTGAAAATTATAAATTTTATTTAAAAGTATGATTAAAGGAACTTAGTTATGTGATTTGATTTACATGTTCTAGTTACAATTTTTTTTCCCTTTTTCCCATTCTGAACTTTTAAACTCAACCAATTTAATAAATAACTTGATTCGTCTTGTTTAAAAATATCCTTAATATTAGAAAAAAAAAAGGATTACATTAAGATGAATTTGAAATGATAATGACATGTAAATTCAAAATACTGTTTAACATTGCCTACCTTATTTCGAAAGTGAAACTTAAATATACTTTTAATTTATGTAAAATAATTGGCTTTTAATTCTACTTACTGTAATTTTTCTTTGTTTTTAGTTTTTAAAAAATTGAAAATCATTTATTTGTAATATTATACGATACTAATTAAATGGTTATATATTAAAAAAAAGTCAAGTGATTGTTGCATATGACACATATTAATCCTGTAATATAGTATTAATAAATGAAATTTAAAAATTGATGAAATAAAAGTTATTTGTCTATCTTAAAATGATTAGTAAAGCATAAAAATAATTATATTGTTCCTTTAAAGGATAGAGAATGAATTAAGTGGTAATTCCTACAATTGTAGATTGGTGAAGCAATCTTTTGGCAACAAGTTCTTACTTTGGAAATTGAATAAACTAAAAATGTTGATATTATAATTAGTTGTAAAATATTTAAAGTTATTTTGAGGACCTTTATTTGAAGCATGATTTTTTGAATTTTTCTATGAAAGGTCAAAAGCATTTTGAAAATTTCAAATTAACTGTGTGCCGACATGTGACGATGCTGCAAACCGCGTTTTAGATAAAAACACGTTGCCTTTTCTTTTCTTCTCTTTTATTATTTCAACAAAAATTCTTATACGTCATTTTCCATTAACATGCCTCCACTCATGAATTCTTATGTTATTTAATATATTTTCTTATAAAATATTTAACCCTTTATATAATATAAGTTTGTCAATAAAAAAAGTAATTGGCACCACAGCTTAACTTATCAATATTTCAATAAAGCTTAATATTTTGCATTAGGTGTGTATGATATAGACTATATGCATTTTTCATGCACAAATTTTCATAAAGATCTTAAAATTAAGTTAAAATTGTGCTACTATCGTTAAATATATTGATATGATAATAAAGTTTTGAAAAAATATATTATTAATATATATTAATATGATTATTAGAGTTTTAAAGTAGAAAATTTAGATATCTTATAAAACTCTGAATCTTACAAATAAAACATTATTTTTTAATATAAACAGTATATATTGAAACTACCAACTCGACAGAAAATAACATCAAAGAGTAACATTATAAAAAAAATAAAAAATATTATTTATGTATTAATGATATTAAATTAAATTTTAATTTGAATAATATTATAATATTATTTACCGTTTAAGTATAACATTGATTTTCACATAATTGTAACTACATTAAATTAAAATTTAATCATGATGATTAAATTAATCCCTTAAGTCTGTAAAAAAATAAAATATAACAAAACGTATAAAAATGTAAATCTTGTAAAACCTCATAATTGAAACAAAATTTGAAACGATATGAAAAACAATCCAACATTGTAGGATACAGTTGAAATAAAATAAAACCTTTTAAATCTTATAACACTCTTATATTGAAGTTGTTTTAACGAATTTAACTAAATAATGCGCAAATTGTGTTTTTCATTTACAAATGACAATAAATTATACTCTAACTGTATTCATAACCTAAAAGTTTCAAGCTTTAACTAAACAAAGACATGTTTGAACAAACATTTTAATTCAGTAATTATTTAATAAGCCCAAATAAAATAAAAAACTTGTTCATAAACTTAGACCCTGAAATAAAATTTATACAAAGCAGCAACATCCAAATACGTTAAATTTAGGCATATTTGCAGAAAGCACGGTGTTCAGTAAACATATGAATGGATGTTTGATATTATAGCCTAGGCCTAGAAGTCATGTTTGTTTGTGGGTCTCACAGAGCATACCCTAAAATATATCATCTACCTGATGACATCACATTATTACTGGTTGATAAAAGATCACAGATATATCTAACAATAATCACAATATATATAAACACAATCCATACACTACAGTTTTGGAGGATCAAAAGCAAATGCAGATCCCTTGCTGAACTGCTATCTGGCTACTTCAACTATCTGATGGGCGAGGCAGTCTTTTGGCAATTTCCTGTCAAAACCAAGGATGTATGATATCTCAAAATAAAGGGTTGTAGACAAGTCATGAACAAAACATAAGCTCAAGGCAAGACATTGTAATAAGATTAATATGCCCATAAAAGACTAGATCACGTTAAACTACACGAGCAATCCACCAAAACAAAAGGGGGGGAAACAGCACTGCCCAGGTCCTTTGTCTGCCATATAATTTTTTTACATAATTGTCAATGTTTAAGCTTGAGTCTAAGAGTTAAAAGTGATGATATTTATTGCATCTTAAAGATATTAAGCATCAAAGTCTTCAGTGTATTTACCAAGACAAAAGAGGAAGAAGATTAGGAGGTTGTCTATACAAACATGCAATCATGATATGGAAAGTAAATATTAGTATTAAGATCATCATCCACTGAGGCAACACGGTTATAGTAATAATAAAACAATTAATTCACCCTAACATGAATTTAGAATTTTGCAAGATGTTTGAAATCAAGTTAGGTGGCACATCAAACATGCTAACATGAATTACAATTTAAGATTCACTTACAGCATACCATGACATTATTGTCATGGACACGTGAGAAATGACTGGATTCAGGAGCTGCAGCTTAAGTGATACCAAGTCTCTTAGGAGACTACTAACCCAAGATTCATGATTCAATCTTAGCTGGGTCACTTTGCCTACATTTTGGCCTACTCTTCCCTTCCCCATAAAACATCCAAGACCTCCTTTTAAACCCCAAAAAAGGGAAATGAAAAACTAGTTAGAGGTCCTAATCCGAACTACAAACTGAAATCAGATCAAAATTCAATGTTCGGTTGATACTGTAAATCTCATTGTAGGCTACAAGAACAAAGTTTTAAAATAAGCACCTCTGGAATTGCATCAGTAACACAATTAATTAACTGATTCGGAACTAAAGTTTTATACCTCAGTAGAGGCAGCCACCCAATTCCGGACAAATTTCAAGTATTATAGGTCAGAAACAGCAAGTACTTTAGAATAACACATCAATAATTTTTTATTAATAGTGTTGTTATTTCATGCCAAAAATCATGCTTGGTTGCAAACTAAACTTTTTTTATCTTTCTTAATATCTTCAGCACATAATTAGCAGGCATCCAATGGCTGTGATCCTTTTCATACATAGGTGGCTACCTAGAAGTTAGTGCTTTCCAGCATGCTTGTTGAACTTCTCTACAAGTAACAATCTTGCGTAACCTCAAAATGTAGCCCTGGCCATTTTATTACGGTTTCTCTATCCTAAAATATTTTTTAGTAGTTAACTCCCTTATGTATTCCAAGACCAAGACATTACCTTTGATGGAAAAGATGCAATCTTGGATTTTTGTAGGACGGAATTCCTATTTCAAGATCATCTTTAGCCCCTCCAATAGGTCTATATGAGTTCGCTACAAGTACAACTATCTTCAGGTAGCAAGAGCATCATGGGGAAGCTTGCTAGTAGCATAGTCAACAATGTCCTAAGAGACCAAAGATCAGAGTTAAAGCCCAAAATTGACTACTAGCATAGCCTCTCCTAAAGATCTGCAAGTCAATATCAAACAGTATTCCTACAGTTCCTAACACTTGATCATTACTTAAGCATCTTTGTTGCCTGAGTGTACTGTAGAACTTAAATTAAACAGATTAGAATTCCGATCATATGACCAGTACCAAAACAGGACCACATAGTATTTTGGCACCTTATATTCAATCCAAAGAGACATTGATTCTCAAATATTTTAATAACACTTATTTTATGCACATAAGATAAAACTGAGAACATAGATATTCAAAATAAGTAAAAAAAAAAATTGCAGGGTCACCCAAGATAAGATGTGACCATGTCCAATCCTAATTGCCATACGCATACCGATTAAACAGCTAACTAGTTTCTACTGTTCATACATTCTCATTCTTGCCAAATACAAAATGACATGATTAATTTTATAATCTAATAACCAGAAGAAAGCAAACACCAAGCGTACCTCAAACAGTTCATTTATATTATCTGCTGTCTTTGCAGATGTCTCTATGAAAAACATACCATTCTTCTCAGCATAGTCAGTGCCATCCTTCATGGAAACATTAAAACAAACTATGAGGTAAAAAAACGAATTATTTTGTTTAAGACAGCTGTATTATGGAGGAAGGTTGCACTACCTGGACAGCAACTTCCCGCTTCTCTTGAAGATCAGCTTTATTACCGACCAGTGCCATCACTATATCAGGGCTTCCATGTTTTTGTAGCTCCTAAATTATCAGTGTTTCAGTTTTCAGTTGCAAAAAAAAAATAGAAAGAAATGCAGCTCCTAATAAAACAAACAGCTCATAATCTAATGATTTATAACATGCAAGTAAGATATATGGAACATCTTAATCACAGTACATCAAATAGATGTCAAATATACATATATCAAATTAGCTATGTTTTTTATTCTTCACATGGTTTTTCCAACAACTTAATCCATAATGACAATTATTAGATTTTCTTTTTCCAACTGCAACAAAATCCAATAACTGCAATCTCACCTGTGAAAGGAAAAATGAGGGAAAACAGTCCATTGGAATATTAACATATTAATCATAGTAGTCAATAGTGGATAGCGGCAGACAGGCTGCTCCTAAAAAACACTACAGTGGGAAGACAGCTATTCTAAATTATACATAAATTCTATTTAATTATTACATATTCCTAGTTACACACACACACACACACACATATATATATATATATGTATGTATGTATATATATTCTGTTTCTATATATTTATACATGATTATTTCTCTATTATATAAAATATAATTATGTATTAATAAATTTTCTATATTTTTACAAATAATAGAAAACCTTATAGTATCATAACAGTATAATATATGGTTAGTTAAAAAAAGAAAAACCCTCCCCAGTAGTAGGACAGTCTGGGGGAGAAGAGTGGCCCGATTTGGGCTGTAGGTTCCAACACCCCTTCTCACTCAAGAAACTAAAAAACCTAGCTTCTTTTAGTTTCTCCTATCAGCTGTCATCCACTTTCACCCAAGAAACAAAAATCCCAAGCCTCTTTCTCTCAGCACGACTACAGACTCCTCACCCAATCATTTTGTCCACCCAAAACTCAGAAGTTACAGAATAGAAGCTGTCTGATGACCAAGCAGATCACAGATGTTGTCTGGTAACAATGCTAACAGATGAGCAGCCACAACACCCACAAATTGCTGCACATGGCACCGCGACAGCCAAAATGGCCAGAAGCTCCGCAACAAGTGCCACAAGAGCAGCAGGGGTGCCAGTCTACTCTGCCACCCTGCAATCACGAGCATATGATTGACTAGTCCCATATGAACTCCAACCTTAAATCCAAATATAATGAATTTCTTCTGTTTTCTATAAATGAGAACAACAAAAATCTTTTCCCATTAGGTACTATATATGGGTCATCCAACCACCCTTGTGTTATGTAAAAAAATAAATAGAAATGGAGTGGATGATCTAACTCAAACCAAAAGCTAGGTGAAAAGAGAATTCCCCAAGCTCCGTAAGGAGTATTTTGGCCACATTACTAGTGGGACTTCATAACACATTTCATGCTCCCTTGAATGGCAATCTGAAGTGCAAAATTTGCAGAACTAGATAACCGATAGCCCAACATCAAGACTAGAAAAACTTCAATACAATACTATAAATGGTCTGCGTCTAACTCAATCCAAAGCATACTTCTAGTTATATGCAGAATTGAACATCCATGGATATACACGTCACCCATCCACCTCACGTGTCCCCCACGTTTGAAGATATCAAAATTCCCTTGAAGACTTCTATACCATTAATGTATTCTTACAAGAAAAAGTAATGCAGGTTTACTAGGTGTTCCCTTTTTTCAGTTTTATAGCCTGTTGCTTTCTTCTTCAAATTTCCAAATGATTTGTCTGTCTCTAAAAGAGAAAAAGACGAGCCACCACTATTGAAGGTATCATAGCTGCAGTACACATTCCAATCCTTCTCTTTCCTTATCTCTCATCTACCAATATAAAACCTTGTAATACAAGCAAGCCTTCCATGCTTGCACATCCTAGCTCACATAATTATAACTCAATTACAGATCAAAGACAAAACATCAATTTCTTTAACTTCATTGTTAAATGCTTTTAGGCACGGGTGTTGCCATCTAGTTCTAGTCACAATGCACATACATCAGGTCAATTACTTAATTACAAATGTTTTAAATGAAGGAAATGGATTAAAACAGGACTATATTCTATTCACCATTGCACAGTTCCAGACTAATTAATACAGGGAATTTGTTATTCATATTTTAAATAACTAACCAAGCAAGAAATGAGAAAGTAGAACCCTGCAATAACTGCAAATCTACCTTAACCCAGTACTGTGCTTTGCTAAAAGATTCTGGGCTTGTTATATCATAGACAATAACTGCAACTGCTGCACCTCGGTAATAGAGAGGTGCTAATGCAGCGTACCTGAAATAAATTATTAGCAAACAAAGGTTACTTCAAAAATAATTTGATCTTGAAATGAAACAAAGGGAAAATGTTAAACAAAATGTATTAAGCAATTGCATAATCTGGAAAGATAAATGACAGACACCTCTCTTGACCAGCAGTATCCCATATTTCAAATTTGACTGTTGTAGAGTCTTGCAGAGCTATTGTTTGCGACAAAAAAGAAGCTCCAACAGTTACCTTACATTAAAAAGTCTAAAAGATATAAGAATAATTTCATGGAATAACAAGTCATACTATTAAGAAAGCTTACATTATTAAAAAATAAAACAAAGTATCGAAACAAAAGCAACATATTCTTACTTTGGATGTTGCATCAAACTGACCACGAACAAATCGTAGAACAATACAGCTTTTACCAACACCAGAATCACCTAAGAGAACAAGCTGTTTTCAGTGACATATCAAGGTTAGTTATGGTTTCCTTTAAGGTTAAACAAGAAAATACTAAAGTATGACAGACTCAATTATGATTAATTCCAACTGAATCCCACGTTTTTTCAATTACTTGTTAAAAGTTAAAAGCAACATTATATACAAAAATTCCTGTCAACTATGTCCATGTTCATTCTATCTGCTTTTCCATAAACACCTTAGAGTATCAGGTCTTCAAATCCTTCACCTCTATGAACACGTCCTAAGGGTGGAATGATTGTAAGTTTGCAAACAGATGCTTGGAGATAATCCAATACTTGCAAGGACCAATATAGCTTTTTATAAAAATTAGTAAAGTTTCATCTATGACAATATTTCCCATTCACTCTTCATTTGGATGTGTATCAGATTGCAGTCTGGTCAATAACGACACAATGGTTACACCAAACACAGCTTAATCACCCATTTAGACCCACTATTTATTTATTTATTTTATTCAATTTGGTTTTACTTTGAATAAATGGTTCGATCAAGTCCCTCAATTTTTAAAAGCACAACAATATGGCCACTTTCCATCCATTTAGCAGTATAACTAACAAATATTAATGATTTTAATTTACACAAAATACCATCATCGCATCAAGACAATTTATAAAACTAATGTCATCACTTACAACAATGAAAGGGTCACATCAACGCATTTTTAAAAATTGAAGGACTTGATTGAATCTTGAATTAATAAAGGGAGGAAATTGAACAAAAAATATAAATAATAGGACCAAGAAGATAATTAAGCCCACAAATCACTTGACTTTCATCCATTGCCATATATTTCTCATTCATTCTGATAATTAAAGGTCATAATCTTATCAACAAATGCAATCCATTCTTTTAGCAGATCAAATTTCGGGTAGTAAGGTATTTCAACATTTGTCACTAATTAAATTATCAAAACTTACAACAGCTAACAAATAACAATTCACAATCAAAACAAGACTAGTATGACAGAAGCAAGGTACATATATGGTTCTCAAGCTTTTAGTCATTTTAGATAACTAAAAACAGGGTTATGTTCTCTTTCAGTATGCTGCGGCTTTCAACAAAAACCAGGAAATTAATCGTTTGCAACAGAAAACGGAAAGCTCCCCAGCTACCCTCTCCTAACATCAATATTAGAATTTGGTTTTAAACCTAACTCAACCCAGGAAGTAAGCTCCAGAGGTTCCCTGCATATAAATTCTATTTAGACAATTTCCCTAGGTTGTAATCAGCCACGGATCTCTAACAATTGACTTTCTCACTCGACAACAAATCCAAAATTTACAAGAAACTGGTAAATGCATGACACCATATTGATAAATTGATAAATAAAAGAAGAACTTTTTTTCTTTATTCTTTTAAAAAAACCAAATAACTAGACAAAACACGAGCAATCCAAGAACTCTGCACAAATACCTTGACCCTTAGATTCCTGGCATCCTGCCCTCCACCATTCTCGGAACTGGGTCGACCCAACTGCCTTGAATCCCTATCTGCAAACCCAAAATCAATTACCCCCAAAACCCCATCAGAATCAAAACTCAATAATTACTCATAACAACGGAACCCCATTAAACCACAACCCCAAAATCACAGATCAAAACCACAATCAGTCAAAAATAATATTTTTTTTCCGAAACCCTTTTGAGCTCCCGAGCTAAATCAACGACAAAACATCAGAGTTTACCCGGAAAGGAGGAGCCGCAACCCATAGCGAGAGGAGAAGATTTCGAAGTGGGTACAGATGGGGGTGGTTGATGATTAAGAAAGGGTTATTTTTATAAAAAAAAAAAATTGGACCCTTTTGTTGTTTTGTTTTGTGTTTGTTAGGTTGTTGGTTCCCACGAAAATTGGTGGTGTGCCACCAGCACAGTGGTGGAAGATTGAGCGTTGGTTAATGGGAGCTTGCAAATTATGAAATTCTGGCGTGGTTTGCACAAATCTTAGGGCCTATTCCTTTAACCTGCTTTCCGTGAGGACGAGGATTTCCACTCCAGACCAAAATCACTTTTTTTAAATTTCTCTATATGATTTTTTTCTATATTATAAAAATAAAATTTATGTGAGATATTTTTTTATGATCCGGATATGTCTCGATCAAAATCACCAAAAAGACTAATCTAAAATTACTGAGATTCATTAAAAAAAAAAAACTCTTTCAATTTATAAACAGCTTGTGATTCTCTTAAATAAGATGTCACAGTTGTGTTTATGGTTCATTTATGATTTTTATAGAATATTTTAGAAAAACAAATGATAAATTTTAGCTTATTTATTAGATTTTGAAAACATGGTTATGGATTTATTTATGGAGAACATTTATATTTAGGTAGTACATTTAATTTGTAGAGATGAAAATGTGAGTTTTGTTCTAACTTCGAACAATTCTTTCCTTTTTTTCATTAACTATGATTGATTTTAAAAAAATTATAAACTAAGTTGAGTTAACATGACACGATTTGACTGTGAAAAGATGATGTCATGACAGTATAATTTTTGTCATATCAAAATAAAGTCGTGTCAAAGTGACACGATTTAGTATTAAATACAAAATTGTTACAACATAACATGATTTTGATTAGATTTTTTTTAAGATTACATTAAAATCATATTACATTTGCACAACTTGAATTTTAATTTTTTTTTATAAAAAAAGTTTGTTTGTATTTTGTTTTTTAAAATCTTTGAAAAATTAATTGAATTATTAATTTAACAAATTTTATAAAATTAATAAAGAAATATTTAGTTTTTTTAATTGAAAATTTAATTAATAAATGGTGTTAAAACCTTAAATTTAAAACGTAAACTAAAAGTTTAAAATATAAAAATAAAAATGCCACAAAATTTAAAAAATATTAATAAATAGTTGATTTTTTGAAAATTTGGTATCCTCGATTTCCTTTGGTTATTGGTCATGATATTCTTTATTCCATTTCAAGCAACTTTTATTTTAACAATCTAAGTTCTCTAAAAAAGTTATAACCATTTGAAATTATTTCCTACAAGACTTTATAAAATTTGTCAATTTTTTTTAGTAATTTAATTAATTATTCTATTTAATATATATATATATATATATATATATATAAATCAACAAAGTTAAAGTCGTGCTCTACATTAATATAATATACTTTGAACTAAAGTTGTGCCACCAAAACACAATTTTATTTTAAAAAATATATTAATCAAAATTGTATCAAGATAACACGACTTTATTTTCAATGTAAAATTCATATTATTTTAACGTGACTTCAATTTGACATAAAATTGTGTCATCATACAATTTTTTACAACGAAATAATAAGATATTCATACTTTTTTACAAAGTAATCCCAACTTGATAAAAAAAAGGAAGAATTGTCGCAAGTTGGTAAAAACACCGAAAATGTTTTCCGAACATAGTTTGCAATAAAACAAAAAAAAAACACTAGAGGTGAGTAGGAATTCTTCCTGCACCTCCATCTCTTCTTCAACCACCCCTATAGTAAAATTGATTTTACCATTATGACCTTGAGTAAATAATATTAAAAAATTAAAACTAAACTTAACTTTTATTTAACCTATGTTCTCACTTTCACACTTTTAACTTTCACTTTCATTTCCAGCAGTAGGCGCCCACCCCCTCCCCCTTCAAAGCACCAACAACGACACACACCTTTCACTCCAAATCTCTATCCCAATCACTTTTGATACAATCCAACTCGATAAGCAGATGACCAAAGACACAACATACACTTCACAACTAGGTCAGTCATCTCAGCATACAAGACCAGATCTCACCAGGCCTCAGAAAAGTCTTAGCATAAGAAGAACCAAACATGGACCAGAATATAAGTTGTTCTTCCTTCTAGTCTTTTCACAAGACAAGTTTATGTAAAATAAATTAAGCTCACTTTAGGGGTGTCAAATAGAAGAATAAGCTAGAGTAGGGCGTGCTTAGTAATTTGAGTAGGGTGTGCTTAGTAATTTGGGTTTGTGTCAAACCCACCTTTCATGACATGTGCACCTAGGTTTAGGGTTTCTTTGACCTACCTTCTAGAAGGTTTCTCACAAATGACAACCCTATCCCTCTATCTTGCTCTCCAAGTCACTCTCTATATAAAGGTGTCTTGCCTCATGTATTTTTACAATTGAATTTTGAAATAGAAAGGAAACTCTGCAGGAGTATTTAGTGAGCTTTGTCTCCTAGAAATTGGGTCTTATCTTGTGTATTTGTGCACTTCAAGTGGCGGCTCTTCACCACTTATTTTGGAGTCTCCTCCCCCTCCAAGTGGTGTGATTCCTTATCCCATAAGCTTCTTTTAATCTCTTCACCTTTTTGTTTTTCTTTCCTTTTCCTTACACCATTCTTCCATAATTATATTCATTTATGTTCGACTTTCTTCATCATCTTTTGCTTCTTTTCATGTCCTTTATCTCCGCACCTTCATCATCATAATCACCATATATTGTGTTTTTTCTTTGCCTTCTAGAAGTGAACCTTCACACTTACTTAACCACTTGGTTAAGTTCGTGTCCAGTGAGAATCTTCTTTGGATTTCTCACCATATTCTGTCTAAAACAAAAACTCATAAACAAAGTGCCACCATAAAATGTGCAATCCTAAAATCAACTCACATCAACTCTTCAACTATTGAACCTCCTTATCCAACACAAAGATTCAAAGAGGTTAGTAAGTTTTGATTCTTTGATTGTAATTGTTTAGTCTTGAATTATATTTCTCTTCGTTAAACACATTACATATTTCTATTCGTTTAGTTAGTTCTGAATCATGTAATTCGTGGTTAGTTTCTTAAATAGGTATGGATTATATAATTTGGTGGTGTTTAATTAGGTTTCAGATTATATAATCCGGTAGTTTTTTTTTAAATACGTTCCATATTATATATTTCGGTATTGTAATATAGGTTTCAGATTACGTAATTTGGAAGTTTTTTTGTTTAATTAGGTTCTGAATTAGGTAATACAGAAGTATTATTGTTTGGAGATCCGAATTAGGCAATTCGGAAGTGGCTTTTTTTTGGAGTTTCGGATTATGTTATTTGGATGTGTTTTTTTTTGGGTTCCTTATTCGTTAATCTTGAAGAAATTTTTTTAGATTATGTGCCATGATTCAACTATGACTATATTATCCCTTATCTTATTTGTAAATAATTGAAATTCACATGGTGTTGTGGACATATATAGCTAAAACAAGAGGTGTTGGATCTCAGGGTCGTGATTGGACAAGATCGACGACATCGGTGTGTAGAAGAGATCAAGATATTGTCAAGGAAAGGATTGGTGTTGATGCTCATATTGATAGTGACAATCAACAAGGATTACGTGATGATGAACAAGTGGAACACGGAGAAGGGTTTCCTGGAGGACCTTCTGATATGTCTTTGTTGGTAAACTTTGTTGACCATGTTATTGTTAAGCTCTGGGAGGATGAAGTAAGAACGGAAAAACCTTCAATTAAATTGTCTTTGTTTATTATTGTTTAAATTGATTTAATTACATTGAATATATACAAATTTTGTATTAGGATCAGGGAGAACTTAAATTAGTATCCCACGGTAGGAAATTACGTAAATTTGGGATGTCTCATGCTGATATTGAGCTTCTTGTACAAAATTATGGATTGTTTTGTATAAGTATAAAACATAAAACAATTAGACGTTATACACGTTCTAAACAAAGTAAAGGGTATTTTGATATACTTGTTTGATGTTGTATTTCCCAAATGCATTAACGAATTTTTCCAACACTTCACAAACTTTTCTTTGTGCGGAATAATCCATGTGTTCTTCACAAATTCAATAAGTAATGGTCACGATGAACAAATAGTTTCAAAATTTTTAACAAACCCATCAAATTTAGCAATCTTTGTACCGTCAGTGATAGTCTTTCATGAATCCCTCACAGTTTGCCAAGCCTCGACAAAATCTACTAACATTTTAGACTTTGCTTTAACATTCTTATTGATGTCAAACCGACAAAGAAGACTTGTTGCTTTAGGAAACACAATATTGATGGCATTCATCAAAGCAAGATCTTTATCACAAACAATGACTTTAGGCCCCACATGCGATGCCAAAAGTGATCCTCTAAATTTTTGTAGTGTCCATATGAAGTTCTTTTCTTTCTCACTAGATAAGAACGTAAAACCAGCAGAAAATGACAAACCTGTACAAGTCACACCAACAATCTCAAACAAAGGCAGTCAATATTTGTTTGTTTTGTAAGTTGTATCCATCAAGAATACAATGTTAAATGCATTCAAAAGTTTCACAACATTAGGATAAGTCCAAAAAATGTCACTAACAATATTGGAAGACTCATGACACGTACTCCAGTGAAGACAGTTGTCATGGTCTATGATGAACATAGTTTTATTCACACTTATTCACTTTAATAATAAATTATGAGAATATTATAATAAATAAATTTATTGTTTTAATTAATATTCTTCTAATTGGGTTTATTTGGACCTTAATTATTATTTATGTTATTTTTGTATTTTTAACCCAAGTTGCTACTCTTGGATCAAAACAGGAAACAAAATTCTAAAATAAAGAATTAGAGAATTAAATTTGCAAATGTTTGAGAAAAGGAATTGAATGCAAATTTCTGTCGGGATATTCTCTAAAAATTCTGCAATTAAAATTCCTCTATAAAATCCTTCAAAAATAGAGAAAATATACTTTGAAGATATTATTCAAGAAAATCTTTTGTAATATCTTTCACATCAACGTTGGAATCAATTAAAATCAATGCACAAATCAGAAGAAGATTGGAAACAATATTTCTGGAAGAGAAGCAAGAATAAAATCTAAGACTAGTTGAGAATGAACATATATGTTTAATAATTTGAAACATGAAAGGAAACATCTGACAATTGTAAAACAATATCATAAGACAGATTTTAATCCGATTTTGTGCAAGGAAAAGAAGATTATAAAAGAGACTTCAGAGGAAGGAAGAGTGAGCTTTTTGGATCGCATCTTAGGGGCGCTTCATAGGGTTTTCTTAGTTTCTTTTCTTATTTGTAATTCTTTTATTTTGCCTCCATATGAAGGGCTAAACCTTTTTGGTTGTTTCCTTTGTAATTCCCCCATTGAGTTATGAGGTTTTGCTAAATAAAAGTTTTCATTTTTAATTTTCTATAGCAGTTGTTTTAATAGTCTAATCTCTTGGAAAACTAGTTTTTGTAAGAGGTTGTACTTGAACACATGATTGAGAGTCCTCCTTATCTTAAACTTTGGTTTCTTAGTTAGTTTGAATTGTTCTAATTAATTTATTGGGCGCATGATTGAAGAGAGATGAGATAAGCATTTTCATGGAGTATACGCATGGAATAAAGTAGGTATTGATTAAACCAGTAGATGCATGCTTTGCTGGTGAGTTTCAGTTGAATTAGATTGGCGCATGTTCAATCTGGTTTAGCTTTGTTGGAGGATTGAGAAATGATTAATCTTTAGAGAACCTGTGAAGAATTCAATAGTGGAAGAACTTGGGGATCAACCACTTTTTATTTTTTATTTTAATCTTTATTATATTTTCTACACAACAAGTTTAACCCCTTTTATCTTTATTGTTATTGTTAATTTTCATTGCTTGTAGGTAAATTCTAAACATTACTTACCGATTTAACTATTGGATTCGTTGGGAGATGACTTGGGGTCATCTGACCACATCTATACTATCATCTTTCTAGCGTTAGATAGGTCTACGTTGGAATCATCTTAATTTGACAGCAAATTGACAACTATCAGTCTACAACATCATTAACTGTTATAATTCAGTTCTTGGTCCTTTGAACGATCTCTTCTACGAGTATCTTGCATTGTATACTTGCTTTATTGTTGTCATATTATCCTCATTATTCTCCTTCAAAGTACGTAGTATGTTACCCGGCTTAACCATACTTTTAGTCATATCAACAAGTTTGGAATGTTCATTTGCTTTTAATCTGCCTACATATGGATGACTAACTAATGTATCATACAAATCATGATTATGAGTACCACATATTACCTTAAGTACCCAACCTTGACCCTTTCCAATAGGTTTACCTCACAATTTAAAGGGACATTGACATTTTTTAGTACCAGTTACAATAACCTCCAAACCATCGTTGTACTTTTTGTAACTACCACCCCCCCCCTCCTTTCACAACCTAACAAGACATATGTCTTTCTCCCTTGCTTTTCATTTGCTATGTCAGACCTAATAATGGCAATAACAAAACCAAGTCCATAACTAATCCTACGGATCCATTCAAGTAAGTCTTCTCGTGAAGGAAACATCTACACAAAGTTATTTTAACAATATTACAAAATCACTTATTCAAATTATAAGGCAGTAAACATGAATGAAATGAAAATTTATTCACCTCATATGTTGTAAAATGGGCACCATAGTCTCCTTCAACCAACTCATGTTGATGCATAAAATTCATTAATTCTTCCATGCTACGTATCATTTCTACTTCATTGGATCTTTTTGTAATCAATCCAACCTCCATGTTCATATTTACACCTTCATCCATAAAACATAAATTTCCATTTTAGTCTAATTTTCATAAATTCACCCAATATGCAAAATAAAAATAGCATACAATTTCCCTTCCGGATTGTGTAATCCATAACTCATTTAATAACTACAAAAATGCCTTCCAGATTGGGTAATTTGTAAAGCATTTGCCAACTTAAAAATAACTTTTGGATTGCGTAGTAAGTCAAATTTTAACAACAAAATGAATTATGAATTACGTAATTTGTAAGGCATATTTTAAGTTATAAAATGACTTCCAAATTGCATAATCCATAATTCATTTAGTACAGGATTACGCAATCCAGAAGTGTGAGTTTGGTTCATTCCGGATCCAATATACGTATGGATTAACTAATCTGGAACACTTTAATTTTGTGCTTGTCTTTTGGATTACATAATACAAAACTTAGTTCCAGATCTAGAAAAACGTTTTGGATTACCTGATGTGGAACATAATATTCTATTACGGATTGAGTGATCCAGAATGTTATTCCAGATTTGGAACTAAGTTCCGTATTATATAATTCAGAGCATGATTGTTTCACATTAAGGGTTACAGATTTTGTGATGTTGATCTAGCGGATTAACCAATCTAAAAATAAGCATTTAAGGCACCAGATTGAAGAACCTACCTGAGAATGACGAGCCAACCACAGTGAACACCACCACCACAACAACACTCCTGACACCACCACTACTGTTACCACCACCACAACGAGCACTGCCACCACCACCACAACAACCGTTAGCACCACAAGCACTTTTTTTACTCCGCGACAAAGTGTAAAACAAAGTTTCTATTTTTATCTTTTTACTGAAAAATAATTTTGGGATTTAAAAAATTTATGGAGGTGGTGGAAGAAGTGATGAAGGTGCAGGAAGAAATAGTCTCAACCGATTAGGGTCAGTTGCAATGACCCCTTTAGTATAATTTGAAAAAGGTGCGAAAGAACTCGTCTCACCTTATTTTTTTAAAACATTTTGTAATTTTATGTAATTATTGTTTATTGTTTATTTTATGTTAAACTCTAATATTTTTTTTATTATATGTTTTTTACTTATTTATAATAAATAATAAATTGTTAATTTTTAAGCGGAAAATTCTTTTTTATATAAGAGACATGAAAAATTTAGTAATAAAATTTCTTAATTGACATGTAATTATGTGAAACACGTTATATATATTAACACATATAAGTCTTATATAAATCCATTCAAATTTATTCTATTTTAAAGTAAAAAACACGAATCTTCTATTTTAAAGTAAAAAACACGATGTTATTTATTTATTTTAAAATCTACTTTGTTTATTTGGTAACAATTGAGTGGGATGTATATACCTATTTTATTTTAGGCATTTTCTTCCTGCACCCCACAATTTTGTAAATTCCGAAACTGATCCCCACAATTTTGGGATCTGGGAGTGTGCTACGAATTCATTAATCTGGAAGTGAATCATGTTGCATTCCGGATGAGGGGGTGTTCCGGAAGCAAAGTTTGCATAAATTATTCATTTCCAGATTGCTGAATCTGGAAACCTAATTTCTATTACGGATTGGTGGATCCGGAATGATTTTTTTCAATTATGGATTTCTGAATCCGGAATGCATATTTTAAATTATGGATTGACGGATCTGGAATGGTTTTTTCAATTATGGATGTTTTGCATTTTTTTATTTTAGATTAACACTATCATTCATGTACTACCGGAAGCATCAATCCAGGGGATTACCGGATGCGCCAATCCGAAAATTTACCGGAAGCGCCAATCCGAAAATTTACCGGATTTCATAATCCGGAATAGAAAAATAAATAAATGTACAGTTTATATAGGGACATGTTTGTCTTTGTGAAACTTTGTGGGGTGCATGAAGAAAAATGTAGGGGTGCAGGAAGAAAATGCCTTTATTTTAATGAGGAAAGTTAATAGGGGATTTCTTCCAACATGCCATAAAATGTTTAGACACTTATTGTCTATTTCAGAATAAGGTTTCTGAATATTTTTTTTATTTTATTTTGAAAAGTGACGGGGTGCTAAAAGAAATAGCCTTTTTGGGGTTCATATGCTATGGAGAAAATCTGCCCAAAATATTAGCTCTAAGCCCAACCCAATAAACCTATCCTACATTGGGCTGTTTCTTTCTGCACCTTAACAAATTTTTGTCTGCACCCTATCATTTTTTAAAAAGACTGTTTTATCCCTTTTAAATATGACTTCTAGATTACTCTTTCTAAAATATTTCTGGAACATATTTTTCAGAATACATTTTATTATTTCCGGATTTACCAAAAAATGCATTTCGGATAGGATACTCCAAAAAGATTTTTTGTCTTCAAAATTTTCTATTTCAGAAACATTCTTTATTTACGGAACCCTAAATTTGGAAACTTTTTACTTATAAAACGCCTATTCTGAAATCACAAAAATCTATGAAAGGATAATTTTATTATTTTAAAGAATATAGGGTGAAAAAAATGTAGAAAGAAACTCCCCTACATTGAGAATTAAACTTTCAGAGAAAATTAGTCTCACACAGAAGGGATGTTGTTATTCGCAACCGGTTTCATATGTTCACTTTATTAAAAAAAAAACAGTTATGTTGTGTACGATTTTTCATAAACAAATGATTTTGTAAAAAGGTTGTCTGATGACCAAATTATTTATGATAAAAATTCTATTTTAAATTCAAATTTAAATTTATTATGACAACATTATTATCTTTAACAGTAATCAAGCTTACCATCATACTATTAAAAAGGTAATTTATATCATATGACGCGACTATTATATTATAATCAATTTAATTATAATTAAAATATAATTATTTCGATTACTAAATGACTAACGTATTCTGTGCATATAGTTTGGTTACAATAAAAAAATTGTATCATAATTAAATTTAATAATATTCAAACGGTCATATTAATTTATTTTTAAGTAAACCTTGTATCATAGTTAATTTAATTACTGATTAAAGGTAATTTTGAAAAATAAAACTATAGATAAAATATAATATAATTAAGCCATTATATTATAGAAAGAAAATAATAGAAAATGTTATTGTAAATGATTTGAAAGTTCAATCGATAACAAACACAAAGGTAGCTTTTGAGAGTGAGCTAGAGTTACATAGGAGAGTGATGGAATGACATTGTCTTTGGAGAAAAGTATAGAATGGTTAATATCTTGAATTTGAGGATTAGGTTTATGAGCAATCATTGGATAAACTTAAGATGAACATTTCATATCACTCCCATGTTTAAACAATACATATTATCTCAATTAATTAGCATTAATTACCATAATGTGATGGCCTTAGTTTTAATGGTTACTTTGACATGACTAGTATATGTTTTATAATTTTAATTTTTGAGGACTAAGATGGGGAGGAGAACAAATACATAAAACCAAAACAAGAACACTCATTTGAGGAATCCATGAGTTAGTGTGTGCATAAAATGGTTGGCCCCATTAATTAATTGATGAATGAAGAAGCTAAAAATAAAAAGTGAGGAAGAACATTAGTGGACTAAACCTAAGGGATGATTAGACCAACCAACCTCTTAGGAGACAATGGCACCTGCAGTGTAGAAAAAGAAGGTTGGATTAATGGTTTATCATGTATTTTTAAGCAATGGTGATAGACAAATGGTAGGCAAAGATTTGACTCATACCTCGTGTGCACCATAATCTTTGCTAAACTTTCATACGTCTCAATCTTGTCAACTTCATGGTCAAAGTGTATTGATTTGAATCAACAAGACTAAAGAGTAGATTAGATTATATAATAAGAGAGATTTAGAACCATAGATTAACTTGCTTAATTGCAAATTTTAGTTCTAGTTTTTTTTTATATGTTGGCATAAATTCCTTTGTTTCATGTACCCAAAAAAATATCATTTGATTTTAGTTAAATAAATTTAAAGTTGTAATTAAATTTGACTATTTAAAAAGTTAAATTCAATATTTGTTCATATGTATAATATTTATTATAATATGATAATTAAATAAAAACTAATTTTAAGAAAAAAAATAAGTATTATATTAACTAATTTATATATTATTTTACAAACTAAATATTATTAATATTTAAAGTAGTTTTTATTATTAATACAAATTTTAAATTAATTTTAAATTTATATATAATATTAATTACTAAGACTTTAGCTACTAACTATTTAGAGATTAATATAAAAAATTTAAATATAAATAATTTTTTATTTTTTTAAATAATATCTATTTTAGTTAATATAATAATTATTTTTCATCTTTAAAAATAATTACTATTTAATATTTTTTAATTTATAATGATTATAATAATATTTATAATGTATTTATCTATGCTATTTTGAAAAGTTATAACTTTGTTCATTACCATTATACTTAATACACACCATTATATAATATCAATTTTTAAGAGCGCATGGCATCTTAAATGGATTATTATATACATTTTTTTCACAAATAAGTTTACTATTTGAATTATCTGATAGTTTAAGTTGCCTTGGTAAATATAAAATTAATTTATTACAAAATTATGTTGATTTTTTGCACGAAGGAATGTTAAATGCTAAATTAATAAAAATATTTAAGGACAAGTTCAATAATAATAAAAAGCAGAGGTTATATTCAAGTAATTTGAATATAATGACCGGTAGCTTAAGCTAACGCACAAATTAAGAATAACAGTCAATATACTATCCCTTTTAAATAATTATATTGAAATATTCTCACTACTCCATATTTCAATAAATGCATTCCTTTGAATAAGGAGAAGATAATTAATTTGATGACATATTAAGAAGAAAAAATAACTATACTCCATTGTATTATAATGTGAGAACACAAATCAATTTTGGAACATTTTTACAAATACCAAAAATTAAGTTCATTTTGAAAATAGAAGTAATTAGGTACTCAATTCATCTTCTTCCTTTCTTCATCAATATTTGGAGCTTGAGCAACTTAGAGTTTCACATGGTATCCCAATTGTTGAGATAAAGAAAGTATTCCAACCGTCTAGTTTCTATGTATGTCCATCTCCAGTATACTCTTCGTGAGACTAAAACCTTTTATTTTAAACTCTAAACTTTATCTTTGTTTGTGATCATCTAATTCTTCTTTATACTAGTTGACTATAAGAGATATCATTCACATATAAGTATCATAACTGCACATCTGGAACCTCATTTACTTTAAAAAGTCATCAAGTCTCTTGTATCACTGCCTTTGACTATGTTTCAATCCATACAAAGATTTTTCCAAGAGATAGACATTCCCCTCCTTTTTAACAAACCTCTCGGGCTACTGCGTATAGATGGTCTCCTATAGAATACCATGCAGAAACGTTGTCTTCACTTCTAACTATTCTAACACTAAATTGTATTGGTTAATAATAGACATTAAAATCCTTATGGAACAATGTTTTACCACAAGTGAGAATATCTCCTTCCACTTATGTAAAACTTTTCGCCATCAATCTAGCCTTGAATCTCTATCCCTCCACACTTAGTATTTCACCTTTCTTCTTGAACATCCACTTGCATCATATCACTTTATGGTTTCTTGGTAGATTATTAAGTGTCCACGTATGGTGATTCCTCAGAGACTCAATTTTTTCTTCTGTGGCAACTTGTCATTGTTGACCTTCTAAATCTTCTACAGCTTCCTAAAATCTTATAAGTTCTTAACCACTTATCTCCCCAACTTCTATCAGAGTATAATTGATAAGATCATCATACCCAAACCCTTGTGTAGGTTTGAGCATTCTCCTCTCCCTATCACTCGCAAGTTGATAGTTGGGGTCAAACTCTACACATTTAGGTCTTATTGTGTAAGAGGTAGGCAGTTGGTGAACATCATCTAACACCTAATCATCTAATGCCTCCAAATGATGTGATCCCTTAGCAGAAGGCTCCACCTCAACATGTTTTTTCTCCTTTCCCTTCTCTAGATCTATGCACATCATAGTCATTTGAGTCTCATTGAATGTGATGTCTTTACTCATGAAACACCTCGCCTCTCTAGGTTCTATCCTCCACAGTTTGTAGCCCTTCATGTCTTTTACGTATCCTATAAAGTTACATTTCTAGGTCGTGTTTCTAGTTTGTCTTTCTTGATGTGTGCAAATACCAAGGCACCAAACGCCATTAGGTTCTCATAATATGTGAGTTTTCTACTGTTTAGTGCCATAGGAGTCTTATGATAAGTGTCTAATTTTAGTAATATTTCATATTAAAATATAGTCACTTATGAGGATTTATTGCTAATTTATATATAAAATAAATCTTAATTTATGAATTTATACATTTATACATTTTTTATGAGCTTTATTTGAATAAAAGCATTTTATTCCCAAATTTGGTGTTAATTGCAGATTTCTAGGGAGGATTGAAGATTTGGAGTAAAGGAAAATAATTTGAGCTAAAAAGAGAAAGCTGGAAGGTCCTAGAATGGAAAAAGATGCAAAGAAAGATTAGGCTTTTTTTACGTTTTATCATTTAGCCCATTAGCGCAACACATGAAGCAACCTAACCCTAGAAAACTAGGATAAATAAAGGGCTAGAGGCTCAATCCTAGGATGCCAGATTGAGAGGAAAACACCATAGAGTGAATTGTAACCCAATTGGGAGAATGGAAGGTGCTAGAAGTATGCGTGGCTAATTCTACCCTTTGGAATTGAGAGTAATCTGCTCAAACTCTTCTGAGATTGAGGTGATATCTTATATATTAATATCTAGTTCTTGATTGATTATTGGTATTGTTGTTTTACTTTTAACTTTTCGTGACAAATTGAGAATCCTAAATCTGACCGGGAGGTATTTTTAGGGTTTGGACCTAAACAACAATACTTAACATATTTGAGTGCTAGGAATAGACTTGAAATGTTAATTGCTATTAACATCTGAGCTTCGTTCTAAGTTGTTCTTATAAT
>Ga0123342_1001394_pt1 | contig 40559 bp, 18 predicted proteins | sample Turbeawhitnodule_FD_89960 | JGI IMG/M metagenome (GOLD analysis project Ga0123342, IMG submission 89960) | Root nodule microbial communities of legume samples collected from Mexico - Turtle bean Mexico white nodule | ecosystem: Host-associated > Plants > Roots > Nodule | place: Mexico: Nepantla...
ACCCACCCAATTGTCTTCCCAGAACATAACTTCCTTCCCATTACCCACCTTCCAAGCCACGACATCTTCAAAATTCTGACCCCACCCTTCTAAGCTCCACACCTCCCTTAAATCTTTCCACCACAGGGATTCCGATCTTCCTCCCCTTCCTGCTCTCAAATTTCTCCAACCCCCGTACTTGGAATCAATTACCTCCTTCCACAATTAAGATACTATATTAGATGTTGACTGAATAATCAACACACTAAATATATTGGTTGAATGTCGGACTCACTCGGTTTCGGTGACTCCGGTCTAAAGCATATTTAAAGCACAATTATAATAAATAGTAATTAAGGCAATTGTGAAGACTTCTTAAAAATCAAGGTCACACCTCGTCAAATTCGGGTAATGTTTCAGAAATTAAGATAATCATCTTAGAAATCAGCTAACACTGATATGTGATAGATTTGATTCATCATTCAGATGGCCCATGACTCAATGCTATAAATAAACTCTCTAGAGTGGAGTAAGGAGTCACTTTAATCAGTTTTTAATATACACTTCGAACACAGAGTACTTACTTGATCGTCGAAATAGTTTTTGCAGCTCAACCCCATGTGAACGCTAACGAATTAAGGAAGGAGTCTTGAAGTATGAAAGAGTAATTCTAAAAAGCAAGGAAACAACCGAATGACCAACACCTACGATAATTGTTACAACCAATCTCAGTAAGTCTCAGTTACTGTCTAGCCTCACTTTATCTATACAACCATACTAAATTTACTCTAAAAAATGTTAATACATTGGACAAAGTTACATATTAGTAATAATATACAATTTTGTATTTGTTACATCTACAAATATTCTTTTTTTTTTCTCTCAGCCACATTAGGCCAGTCTTATATTTATTATTTATTTATTTATCATATCAAAATTTGTCTATATCCATTCGAGATGGAAGGTTCTCAAATTCTAGTTAAAGGTGGATAATTTTATTCAACACTAGCTGTTGTTAAATCTAAAACTTCAACTTCTATAATTTTATCATCCGCCAAAGTTATTAACTAGGATATGAGGTATATATAATATTATATCTAGTTGAAACTTACATATTAAAATAAATGTATATTTATGGGTCCAAGTTTGTTTTTTTCATCTATTCCATCAAATAGTTTTAATTTTGTTTGTAAAATAGTTTTTTTTTAATCAATAAAGAATAAATTAATTGAATGGAGTATATTAGGGATCACTAGAAAAAATGTAAAAATGACGTGAGTCAAACATGAATGTAAAAAGTAAAAAACGAACGTTAAGTAAAAATTAGCATGAGTGTAACGTCCCATGGAGAGTGGACACTAGGAATGTGAAAGCTAATTGTTTTGGGTCGGCTAACAACTATCATGGTAGGTTAAGCCCTTTTTAGGATAAAACTAATAGCGAAGCCTAGACCCTGACTAATAAAGTAGATTGAGCCCTCGCTTAGTGGAAGCTAAAAGCGAGGGGCAAAAGCTTTTGACTCAAACCTAGAGAGGCTCAAGCCGCTAAGGAAGACTTGGAGGCTAATAGTTAGGGTCAAACCCTAGTTAAAGGAGACGAGTAAGCTAATAACTAAGGTAAAGCCTTAGATGACTCTAACTGAAAGAGGGTTAAACCCTGACTAACCAAATCATAGGAGTAAATAGTGATGGTCAAACCCTAACTAGGTTAAACACGGACGTTGTCAGAATCACCATCCTCTTCGAACCCAAAATCACCACCTGAAACTAAAAATTAATATAGTGTATAATTAACTAAAAATTACCTTAGTTATAGCTAACAATGGTTCTCCAACCTCTCAATCAACGCAACCACATATTTTAACACATAAAAGCATAAGTAAGAAACACATTCAATAGTTCATCTTGCGGAAAAAACCCCACAAATTCAATTGGATCCTCAACTTCAACGAAGATCTGGAAAACATCTGTAAAAACAAAAACATATGAAACAATGAAGAAACTTAAACATAAACAAAAATAAAATAAAAACCTAAAAACAAAACTAAAAAAATTAACCCAGGTTTAGCTCCAAGCTTCACCTCACCCTTCTAAGCTTCGTCATCCAAGCTAGGTCTTGCAACCAAAACAATGGAACTACCAATTAGTGGAAGTTACGGACCACAACAACAACGACCAGGCCCCAACTCCTCCACACTTCTACCTAGCATCAACTTGACCTTTACTTACCCTTTCACGTGGTTTTTATTATTATTGTAGTTCACTTAGAGTCATTCTAATCGAATGTAAGAGCATTTAATGTTCAAACTATGCTCCTTTTTATTGTCTAATTCACAATTTTTTTTATCGGCAATAAGCAATTAAATTAAATCGGCCCACTTAAGGGGTGGTCCAACCCTCATACAGAGAATAAAAGATAAAAGTTCCTTTCCACCTTCGTATCTAAAACCCACAGATTAATCTTTTACTTCATTTCCCAACACTAATAACTTAAGAATAAAACAATGCACTAGCATTAAATCGAGTACATACATACCAAGGGTTCTAAATACAGAGGGTGGAGAAGTTTGGGAGAGGAAGGAAAAGGTAGGAGGTGCTCTCTTTGGTGGAAAGATTTGAAAGAGGTGTGGTCTTCGGAGGGATGAGGGAGAAGCTTTGAAGATGGTTTCAAGTGGAAAGTTGGTAACGGGAAGGATATTTATTTCTGGAAAGACAGTTGGTTGAATGGCGAGGCACTGAAGAATGCCTTCCCAAGATTGTTTTCTATTAGTTCTACCAAAGACGCAAAGCTGACGGAGCTTGGTTTTTGGTCTAACGGAGTTTGGGTTTGGCAGCTAGCTTGGAGAAGACCGTTTTTTGAGTGGGAGAAACCGATGGCGGATCAGTTGAGTCAGCTTTTGCTTGAGGCTAGGGTCGTCTCGGGAGAGGCTGATAGTTGGATTTTGGAAAGAGGGGGGTCTCAAATCTTTTTCAGTTAATTTTGCCTACAATCTTGTTAGGAAGGACAAAGAGGTGGATTCTTCTCCGATTTTTTGTAAGTTGTGGAGGTGCAAGGCAGTACCCTCTGCAGTGCTTACAGCTTGGAGGTTGATGGAGAACAAGCTTGCTACTAGGGTAAATCTGAGTAAAAGAGGGGTACTGGTGGACAGCTCGATATGTTGTTTGTGTGGGAAAGAGGAAGAATCTTGCAAACATTTGTTCTTCGATTGTAGCTTTGCTCGGCGTGTTTGGTGTTTATGCTATAGATGGCTTGGGGTTCTGTTTGTGTCCCACATTGAACCGAAGATTAACTTTGATCAATTTAGGATGAGTCTTTCTTCAGAGACGGTTAATATCGTATGGAACACAATCTGGGTCGGGGTGGTTAGCGAATTATGGAATCACAGGAATAACATATTTTTCAAAAGAGGAGTGGTTGATGCGTTTGAAGTATTTGCTTTGGTGCAAGTAAAGGTCTGGTCTTGGGTCTCTACAAATTTTCGGACAGCTTCGTTTTCCTTTTCTGATTGGTGTTTAGAACCTAAGGTGTGTATGAGGTTAGTCGCTTGAGTTTGTTAGGCGAGTAAGGGCAAGGTTTGTTTTAGTTAGTTTTGGAGGTTTTAGGCTGGAACCGGTGTTTGGGTACCGTGTATAAGGGTTTAACCACCCCTGAAGTGGTTCATATTTATTTATTTTTTATTGCCGATAAAAAAAAAAAACCAAGTTCAAGACACAATTCAGAGAACGAGAAACTCATTGACAGTATCTTTGAATTAATCTAAGACCAAACTTTGACCTATGCCAGAGAAAGTACTTCAGTATGATCAACTACTCCTCCTTTAAACGAACAATTATTCCTATGTCTCCAAATATCACTTACCAAAGCTATCAAAATATTACCCATAATAAGATTAACTGAATTAGGTGCATCCAAAATCTTGAAATATTCAAAATGTGACCCGGGAACGATTAAATCAACCAAATTTATGCCTAACCAGTCATAACATAGGTTCCAAATTAGCCAAGCAATCCTGCAACCGAAGAATAGATGATTTGTTGACTCCTCTGATAACCTGCATAAGCTGTAAAAATTACTCTCAACCTGTATTCCTCGTCTCTCCAGATTTACCTTGGAAGCTACCTTGTTTTCAATCACCCTCCAAGTTGTGACATGAGCTGAAGGCAACGCTTTAATCCTCCAGAAAGATTTGTATAATCTTGAATCTTCCTCTCCTCCTTCTCCCTTTAAAATCCCGTAAGCAGACTTGACTGAAAATATTGTTGTCTCGCTATCTTCCAGACCCATTTATCCCCTATCTCCGACTCGATCCTCTCATTAGAAATCGTCTCTAAGAGCGACTTACTTGATCCTCCTCCCAAACGAACAAACCCCTTCTCCACCTTAAGTTCTACTCCCAGACCCCATTAGCCCTTGATCCACATTCACATATGTTTGCTTCCTTAAGAACAGATAAAAAGAATAACATTGGGAATCTACTTTTCAAATCTCCAAATGTTACCCAATTACTGACCAGAACAAAATGTCTTTCCCATTTCCAACCTCCCAATTAACACAATCTTCAAACTTCCTTCCCCACTCCTCTGAACTCCATACCTTCACCAAATCTCTCCACCACAAAGAAACTTTATTATTATCATTCTGAAGTTCCCTTAGGCCTCTCCATCCACCATACTTAGATTCGATTACCTCCCTCCACAACCCTCCTTTATCCGAGTTCAGACGGCATATCCATTTTCCCAATAAGGCTAGATTAAAACTTCTAACATTAATAATACCTAACCCGCCTGCATCCTTGGAGTTACAAACCTTATCCCAAGCAACCCATGCAATCTTCCTCCCTTTTGACCCCCAACCCGACAAAAAATTCCTCTGTAAATTCACAATCTTCTTCAACACATTAGACAGAATCTTGAAAAGAGAAAGATAAAACAGAGGTATAGACGATAAAACAGATTTAATTAAACATATCCTCCCTGCCATTGAGATGTATCTACCCTTCCATCTACCTAGTATGCTTTTTACTTTGTTGACCATTTCGTCCCAAAATTCGCCCCTCTTATGGCATCCCCCTACAGGCAATCCCAAATACTTAAAAGGAGTTCTCATTATTTCACAATTTAATACTGACGCGGAACTTAGAATTTCCATTTGTTCCACCCCAACCCCACCAATCCTACTCTTGAGTAAATTCACCTTGAGACCAGACACCAACTCAAAACAGCTCAACATGACCTTAATGTTAATCACACTTTTGATATTTGCCTTACAGAAAAACAAAGTATCATCAACGTATTGTAGCATATTTACCTTAACCGACTTTTTTTCCGATCTCTAAGCCTTCTACCAATTCTTTCTCGACTGCAGTCCTAGACACCCCTGCAAGACCTTCGACCACTATTAGAAACTAGAACGGAGCTAAAGGGTCGCCTTGTCTCAACCCCTTCTTCGGAATAAATTCCTTAGTAGGACTCTCATTTACTAGAACTGGCATCAACGCTAATTCCAAGCAAGCCTTAATCTAGGATATCCACTTTTCATAGAAGCCGAGTCTGCCTAACATATAATAGATGAAATCCCATCTCACACAGTCGTACGCCTTCTCATAATCCACCTTGAAACACACACAACTTTTTTTCTTCCTCTTCATCTCTTCTATTACTTCATTGGCAACCAGAATGCTATCCAAAATTCCCCTTCCTTCGAGAAAAGCAGACTGCTTGATATTTATTACTTTACTAATCACTTTTTTCAATCTGATTGACAGAATCTTCGAAACGATCTTATACACACACCCTACACTTGAGATAGATTTATATTCGCTAAATTGTTGTGGATTATCGTTCTTAGATATCAAACAGATAAATGATGCATTAGTCCCCTAGACCACCTACCATTGACTATAAAGTCATTTATCGTCGCACGACATCCTCCTTAGAACAATCCCAACAAAACTTAATGAAGTTGAATCACAAGAACTTAATGAAGTTGAATCACAGTATTCTTGTAGTAACTTCAATCCTAATAAAAAATTACAAAAATACCTAGGCCTAATCATCTCCCATATATTTCACCCTTTCTATATATATAATCCCGACAAAAAAAATCATTACCTAGCAATTCCCCTAAACAAAACGTAAAATTCATTTATTCAAGTTTTAAAGTAGGAGAAATCAGAAATTAGAAAAAATTTAACCCCTGTTTTAGTTCACCTAACTCAATTTGAATTATTAAGTTACAAAACTTAATCAGAACCAAAGATAAATTCTTATTACGTTGTTGATGACATTTATGCGTGTATTTTTTTACGTGCATTTTATTGACATGCTTAAAGATAAATTTGTATTGAATTAATAATTTTTTAGTTTATAAAATAATATTTAATTTAGTTAATATAATAATTATTATTTTTAAGTTAGTTGTTATTTAATTATTTTATTGCATTGTTCATATTTATTGTTTAATATTCCTAATCATGTAAGTTGTGGTAAAACGTTGTAATAACTTGATAGTGAATAAGCCCTTTGGAATAGAAGTTGGTCGAAGCCCTTGGTTTTGTTGAATGCTTTGTTGAAAATATGTTAGTGAACATGCAAACGAAATCATTGGATTGAGTAGAAGGATTAATTAGCTTGACATTGGCAATTAATCCATAAAAAGATCCTTTCCTTCCGACTGGAGAAATCCTATTGTCTTCCTCACTTTTCAAACTTTTAAATATAATGTTCCAATGATTTGAGCTCCCCCTTTCAATCAAAACCATCCTTTTTGTTTTCTTAAAAGGGTTTGCCATTGATAATCATCAGTGAGCCTCAGCAGCTCATAATTACATACTTAGTGCTGCCTTTGTCTTTAATCGGAACAAAACAATAGACTTCTCCAAGAAAAAAGATGCCCTCCATATCCCCACCCTCCAAATAAAAGGAAATCTTAATCATACATACTATCATGTTATTATTATTATTATAATAATAACATAAACTTTGTATCAAAGATCTCATCTTCTCTCTTCATAAAATATTTTTAGATAAATTTGTTCAGAATACCTATGAAATATGTACATGTAATCATAACCTAATAAATGTATTTAATTCACTATACGTACTAAAAACTATGGAGAAGATCTATGTTTCATTCTCTTATCTTTAAATAAAAAAGTGAAGATTTATATACACTACACAAGAAAATCATGAAATAAAAATCAATTTTAGGAGATTAAAATAATTAGTTACAGTAGTAACTAAATTAGAGACCCTTTTAGAACTAAAAAAAATTGGTTTCTAAATTAGTTTCTATTATTGTTAAATAGTTTTTATATTGGTATCTAATTTTTTGCTACCAAATTTAGAAACTAAATAATTGGTAGTTAAAACCTTGATTGTTAATTAGATACCCATTTATAAACTATATAACAATAATAAAAATTAATTTAGAAACTATTTTTTTTTATTTTTTAAAATGATCTCTAATTTAGTTACTATTGCAACTAATTATTTTGGTCTCTAAGATTTGGTTTATATTTCATGATTTTCTTGTAGTGATATAACTACATCTGACTCAAAACTTGTGCAGATTTTACTGGAGAACGAAAAATTCTAACTGTGGTGTTATCCAAAAAAAATGCATAAAATCACATTTGAAAGAAAAAATCTATAACAGATCAATTGAGTAAGTAACGCGATGATGAATTTATAGTAAAAGAAAAGATATTTAAGATTGATTTTCATATTAACTGATTTGGAAAGTTTTCCATATCAGTTATTAGTATAACCGATCTAAAAAGGTCAAGTAAATATCAGCATGGCCAAATGACCAGATAAGGGTTCTTCGGCAAAACGAGATAATTTTGTGTAGCGTGCATTCTATATTATCTAGCTTTTATGAACTGGTTAGCATAATTATAGCTTGTTAAACACAAAACACTTACGTGTTATTTTTGTCTTGAGATCGATCATAATATATGGAAGTTATTTCACTCCGGAGAAAAAGAAGTTGGAACAAAGTGAAGTGGTAGAGGCAGAAGAACACATACGCTTTCGTCAATGACGGTGACGAAATTGTGTGTGAAAGTGAAAATAACAAACGATAAAAAAGTAGGGTTGCATGGTGAAGTGCCCCGTGAAGTTATTACTCCAATCATGTCTTTGAGAAAATTGAACATACGAAATAATGTGTTATTGACAAATGCCACTAGACAAACACTGTCTACCCACGGAAATACATATGAACGTTCTATGGATTTTGTGATATATTAATTTTAAATCATGACCATCTAATGATTACCTTCTAATAATATTAAAATTAATTACACTTTTCTATCAACTTTATTTTATCAGCAAAGAATAAATAAAATAAAATGAGATATTTGAGGAATACCTCAACCCTTATAAAAAAACCAAAACAAGTTTTATTACACCCAACGAGCTAAGGATCCACCAGACCTTACATGACATTACCCAAAATCACATATCAGAACAAGATACAGAATCCTCAATTACATCAATCCACCAGTGAAACACACCCTTAGAACATGCACAAAATTCAACAGCTAAAGAAGGTCTTTGCCAGCAGTCTGACCTACGCCATTACTAATTGCCAAAGACAACAACCGATCTTACGAAAAGAGAACATAATCAGAAAAACCTGCACAAATCACAAACAACTTCCAATCACAATCTAAGGCAAACACATCAATCCATCTCTGCTAGGTAGAAAAAGCCAAGAAATTCCAAACCTGGGTAAAAACATTAAATAAAAAACACCAAATATAAATATTTCAAATACCTCATACAACATTCAGGTTCTAAACACCAGTCTGAGTAAGAAAAAACAACCAATCTTATATCAGATACAATTGTCTTTATAATTTTTTGTTAGTAATTTCTTTAGTTCTGTATATAAAAAAAACCTATAACTCTTTAGGAGTGTTATACTTCATTGAGTATGTACTCTTTCTATAGAACCTACGATGATGAGTGTTATATATTTCTATTTATAACCTAACTTTTGTTATAATATAGTTTTTCTTGTGATTTATTAAACGAACCTACAATATTAGTATACCCCAATCGTTTTCACCAATACTTTAATCCTCACCTTCAAATTTTGATATCTTTTAGGCTTTGTTTGCTTCAAGGGTTGTATTATTTAAGAGGAAGGATGTGAATGGATATCCATGATTTTGATCAAGGCATGTGCAGGAAAGGAGAAGAGTGGATCTGCATGAATAGTGATTTCTCTCATCCTCCTCATATGCAAAATCTGAGGTAAAAGCCACCTAGAATGGTGATGTTTTCCCTTTTTGACCTTCTTTTTTGCTTTGTCATTCATGCAATAATATATATAATAATATCTTTTATTTTTATTATTTTTCAATCATAATTATCATATTATGATATTTCATACTTTATTCTATATATTTTCTGTTCTTTATAAATAAATTTGTTGTACAATTCACTCTATATATAATATTTTTTTATTATAAAATGCTCTCTAAAATATTTACATGATTATGTATCTACATACAGCGAGTATAAAAAACTTTCAAAATATATGTATAAATAAATATAACAATAAATTTTTATATGCTTAGATAATATTATTTTTATGATTTTTTTTTTCATGTTTCGATAATATTAAATAACTCGTATTTTTTCCAAAAGTAACTATTTAATGGTATCGAAATAAATTATTCAATTGTACCAAAAATAATTTAAAATATTTCAATTAACTCAAATCTACACAAAAATACATCATATTTCATTATTTAAATATTTTTAAATACAATGGTAAATTTATAAACTTACATTTTACACTTTTAAAAAAATTAAAAAAATCACACAACCATCCCATCACTCACAAACTCCAATAAACTTTCCTCACAAATCTACTCTGACATACCTCAATCCAAACACACTCACTTTTTTCATATTTTCCTCTCAAATCCTCACACATCCACTTTCTAAAATTCTCACACATCCTCTCAAACACAACCTTAATCAATTAAAACTATAACTCATCTTAGAAACTTATTTTTAATATTGAGTTTTCTCCAAACAATTTAAAAAGTTGTTTTTAATTAATTTAAAAAATTGATTTCTCCATGTGAATTAAATATCTCAAAAGATTGATTTAACAAGTCACGTCATTGGTTGATTAAAGTTTGAAATAAATTAAATGTACAATTTTATAGCAGATATTTACTTTATTTTAAAATGAGATAAACAAATGGGATTAGTGAAACACACTCTTTCTTACTCTCATGGTATATACTGATGAAGCCTCCAATCTCGTGATGATAGATAAGAGTGTCAGGTATCAGTATGACTTAGCTTCATATATTCGATAAATTAGACTTTTACAAAGTAATAACCTAATCGATACATATCTGTGACTTTGACTGCAAAATAGATGCTCAATGTTAACCTCAAAAGTTTAAACGCTCCAGAGCAACTGTTTATTTATATATACTTTTGTAATTAGTTTTCTCCACCAGTGTGCTCAAGACGAAAAGTATTTACAAGGTGATTAGTTTGCAGTTTTACATAAATTGCAGTTTACACTTCTTAGTTATACATATAGGCCATTTTAATGGTTTTTCCATCCTTCTTTTTAATGCAATGAAGAATAAGAAAGTTACAGAATTAGAATATTATGGTTCTATTCCATTTTTAATTTTCTCCTTTCTTGTTTCCTTTTTCTTGAATCTACCTTAAACTCTTGAACAGATAGTAGTCTAGGAATTCGCGCGATGCAATACTTCCAAGATGAAGCTCTCCCTCTAGGTCCTAGTCCTTTTCAAGATTTGTTATCTTCTTTCATTTTCTTTTAGGAATTATTAACAAAAAAGTAAAGGCTACAATGATTCATTTTTCTTATCATACGAATCGTGCTTCGAATCTTGCAAGGGTCAAATTAAGGTGACTACGTGAGGACCCATATGCTTCCTTCATCTACAGTTGGTCAAAGTTATGTCTAATCTCCCAGTTACTATTTTGCATGGGAAGACGTCACAATGAACTGGTGTGAATGTAGTTTCTGAAGGTGACAATGCAACTCAAGAAACTACATACAAACGTACATTCATTTATATGTATTTATATTCATATGGATTATTACTACAAGTAATACTACCTCAATTTTCACACTTTTGCTTTCATTTCTGTCTTCTATCTTTCTCACACCATCCTTTGGCTTTTATTCTCTCTCTTTTCTCCTATATATAAATAGTGTATGTACAGTGTCCCTTAGATGTGCATGTGATACATAATCTCGAGATCTACCTGATCATATATATATATATATATATATAAATATATATACCTTTCATACATCTCAATAAGAATCTAAGTCTAGTGTATAGATAAAATAAAACCTGCAAAAGAAATAGCTCGATTAAGAAAGCAAGAGAGAAAATACAAACATGATTGAATGGAATTAATCGTGAGAGGTAAAATATTAGACGAAAGTAGTAAAATGGTGTTACACTACTAAAAGTAGATAATTAAACTGTTGCAGAACATGTTTTCAGGCTTCCAAGAAAGCACAAAATAGAGACACATATACTGTGAGAATTGAAAAAACGAGACGGGAACACAAATGGGTGTCCAAGTTCTGTAACAGTATGGAATATAGATCAGTTTTCGTTGCTTTATTTGGTAAAACAAAAGGTTGGTTTAAGTGGGTGGTTGGAATGGGAGATGAGATTAAGACAAAAGGTGATTGCAGTTTGCAGGAGGAGAGAGAAGTGAGGCTGAAAAAGAACCAATAATTCTAACAGGGGATAGCAGACAGAGGGTTGCTTTTTGGGTACTTGGAGAATAAATTACTGTCTTTCTACGAGGATTGGCGTGAAAAGAGAGACCCCAACATTGCTAGCTAATGTTTGAGCAGTATAATTCATAATGTAAAACTTGACCTTTATGCATGTTTAAGTTTGAATCAATTCTATCTGGTTAACTTAGTTTCTAAAACTAACCTTTGTGTTTTAATTCAAATTTGATTTCGAGTTAAATTTAGGTGTTAATTTTGAAAGACGCTAAGCGCATGTTTATGTCTCAGTTCAAGTTCTAGTGGCATGAACTTCAAATCCTCTTTCAGGCATATGTAATATGCAAACTTCTTGATATCATGTCAGAAAGCTAAGCATTGTCACCAAACCGATGAGTTTTTTGAGAAAAGTGTAATTGAAGGAGGCTAAATAGTAAACTAAACATAACCTAGCTATGTCTATTCTATATAAATTGAAAAAAAAAATGTTGAAAGAATATAAAAAAATAATGTAATTTACCGCTTTGCTTTTTAAAAGAAAATCTTTCATGCCACTGGTTTCTTCTTTTTCCTTTAGTAACTTTTTTTGAATTTCTGCTGGCCTTGTCTATCTATTCAAAAGATGATGTGGAAAAGGGTGGGAAGCTCTATGAGTCTGAGTAAAAAATTTGAATTGCGGGTCCACACCACTGCACTCTCTAATTTCCTATGCTGCTTTATTTGTTTGAAAATAATGTAGCAGAAAATAACACTACAATATATCATTTTAACCCCGACGAAATCACAGTTCTTTTAGCCCTTTGTATTATGATAACAATGATTAACCATGATAAAAAGAAAATGCATGCATGCACATTGTTGTTGCAAGTAGCAGATAATGAGTAGCTAAGATCACTGCAGCCTCAGGCTTTCATACTTTAATAAATGCATGATTATAATGCTTCTCACATATGCATTGTTTTCACCAAGTTGTTAACTTAGTAGATAAGTATAGATAGTTATTGCTTAAAGATGCTCAACAATAAGTTAATGACAACTGGTATGTAAGTAAACATTGTTTAGTATCCTTCCTTCATTTAAACTTCTACGAATATAAGTAAGCTGTATTATTATTGTATGCAATAGTAATCTTGGACACCTAGTGTATGGAGAGAAAACAGAAAACAGAAAAAAGAAAAAGAGAAATGTGTTTATATAGCATTCTTTAAAACAGATATTGGAAGGATATTGCAGTGATAAATGTGAAGTGGAGGGGATGAGAGAGTGAGAGTAAAGGCAAGGAAGAAGAATTGGAGAAATAATAAAAAAAGAGAAGAAAAAGCTGCCTCTTTAAACTAAAACCAAAAGAGAGAATTAAAGAAAAAGAAAAGAATAAAAATGATGAGTGACAAGAAGTATAAAGAAGGCGGTGAGGCATATAGTTCAGGTATTTCTAAAGCCTAACGACTCTCACTAGAGCTAATTTCTGTCTCTCTCTCTCTGTTCTTGTTTCAGCTTACACTTGTTCCTTTCTTGAAACAAATCCATTCAGTTAGTTCCACGTTCCTTTCATCTGAGCATACAAAGAAAGAGTATAGGTGTGGTGTACATTGGAGAGAAAGAGAAGGATAAGAAGAAGAGAAGAGAAGTGTGGTTCAAAAGAAAAGGTTCAGCAACAAAGGGGGTGGTGAGGGGGTGGTGTTTGGCCAAGTGATGCGCTCAGGAGTTTGTGCATTACAGCAGACCCTCACAGCTGAGGCTGCTTCAGTGTTGAAGCACTCTCTGGGGTTGGCTCGGAGGAGGGGCCATGCACAGGTCACTCCTCTGCATGTCGCTGCCACTTTGCTCAGCCTAAGAGGCAGTTCCTTGAGAAAGGCTTGTCTCAAGTCTCAACCTCACCAAAGTTCTCATCCTCTTCAATGCAGGGCTCTTGAGCTGTGCTTCAATGTGGCTCTCAACAGGCTCCCAACATCACCTGCTCCTTTGATCCACACGCAGCCCTCTCTCTCCAATGCTCTCATTGCTGCATTGAAGAGAGCTCAGGCTCACCAGAGAAGGGGCTGCATAGAGCAACAGCAACAGCAGCCTCTTCTCATCATCAAGGTTGAGCTGGAACACCTCATCACATCAATCCTTGATGACCCTAGTGTTAGCAGGGTTATGAGAGAGGCTGGTTTCTCTAGCACTGCTGTTAAGAACAACATAGAGGATTCTTCACCTCATTCTGTTTTCCAGTGTTACAATAGCTCTGGTGGTGTGTTTTCTTCTCCTTGCTCACCTTCTGCCAGTGAGAACCACAGGGAAACAACCACCAACCCTACCAATTTCAGGCAGACTCATCATTTCTTAACTTCTTATGCTTCTGAGTTCCACCCTTCACTTGTCTTTTCTCCGCTAAAGAGTTCACCAGCGTGTTCCTTCTCTGGTGCAGCTTCTTCTAGTAAGGATGATATCAGGGTTGTTCTGGATATTCTCCTGAGGAAGAAGAAAAAGAACACTGTGATTGTAGGTGACTCTGTGTCATTAACTGAGGGCCTTGTGGGAGAGCTAATGAGAAGGATAGAAAGGTCAGAAGTGCCTGATGAGTTAAAGTCAATCAATTTTATCAAATTCCAGATTTCACCTGTTTCTTTGAGTTGCATGAAAAGAGATGAAGTTGAAATGAAACTCTTGGAACTGAAAAGGAAGGTGAATTCCGTTGCATCAGGAGAAGGGGGTGGCATTTTTTATATTGGAGACCTGAAGTGGACCGTGGAGGAAACAGGTTTCAGTGACAAAGAGGAAGGGTCCCCAGAAGGAGAAATTTCTGGTTACAATCCAGTTGATCATTTAGTTTCGGAAGTTGGAAGGTTATTCTGTGACTGTGGAACCTCAAATAATGCTAAGGTGTGGCTCATGGCCACTGCTAGTTACCAAACATACATGAGGTGCCAAATGAGGCAACCCCCTCTTGAGAAGCAGTGGGCTCTTCAGGCTGTTCCTGTTCCATCAGGTGGACTTGACTTGAGTCTTCAAGCTCCCAGGTAATCATTTGCTTAATATAGTTTGATTTAATATAATGCCAAAAACAATAGTCAATAACTGAAAATTTCTTGCTTAATTTGTTTGATTTAATGCAAAAAGAAGAAGAAAAACTCCATGTATGACTAGTAAAAATTAAACAAAAAGAAAGAAATGAAGAAAGGAAAACACAAGTACATAAAAGTTATCCAGGCATGATGGTTTGATGAAAGCTTAATTTGTTTTACATTTTGTTGAGGAGTGCGTACGGTGACTGGGCTATGCCAGAAAGAACCATTGTGAAAAGCATGGTTGGTTGGTTGGTAAGGCAGATGTGAAGCACAGCCTTTCTGTTTCTAGTTCTGCCTTACTTTAGTTTGTCAGTATATAACCAACCTCTTACACATTACGCATGCACATGATATTGGGCTGGAAAAACTGAAACTAGACTTTACTAAAAAGAAAAAAAAAATAGTCACATATTTTTGCAAATACGCCTTATTGCACCCACTGAGAATAATTGAGACCTTTTGTGATGTTAAGTGAAAATAATGGAAGCCACATATTGTGAACTCAACAGTGACTATTTGTTTAATTTTGGATGTTAACTTTATGAATATTTTGCTCGCAATTTTCAGTGTCCTTGATTCAAAGATGACCATCTCCCAAAACCAATCTCCTGTGCCTGAAACAAAGCCCTTCGGTAACATGGAGCAGCAGGATAGGCTCAACTGTTGTGAAGAATGTGCCTCCAATTATGAAAAAGAAGCCCAATTTCTTAGGCCAGATCAAAAGAAAATGATGCCATTCTGGCTTCGGTCTCATACCACAGAAGACCATAATAAGGTAGAACATTATTAAATTGAAAATACAAAGCCAAATTAATTTTTTGTTTATATATTTACAATCCAACAATCGCAACAACTTTATCTTTCTTCTGCACATGCATGCTCTTGATCCTATTAGTTTAGATTTGAAAACTTGTAATGACTTATGACTTATACTATATAACAATCGAACATTTTCAGGATGAATTAGTCCAGTTGAAAAGAAAGTGGAATAGACTATGCCACTGTCTACACCAAAGCAAACAGATTCATAACCCATGCAACTTGAACAACAGTTATAATTCAGCAAGCTCCATATCTTTTGCGAACAATGCGACACATTGCTCCACCCTCAAACTTGTTCCTCGATTCCGGCGCCAACAATCATGCATCATTGAGTTCAATTTCGGCGAGAAAAGGGAAGCAACAGAGCCAGTGTTAGATTCCCAGGAGGGCAAGGAAGGTAAAGAAGTAAAGACTACTCTTGCTCTTGGCAATGGCGGTTCAGGTGAGACGGTGGGGGATATAACTGATGATAGAACACTGCAAAGAGCTCATATTTGTAAACTATTGCAGGAGAATGTGCCATGGCAGTCTGAGACTGTTCCTTCAATAGCAGAAGCCTTGACCGATTCCATATCAGCAAAGCAAAGTAACTATATTACTTGGTTACTAGTGAAAGGTAATGACACCATTGGGAAAAGAAGGTTGGCACTTGCAGTTGCAGAATCAGTTTTTGGCTCAACTGATGTGCTCCTTCAATTTGACATGCTAAAGAGAGAGACTTCAATTGCCCCATTTTCTGAAATGCTGGCAGGAGCGCTGAAAACCCACCAACAGCTTGCGGTGCTAATAGAAAATGTTGACTTTGCTGATGCCCAGTTCAAGAAATTCCTCTCGGATGGATTTGAAACAGGAAAGTTTGGAAATTCCACAGAAGAGAACTCAAGCCAAGTTATACTCATATTGGCAAGTGGTGGATCCACTAGCATCGAGGAGAAGAAAGAGGAATCGGTTATCAAGTTGTTATGGCAGGTTAGTGAAACCAAGCCTAAGTTAGAGACTCAATCTGTGGCAACTAGGATTATAGAGCCTAGTTTGGGCAATAAAAGAAGGGCTGAACTTGATTTGTTTTCTAACACTAAGAGTTTTCAAGGGAGCAAGAAGAGAGTGTGTTCGAGACAAACAAGCTTTAACACTCTTGATCTGAACATGCAAGCTGATGAAGAGGGGGGTGGGGAGGGTGAAGCAGGAGAAAGTAGCCCTATTTCAAGTGATTTGAGTAGGGAAACTATAGCTGATCCACTGAGACAAAACGGATTTCTTGACTCGATTGGAAACCGGTTTGAGTTTAACACAAGTCCAGTTAAAGACAGAGAGATGGCAGAGTTGTTTTTGTGCAAGATAAAAGGGTGTTTTGAGGAGGTTTGTGGGAAGCAATGTTGGGAGAATTTAAGTGTAGATGAGAGGGTGATTGAGGATGTTTGTTTTGGGTGTGGTTATTTTAGCAACGACCTGTTTGAGAAATGGCTGAAAAATGTTTTTAAAAGCAGCTTAAAAACGGTTAACATTGGAGGGAAGGAGGGTATAGTTTATAGACTTTGTTGGGGTGGTAAAGGAGATACAAAAGATAGTGGCTTCATGAGTTCTTCTCTGCCCAAGAGTATCCAACTTAATTACTTCATAGAGTGACCAATTTTGGGTACTGAGGGCTTCTTGTAAAATTGTCCACATGGTGTAAAATGGAATACTTTCTGTAACTGCTCATTTTCATAATAGCATGGGTTTGTTTTCATTCTCTTAGCCAATGTGTTCATCACTTCTTACTTCCACAACTTTGCCTTTCATTTATTAGACATTTTTATTTGTTCTAGGTAATGTTGGTATTTTGTTAACCTATGTTTCCTTTCAGGTTTCAATTTAGCCCTCTATTAATAAATTTTAGTCTTTTACTTACATTTTTGACGTTTTACTCCATCACCATTATTCCGTTTAGAAACCTAATGGAAGTTGCTTTAATGGAGTTATCCACAATTGTTCCGTTTAGAAACCTATTCATTACTTGGAAATTTGTCAATAAAATAAGAATCAATTAAATAGAAATCATATAAAGAAGAAGAAAGCAAGTATCACAAAACTCAATATTCTCTTTGATTTGATAATTCCGTTAAAGCATTGTAGTTAAAGCATCCAGCTCCCAAAATTCATTCCAATTTATACAGTACCATTCAATGTAATTGACTTGCATATATTGTATAGCTATTAAAGCTGACAACCTTAAGCAGTGATAATGCTCTTCTTTTATTCCAGCTGGGTCAACCAACCCAATATAAATCCTTCCTAACTCCCTTATTCTCATACTCACCCTTTGTGTCTTTCACCTTCCTAAGCCATCTTCGGCAGATTCACCTTACTTTACCTTGCCTTCTCCCTCTTTACTTTGGATATTTCTTTCTAATTGACTTTAATGCACCATTGTGAATATGTAAATTTAGCATTTTTCTCTCTATAATTCAAGATCATATCTTAAGTTATGTCAAAGTAAAGATTTCCATAGAGTTATGATATATTGACACCATATGCACAGTAACACATTTGACGATACAGACGTGGCAATGACGTGATCGAGTAAGATTACGTTCGGTGATGTGACAAGTTTAAAATAGAGTAGTAGTGCGAATGAAAAGTGAGACGCAAACTTCAAAATGGAGTAAAAAAATATATATTATATCGATTATTAGTAACAATCAGTGTAATATATTATTTCTTTACTCATAATGGTTTATATTACACCGGTTAAGCCATTTAACCGGTGTGATATGCGGCTCATATTCAAAAACATTTTGAATTTTTTTTATGAAGAGTGAGTGACCATAAACGTCACAGAAGTGACCACTTACAAGCACACAGGTAACCAATTTTGCATGTGCCAGTATATGTGGAGGAACATGTGGCTGGGTAACCAATTTTGGTAGGGTGGGTGTCCAGTTCTGCCATGGGTGTAATATATGGCCCATATTCAAAATCTTTTTGAATTATTTTTCATGAAGAGTGGGTGGCCATAAACGTCACAGAAGTGACCACTTATAGGCACACGGGTAACCAGTTTTGCATGTGTCAGTACATGCAGAGGAACCTGTGACGGGGTAACTAGTTCTGGTAGGGTGGGTGTCTAGTTCTGCCAAGGGTGTAATATATGGTCCATATTCAAAAACTTTTTGAATTATTTTCATGAAGAGTGGGTGGCCATAAACGTCACAAAAGTGATCACTTACAGGCACACGGGTAACCAGTTTTTCGTGTGCCAATACATGTGGAGGAACCTGTGGTTGGGTAACCAGTTATGGTAGGGTGGGTGTCCAGTTCTGCCATAGGTAACCATGTGGTTAGCCCAAAGGGTTGTAATGATGAAATTGAAAGTGATACTGCTCCTACCCAATTATTACTCCTACTTCATACCATTTCAGCTATTTTGCATTTAAAGAAAAAATGATTTGTTGTTTCCTCCTTGACCCACACACAGCTTACTTTCCAAAAACATTCATCTACCCTCCATATTAACTCTCGTCGGTAACCTCTCTAAAAGCACCCTCCATGTTACTATCTGGGTCGAAGGTAAGGCATTAATGCTCCATAATTGTTCATATAAAACTCTATATTCTCCACCTACTTCATTACTTAATAGGCTATATGTAGATTTAATCGTATACTCTAGTTTTTCATCTTCCCTCTTATTGGAAAAATCAGAACTAATTCTCTCTCTTTGATGTAGATACAAAATTGGCACTTGTGGAAATAATAAGCAAACAAAAGAAAATAAAGAAAATTAGAATAAGGACACCAATAACGTGGGAAAACCTCTTCAACTTGAGAAGTAAAACCCATAGGATCTAGTCCAAAAATTGTCTCCAATGTGAAAGTAAGATTACAATGTTTGTTTCTCTCACTATGTGAGGATAACACTTAATCTCACCCAATAATGATGAAATACAATGTCTCTTTAGCATCTCACTAGGATTTCTCATATCACATTAAGGTGGATATCTATTCTCTCATATATTGTCTATGTTGCTCTTCTCCTTTTGCTTGCATCTCTACCTCACAAATTCCCTTTATATATAATGAGAGGAAAACTTCTTCATAAAGAGATAGTGAATAATTAATGTTTGTCTCATTTTCAATATACATTGAAAATACAATCTTCAACTTTCTAGGTTGAACTTCAAAGTCTTTAAGAGAGATATAATTTTAAGACTTTAGAATATTCATCATTGAATATACTTAGTAGATCAATTACCAATATTCATTGATCATAGTCTCCCATTAAATTAAATTAAATTAAATAGAGATTCCCAACACCTCCAAACCCATGAATTCTTTGTGTCTTTTTCCTAACAAATTTACCATTTAATAACTACAAAAGTTTTCTTTCTTCTTCCATTTCTCATTCAAATAATTTTCTTCTCCATTTCATTTTCCACCTTCCTCTTTCATATTTAGTGAAATTTACAAGTTATACTATATTTATTAACAGAATTTCTCGTTAACAAATCTCTCATTTCTTCAAATTTTTTTAAAGTAAAGTATCAACTCTAACCTAGTAGAACATTAATTTTAACTAAAAATTAAATACGTTTATAATATATATCTTGTTAGATTTGTCCATATTCACAATGGCAATATGTATCATTCTGAATGTCGACAAAATTTTGTAAAAATAAGTGCGAGAAACATTTTTCTTCAAGAATATTTTTGTCAAATTTTATTTTAAAAAAAGTTAAGAGTGAATTTCGCGAAAACGAAAAGAAATAACAAAGCCAAATCATGACGAAACTTAACTTTAAAAAGGTCCAAATTTAATTCAAAGAAAAACTTTGAGTCAAAATTTATATTTTATTGGGCAAATTCATCACAATCTTACCCATTAATTATCCCACTCTACTTCCTTGCCTTAACTATATGCTTTAAACAAAACAAGTGAAGTCATTTGTCTTTTATAATATTAGTGAAGTTATCTCGATGCTGAAAAAGATTTTCTAACATAATTTGTTGGCAGATCCTAATATAATATGATGTATGAATTAAAAGGGTAATGTTTGATCCCTTTTATTCAACATTTTTATATGAAATATGTGTGTGTTTTGCGTCTAGCATTACAAGTAAAAATTCTATTAATTCTTAACTTGATAGATATGAGTAGTATTTTAAAATTTTGACACAAGAATATTTTTTAATTAAAATAAACATTTCATTTTCCAACTTTAAAATGTGAGGTGGACATTTAAACAAAGAATAAAATGACATAAAGGTGTTAAGTTACCTTTTTTATCCCTTAATCGTTTTTCCTCCTTATGATTTAATCCAAGAACATTCATCATTACTCTGTAGGGCTTCCATGCACAAATATACAAAGGAAGTTATGCTCCCAGCAGAAGAAAATCAAAACGACAAAATTGAAGCTTTCTGGTTCCAATTTAAATCTTGAAATGCATCATTACTTTGACCAGCATGAGTGTGTCCTTTCTTTCTTCTTTAGAACACCATAAATCAATGGTGTTCTATAGTTATGATAGTCAAATTTTATATTGTTTTATGTTATCAATTCTTTATGATAGAAAAACTTGATGTTTTAATTATGTAAAGTTAATTATTCTATGATATGTGAATTATCATAACTCATATTCTCTCATTCTACCATTCTTCATAGTAATCGACCAATGCGTGTAACAAATTTTGCATGTGGATAAATGAGACATGACAATTTATGAAACTAAATCATCAACTAATTTTATTAAAAAATTCAAATTCATTAAAGTTTACATGAGTTTGACCTTCATCACATTTAACCCTAAAAAAAATTAAATTAGTCAGTCGGGTTTGTACTTTTTAATTGGTGAAAGTTGATCCTAGAAGAATGTCGGAGAAATATTTAGTAGTTGTTACTTTGAATTTTTTTTTATCTATTTCGTCAGTCAAAAATTCCCTAACACTTCCCCCTAGATTAGGTTTTTATTTATAAGAATTTTATTCAACTCAAATAAAAGATACTGATTTTATTAACAAAGATAAAAGAAAAAACTTTAAAATAATAAAAATCTAAAATTTTCTCAACAATCAATTTACCATTCACTAAACTTTTTTTATTTTGTGACTAAAATAACTGGTGAAGACAAATTAACTGTATCTACCATAAGTATAAGACTAATTGAAGATTACAGATTGCTACTTATTAAGTCAATATAAATGAAGAAAACTATGAATAAGGTACCTTATTTACACTTCCTTTATTGTTGGATCAATATAATAAAATACCTTCTATCCTAAAGTAAAGAATGTTTTGAAAAATGTTGTGAAAAAGAATGTGCCAACATTCTTTTGAATCATTCTAATAAATCTGGGGAGTCTAACGTTTTAACTTTTGTTTTACATGCCCATGATCTGGGTGCCACTTTCTTGGCAATCTAGCTTCCACCAAGTGGAAATAAACAAAGAATTTGTGGTTTTTTTTTAGTTTCTCCAAAAAGGTTTGTCTCCGATTAGGGTTTCCGTTGGAGGAACTCCACTTTGGTTCTTTTCATGTTAGAGCTGGCAAGTGTCTTCAGTTGAAATCAAAGTTCACAATAGTGCTGTTAATTGCAAAGCTTTTTAAACGAATACAAGTTAAGTACAGCCAAAGGTGTTAGCAGAATGACTCTCAAATCATTACTTCTTTGTTTTTGGTTTTTTACGACAAAGTCTGGTTATCCTCTCTCACCACTGAAAAAAATATTTGTTTTGTTAAGCGAGGTGAAATTATATTAAATATATATTCTAAGGAATCGAGTTTTTTATTCTTACATACGTTATCAATATTCTGATTTTAAATTTATTGAAATAACATTAATAGATCGATCACTACATTTGAAATATTATCATTTTGAAACTCGAAATTTCATCACAATTTTAAATTTAAAAGATGTTCTTGATGAATTAAAAAAATATATATAAATTTTTCTCAACCAACTGTATATTAAATGATATGGAATTATATTAAACTTAACAAAAAATATTTAAATAATTTATATTCAGATTAAGACTAAATAATTTATATTCAGATTAAGACTATAATATTTATAAAAGACATTCAAATAAATTATAAATTAGATGGAGATAAATGAGATGAATTATATAAAAAAAATTATAAACATTTTACTTTAAAATTTTATATTGAAGGTGATATTAACTTTTTTATATATGAGTTGATCCGTAATTGAGCAAATTTAAATATTCTAGGTATGTTAATTGGAAAAACCTCAAAATTTTAACATTTATGTAGAAAGTGGAGAGATGGAAAGTTGGTAGTTGAATGCTAGGTGCAAACCTTACCTTTCCATTATTAAGAAATACTTTTCCAATAAATATCTTTTAAAATATATATTTGAAAACCTAAAACAAGAGTAGGATATATATTTTAAAACTATGGTGATGCTGGTAACAATTATAGTGGTGCAGTAAGCAAAAGCCGTCATGCACTTTCAGCACAATAACCATTAGGCTTCTTATTCCTGCACCCCCACGTTATTCTTCCTGCACCCCCACAATTTTAAATATTCCAACATTAACCTTGACCTATAATTTGAAAAGGGTCTGCATTTCCACTGTCACTGTTCATTTTTATCCTTGAGTATCAACTGTTGTGGAGGGTTTTTGTAATTGTTCGGAGCAAGGTGGAGGAGTACGCAATGTTGCTAAAGTGTTGTTTGGGTTATAGAGGTAAGAGTTAAGTTTTTTTTTAGGAGCACGGTGGTTATGGGGATTTCAGGGTTACCGAACATCGAGATCTGGTAATATTCTGGATTCATGAATCTGGAATTGATTAAATTGTGTGTTCTGGATGAGGGTGTGTTCCGGAAGGTAAAAGGTCATAAATTGTTGTTTTCCAGAGTGCTAAATCCAGAAGCCTAAATTGCATTACGGATTGGTGAATTCGGAATTTTTTTTTGTGTTATGGATTCTAGAATCTGGAATGCATCACTTGCATTATGGATTTATGAATCTGGAATTATTTTTTTGTGTTATGGATTCCTGAATCCGGAATGGTCTTTTTGAATTATGGATTGTAGGATCCTGAATGATTTTTTGACTTATAGATTTATGAATTCGGAATGCAATGATTTTGTTTCATTTTTTTATTTTATTTGTAGAAGCATGGACAGTAGTGAAGAATTTGAACAAAAATTATATGATGGGATTGATGTGTGGGATGATGATGATATTGAGAAGTCATTATTTAAATCGAAGATATATGAATGTAGAGATGCATTTACTACATATGAGATAAAGTTAAGTTTGTAAAGTATGTTTAAGTTGTTTATTAATTAGTAAATACTTTATTATGATAATTTTTGTAGATATTTTGTAATCAGAATGAGCTCTTAAAGTGGATTAGAAAAGTTACATTTCACTTTGCGTTAAGCCCCAAAACAAAAACCATTTAACCTTTGGGTCCACCCACAAACTTAACAATTCAGACTTACTCTTTCTTTTCTTCTTCTTTTCTCAACTTTCGATGGGGTCACAATATTTCTAAATTTAAAATTGACTTTTTTTCAGTCTATATAATTTGATTTTTTTTTATTTCAATCCTTTTCTGAATATTTTTAAGATTTTAATCAAATTATTATCAATAAAAAATTTGTTTATATGAAAACTTCCATTTTACATTCTTATCATCAAATATTCAACTAAGTACTTATTTTTTTTTAAAATTATTTATCTTGACAACGTTCATGTAACATATGGATCACTAATATTTCATTAGTTGAAATGATAGGAAAATTTTACTAACTATAATCACTTAAGTTTCCTGATAAAAATAAATCACCCACAAAATTAGTGAATATTTGGTAAATATAGTTAAAAAAATTAGATATCAAATATTTATAATTTTAAATATTTAAATATATTTTTTATTAAATTTTATATTATTTTGTATTTTTTATCAAATAGTTATAATATATTACTGAAAATAATATTTCAAGCACTAAAAATAATATTTTAATTAAAAATAGTTAAAAAATTTATAAATAAATAATTTTTAATAATTTTAAAAAATAAGATAATTTTGTAAACTTACATTTTTATTAATTAAAAAAATAATTTTTTTATTATATTTATCACATTATTCATAAACTTTCATAACTTTTTTCTACATTGTTTACTCTATTTATCTTAATTAAAAAAAATCACTTTTTCACAATTTTTTCATCAAATCATCAAAAATTTAATTTACTTTCTCAAGTTCACTCCCTAATTTTAAAAAAAAAAAAACATTGCATTAATCTGAATCCAAATAATGTGACCTCTCCATTCTCTTTCTGCACTTTGAGTCAATGCAAAGAAGGCATATAAGGAGCATTGAGCTACATAATTCATTTATTATTTTTAAAGTCATGAATGATAATCCAAAAATATAGACAGGGTGTTATGACCTACTACACTACTACAAATACTCACGGACATAACACGGAGATACGTATAATTTTTAAAATGTAGAACATAAAGATACGAATCTATATATTAGATAATTTTGAATTATGTAAATTGACAATAAAGATTGATATGTAAAAGTATGTTTCAAATTTTTTTTGAAGTAGAAAAATGTTTTTCATGATTGATTAAAAAAATTTGTTTCTTAATTTTATAATCATAATAAAAATTTATATAATAAATTTAAATTTTTAAAAAAATAATGCATTTATTTTTTTTTTAAATTGTGTGACTGTATTAAAATTATCAAAAATATATTTTAAAATTGAACATTTTATTTTTGCCCATACATGTGTGATGGATATACAAGAAGTGAATAAGTCTCATAGTAATCAAGCACTATTATAACCACCAACCAAGTAAAGTTCCTTGTGGTGGAGGGGTTGGTTGGTTCACCCACTCCCTGGGTCCCACTCACCAACCCAACTAACCTAACACTCTTTTCTCCCTTCCTATTTCTTTCAACTCACCTTTCCAACACCTTCTCCACTTCATACACAAAAATGGCACCGGAACCATCATCGGAGGTTACCCCAAACTTCTGGGGCAACAAGCCCGAAGAGGAGTACTACACCTCCCAAGGCGTCAGCAACACCAAGTCTTATTTCCAAACCCCCAATGGAAAAATCTTTACGCAATCCTTCCTCCCTCTCCACCAACCCATCAAAGCCACCGTCTTTATGACACACGGCTACGGCTCCGACACCGGCTGGCTCTTTCAGAAAATCTGCATCAGCTTCGCCACCTGGGGCTACGCTGTCTTCGCCGCCGACCTCCTCGGGCACGGCCGCTCCGAAGGCCTCCGCTGCTACCTCGGTGACATGGAGACCGTCGCCGCCACCTCCCTCTCCTTCTTCCTCGACGTCCGCCATAGCGAGCCTTACAAAAGCCTCCCCGCATTCCTCTTCGGCGAGTCTATGGGAGGTTTAGCGACGCTCCTAATGTACTTCAAATCAGATCCGGAGACGTGGACGGGCCTGATTTTCTCGGCGCCGCTTTTCGTTATACCCGAGGATATGAAACCTAGCAAGGTGCATTTGTTCATGTACGGTCTGTTGTTCGGTCTGGCTGACACGTGGGCGGCCATGCCCGATAACAAGATGGTGGGAAAGGCGATTAGGGATCCTGAGAAGTTGAAGATTATAGCGTCGAACCCGAGGAGGTACACGGGCCCACCTAGGGTGGGCACCATGCGGGAGCTTCTCAGGGTGACGCAGTATGTGCAGGATAATTTCTCCAGAGTCACGGCACCGTTTTTCACTGCTCACGGAACTGCTGACGGCGTTACGTGCCCTTCTTCGTCCAAGCTGCTTTACGAGAAGGCTTCAAGTGAGGATAAGACGTTGAAGCTTTATGATGGGATGTATCATTCCTTGATTCAGGGGGAGCCTGATGACTCTGCCAACCTTGTGTTGGGAGACATGAGGGAGTGGATTGATGAGAGGGTTCGAAGGTATGCCTCTTAGTGATAATTAATGTGATTAATGGATTGTTGTTATGGACTCTGATAAGGAGGAAATTGAAATTGTTCACAACTACTATAATTTTACTGTAATTATTGCAATTTTAAAAATAATATCAACTTAATACAACACTAACTAAAAACCTTCTTCCAATATTTTCTATACTGTCACTCGTCATAATTCATAAAAAATATTTCTTTTTAAACCGAGCGATAAATATAATATTTTTTATGAATTAATAGTATATATAAGATGGATTAAACCGAGCGATATGGAACATAAAACTTTTTAAAAAAACTTCAAAATAACAAGGTTATCCAATAAAGCCGAAAACAAACACGGCCAAAAGAAAGAATATCTGCAATAAAATAATCCAATAATCGGTTTTAACACTGCGCAACCCAAGACGGAATAATTGGCGAAGAAAAAAAAAAGCTTTCATCACTCCAAATAGTGGCAATTGTTTCCTGCACTGCACCCGATCTCAGCGGAAAAAACGAAACTATCCTTAAAAAAAATTTAAAAAAAATTTCCGAAATATGTGTTCCAGATTTAACGAAATTTTATATTATGGATTCTTTTATCTGGAATGAGTTTTTCATTTTTGTTTCTGGATTTTCATTTCCGAAACACAATAATTATTTTTCTGGATTTTTTTTTCCAGAATGTATTATTTTCAATTCCGTATTTTTTTATCCGAAATAGAATTTTAATTTTTGTTTTCGGATTTTTATTTTCAGAACTCAATAATCACTTCCGAATTTATTTTTCCGGAATATATTATTTTTAATTCCAGATTTTTATTTCTGGAATTAAGGGCATTTTTGGAAATTAAAAAAATATGTTGGGTGCAGGTTAAAATGATTGGGTCTAGGAAGCATTTGTCCCATATAGTTAGCGGTAACATATCTATACAAAAAGACCCTCCAAACAATAAATTACTGAGCAGGAAAAGCTTTCTATACGAGGTTCTCTTGCATTTACATTTGTTACAAAACTTGATAAGCTACTATACAAAAGAATGACACTAAAGTAATTACTAATCTAATTTTTTTTTGAGACATACACAAAAAGGGCGTCGAAATTAATTGGGATGTGTTCTATACGACGAGGAATCCTCTGGAAAACATAAAGACGAACCTGATAAATCTATTGCAGTTTCAAGGTTGAACAAAGGTTTTAGTCTTCTATGAACCTCATTACTCAGAAAATTGTTTTCCTCAACAATCATGAGAAAAGCAGACTTGCAAGTCTCCTCATCTCTGAACGCCAATGTCCATCTGCCATCTACCGAAGCTTTTGTTTTCTTTTTCCCGTAATCTTTGATTTGGGCAGGATCTACAAAGGGTAAAGAGGAAGCCCGAATCCTCAAGTGTAACCACGTTGCATGATTATCATCAATCCTAGGCTATACAATGAGGACAACTTTGATAGTAAGGTTATTACATAATTAGGGTAAAAATAATCATAACAAATTTTCAAAATACATCAACTGTTTGGCTTTGTATCATTGCCACCAGAATAAATTGAGAAAATTAAGATTAATAAATAACTTTTTGGCACAATATTTCAAGTTTAAAACACCAGCCAGTAATGTAGGTAATTAAGTTCATAAACAGTAATTCATCAACCAATTGAGAATCATTTATCCCAAGCTGAAAATAATTTTCCAAGAAATGTTTTCTTCTATTTTTTTCTAAATGACTTTGCATCATAATTGTCAGACTTAAAAGAAATGTTTTATAACCAAATGAAATTAACTCATGACTAAGATTCAAAGGAAGAGAAGTATACATACATTGCATCCAGCCAAAGGGGCAACAGACCGAACCACTCCTTGAGACTTCTTCAATGGCAATTCTTCTGCAAGAGCAAGCCACCCAGAAATTCCTAAAGAGATTGCTAGAAAGTAAACATGGAGCTCTTTCCCCCTCTCGAAAGCTATCCTACAAGGCAGGGCATTGCCTGCAAATGGCAAATGAATCAGAGAATTTTAACAAATTAGTTTATTTGTTAAATGGCAAATATGCACGGAACCACTACAGCCTACACATATGCCCATGTTCACAAGTACAGAAGGGAGAAAATCCTTTCACACATGGCCAATGTCAATTATAGACACTTCAAAACAAGCCAGTAATGACAATGTTACTTTAATTTGATACAATAGAATTTATTAAGAAAGAAATGGAGATATAAAACAACAGGATAAGGTATCCTCAAAAACTAAACAAAGAAAAGAAAAGGAGAAAATCAGAGACTAAAAGCATGAAACGTGAAACACTGCACACCAGTCTCTCCAAGTCACTCATGACTATCTACACGAGCTTTTTTTCTTTGTTGTCACTTGTCTTTCATTAATTGGTATAAAGTTGGTACTTGCTACTATTTGATTGGTTAGACTATTAAGTTTGGCTATGTACTTGGATTGGGTTCTCAGAAAATGTTTTGCTGTTGAGATTACAATTGAGATGGTTTTCTCCTCACTCTTTTTCTTTCTACCCTCCCCCTTTTCCCTCCTTATTCTCTTCTTCCTTCTTTTTACTCTTCTGTTCAACCTAAAGCAAAGAATAAACCTCAACTTAAGTAAAACCACTGTAGAAAATAGAAGAAACTACAGTTCAGACAACTGACCAAGGCTGACTTCAGTTCCTGCCTTTGGGCCCGAGACATCAAGCCCAGAACCTCGGGCACGGAAATTTGCATGGAGATCACCAGGAGGGTAAATTAGTGGTTGCTCTGATAAAGCTCTGCCAAGAGTGAATATTTGAAGCTGGTGCAGTAGTACAAATACCTAAATGGGAAAATGACAACAAAATGCTCTTCATCATATAAAGGTACACGTTAACACATAATCCAGGAAGATACAGAATTGAGAATTCCAATTCACATTGTTATGCCACACTTCACTTTTAAAAAAAAAAGTCTGTTGGGGGAGGGAGCATAGAAAAAAAGCTGCAGACCTTCACCAACTCATGCATTCTTTTTCCAGCGGCAAAGGACGACTCCTCTGGAACATGACCTGCAGAGACAAGAATCAGAAGGATCACTTAAAGGGCCTCTAACTCTTCCCTCCGTAGCAAAATGAATTGAAACAGGTACAAGCTTACCTCCTGAAGAAATCTTCCATGGTAGCAAAAGTATGCAATTTGGTTCTTTCCTAGGAGATGATGACTCCATTGCTACAGGTAGAGAAAAAATTTGTTCAAGAACATAAGTACAATTATTACACAAACAAACAAGCAGAACAATGTGATAAAAATTCACCTCTTTTGCACTTTCTCCATTCATCACAGAGAACAGAAATAAGTAAATCGGACCAACTACCTCTAGCCTCCTCTACAAGAGCAGAAGCATAATTCTTGTATGAAACCTGTATTATAAAAGAATATTGATATAATTGCATTAGGAGATGAAATAGTGCAGATGATACTAGTAGGACAGATAGACATTTTCATTTTCCATTACGATTGTTTCTATTAGATCACCTCTTTTGCCTTCTCGGTACATGTTCTAGTCATTAATTTCTACAATCATAGCTACTAATGAGACTATTCATGAACAAGGCATGATTTATCAAAAAGTACAGTCTTTCAAACAACGCATTTATTATTTCTACAAAGACAGATAAGCAAAGGAATTAAGGAATTTTCAAATATTATCTTATTTTGTGTTTCAATCTTGTATTCTCTTCAGCATCAACTTTCCTATCCTTAGCTTTGATCAAAATATATCTTTTCTTTAAACTTGGATATTGTTCAGGCACTTTCAATTGGAGTCACTCAATTGGGAATGGCAAATTCATATCTATACAATTATACCCATATATTATTTGCATTAACTGACTGTTTAACATTTAATTTATTAATATATCAGTATTTAGTTAAGAAATTTTTGATTCCATGACCAAACTTGCAAAATATGTTAGATTTTTATGTAATTTTGTACTAATATCCTATCTCAAATTACTCAGCTCCCTTAAAATATCTACTAAATTGATACTGATAAAAACCATTGATTGAATGATGTTGAGATATTTTAGGAAGTTTCAGACTTTATTCATATTAGTTTTAGTTCTGTATTTACTGGTCTTAATTCTGTATATTTTGCTATATCTTGTTTTTATTTCTATCATAACAGTTCCACAATCTAAGGGATTCTGTTTATTAGAGTAGGTGCTGTTTATTTCTGAAAATACCCAATAAGAAAGAATTTATTCTCTTTCAAACTTGAGAGATGTAAACGGTTCAGATGAGGAATGACTATTGCACCTGGATTGTACTGAGGCATTTACATGAAAAATATACTCTATAGAAGAAGGAGGTGAGAACAGTGATGAAATTTTCTGTAACTGGAATTTGGCGATATGCCATAGTTATAGATAGCATAATGAGAGAAGGGTACAAGAAGGGGAGGTGTTTGGGGGAGGGGTTAAGCACTAATTTTGAGGACCGAGAATAGTATCTTAGAGAAGAATTGCCTTCTCTGGTTGCCATTAATAAATAATTTTAAACATGTGCACTTCGATATTTTTGTAAATACTACATGATCACAAGAGAATGTATTAAGTTCTCAAGGGTGTTGCTAGAAAAGCCTCATCTGTTCTTACTTTCAGTAATTCAAGGTGATGACTGTTGAATTCTGACACACTGTAAGGAAGCAACTGGCGCAAAAGCCAACCACCATCCCATAGTATCTCTGCAGATATATTAGAGCGACAACTGAGGCTCACTAATGCATCAATCACCTGAAAAACAAAGCATTCATAAGTAATAAACCCAAGCATAACAAACTACATGCTGACTTCCAATTTCTTTCAGAAGAGGGAAAAACTATCCATCAGAAAACAGGCAGTTGCAAACAAGCATTTAGTGAATAGTAGTCTTGAACAATGGATGCAGCATCAAAACATGGATTTTTAAGTATTACGAAGAAGAAAATGGAAGTGATGCCAATAAAATTTCATCCTTTAATCCCAAACAAGAAATAGTGTGAACTGCAAACGCATTACATTTTGTATGAAGTCTTCTGAAATTTACACTAATAAAAGGGCAATCCAGTCCATGAGGCTACCACCTAGTGTGGTGGTGTGGGAAGATTAGATCCTTAGACACCCAGCCTTACTCCACCAAGGAGAGACTATTTCCAGGATTTGAATTCAGGACCTTGAAATCATAAGACAATATTTCCATTGTGCCAAGACTCGACCTCTGATAATTATTAATACATGGTAGATTAAGTTCAATGAAAATTATCAAACTAATTTATTTCACAAAAAACAGAGATGTATTCACGTGTTTGCACACTAACAAATATACAGTAACCATTATCCTGAGTAAACAGTAAAAAGTCTGGTAACTCCAGTTTTACATGGATAGTCTAAAAAGTTTTTCACATTAAACTTTTAGAGAACAATTTTGAAAAAGGATAAAAATGTTTCATAAACTGCTTTGGTTTTGATATATTGAACACATATTCATAACACAATTATATGTTTAATCTAAAAAGCTAATGGGAAAATGTATTGTTAACTAAATTTAGAATAACAAACTCAATACACTTTCCTCTACTTGTCTAAATTTAAGGAATACATTCTGGAGAAGGTATATCTATGCTCCTGTGGGATAGGGAGGAAACTGTGGGAGGCAAGTACCCCACGAACGTCGACCTCCTTATAGCACACACAAGGAGGGGAATCGACAGGAGTTCGAGCTGAGATGTGCCTATCTCATGCCTCAACTTCTTGTGCACAAGTCCTCCAACACTTGCTACCCACTCCCCCCCCCCCCACTCTCCCCATTGAGTCTAACAGTTCCATTATTTTAAATGAAAAGACAAACCTACTAATTGCAATCAAGGACTTTCACGAGGTATAGAGAATCTGTAACAAAAAAATAGCATATCAACAAGACTCCACTGTATACAAACATTTACTTGAAATCTATGTATATGAGGACTTATTCCCGCATCCAAAGGCAGAAAAGATACACCATACTGCTCCTGTAAAACATGGTAAACATAAGAAAGTCAACCTTCAAGCAACAGAGATTCCAAAATCTAAATAAATAATGGTTGTTGAATATTAAATAAATCAACAATTGCTGTTGAAGAGATAGAAAACCTTTATCTTTTTATGATAGACATTGATATCATTACCAATGCCATCCCTACTGCTTTTGGATGAAAAAAGTTCTTCTTCGCCTGAACCCTCACCAACTAAAGCTTGCTGCACAAAATATGCAAAGCAAATCAAATAGCGTGCCACTAGACCAATTCACCAGAACTGAATTGATGTATTTCACGGTTTTCTCCTCTGATAAGTTATCTTTATAACAAGCCTAGCACATGTGACTTGTATGTGACCCAACTTGAAGGAAAGCGCTAGAAATGTATATTGTTTTGTGTACATTTAGTGTAAATTTCTAGGTTCAATGTATAAAGAAAATATTGTTGTAATTAGAAAATGGTTTATTTATATATTCATGTATAAATATCAAGTCAGTGTTGTAGTTGAAACAAATGGTTTCACAAAAACCCACCCCAAAACTATGTACAAAAGCCAACCATCAAATGTTCATAAAATGAAAAATATCAAAATGGAAGAATACAGCTTACCAATAATAGTTTTTTATGCTGTTTTCGTTGTGGAAGAATTCCAAGCCCATCTAGCATTGATTCATCAAGTTCTGCAGAACAATAAAAATTATGTAAACAGAAAACAATGCAACAGTAAAGCACACAAAAATTCAATGAGAAAACCTTTAGTTTGCAGCAGCGTAGCAAGCACACTCAACGAACCCAAAACAAGGATATCATTTCCTTTTGATACGTAAGCAAGCAAAACCTCCCTACATCAATCATAAAAGTCGTTAGGAAAAAAATACAAAAAGACTTCCTGTAAACAGAGTTTAACTAGAACAAACACACTATTATAAGACATCAAAAATATCAATTTAAGCCTACATAAACACCCAAGTACCTATTTGAGAATAGTTTTACTCCTATTTTAAATAGACCATTAATTTTCTATTAAGTTATTGCCAGATGTACTCTGTATCTAACTCTAGTTAGTTACAGATCTTCTTCTTAGACAGTTACATTCTGTTAGTCTCTCTAGATCAGCTAGATATAGCTGAGCTGGCTTCACTCTCTTGAACTCTGGCTTTTTTATTTTGAAAAATACAATACAGCTTCTCTTTATTCTAAAATGCTATCAGATCAACATCATAACACTCTAGTACTTTGGCTTTTGGTTTTCAATAATAAAATGATAAAATATAATTTTAATCCAATACTACCAAATATTTTATCGAAACATGATTCAATTCTTAGACAGCATCAGAAGGGTGTACACAGGAAGCCAAGGGCTGTCATTTTCTTTACGTTTTTGGATATCAAACAGTATTACATATTTCACTTGAATAACTTATAGTCAAGGTAGTTTATGCTGGCATGACATATTGATTACTGTTTCCAATTCTGGTGACATACAGAAATACAAAAAAGAAACTAGTATATCAAACTTATGACAAATAAATAGTAAGAAAAAACACAATAAATTGTGTAACAAAAATTGGGGCTTTTACCTTAAAGACAAATTTGAACTGGTACAATCATTTTGCACTAGAACACCATCTGAATGAAAACCTGAAGAACTAAAAGAATATGAAATATTAAACATTGTGTGTCTTGTATCGCACTTGGTGAGATTATCACTATCCAACCCTTGGCGTTCAGATGTGAAACCATGATCAGATATAAAGCAATTGAAATTACCCCGAGAACTCTTTGTAAAGGCCTCTGAGGGATAAAAAAGGGCAGCAGCAACGGTATTCGCCAAATCTTTGATTTTGACAATCCTCAGGATGCAACAAAGTAAGTACAGAGAAAGAGAAGCACCATCTTGCATGTCCTATAATAATGTATATCAAACAATAACAAAGATAAGTTGCATAATAAGAATCAAAATCCATCTGGAATCTTTTAAAGACCCTTGAACAAAGACAAAAGTAGATTAAAAAAGAACTGACAAGGCCATAAAGTGAAGTTTCATACATTATTAGGCATGACCCTTAGGGAAGGAAGAAGTAATGGGAATATCAAAATCATCATAATGCCATCAGTAATCAGTCTCCCAACATCAGGAATTCCAGCAGAGACAACATCACTGAAGTAGTACAGATTATCCTCAATTTCATCTACAGCAGCGATAATTGCAGACATTGAATCTGGGCCCGGATTTCTGTCTCAGATTCAGGAACCACAATTTCTTTTTCAGGTGCAAGGGAATCTTAGTGTACAGTTCAAACACAAGAGAAAAGAAATTGCTTACAGCTGTGTATCAGAAAGCAGTTTATTTAAATCCATGCTCTGCTTCCTAAAAAATGAAACCAGGTTTGAGAAGTAATCTTTGTGAGGAGTACTGGCTATATATCTATTGACAGAGTCATCTCCAACTGAAAATTGTACAACAAATGTATTAGAAAATTATAATTTTTGTTAGCATAAAAATTGAGTTCATGTTTTCGTGGAGGAAATGGGAGAGAGGAAAAAATTTACAGAAGAGGGCTTATGTAAAATAATAAAATCTCACCATGGTAGACATTAAGAGTTACAGCTCGTACCGCAGTGCGAATCATGCTCTCCTCGTGAAAAGCATAGCGTATGGCCTCTACATACAGTGGAAATGAAACTACTTCATCCTAAAGACATAGAAGATACAGTGAACACATTTGGATAGCCCAATATTAAAAGCAGAATAACATCCTCCACAGCCAAAAGAACAACAAAATTATACTTAAAATAGACACAAATGATCAAACTATGAATATGTGAAAAACATTAATGATCTGACAAGATTTGATCAATAAAGATGAACAAGTCTCCGACAGGCTTCCCTGTCCAAGTCATCCTCTTGGAATATACAACAGGTTTTTATTGTATTTATGCTTCTCTTCCTTCCTTTCTTATCTTTCTCCTAATCAAGAAATTTTAGTGAATTTTTGTTGGAAGTACAAAAACCAGTACTATTTATCCACCTTATAAAATCACCATTTGAGAGCAAACACCTAGGAAACCCCACTACTATATGGTCTCCTTTACAATTCCAATGTCAAGAACATCAGGCCCACTAACCAATTGTTTGAAGACAACCTTTTAAAACTAACTTAAGAGCTATAATTCAAAAACATTAGAATAAGAAAGAGAACATCAAACTTACACCATGAGTCTTCACAAGCAGTGAAACTGTATTCTTGTTCAATTTTCCACTTATTGCTCTTCAATAACCAAAAGACATGTAACAGAAAACTAATCAGAAATATTACAGAAAGGAGATGGGAAGTGAACAAAAACAAATGTATACTGCCACCAGAAAACAGATTCTATGAGTGCTATCATCAACCACCAATCACCAGTTCAATAGATAAAATAACTTAAAGGTCAAAACGAACCTTAAAAAGGATATGTAGTACGACAGCAGCTCTTCATTTCGAAAGTCAAACGGATAAGTTATCAGGTAATTTATATATTCATTACTGAACATATAGTCTGCCCCAAAAAAAAAACAAAGAAGAAAGTTAACCCGCAACATTTGTACACCTCACTGAGAAACTGACGAAAGTCAAAACTCAATTTGGTTTTCAACTAACATATAGCATGTTCACTTTTTAGGTTCTGGACCATAATGCTCACTGTTTGCAGCAACTGAAGTGGAACGCTCACAGTCCTGGTAAGTTTCAGAACACGTAAAAATTCACCCATGACTTGCTTTTCCATGAAGAATCTGTCACAAGCTAGGACACAATGAACTTCCAAAAAACCAAAAAGTATACCAATAAAAAGCATGAGCACCGAGGAACCTCACTCAAAAAAACTCGGGTCATGTTGGTCACCATATGTTATCAACTCCGCAATTGATCTCAGTGCCTCAATTACAAAACCCTTCCACACATAACACAATTAAGAAAATTGGGAAAACCGTGAAGAACATACCAAGGAAAGTTGACAGCAAAGACGATTTAATCACATTCTTACCTTATTAACCTCATTAATAATTTGTACCTTCGTCAATTGTTCGGTTAAGTACCTTAACAGTGAAAACCATAACGCAGTAAGACAATAATCAATGGTTCATTATAAAATTTCTTTGAAATAGAAGTGACCAAAGACTTCAGAAGATATCCACAGCACACAGCTGATTAACATGTTAGCCAGGATTCTTCAAGAATCAGAATGAGCAATTGGTAATAACTTGAGCGAATTTGAACGAAATGAAGTGAGTGAAGATAGAGTAGTGACCTGAGTTGGTCCAAGGAGAAACGATCTCTGGATCTCCAGAAGGAATTCCACATGATTGAAGAATCAGACCTCGAAATAAAGTTTAATTGAATTTGAATTTGAATTCATTCATCGAAACTGAAAGTGAAACTGCTCCGAGCATCTTCAGAGGAAGAGAGTGAATAAGGTTTGTGTGTAGACTAGGGTTCTTCAAAGATCGTGAGGTACCAAACACTTGTTTTGGGTTTTGGGAGTACTTTCAGTAGAAAAAACACTAACAGTACTGATCAAGAAAATGAGGAGGAGGAAGAGGACTATACCTTACCAAAGTTAAGGTAATTACTGTTTTTTTTTTCTTCATTTTATTAAATACTACATTGCAGTAAAACTCCAAATATGATTAAAGAATAATACCTACAAATATGATGTGTAGGTAAGTTTTCCCCAAATTTGAAGCAAACATTCAAATACATATTAATTAATAGTAGTAATATAAGAGCTCCTTTAGATAACTTTCATAATGAATATTTATAAAAGAATCTCAAACTAAAATTAGATTATGCACACATTAAAATAACTTTTAAAAAAAAATAATAAAGATATACATTTTTTTTCTTTTTATCCTCTTAACAATATTTACAGAAAATTCTGTCTCTAGCTTATTCATTTGCTTCTATTTTTGTTTAATTTTTTTATTTGATTTGGTTTTTTACTATTAAAATCTTTGTTGTAGCCACTTAATTATTAATATTTTTTTATTTATGAAAATAAGGGTTGTTGGGAATATAAATTCAGACATTGTGAATTTTAAAAATAGTTAGGAATATAAGTATAAGTTAAAAACATAATATTAAGGAGAAATAATAAAATTAAGTAACATGTAAAGAAAAAAATTCACAATCTAAAAATGGTAGGTCTGGATGGACAAACTGATTTTTGTGGTAGAGGAAATGATTCATTTTGCTTAGTTTGCATATTGTGATCCTGTGATTTTTTTATACTACAATAAAAAAATAGAAATGGAGAAAAGAAATAGATGATGAAATCAATCCCATTGAAAATAATAAAACTTGTGAGTTATGTGATCTACCTAAAGGTAAAAAAACCATCAGTGTAAAATGGATTTTCAAAACAGAGTTAAACAAAATAGTGGTATGGATAACTCCAAAGCATGTTTGGTAGAAAATTGTATAATCAGCATTACAAGGTTGGTTGTACACAAGTATTTTCTCTAATTGCATGACATGGATTAATTCATTTATTAATTGTATTAGCAACACAACATTCTTGATCAATCTTTTAATTAAATGTTAAATCATCATTTCTACATTGATATTTAGAAGAACAAGTATTTATTGAATAACTCCTAGATATATTAAGGTTGGACATAAAAATAAGGCTTATAGATTAAAGAAAGTAAGTTCTTTATGGGGAAAGGAATTCTTGAGGGCTTGGTATAACCGCAAAGACTTCTTTTCTAAATATTGAATTTTTGAAATGTTTTTACTAGCATGTATTGTTTATTAAAGTGTGTAATAAAGGAAAAAAAATGCTTATAGTATGTTTATATGTTGATGATCTTATATTTAATGGAAATTGTGTATATTTAACTAATATAACTTGTAACAGCGTAAGAAAATAAAAGCAGAGTCACGATCTCCCATAGTGCCTTTCATTTTATTTTTCTCTCTCTTCATTTTCTCTCCCAATCTTCATCTATTTTAGAATCTGATCGGACCACGTTGTAGCTGGCGAGTTAAGAAACATTTTTACCCGATCATATTTTTAAACAGAGTAAGTTCATTTTTGCTCTAAAGATCCTTTGTTCTTTGTTTTTCCTTAGGATTTAGTCATCAATCTTGGTAGGGTCAGGTGTTAGTCTCTGGTAGGACTTACTTAATACGGGTCTTCCGGATGACGTTTTTTGTTGAATATTCTGGATGTGTAGATCCATCTGAGATATATGTGATTGTGTTTATGTTGGAATTTGAAGAAGATTGAATAATTGAGAAATTGACCATGTAATTTGATTTTTTCTTTTAATTTAATTGCGTATATTATAAAATTTTATTTTCACTAGCTTACCCTTGTTTTTCATGTTGTGTTTGAACTGCGATGACTGTATTATGTACACGAACAGATGACCATACAGGTACAGGAGAGCCTTAAAGGTTTCAGAGTTTTATTTTGAGTTATGGATATGTAAATATTTGTACTTCTATAAGTCATAATCTTGTAATAGAAATATTTTGAAAAATTTTAAGTTTGTATAGAAATATGCAGAACGTGTTTAAATAGTTAGATGTAGTTTCAGGGTGTTACATAAGTTCATGATAAATGAATTTGAAATGTCTATTATGGATTTGATACATTTTTTTTTTGGCATAGAAGTGATTTAATTAGAACATGAGTTTTTTTGTCCCAAAAGAAATATGCCATAAATTTTTTCATAGGTTTCAAATAAACGATTGCAATAATGTATCTATTCTTGGTTGTCAAAAGAACTATTCTCTATTTATAAGGATCCGTATTCTAAAAAGTAATACATTGTTACTTAAATGACATCACCTATAAGCCAAAATCCTAAAACTAAGTGTTTGGGGATTTGTTTTTCTTACACATTACTCAACTTTATCATTTTTATTCAAGTAAGACTTTCAATTTATATTTATATTCCTAACTGTTTTCTCCACAAAAGTGTGAGTTGAGTTTTACCATAGATAAATTTTTATCATAATGCAATATTTTGTATCTATTAACCATCTCAACTCATTTCCTCTTATCCTAACTGCTATCAAGTTATATTATAATAAGCTGTGTTTATCTTCGTTTGAACTGGTCACAAAGAAAAATCCAATTCTGATACCACTTTTAAAAAAAATTATCTCTTTTCTATATATTATTCAGAATAATATATTATTTTAAATAAACACATTACAAAACGGTAAACATTTAAACTAAAAAATAAAATAAAATATAGAGAACACAAAAAAAACTTAAACATGAGAGAAATAACTAAAATTTGTATGTTACAATTTTATCTATGTTGGAAACACGTGTTTTAATCTTTTTGCAGCAAGTATAATATACAAGTAGTAATTATGGGGGTACTGAAAGCAAAGGCCTGTCTGATCATTCAAACATTAAACAAAATAAAAAATGAAACTAAATTAATAAATGAGAAATAGAATAAGATGCTTATGTTTGATCAAAATAAGAATTCTGTATAATCAGAGAGTGATAGTGAAATTACTAAAAAGGGTCAAATATATACTCAAGAGAAACACGTAAACTGAATGGTTATTCCGTTAAAGGTTATCTTGGGTAAATTTCCTATCTAGCACTATTTACATTTTTATTTCTCTATTTATCATCATTTGTTTTTATTTTCTTATTTAGAATCATTTCAAAAATAAATAAATAAAATAATAAATTAACTTTTTTTTTATAATTTTAATTTTGAATGCATTAAAAAATAAATATTTTTAATGTTTAAAATAGTTAGAAATATAATTATTGAATAAAGAAATGAGTTTTTACAAAATAAAAATAAAAAATTAATAAATTTAAAAATTTTAGTTTAAAATTATTTTTTTTAAGAATAAAGAAAAAAAATTAAATCCTACAACAACATAAAAGTTGAACCTATAAACATAAATTAGTATTTATTTTTATTATTATTGATGATGTAATCATGTTAATTTCAAGTAAAAAATACATGACATAATTATAAAAAAAA
>Ga0123342_1001395_pt1 | contig 40553 bp, 14 predicted proteins | sample Turbeawhitnodule_FD_89960 | JGI IMG/M metagenome (GOLD analysis project Ga0123342, IMG submission 89960) | Root nodule microbial communities of legume samples collected from Mexico - Turtle bean Mexico white nodule | ecosystem: Host-associated > Plants > Roots > Nodule | place: Mexico: Nepantla...
ATTCTAATGTTGCATTTTCATGAGACATGGTCATGTGAAAAATTTGTGTCTATCTTAGTACTCATGATGTCAACCAATATTAATTATGATTCATGACCCACATATTTAGAGTCTATATATAGAAATAGGCAAAAACATTTCACGTGTTGAATTGTGTGAAAATTCAACATGAAATAATTCATTCACATGTGCCACTAGAGAGAATAGTGAAAGAGAAAAGGAAAAAGAGAGGTTGGGTGAAGAAAAAGGTATAATATTAAAAAGAGTGCTCATATGTCAATAATCCTACACCAGAGTCCAAATGTCAATACAAAATTGCTGCATTTCAACAAAAATAGTTTCTTTTGACAGCTTTAATCTGGTACAGTTGTGTGAATTGTAATCTGGTACAAGGTTGTCAACATATTAACACTCATCAGATAACATTAAAGATTATAATGAGAGGTAGAAAGGAAAAGAGAAGTGAAAGGATCCACCAGGAAGAAAAGCAAATATAGGACAATGAACAAGTAATTGTTGTGACAACATTAGAATGGCCTATGATGGCATCCATACCTCAAACCATTGTCACCAAGACCATGCAACCAAATTATAGTGGCTTGGTGTTTTCCTTTGGGTCTCACTACATATGTCTTTCCAAACTCAAAAGTTCTTAGAGTGGTTCTACTGCCTGCAATTTCAAGAAAGAAAACATAGTAGTCAATGGCATATTCAGTTTGGAGATAGTGAGTAATGCAGGAAACCAGAGGAAAATGGTATACCAAATGGTTTACATAACAGATAAAAACAGAACAGAGAAATTCCTATAATCAAGTGATAGAAATGTAAAGACTAATTCATAGTAGATGCAAGGAAGGATAAAGGACTATGAAGTGGAGAAAAAGAACAAACCAGAGCCCATTGCATGACTCATTTTACTGTTTGAAGAAATTGGTGAAGCAGAAGCACCCCAGCTACTACAACTGCAATGAATATGAAGAAAATGTAGGATGGTGATGCCCCTTTACACCCAAAAGGGTATGGTAGAGTTGGAATGAAACGTGTGAATATGCATTGCAATGTATATATAGTGATGCTGCAACAGTCTAGAAGGGTATCCATGAAAAGGTGAGAGACAAAGACAAGGACAAAAGAAGGAAACCTTTATGAGCACAGAGAATCAAAGCATAGAATAACACAATCATCCATTTCTAAGCTGCACAACTACAAGAGAGAGCTCTTCACTCTCACATAGAGTGAGAAATGGCCAAAAAATAACCACAAAAGAAATATCACTGAAACAATGAAGAATAACCTTAGTTTGTAAAAACAAATCTTTTCACATTCATTTGTTTATGATTTTCTGCATGATTGATGGATAACCATTAACCTCAAATTAAAGTTCTTTCAATTTTTTCCCACTAGAAGGAACTCAAGAAAAAAAATGGAAATCACCAAGAACTGCACTTGTAAAAGGAACTGAAGTTTATTGGTATTTGCCTCTTCTTTCTTGTACCCGGGATATGATAATTAATCTATGGAACTTAGCAGGGATTTCAAATTAGAATTGACAACAAAAAGTAAGTAAGCTTTTCGTTCTAACCTTCCTTTTTTTTTGTTGTTTTCTTGCTTGCCACTAATCAAAGTTGTTCTAACCCCACCCAAAGAAGAGTTTTATTTATCTATACACATGAAAAAAAACAAGTCTAAAGGCTATAAACCTGGTCTAAAGCATAATGATAAATAATAATGGTAACAAAGCTTCTCTTTTACCCATTTAGGTGAAAAATAACCTTCTAAAACTGTTGGAATCCCACATCACCTTATAAGTGAATGCAAACCTCACCTTATAAGCTTGTTTTATGGAGTTGAGTTAGGTTGTCCACTCCTTAACATGGTATCAGAACCATTTAAAGTCTATCGTAGCGAGAGCTTATTGGATTTATCTTGTCAATCACTATCGGATCGTTATCAGATCATGCATAACATATATTTCCACACATGACGAGTTAGTAGCCGGTGTAAGATCCTACATCACCTTATAACCTCATCTTATAAGTCGATTTTATGAAGTTGAGTTAGGCTTAAAGTTCACTCTTAACAAAAACTTCATCTGTTTAGCAGACATTTAAAATATCAAAATACAGAAGTTAAAGTCATGATCTTCCCCAAAAGGAATCTTAGGAAACATAACAGAGGTAAGCCCATTGTTTATTAAGTCTCAATGTGATGAACTATAAGCATAATTTTTACTTTTGCATATGTTTTGTTTTGTCAGTTAGCTAGGGTCTTAGTGGACTCCAATTACATCTCACTCATCATCTTATTTTATTGGTATATGATATGACTTTCTCGTTTCTCCATCTCTATAAGTTGTGCAAATATTTGCAGCTTTGATTCTCAAAACAACAGTAATATGATATTAATTGCAAAGTGAAAGGTGCACCTAACATACATCAGAGGCTGAAGAAGATAAACTTGAGGTTTACTGAGGTAGATGACCATGCATAGGTTATAATGAGTACATTCATTGTGCACCACTATGTGTGTCCCCCTATAAAATTCAACTTTTATGCAAGCTTACTTGGAAATCTTCCTTCTGTCCACTATCTACTTTTACCACCATTCATTGCTTGCATTGATGGAGACTTTGAACTAACCTGAAAAGTTCAAGATGGGAGATGTCATCAAGCTATGGAAAACTCGTGAGTCATGGACCAAATTCTTTTACCTAGTGTCAAAACTTTCATGATATATGATGAAGATTGTTAGTCTAGTAATCAAAACACTACATAACTTATTAAGAAGTCTAATTCAATCTTATAAAATTGACTTTTAAGTGAGATTTGCATATATATATATATATATGAAATAACAGTCGGGTGACCTGATAAGATCAACAAACATTCGTTAAGATAAACTCAAAATGACTCTGATACCATATTAAGAAGTAAACTAAGTCTAACTTAATCTTATAAAATCGACTTTTAAACTGAGGTTTGCACCCACGTATATACTATAAATATTCTAATCTCTAGTCGATGTGAGATTTTCATCATAAATTAATAGTTAGAACTATAACACGTGAGTTATCCTTTATAACATAGGCAAGTTTGGACTTAAAAAAGTGAATGAATGTTTATAGTTCTCATTCATTCACTACTTTTGTCCTAACACACGATCCAACAATAAAAATGTTTAGCACTTTTTTTTGTTTCTTTTAACTGCTGTGGCTTTAAACTTGTGTGCTTTAGTAATAAAGATATTTCTTTAGGAATTCCACGAAAACTATTTTGCTTTTGCACCTCTTGATTGAAAATCTAAATAATATAATAAAAAAAGGCTCACTTCCTTGTCAAAAACAAATATGCATTACTATTTTTTTTTTAAATTATACATTTTATATAAATAAATTAGAGACGGATAAGGAAAATTTCATTAATTTACCACCACTCGTGTGAATCTCGTGTGAATCAATTGACATGAAATTATTCCAATTAAACCGAAATAACTTTGAGTTTGACTTAGCATAGTTAAATTCTCAAAGGGAGAATTTTGTTATACTTAAAGTCTTATTCCACTGTTCAAGTGATGACGGATGATTATTAAAATTTAAGGTATTAGTCTTGTTTTGTGATGAAGTTTTCCTTCTTGTTAAATTGAAATTAACCTCGAAATAAAAATATATAAGAGTGAATTTTTTTTTTTTGTGAAAAAGAGAAAGAGTTGAAAATGCATTAAAAAAAGAATAGTAGAAGGAGGAGCGTTTGTGTTATGAGGAGACAAGAGATGGTGTTGGCACTAGCTTGTTATTGGAGATTAAAGTACTCTCATCTTTAAGATTGGGAGGCTCAAAATAGGTAAAGCTTTTCAGTAAAGGGAACATAATTGAGTACACAATTGAAAAACTTCTAAATCTTAAATCTTTACTCTATTTTTTCCAGATCTCATTTGCTACAAGCTGGCATGCACATACCAAAATTCTTTGCTTCATCAACAAAAACATGATTTTTTTTTATAAAAAATTTAACCCAAACCACAAATTCTACACACACCAATGTCTTCTCAAGAGAGTATAAGTTAATTTAAGTGAGATTCAATGCCAAATTCTGCATTCACCTTAAAAAAAAAAAAAAAACTTAACCATTTTCAAAACTTTCATAAGTATTGGATTTCGGCTAGAAACAATCATATTTCACAATATAAAATTATAAACATCATTTTATATGTCGATTTTATAAGGTTAAATTAGACTTAACATCTATGTTTTAATATGATATCATAGTTATTTAAAATCTATCTTAATTAAAATTTGTTGGACAAACCACTTGCTATCAGATCACTATCAAACCAACCACAAATATATAATTTCACCTTATAAAGATTTTAATGTTAGTTTTTTAATTTAAACATCCCTTTTGTATTACTAATTAGCTTTATCATTATCATTTGGATTTTTAGGAGTACCAATATAAAAAGTCAATATATTAAAATGTTATGAGGATTCTTTATGACTTATTTTTTTTATAATAAGGTTGAAATATTTTTAAAATACTTATATTTATTTATTTATTTTGACTTATGAAAACAAAGATCATGATCTAAACCAAGAGGGGAAGGCCTTATCTATGGCCTATTGACTAGGCATGCTAGATTCTAGCTTCACTTTTTGTCATTCAAAAGTTTTTGGATGAGAATAAACCAAACATTTTCATGTATTAGAACAACAATGGAGGATTTTATATATTGAAACCATGCTTAACTTGGTGGGAAAAGATGCTACTTTTTCCTATACTCATTTTAATATGGAAATTTATTTATTTATTATTGTCTTGTTAACTTTATTGTAATATAGAATGATATGTGAGAAAGAACTTACCTTTATATATGATTGACTTAATGACTTCAACATTCTAAACATTTATAAAAAAATTATATGGAAAAGCACAACCTGCACCACGCCTTGCAGCCTTTCCTATTCATATTACTTTTGGCATATCTTGGTGTGAAATCTCAAACATGTAGCAAAAGATTGTTTCAAAAATTATAGAAACACAACACCTTTAATTTTCTGCCTTTAAAACTGAGATTACTCTAATATATATTCATATTTAATCTCAAATTATAAGAAAATCACTAAATAGAAATTAATTTTAGAGACAAAAATAATTAGATGCTATAGTGATTAAATTAAAAACTATTTTAAAGACTAAAAAAATTATTGGTTTCTAGATTTGTTTTTATTATTATAAATAGTTTTTAAATTAGTATCTATTTAAAAACTTTGGTAACTAATTAGATATCAATTTAGAAACTATTTATCAATAATAAACTAATTTAGAAATCAATAATTTTGTTACTCTAATCACTATACCAATTAATTATTTTTTACTTTTAGAATTAGTTTCTATTTAATGATTTTCTTAGAGTGTATTGAATAATAAAGGTGATATTATCTTAATTATATTATTCTTAGATAACAAAATTATATTGTAAGTGTGAAAAGAAATTGCATTAGGTAACAATTTTTTACATACAATTAAGAAAAATTGTGTGAATATTAAATGATGATATTTTTTAATCATTAAAAAATTATAAATTAAAAAAAAACATAAACATTTAAGAGTGCTTCAACTCTTATATAAAATAATAATTACACTATTAGACCTCAACCATATTTCTATTCTAAACTATAACAAAATATATTATAATTAATTATAAACATAATTATTTAATATTATTTATATATGCATGCTTATTTAATGGACATGAACAAGTAGAGTATACATTAGAAAAAAAGTAAAAAAAAATAATTAAGGTCTATAAAATCAATTGTTGGTATTATGATATATTTATCCAGTAAAAAATGAATTTGTTATATTTGTTAAGTTTTTTTTTTCTCATGGATGATTTTTAATATTAGATATTGCGAAATTTTTCTCATCTTACTGAATTTAAAAACTTTTTTTTATATAGGGATTAGAGTATTTCTTAAATTGTTCTGTGAATAAATCCTTTTCCTTGAAAGTGTAAATATGTCATTATTAGTTTGGCTAAAAAAGTAGATTTAGATTGCTATGCAGATTTCAAGATATGGTTTGATGTTAGTGTGGACCAATATAATTAAAAGACAAAACTTGTTTAAAAGTTAAAAAGGAAGTTTGAGTTCATCATTAAAAGTCAAATACAAATGATAAGCCATTTTGATATATTGCACTTCATGTTTTGTCCTCTCATAATCATTAAATGTTATGCTTTTGGATTATCTTAAGTAAATGGTTACTAATTTAAATTTAACTAAACCATGTTGGATTATCTTATGTTGTGATGATGAAATAATAAAACCTATTATTGTAATTACACTTATAAACTCGTTTTAGTTAGTTTATAGTTTATTTTTACTAATTTTACTAGAGTAAGACATTTAGTAATGGGTTTATCCCATTATCTTGTGACATTTTTCTTACATAATATTTGAAGCAGTGTTTGAATTTATAGTTTTTCACTGTCTTTTTTTTTTTATATCTAATGGTTTATTTTAATTTTTAAGATGTTTAACTCTTTTTATTTTCAATAAAATATTTTATCTTTTAACCAAACAAAATAAGAGTTAAAGAATAACTAAGACACCTTTTTATAACCATTAACTAAAAGTATTAAACTTATAACTATTTAAAATAAATTTTTATCTAAAACTAGGAATACATTAATGACTTATAATATATTTTTTTACATTTTTAGCAATTAACTCAGCACTTAATTTTATCAAATACTTTAAATTAATAATTTACATGTTTCAACTAATCATCATTTTCAGTTTAAAAAAATAGTATATATTTTACATTAATAACATAGTTACTTAAAACTGAATTATTTCAATAACCAAAAACCTTTTTTTTTTACTACAATATTTCAAATGGACAAAAGATTTTACCTCTTTAAACTTTCTATCATCCCATGACTCTGGTAAATATTCCTAAGAAAGCAGCTCCCTTTTATCTACACTAATATATTTTACAACTTTTTATCTACCAATGTTATACTAATAACATGCTATGTCATACTAATATTTTTATATGCACATGCTGGATCCTTTATGCTTTTTACACCAAATAATACCTTATTTCTTAAAATAATCGTATGTTTTTGTTGCAGCTTCTTAAAATAACAAGGTGAAAAGAATCGACAATCTAATTATACTTCAAAACTATTTAATTAAAACAGTTTTCATAAAATTAATTACTTTCTTCTTAAAAAACTGACTGCATTATATGACCAGGTTTACTATTTATATACACACATTAAGTCAAAAAACGATACATTTTGAAAATGATGATTTCCCTGACTGAAAACCAACAACTAATTTCTAACAACAAATATTACTTTTGTACTCTTAACCCTTTGATTAAGAAACAAAAGTATCATCTATAATACACCATGCTTTATTTTCTTCAGAAAGGATCTTGGTGATTAACAAAAAAAATAATCGCCATTTAAGTATTACTCTTATGGAAATATAACTTAAAATGTTAAGTAAAACACACAGCACAGGGGGTTAGGCATAATTTAACAAAAAAGGAACAAAAAAAATGACTCAATTGGATCAAATTGGTAGTCCCTTACTCCCTTTAGTGGTTTAGGGGTGCAAAAAATAGTTGAAGGCTCTACACATTCAAGAATCGCCAAAGAATCAGTGTTGCTATCAATTATTTGGCAGAGTCAAAAAAATCCTTGCAGGATTTGATAGCTCAATGAAATGACCAGCATGAGTCTAGTAAATACTGACAAAACTTCTATTCTAAAGTCGCAAAACTGCAAGGTATAGACCAATCAAAACAAGGCCTCGTAATTTTGAGAGATGAAATTTTCTCCCTTCTCTTTGCAAATTTTATTTCTGTAAGAAAATTGTAAGATGAAATCAATGATGATCGCCATGTCCATAAGGATCACCACCAGGTCCGACCACTTGGAGCTGTGAAGAAAAAACAAATAATTAGTTTTAATGGGCAGTAATGCAACCATCAAAGTAACAAACATGTTGTAATCCAACTAGAATTTTAGGTTTGTGACACGAGTACAATTTAAGATTATTCAGTGTCCAGTTTACTGGAATTCTCAAGTTGTAGTTCATAAACCAAAAAACTGTAAGCATGCTGGACTGCACCAACTTCATAACCATATCCAGAAGCAGTGACGATAAATCCAACCAGAAGAGAAATTATAGTTCGTAGAGCATCTTCTATGCATGTAGTTATGATGTAGGCAAACAACATACAGTTTCTCTAAATCAAACATAATACCAGCTAAATGAAGCCTTGATGAGTGGTGACACTAACAGGAAATAACAAATCAGTTCCTGTAAAATTTCCCATCCAACATGAATAAAATTTTAATTTTAACCTAAATTAAGTACGCCCTACTTCATTGCTTCTGGAGCCAAAAGGCTTGTTCTTCTGACTTTTCACTTTTTTTAGGTTAAACCGGATTGACACTCATACGCAATAAATTGTGAAATTTAAACGTGTTAGATTCCCCATCAATTTAAAATGTCCTTTTTTGCTAAAATAGGAATCACACATACACACAAGACAGTATAGCATGCTATAACTGCAAAAACCAAGCAAATAATTGTCAGATAATCTTAGTTTAGTCTGTCAGGGAAATTCATAATATTGGGTAACAAATGAAAGGGACCCATAGTGTGTGATGACACACAGATCTAATGGGAGCATCCAAACAATTCGAATATTTTCAATCTACATAATCACATATCTTGACATCTAACTCAAAATATACCATGGTAAGTCACAATGGTATCAACAAATTCTAAATGTGATTCCCAACTTACCTCAAAATACTGTGTGCACACTGGACATTCATAAGGCTTGCCTTTCTCCAGCCAAAACCATACCACATCATGCTCATCTTCTGCAGAAAAGGGGGAATTTTCACCTCACAATGATACCAAGATCTAGTATTTTTTTCATCAGATTATGAAAAGGCATGCACACAGATTCATAGAGAAAGACAACGAACACTTACCACCTTCATCTCCTGGGCATCCAACTATCCTTCTGTCATAGTAAGATTTAACAATAGCAGGTGCTTCCTACCAAAACAAACAACAGAGAAGTCATATATCAAACACACTTCAAAACAGTTATATATCGGGCAACATGAATCAACGGAACTTATTAAAAGGACACACACAAATCAATATTTCCACTTACAAAAGGGAAGAAGGAAGAAGGGAAAAAAGAAATGGCTAGGACATCAGATCCCTTGATACGAGATAATGAAGAGGATTTCCTCAGTTCAAATTCAAGTTGCATAGCGACAACTATACCTGTAGTTTAAGTCTGTTTTGTTTAATGTCAGGAAACTCTCAAATTGTGGTTGGGTAAAAGCTCAACAAGCTATAGATCCCCTCGATTTTCTAGCATCATGCTTATTCTTTAATCTTTATCTTAAAACCAAGTACAGATGATAGCTCCTACACTAAACTCAGTATGCGTGTATACATATTTTGCCCTTCACAAATCCTGTCAGAGCAACAGCTTTAGAGAATTGCTTCTACATTAAATTCAGTATACATTATAGTAATTAGTAACGCTCCCAAGCCCAACAGTCATTTTATCACTTCAGCGTTCTACATATTTTTACAATTTGATTATATAATCCAAAACTGTGCTAATGACTTTATTCTGTACAGATTAAGCCAATCAAAATATTTTGTTTTAAACAATAATGTTAGATTAAAATATAATTCTGGTCTATGAAACAAAAGGACAACAAGACAGCGATAGGGTACTTATAATGCGCTCTTAAGTAATTAGACTGCACATTACACATCCGATAGAAAGTTAAATAACTCAATACAAAACATTAAACGCACGCATATTTTTAAGGCAATAACACTAACCTTTGTGCCGAAAGGACCTTCAGGATGGTTGATTTTAAGAATATCCCTCCCCTAAACAAAAAATAAACAAAAAATAAATCCATTGAAATGTAAAAAAGCAGACTAAAATTGAAAAAAAAAAATCAGGATATTCAATAAAGAAATCTCTTCAAACAGGCACAATCAATCCAAATCTTCTTCTGACATGTTATATGAACAGATTCGATTGATATCGTCGATTGCAAGGGAAAAATCCAAAATACCTCGAGATCGGCCTGAATCTCCTCTCGCTCGTGGCCGGTGGCAATTGGCACGACATCTTCGACGCGCTTTCTGACGGAAGAAGCGCCTGATTGGAATAAGAACAAGCGAAATGAAATTGAATTGAAGAAAAACAGAAGCGTGCAATTGAATCGGGAAAATAAAGGGAGAGAGCGAATACCTGATTGAGCGGTGAGGTGGCGGGTGAGGGGAGGGGCGGCGAATCGGAGACGGGGAGAAGAGAGCGCCGTGTGCAGGGATTTGAGGTTGGAAGAAGAGAGGAATCTCCGGAACATGATTAGGGTTATCGATCTGAGGAAATGGTGGCTATAGAAAACGTCGTTCTCGTTCACAACAGCTACTGCAGAAATGCTCCTTCACACTTTCAATGTGAATCGCACCAATGCTCTTCCAAACCTCAAGAAGAGGCCAACATTGCCACGTGAGCCACCCCCATCGCACGTGCCAGTCAAACAAATCTCTAATCAAACCTTCTTAATTTTGGCTTTCTCTCACAACTATTCTTACCAAATTAATTCTTTTTTTTTATTTTAGTATGGAAAAAAGGTAAATATGAAAATTACAAAATCCATTTCTTTATTTAATAACCATGTCCAAGTCTAGTAGAATATTTGTAGGTGGTAACAAATATACACAAGATTTATCCTAGTCTATATAAAAAAAATCAATTATCACAGTAAAAAAAACATTAAATTTAGAAATAAAAAATAATTAGTCACTATATTAATTAAATTATATACTAATTTAAAGATTAAAAAATTATTCAGGTTTAAAGTGATTTTTATTATTAGAAAAATTTATAAAATGGTTTCTAAATTAGTATTTGTAACTTAAGTGTTTTAATGAATAATATTCTAGATTTTAAATTGTGCCTAAAAAATTAATAGAAATTAATTTAAAATTTAAAATATTAGTCGTTAAAATTTTGATAGTTAATTGTTAAATACTAATTTAGAAATCATTTTATAATTTTTTTTTAATAATAGAGATTATTTTAAATACCAATAAATTTTTTAATTTATAAAATGATGTTTAATTTAATCAAATAGTAAATAACTATTTTGATTTTTAAAATTAGTTTTTATTTAATAATTTTTTTAGTGTAAAATTAAAAGTGATTAAAAAAAAGATATATATCATTTTAGGTTCTTGAAAGTGTTTTGTTTTTTATTTGATCACTAAAGCATCAAATTTTAAAGATTGTCATATGTTTATCAAATTAGTTTCACGACATGGAAATTAATTAAAAAAAGTTATGTTATCTTAAGTCATACACTTTAATATATTTTATGCAATTATGCAATAACTTTTTAGATTTTTTTAATATTTTTAATAATATATTTTAATGGACAGAATAAAATTTATTCAGAGAGTTTAGATAAGTTGCCTTATTAGTATGATTTTGTTTAGAAGATGTCGTACTAATACAATATAACATCAACTTTAACTTCAATAGAGTAAAATATTAAAGTCGTATCATAATAAGTTGACTTTAATTTAAAATTTTCACAAAAAAATCATGTTGACTAAACATGATTTTAATTAGGATTTAATTAAATTGTGGTTAATTTATTTTACGATAATATTTGAGTTTATTAAAGATGAATGTATAAATTTAATAAGTTAAATTAAGCAACAATTTATTTAAAATTTATGTATAACAGTATATGAAATAAGAAAATGATGTAGTCTTAATTCTAATAAATTAAACTAAGTATTATTAAAATTTGTGTGTAACAATATATGAAATAAACAATTGATGTATTAAGTATGAAATCGTATCAAATGAAGCCATGTTAACAATCCACAACTTATCCAAATTTGTAAATATATATATTTTTCATTTATTATGATAAACAAAACCATTTTAATGCCTAAACCGTAATATGACTAGAATGGAACAGGGAAATAGAGAAAATAAATTGTAAGAATGTGTTATTAAAAAAATATGTATAATTTCTTTTCAGCAAACTTTATATATTGATATTTGTGTGTATATTAAAAAAATTATTAAATAAAAATTGATTTTAGAAATAAAATAATTAATTATTATTTGACTATACTAAAAACTATTTTATCAATTAAATTTTTAATCTTTAAAATAATTTAAATATAAAACAATTTTTAAATTATTATTTAATTATTAGTTATTAAGATTTTAGTCACTATCTTATATTTTAAATTAGTCTCTATCAGTGTTTTAAAAACTAATTCTAAATTAATAACTAAAAATTTAAGTAACTAATTTAGATAACAATTTAAATTTATTTTATAAATTTTTATTAATAATATAAATTATTTTATATATAAATAATTTTATAATTTTTAAATTAATATATAATTTAATCAATATAGTGACTAATTATTTTTTAAAAATATAATACCAATGTTTACATTTAAAAATGTATTGAATCGATTCAATTGCAACTTCGAATATGGAATTGAAAGGTATCAACTAGAAAAATGATACTCTGAATTATCGAACTAGAATGAAATACACGATCAACCAACATTTTTCAAATTTAAAAAAGAGTCCGAAAAAATGGTTCGATCCTCTTATTTTTTATTTTTAATGATTTTTTAGTGTAAATATTAAAACATGTCATATTTAAATATTAATTTTTTATTTTATTTTAAACCAGTTAACTCTCTTGTAAAAAATGTTACAATAAAAGGAACTAATCATACAAAAAAAAAATCAATATTTTGTTGTAAAAATTGATTCCTTTAAATTAGTATAGGGAAGAGTGATGTTGAATTTGAGTTGCATTAATGGAAGAACTCTCTCTGACTCAGCAGTGCATTTGATTTTGATGGAAAAATAGATACATGGTAAACTCACTCACTCACTCATCAATGCTCACTCTTCTATATATTATTACCAGAATCATCTACTATATATGCTCAACTGCAACAATCAAGCACCTGTTTTCATTGTATTTGCTGTGGAATCTCATGATCAAGCACGTCTGGGATAACGAACACTCAGCAATTTTACATCATCTATCACAGGTCCACACAGAGAACCAGAGTTATCACTCTTCATGGTGTAAAATGTGCTTAGGAACCTGAGACGTGTTCGTGTTGCAACAGCCTTGAACCGAAGTTTCCCTCTCACAGAACCTCCTTTGCCCTTAGATTGATATGGAATTTGGACAGTTTCTGCGCCTGCAAATGCTTCCACGATCATGGAACCTTCACATGCATTGTTGGCATCACCCACAGCGAAAGTGAGGTCATAGACCCTTCCAATTGTGGTGATCACGACCTGTGCAAGGGCACTCTCTTTCCCTGCAACAAGTTCAATGGCTCTTTTTCCCTCAGGCACTGCAAAGTGATCTGAATCAATGTACTTCACAGCCTTGAGAGACTCCACTATCCACCCTGGTAAGGGACTGTGAGCATCCTCAATGTGGGGTGGGATCAATGCCCCCCAAGACGAGTTTGGGAACAGATATGGCCCTTCTTCGAAGTTTCCATTTTTCAGCAAATTAGCTGCACCATGTTCAACACCCACTTTTTAAAACTTGTTGCATAATACAAAATGCACACAAATAAAGTTAGGAAAAATCATGAAGCTCATAAACGCGTGTGTTTGTGTCGGATATACGTATCGGACACCGACACTTATACGACACTAGTATGACACATATCGGTGAAGTGTCCTATATTATAGAGATTATACGTATATTTGTATCAGTATCCGTGTCGTATTAGTGTCAGTGTCAGTGTTTAAGATTATACATATCTCTATTAATGTTCGTCTCGTGTCAGTATCCATTTGAGTGTCTGTGCTATATCAGTAAGTATCTGTACTACAAAGACTATGGTGGTATTAGGGAAAAGTAAGAAGCTCAGACACACCTCTTACATTGTGTGTGTTCGTGTTTAATATACGTGTCAGACACTCACACTTATACGACACTAGTATGACACATATCGATAAAGTATCCTATATTATAAAGATTATAGGTATTTTTGTGTTAGTGTCCGTGTCGTATTAGTGTCAGTGTCACTGTTTGAGATTATACGTATCTTTATATTAGTGTTCATGTCGTATCAGTATCATTTGTGTTTGTGCTATATCAATAGTAGTGTCAGTGTAGTGTTTGAGATTATACATATCTCTATATTAGTGTTCGTGTCAGTATTTGAGTGTCTGTGCTATATCAGTAATATATAGACTATGGTGGTAAGTCATGGAGTATTGGTATTTACCTCTGGTTCTTTTGGGTGGGTCCAAAACCTTGAGGGCAACTGAATCGATGAGTGGACCACAAGCAGGGTCCTCTTCTTTGCCAGGGTTATGGATGACAATTTCAGCTTCTGGGAAATCTGCTCTGAAGCCACAAGTGAAAGACTCCCAACCATTGCTGCCATACATGGTCTGAATGGGGATGATTCCCCAGTCCCTCTTCTCAGTGGTTGGAACCACAGAGACATTAAGTTTCTCCTCTTGTGCACAGGTTCTAGCAGCACCGAACGTGATGGCGTAGAAAAACCCCTCATTCAGCTTCACCTTCTGCTTGATGGAAGCTTCATTGCCAAGTCTCACTGCATAGTCACCCTCAGGCACAACCAGCAACATGTCACCCTGTTTCTGTCCTGATTTTATGTATTCAACCAACCCCGTTATCGTCCAGTTGGGAATCGCATTCTGCCCAATCACCACCGAACCCTTCATTTCTGATGCCTTTGGGCCCCTCTCGAAGTTCCCATTTGGCAACAACCCTGAAATTTCACAAACACTTGGTGTGTCACTCTAAAAACAAATCAAACAATTTTTTTGTTTTCAAAACCACTTTTTGTCGTGTTCCATGTGCAAGAAACAAGTGCAGGTGACCACGTGAAAACATGACTAAGCCATGTGAAAAGATTTTCAGGCTTTCGTAAATCCTTACAATTTGTCGGTATTTTTATTATCAGATCTTTATCGCCACATCAAATATATATATATATATATATATATATATATATTAATTATCTTAGTAAGATTATGTAAATAAAGATGCATAAAATTGATGGTCCATTTAGTAAGAACTTTTCCTTATACAATTTTTTAATGCAAAAAAAAACATGTTTTTTAGAAGTCGGTTAACGGTGCAGAGGTAAAAATTATTCTATCAATATAGAAAAAAATGAGTAATTAAAATATTGAATTAATTACGAAACCCATAAGACTTGTTGGTTTGGCTAGAGATAAATAAGTGTGACAAACTATATGTATTTATACTTTTTCTTTTATAAATTTTCTGAATATTCAAACGACTGCATTAAAATTAGAGAATTCATCAGGTAGATGAGTTCTGTAGAGTTTCTTAAACAAAAAGTAACCATTTATGAGTGTAGCGTGAAAAATTAGATCTATATATAAATTAATTTATATATAAAAATTGAAAAGTGTGATAGGACTGAACTGATACTTTGTTAACTAGCTAGGAACAGGAAATTGTTTTAGAAGAACGAAAATTTGAAGGTTAATTCTGCTGCATGCTAATAGTATGATAACAGAAGGGCTTAAGATATGACCAAAAACTTGTATCATTTAAAAAAACTTGAAGGTTTCTTAGTTCAAAACATATAAACAACAGCATACAAATTATTGATGCACTGTGTTCAGTGAAGAAACTAGTGTAACTTATTTCATAACCGTCAAAAAAGTTAAATTTAACATATTTCAACCTCATTAAATCAAATCAGTTTATAATATGAGATTTGTTTAACTCAACTTTATAAAATCAGTTTATAAAAATCAAGTTTGCACTTATTTATATTCTATAAAATGTCATAATATGTAAAATCTCCAACAATAACTTAAGTTACAAATCTGAATGACAGTGAGCATTGGAGAATATGACTATAGAAGTTGCATTGAATGGTTGGATCTTATCATGCTACATTAGTAAATGGTGGTTGGTTCAAAGTTGTAACATTGATGTAAGAATGAAGAAAGAAATTAAAGTGAAGATAATAAGAACTAACCATTTGTGAAGGAGAAAACAGCCTGAAAGGTTGAAACTGAGAGGAGCAAGAGTAGTTGCAGTTTGAGGTTCTGCATTTTCTTGAAATATGAGAAAACAGAGAGAGAGAGAAGAAAGTGGTTTGAGGTTGAGATCCGAGAGGGAGCACTCGGTTTTATTCGAATGATTGCAGGAAAAAGCCACTGAGTTGAGATGGAACTACATTAATGCCACTGGAACTATCCTATTGTTCAACCAAAACCTTTTAGGATTTCATTTTTCCAAGACAGATAGCTTTGTCTCCAAGAAGACATGCCAATATTGCTAAACAAATCTCACACGTGTCAAGAGTAAAAAAATGGTCATTAGTAATCTTTTTATATTAAACCTCATTTAATGCACTTTTGTTCAATACAAACCACATGGTTTATTCTAGTTACAATTGAAAAGCTGATAGCATTCTTAGTTAGAATTAACTTCACTATATTTAGAATAGAAGTGGATTTCAATTTTATAAAATTAATTTATAATATTAAGTTTGCATCTATTATATATTATGTGAGATTTTAAATAGTATTATGTCAAGATCTGTTAATTCGTAAATAAAATTATATAATAAATTATTCGATAATAGATAATTTGATAAATTATTAAGAATGGATTTTAAATCTAATTCAACTTCATAAAATAGATTTATGACGTGAGATTTGCACTCACTTATATATTATGAAATATAGTCGATGTGAATCTCCAACACATTCCCTCACATTGAGCGTGGGACAATATATTATGGGTGATTCGATAATGACTTGAAAACGGGTAACTTGATACATCCAACAAACAACCATTAAAATAGACTCGAAGATGACTCTGATACCATTTTAAGAAATGAACTTTAAATCTAACTCAATTTCATAAAATCGACTTATGAGGTGAGGTTTGTATTCCCTTATATACTATGAAATCTAGTCGATGAAATTTTCAACATAAATCCATCAAACTTTTATTAAAATAGATTTTAAAATAGTTCAATATAATCTATTTTAATAAAAATTATTTCTCTATATATATTATCACTCATATACAATTGCATGCATAATGAAATAAAAGGAAAAAGCTAATTCAAAGAAGAGAAGATAAGGTTTTTTCACCAGGTTTCAGAAATAAGATTAACACAACACTTGTAGCTGCACATGCAGTTCATTTACATAATTCAGAAGCAACAATTATCAGAGGCAGCAACGTTTCCACAATCCAAAGAAAGGAATATTATGAAGGGAAGTTTGATAATGTGGACACGTGTCATTTGGAAAGACATGGTTTTACAGTTGCAAGGAATTGTTTTAGAGAAGTAGAACATTTATGCAGCAGTTCTAGGCAGAAGGTGAGACAAAGCAATTAAAAACCACATGCTCTTTCAATCCAGAACATATACTGTCGGTGACTCTAAATCATTACCTATTTTTAAAATCTTATACTCATATTACTTTAATAACTTTTCACAATAAGATTTTTCTGCTTAAATAAAATTAGTTGAAGTGAAAATTGTCGTAATTGTATAAATAAAAAAAAATCAATATACGTATAAATAAAATTATCCAAAATTGAATATTTTCTATAGAATTTCTTCTGTATTCTTTTCAATTCCGATAATTCCGTTAGATATGAAGTTATAATCAATTGGGTTAGACTGACTAGACATCATATTTAGTGAGTTAGTTTAATTATTGTACTTGTAACTAGTGTGCAACGAGACAGAATGAAAATCTAATAGTTGTCCGTGTGATGTAGGTTGCAGTTGGCGACCGAACTACGTTAAATCCTGTGTTGTTTATTTTCCGTAGTTGATTCGTAATTATGTGTGTTGCTTCCACTTGTGTTTTTTCCCATCACATTCTTTTAGGATATTTGAGTGAGGAGGTACTGCAAAGACACTTTAACGTTCAAGTCAGCTACAGTCAATTTCAGTGATTCAGTTCAAGATTCAGAATAACATTACCTTTCACTATGAGAATCTCCTTTTGTTTATACTATTTTGATAGGTCTTATTCTGTTATAGTGGTTAAACCAGACCCAATAACTATTAATCCCGTTGTATTATCTTTTAATTAGAATTAACGTCTTTATCTCGCAATATGACATGGATGTTGATTTTTATCGAAAGACAGTTAAGTCATCCACCGATCATTCTGACTCCGAATTTCGTGTTATAACACAGTAATAATAATTTTTGTTCCTTAGGTTTGTTTTGGTGATCTCTGTGTGGATTTGTTTGTTTGTTTCACCGCCTTATCAGAATTCATAGAATTTTGTCCTTAATGCGAAGTGCAGTGTCTGTTAATTTGATTGGTGATTATCTTTTTTGAAAAGCACGAAGAATTTGAAGAGAAAATGGAGAAAAAAACAAAGAAAATGAAAAGTGGATGTCCATTTAAACATGGTTGTAGCACATGGGTTTGAATTTGATAATGTTTTGTGTCGATGTTGTTGGTTCTAGGAAGGTGGATTGGGTCCAAGATCTGTCTCAATTATTCAGAGTTGCAGAGCAATGGCACTTAGTTTAAAATCTGCATCAGATCCTATCTTGGGCAACCCATGTGAGAGTAACATTTTTAATTTGAATCTGCACCCTTCAAAAATGTTATTTCTTTTTTGTTCTTTGAGTAGAATCATAATGAAGAAGATAATGAAAGTGATTAAGGAACAGGTTAGAGAATAATTGCTTCTCTGTTCAAATGCGAGGCAACAATTAACATGCTTGCATGTGTTTTAACTTATGATCGCATCTATCTTGTTTCGACTCAACAAATGCAACTTAGTTAGTTAAAGATATTCAAATCCAAAAATATCTATAATAATATCTTAAAGTCATGATTAATTATAATACTACTATTTCAATAAATTTGAAATTTGAAATTAGAATATAATGTATATTGGTTACGACCAAACATCATCGATCGAAAATATCCTTTATGTTTAATATAATTTCATATTGTTTAAAAATTAAAGTAAATATCTGATTATATATTCTTTCTTTTTTCTCCAATTCACTAAAATATTTTTAAAAAATAAAACTATGAAGAAAATCTATAATAGATATGTAAGTATTGAGATAAAGTATCTTATGTATTTTATGTTTGTATAAGAGTTGGACCGTCCTGAAGTGATTCACATTTAAGAGAATATATTAAATGTGATGATGTTAAATAAATTTGAAATCAAAATAAAAATGTTTTTATAAAATTTATTATCTAATCTACCTATAATTAATTGGATTGAAATGGTATATGTACTTTTTTAATTTGAGTTAATTACATATTTAACTTGAAGATGATTGTTTTTATATTTAATGCATGTAATAGTTTGGTTTGAATTATTGCAAGGAATTTGAAATCTAAGTGGAGGTTTATTTATAGAAATTCTGTAACTTATCGAAGAAGTTTAAAGTTTCAACAAATGACAACATAAACATGTTGTTATCATAATTTTTTATTTATTTTTTATATTTTAAAATTTTAAATATTTATTAACTTTTCAAGTAACTCGTTTTAAATAAATTTGTTCTTTGTCGTTCTCTTTTTTTTATATTATACCGTTTATTTTAATTATTGTATTAATTATAATAATTATTTCGTTAATTTGATCAATATTATAATTTAAAAATTGACAATGCAAGATTTAGTTAATTTTTTATTACTCTTTTAATATTTTTATGTTTAACTATTTGTTTTAACCAATACACTAATTATTATAACAAAATATAAAATCTACATAAATTATTTCACTTAGTTTTAAAACTTAATTGATTTTTTTTAGGAAATAATATAAGACTAATAATACAAGAATATATGATAATTTTATTCTCATTGAACTTTCATTGTCATAGTAACTCGCCACTTCTACTACCACCACCGTACCACAGTTGCAACAACCTCTCACTTTCATTGTTTAAGCTGAAAAAAATTATATTTCGAATTTTACATATTAATGAATTTAATGTAATATGAATTGAATACAAAATTTATATTTCGAATTCTAAAATCCAGAATATATTGAAATTTTGAATATAATATATTCTGAACTTTAGAATTCAAAATATAAATCTTGTATTCAAATTTGTAGAATTCATAATCTATTAAATTTATTAATTTGAAATACAAACCAGAATTTATATATTTTAGATTGTTGAATTTAAAATATAAATTTGTATTTTAAATTGTAAAATTTGGAATGGAATATTTTTTGAAATATGGGGTGTAAGAAGAAACTGTGAAGGTGTAGAAAGAATTTGTCTTTGATTAATTTTGTATGACTACTAATGAGTCCAATAGATTTATTTAGGAATTGCTATTTGTACCATTTACTCTTCCTTTCACACTCCTGTTTCTTTAAATTTAAAATAGTCCCTACAACTTTCTAACATTTAATATCGAGTCTGACACTCTTATAAAAATTATAATTTTCAACAATGTATTAAGAAGAAAATATTTTGTTTGATTGATTAAGTTTTCTTTAACGTGATATTTCTATGTTAACAGTATTTCTTATTTTAAAGTATATATGGTAAAAAAATGTTAATTATAAACTATTTTATTCTTTAGTTGTTGTTTTATCCTAACACATAAACAAACCAAATCATTCAAGTTATCAAAAGGTAAAAATTTAACCCTATCCCATATTTCTAGATCATTCTCTTATTCATGTTTTTTCTAACTCATTTCCTTATTCATGCACTCAACATAAGTAACTCCATTTATTCTTGTGTTTTTTTAGAGTTCTATCTCTTAGTTGAAGTTTGTGGAACTGATACAAAAACTTACTCTTAGAGTGCTCATCAAAGTTAGGATTTCTTTTACGACGCCTAGGTTCTTCTTCTTCTTCTTATCCATTGCCCTTATTTAGGTTGATAACCATTTGGATCAACATGTCCTTCATATCTTTTTTAATTTCATTTCTAAAATCATCCAATTTTCTATGTATCTTTTGGTATCATTTGTCTAAATTTTATTTCAAAAACCTAAGTTTCTCTCTCCAACCACACTCTACCAGTGGTTCCTTATTACTACCTTGAACACCTTGATGAATACATATGATCACTCATTTTAAACTAAAAAGAAATTATTTTCACACAAAAATTTATTCAATAAGAGTTATAAATAAATTTCACAAATAGTTTTTTTTAATTTGGAAGTTCCTATCAAGGTTAAAGAGTCATGGTTTCTCTAAGTTAGTTCACTTAGAGGAAAGGCGGGGGAGTCACTTGGATCACTTCAGTATCAATGTCTTTCCTAACCAAAGATTTCTCAAATAGACTTAATCAATCACCCTTAAAAGAAACTCAACAATTTTTCCAAGTTGTGTGTGTGCAAGGCTTCCTTAGGATAAAAAATATATTAACTACAAAAATTGAGAGATACACCCTAGATATCACGAAGACCTAATAAAAGAAAAACAATAAATTAGCAAGAAGAAAGTAAAGTAAAACAAGAAAATCTAAATGAAATTTCTAAGTGAAAATGCAACTGACACTTTGAGTCTCTTGACACATTTTCACAGGACTAATCACTTGCTATCACAAAGTTCTTAATGAGATTGCTTTGAAAGCATTTTCCCAAACAAAAATAAAATAAACAAGAGTTAAATTTTTAACACAAACAAAGGTTTCATGATAATATGAAAAACAAAAAATTTGATGTTTGATCTCTGTAGCTTGTCAAATCTCCCTCTCAATTGTCTATCACTCCTCCTTTTGAACCTCTACTTGTTTGTTATCTAGAGAGTAGTCATCCTTAACTTTATATTTTTCTTTTCCAAGATGCTACCTAATAATGTTAGTCAACATTTTTCAAATTTTACACTAAAAAAATAATTTTCATCTCAAAAGGTCAATAATACTTAAAATAAATAAAAAATCAAAAATTAAGAAACCTAAATTCAATATATTAGAAATGAAACAAACTCAAAAATTATCCAAAAATTAAAACAAGAAACTAAAAATTATAAAGAAAATAATCACTTGAAAAGAATTACCTAGAAAATGACACTAAATTGAATTGAATTAAAAAAACAGAAACTAAAAAATGATTTTCTTTAACCAAATGATGCAATTTCTGCACTTAGAACCAAAAATCATTACCAATTCATACATACAATGAATAGCCATAATCTGTTGGACCCCACTAGAACTATCAATTTGCTAATTGAATTTCTTTTTACCAATTCACGACAGTTACCAGAAATTCCTTTAGAAATTAAAGCTAATTTGCACCCATCGTTTGCACAGCACCGTGGCAGCTCCAACAAACTAAAACCAAAGAAATGTAAATGGTGTGGGTCCCACTAGTAGAATTTATAGGAATGAAATTTAGTAGATTTTTCAATGAACTTCTCTGCACTCCAATTCTCACCAATCAAGTATATCTCTCTCATATCACTTTTTCATGCTTGAGTACACCAATTCTCACGCTCAACCTTTTCCACTAAAATTGTTGAGAAATTGAATCACTGCATCAAATAGTCAAATCACGTATTCACCAAGTTTCACTAATCAATCACCACGTTATCTTCTTGAAAAACTAATTTCTCAATTTTCACACGCAAATTAATTATAGCAATTCCAGAATTTGCAATGAATTCTGCACCTTGACCGAGTTCTGTTTAAATTTCCCTGAGCTGCTTGATTCAAATTAATGCACTGAAACTGTTCGATGAAAAGAAAAAATACTTCACTGGATTTCACTCTTTTACTGATATTAAGCTGCACCGTCAAATAGATTAAGTGCAATACAACTTCAATTGCTATGCACACAGAATATACCAAACAAAAGCATATAAGTTGTTTGTTAAAAAGCTTCAAAAGAAATTTTAATTTCCAGAAAATACAATAATTGATTCTAATCAGAATTTTTTCCCAAACAACATCAACAACACCAAATGAATTAAACTTACGGACTCACAGTGTAATGTCGAATTCATCTGATTCTTCACATGTATGAATTGCACCTATCAATCACGCATAAACAATTCTTCAGCGCCTTTCAAATCGCGATTCACATTCGCCACTGCTTTGCTTCATCAAATTAAACCCGATCAACATCACTGTTGAACGATTTCGAATTCAAGATCTATTCCGGTCATCTTCTCCAATGCTTCGCCAGAAATTTGCCGGAGAATGCCACTTCCGTTCGCAATTCAACACCGCACCGTTTCTCCAATGAATAATTACGCCGAGAAAATTGCACTGAATGAAATAATTCTGCCTCCCTCAAAATTGCTTCAATGCTTCAACGAAGAACAACGAAACAACACCGATTAATCTCGTCTCCGAAACTGTTCCGATCAGCTTCGTGTTTACACGTTTAAAGATGAACAAACCTCACCGCTGTTCATCGTTTGCTGTTTTCTGTTCGCCGAAAATCGCGAAAGCGTTTGCCAGTCAACACCGTTCCACTGAAACTCCGGCATCGTTGGCAATTGAATATGAAGCGTTTCTCCAATTCCAATTTCGATTTCGTTTTCAATTTCGCACCAAACCTCACATGTTTTCAAAATCACTCCAAAAAAAAGAATGAAACCAAGATGAACTGAATTATTTTCTCCCTACTTCAATTGTTTATTTTATAACTATTTTATAACATATTCTTATTTAATTATTTTATATTATTTAAATATTTTTATTTCACATCTTATTTAATTATTTTACGTCTTGCTGGTGGTAGACTTTATTTTACTTAAAAATTAATTATCTAGTGTTTTATTGATTATATATATATATATATATATATATATATATAATAACTTTGACATGAATTAACAGAAAAATAACCCTTTGACAGCTATCAATTTTTTGATAATTTGCTTTAATAATAAAATGTTTTATTTATATGATAATAAACATAAAAAAAATTGAAATAAAAATATTATATATAATTTATCAAAGCATGGTATAAAATAGGAAGGTGTAAAGCTATCATGTTCTAAATTAATATTTAATATATTATCGCATTTTGTTTTGCAGTCACAATTATTTCAGTACTTAGAGTTTTTATGATGTCCAAATTATATAGACAGCAACCATACCAGAAAGACTAAAAATATAGTTTTAACAAAGAAAAACATTTACTTAACAGCACACCCAATAAATTAATATTTTAATTATATTTAATTTATTTTTTAATTTTAATATTAATTTTGGGTGGAAAAGTAAACTTTTCCAAAAATTTAAGTGCCAAAGTAATTGGGTAATTTTTCTAGCATAAAGTTTCTTTTGACAGTGCTAATAGCAAAAAAACATCCCAAATGGTATCAATGTATCAGCACCTTTTTCTTACAAGTTCCAGAGCCATGAAAGCTTAGCCTCCTAATAGATGCAGCTTGAAAATTTCTAGATTCTAATACTCTATCTTAATCTATATATTGCTATCACCATCTGTTTTTCTTCTAGAGTAGAGGTGCATCAATGTCAGATCAGATCCCTTCTTCAGGGATTATGCATTTACCATTATACTATCGATTCATCACCTTCCATCACTAACAATCTGTGCCTGGGATCCATTTTCATCAGGGTGTATCTGTAAATCCTCAGCATTCAAACCATCAAAAAAAATACTCACATGAGAGAAAGAACATAAAAAGGGAAACTAACAGTTGAATTAGAATCAGTAACAGTGGAATTGCTGTCACCTGGTGATTTCTTTCCTCAGTGAAGCTGACAGTTCTGACCTTCAACTCCCCTCTATTTGTAGTTAACTCATCTAATATTTCAGCATTAACTATTTCTACTGATCCAACTCCTGGTGATTCCATCTCCTGTTAAGAGTAAACAAGCTCTTTCGTATCCCACAGTGCAATGTAAAGGAGAATTAAGAAGAAATGGTGATAATATTGAGTATGGCATCATTACCCTGAAGGACCTATTGAAAGTTAGTCCTGGAGCAGCAACTATTTCTTCATATTCAGCTGCGTCTAGTTCCCTAAGATGGTGAGGCTTGAACAGCTTGGGGAGTATATGCTGCCTCAGTGTGATCAGGAAAAAGAAAGGCAAGGGGAACAGTATTCCAGCTATGGGAATCCATGTCACTCCAAAGCAAACCAAGAAATACACAAATTGGAAGATTGTGAAGGCTACTATGTATTTGTGAGGTACTGACTCAACAAAGGAAGCATGATCCCCCTCCAACAACCTGCCAAAAATTATATATAGGTTGGTGTTGGAAATAGAATTAATTGAATGAGAATATTGACAGTGGAAATTTCATGCTTTGGTAAAAATGGTGAAAGAATAGTAACTTTTACTTACTTGTACCACCTACTAGGTCTTACAAAAAGGAGTAGCAACCTTTCCCAGAATTGATTTCCTGGAAGACTATCAATGGCCATGTAAGCAAAATATCCCCACAGAACTGAAGTTGGTATCTGTTTTATGACAGGCATGCCAAAGATGGATGCTCCTATAAGGATTGATTGTAAAAGATTGCTCACTCTCTGCTCCTTTACTCTGACAGGCAAATATGCATCAATGTGTTTCTCAGGATCAAAGTTACTCTTGTTGTCAACTCCTTTGTCTTCACCGTTTAAGACAACCTCTTTCAAATCCTCTAGTTCTTTGACGACTGAATGATTCTGCAAGCAGTCAAATTCACGACCAAAAGAAAAGTAAGCTATGTATCAATTCACTTAATTGGACAGGGGCAAGAGGATTAAGGGAGTATATGCTTACATCTGGACAGTTATCCATTTCTATGAACACTGCTTGCATCTTCCCATAGATTTCAGAATTGCTAGCTTTCTGATTTATGCTTTCCTTGGCACTTTTAACCATCTTTCTTCGGATCAACTGCCATTGAAATAAATAAAAAAACACCATATCAAGTAAGCCATTCAATCAAGATAGTCACTACTAATACTCATTTATCCTTTCCACCTGTTTCTTGAGAACAGCCAGGCTCTTGGTGTGCATAGGAGATTGAGGAAGAACTCCATTTGAAGGTGGTAAGCCAATTAATCCACAAAGCAAAGTCTGAAATTATTTATCCAAGGAAAATCATCAATTCCACTCGGATCACTGGTGTAAATGACCATTAAACAGACAAGTACAAGAGAGAGATATACCGTTAGTCCTAGCAACAATATGTCATAGTGGTATGCAGAAGGTTTCTTGAGATTGAATTCCTTCTGTTGTGCCAACTGGGAAGCAACACTATGGTCAAAGAAGTAAAGCCCCGCTATCATTAAGGCGGGAATAAAAGCAGCAAAAATATAAGAAGGAGAAACCTTCCCCATATCCTGCAGAAAATGCTGTATAAGTAATCTCCAAAACTACTAAAGTAAGAAGTGCTGTGACTATATGCAATATTACTGATTACATTGATTACTGTCCAGTGATGTAAAGATGTAGAGTCCCAAACAAGAGGAGAGGTGAGCCTTCTGGGAACTCCAGAAGGCACTTTACTCGGTACTATGAATGATAGTGCTGTCCACACCACCACCATTAAAGGCACCCCATAGTCTGCAACGAAACTTCTAAACCACCCTGTTCAATAAACAAACAATGTCAGATTCCCCACTTCAACCATGCTATGGCTCAAATCACTTGAAGTTCACTTAACAAACCTGTGCCATATAACCATGACCTTGCTTTTCTGCTCTTTAAAGACGTATAGAGAAGGCCAAAGGTGAAAATAATGCCCAGCAATCCATTTGCATACAGCCAATGAAAATGGTACTTTTCCGATATTGGGTCTCCCTCTTTAGGAACTTTGAACTCACTTACAATTCCCTGAACTTGCAAAAACTTGTATCAAAGTCCTTTTCCCATGTATTATGCCAAATCATGTTTAATTTGATAGTTGATACCTAGACTAATATACCACAAACTGACCTTTATAGCCTCTTGAAGGAACAAGACTGTGATCAACATGCCAAAAAGCTCACCAGCGATCCTTGTAAATTTATTGATGATATTTCCAGCATTGAATATTGCTAGAAGAAACAGCAAGAGAGCAGTCCATACACAAACCCTGGGATGTTAATTATATCAATTAGACATTGATTTCACAACAAACTTGGGTCTTATAGAAAGTGTTTTTCTTACCATCCTGCCCAAGCTAGAAAGAGTTCTCGTCCCAAGGAATCCTTATCTTTGGCAAAGTTGTACAAATAGGTGTACATAATGATAGTGGGTTCAGCAACTCCTACTATTAAGAGAGGCTGGCCACCCAAAATTGAGTGTATAATTCCACAAATAGCTGTAGAAGCCAGCGTTTCTACCGTACTCAAGCTTCCATCTATAGACAAATAACAACTTGTTCAATCTCACTGTCAAGTTTTTCACTAATAAAGATAGTTCGAATGAGACAGAAGAACTAATCTCTAATTTTTCATTCATACATTTAACTTGAAACCATTCCTTCTCATGCTCACTCATATATAGTGAATGCGTGAGGGGTACAAAAAGCTTGTGCTGAATGTATGAAACACACTCATTCGTAGTATAGAAGAAGCATTTCATTCAACTTTCTTATGAAATACGAAAGATGTACTTCGCTAAAATACTTCTAAATAAAATCATGAGATTTATTAATGTAGAATTTTTATTTTCTTATAGTAAAACACTTCTTTTAAAAAGCAAGTTGGTGGAGATAACTAATCCGAAAAGAAAGAAGTATCTGGCAAGTTAATCCTTCTATAAACGAAGTGTGTTACGTTGGAAAACATCTTTTGTATACACATATATGTTAAGACAAACACCAGATAAGAGAAGAAGATAAAAAAAAAACCTGTGTCTCTGCTTAGCTGCTCGCCAAAGGCAATAACTGGAAGAGCAGAAGCAAAGAAAATATAGGTAGTTGGGGCTAATATTCTGTCAACAAAAAGAGAGTTTTCATTAAAGAGTACCATTTTTCTTAAAAGTCTGCTTAATGATGAACTGATATAGAACAAACTTACCCTGCTCCTGAGTAGAGACCAGTTGTCCAATCATCTTTATAGTGCAGAGCTCTTCCTCGAAGGTCGTTTTTAACACCCTTGAAAGGTGCTTTTAAGCTTTCCATCTCTGCATCCACACTCTGATATGAGTCAAAACCATTAAAAATTCTCAAGCATCCAAAGGCATAGAAAAAACGTGAAAGTCAAAAACAATACAAATACAATCACTTAAGGTTCTCTCTATTGGTTTAGGCTTCTTTCACCAACCAATTTGACTGGAAACAGGGCACATGACCATCACTGGAACAGTCAAAAGAAATTAAAAAAAAAAATACTGAAAAACACGGAAATGTATGACTCCAATTTAACATTCGTTTTCAGTTTCTGGAAGTTCTGTTCGATCAATAACAAAACATAACCGAAAGTGGTATAAATAACACGATACTCGTGTTCAAGACAAGAAAAAAAAAAACAGTTAAACAAGAAATCAGAATTCCTACACAAAAAAGAAGCCAAACTCATCACATTTACAAGTACATGCAGAATTCATACACAAACCAACTGACGCCGTTTGAACAACAAAAAGGCACATGCAGATTGAAAAACGAATGCATATATACGAATGATGCATAGTTAATACTCAATGCAAAAACGATAAGAACGAAGAAGAAGAAGAAAAAGAGAGATGAAACTGTACGTAGCGGGAGTTGTTGACGTGGCCACGAGGAGAAGAGCGAAGCAAGTGTTGGAATTGGTTTTGCGTTTGAGTTTTGGTGCTTTTATTACGGCAGAAGAGTAATGAGACGAGAGAGAAGCAAAGTCCACGTTGTTGAGAAGGAGAATCCTAACTGGTCCCCACTGTCACAAAAAAAACTACTGTTTTACAAATCTGAAAGCATTTCACACTCAAAAAGTGCATCGAAGTTTTTTGAGATGGTGAAGTTGAACTTTGTATCATGAAGAGTGAGGAAGTGTTAGGTTGAAGAAGAAGAGAGAAGAAGGTAGTTTCTCCAAGAGAAAATGATACTTTAATATTTTTTAGAGTTTTATACAACTCTACCATGAATTAAAAAATAAATATATAATAAAAAAAAATTATAATTAAATAATATTAAAAAAATATTAAAAATAATAATATTAAAAATTGTAATGTGATTATATAAAATCTTGAAATTATCAATGATATATATTCACAAATATTCACTATACAATTTCTAATTGAAAAATGATACATTGAAAGCTTGTTCTAATATTTTTTTTATGAAATAACAACAATACCCTTTTTCATATCATCAGGTTGTATAGTGGAGCAGTGTGTTAATATATCATTATTCTTTTATCCATATTTTACTGGAACAACAATACTTTTTTTATATCATCAATTAGAAAGAATAATGATATATTGACACACTGCTCCACTATACAATCTGATGATATAAAAAAGGGTATGCTCCACTATACAATCTGATGATATAAAAAAGAGTATTGTTATTATTTCATACAAAAGATGATTGTATAATGGAGCAAGTTGTTAATGTATCATTTTTCTAAATACAATTTTCTAAATTTTGTTGGAAGATGTGTTCACTATAAATGTCTGTGTTTTTCTTTCTGAAAAAGATACAGTTATTACTATATGGAATGACAAAATTAATAACTTTTTTCTTTAATGCTTTATGTGAAAAATTCTTACAGTTGTGTAGGGTAGGTTTTTTTTGTTTAAGGAATCATCACTCTTAATTTGTTATGTCATTGATTTAAGCTATTATTATGAAAATTGTATTAACTTTTTAATAATGAATTGAAATGTTACATTTTTATGATCTTTTATTATTCTTTTATGTTGAATACAAAATTTATAAATACATATATTAATAATTTATCAATATATTTAAAATTTTATGCTTTACTGAGGAGATATTTAAAAGTATAAAAATGTGTACTGTTAATTATAGAAAAAAATTAAGATTGGAAAGAGCAAAAATTAAGGTGTATTGATGTATTGTTTCATATTTCTCATTTATATTTATTTTTTACTTTTAATGATTTATTCATCTTATCTTAATTCTTTATGTAGTAATATTTACACTTTTATTTTTTCTACCCTTTTGTTTTTACTTTTTTATCTAACACACATTTTAAATTAAACATTTTTAATTTATAAAAAATTTATTTTTTTACTCATTCATTAAAAATATTTATTTTTAGTGTATTTAAAATTAAAATTATCAATTTTTTTAATTTATTAATTTTTTTATTTTTTTACTTTTGAAATAATAATAAATAAAATAATAAAAACAAACAAAGGTGTAAGAAATAAAAGTAAAAGGATGATATTGAAAAAATAAAAAACGTAAATAATGTTACGTGAGGAATTAAATAAAGTTTAGGTGTTTTAAACTTCCCCAAAAAAAATTAGTTAATTATCCACAAAAAAGAGAACATTTTAAACTATTTTAAAAGGTTAAAGGAATAACCTTAATATTTTTTTAAAAAGTTAAGGAATCAAATTGATGACATCAAAATTGAAAAATTAATTATGATTATAATTTAGTCCAAACTATTATAAAATCACAGTAGCAAACAAAATATAGAATAGTTAAAAAAATATTTTATAAAACATGATAAATTGATTACTGTATATCTATTTAGTATTTAATGATTTAATTAGTTATTTTAATTACAATATAGTCTTTTGAGTCCCACCATAATTACTATGATTAAATATAACGTATAATAATATTTTATATGAAATTTAGAAGAAAAAAAAAGTGCACTAGATTTAAGCAAGAAAAAAATGGATATATGTTAAAGGACAAATATTTCTTCATAATAATATAACAATATACTAAAACTTATTTATTACAAGATGAGTAATAATATATATATATATATATATATATAATTATTAAACATATTTAAAGGATTGTCATGGTGCCACCACATTTGTTGTCATAAATAAGACACTTTTATTTATTAAGCATTTAGATACAATTTTATTATGTGATATTTTATTTAATTTTTGTGTGAGTTGTGCACGTATATTATAATTAATATTCTATTTAGTTACTGATAAAAATATATTTTTTTAAATAAAAGTTTTTTAAAAAGATTTAAAATCTTATTTAAGTTTTGTAGTTTTAAATTTTGCAAATATAATCATATTCTAATTGAAAGGTATTATAGTTTTATATACGAACTTTTTGAAAAAGAATCTTTTAGTACAATTTTTTCATTGTTACAAATCTTTTTCTAAGGTAAAAAGCTTTCACTCTGTACATAATTACACTCCATTATCAACTTTTGTTGTATTATTTATACAGAAAGAAGAGTTGTTAGTGCTATTTGATGAAGCATGTTGTTGGCTCAAATCACTGTCTCCTTTTCAACTTTTTCTTACTGTTACTTTTAGTATATATATAAAAGTGAAAGAAATAATAGTGAAGGAATTAAATTTATCAAGAAAAATAGTGAAAAAATAATAATTTTATTTAAAATTAATTTTCAAATCTAATTCCATCTTATAAAATTATTATATAAAATTAATATTCCCATCTAATTCTATAATATAAAATTTATTTATATTTAATAAATGTATATCTCCAAAAGTAATTTGTTTGGAAATAAAATTATGAAAGATTGTAAAGAAAGGAGACAGGTTTTGCACTATGTATTTCCATTATCAATTTAAAAGAAAAAATGAATTGATTTTGTACTCTAAATAATAAATTTGATATTATAATAAATAATTATTTAATATTAAATATTAATAAACAAACTTTTGATTTTAAGGTTTGTGTGTTGTGATTCTTTGAACATTTGAGAATATTAAAATTCATTGTGGGTTGGCAATGAATCACACAAACCAAATTTAATAGGGTTTTGCATTTGTGCCACCTCTTGCACAGTAAAAGTAATTAAAGTTTCTGCCATAATTTTGGAAGAGTAATTAAAGTAATTAATGGTTATATTTATGTGTCTTAATTCACTATGGCTAAAAGATATTAAAAGTAACCTATATTCTATATCAATAAAGGTCCAACAGAAGATTTTTTTGGTATTAGATATTGATCATTTTCTTATGAAAAGAATAAATTAAGATAATATATACTAAAGTAAAATAAATTATATAAAAAAATAGATAATATTAATGTTAATCTTTGTACATATATTAATTATGATCTAATAGTAATATGGTCAAATAAGATCTTATTAGCACAACAATTTAAAAAAAATACATAACTATTAAAATATATTAAAAAAATCATAATTAATTTCTTGATGTAAATACAAAATGAACAATAATAAAACAGGTTAAAGAAAGAATAGTAATACAGATAATTATTACTTTAAAAATCTTTATATATAAATTATATTATATGTTTAATTAAAATATTAACTTACTTTTTCCTTCATTGTTTTTTCAAATCTATGTTATTATCATATTTCAGTAAAACAATAAACATGAATTTACAAAGTAATAGAGGTAGAGAAAATCAGAAGTATTTACATATTTATATATATTTATTTTGGAGTTTATAATATTTAAATATATTTAATACTAAACATACGTATTTATTTATGATGTGGAGTGTTACATGTAATTATAACCATTATTTTTTTCACAAACTCCGTAAAATATTTTATTTACTATAATTGAGATTAATATAATATTATTTCAGTTTGTTCTCAACCTGTGATACTACTACTTTCAGATAAAAATGTAAATTAATTTATCATTCAGGTATACAAAATGATCATCACAAAAGTGATTTTTATTTAAAATTTTATGGTTTTATTGTCAACACTTTTATAAAAAATATTATTTTTTACATATGAATCTTAAATTCATTTGTTAAATTTAAATTTTATACTAATATAAATAGTCTGGTTTATGAAAAGTAGATGCAAAATAATTTATTAATCTTATTACATTTAAATTATTTATAATGAGACGTATATTAATTTCTTAAAACTATAGTGTCGTACTAATAAATATATATCACATAAAATGTATCATTAATAATTTAATAAAAAGATAAGAAAAAAATTCCTCGGATTAAGGCCTTGTTGACCTTGTGTCTTGGACCATCCTAGTTTCCTTCTAAATTATTTTTTTTTTGTTGATTTTTAAATTCATGAAGAAATCATTTAATAATATTTTTCAATTGATAAAGAATCAAATTCATTTAACCTCTTCATAGTCTTTAAATGAATCTCAACCTTTAATTACGAAAAAATCAATTTCAAAAAATTCTCAACCCAATAAGCAAAAAATTCTCAACCCAATAATTTCAAATCAGTTCCTTCGGATATTTTTAAAGTGTCTAATTTCTTCTGACAATTTTAACATAATTCTAATACAATTTTATAAGTAAAAAATACATTAAATTTTAAAAATTTAAATTTATTGTGTAATTTTTTATTATGATTACAAAATAAAAAACAAATTAAAATATACTTATACACATAAATCTTTATTATTAATTTATATAATTATATTTTAAAAATTATACGGTATTTTTGTCAGTACCAATACTAAATAGAAAAAAAAATATACTGAAATTTATACTTGTTTGGCTCTACCCAAAGTGCATGGAATCTTAAAATTTTCCTTAAAACTAGTCCCATATTGTTAACGTTCTCACTGTTTAACTTCGTTTCCCACGTTTTAAGCATTTGTCTTATGTACATGTGTTCCGGCATAACTAACGGCTTATTCCCACGAAGTTGGAATATTCAACGGGATTCATTTTTCATTAAATTCTGTTATTTAGATATTTACAAATTTAAGTAATTTACCATTTAAACCTATCTTGTAAAAAAAATTATTATAAGTTAAAATTTACACTTATTTATATAATATAAAATAAATTAATAATAATGATTTGATTTTAGACCTAATCGATTTTATAAAAATAATTTATAAAATAAAAATTTTATCCGTTTATATATTAAAAATATTTTAATTTTTAATTGATAAGTATAGTTAAATTTTTTTTCTAATCCTAATATTTTAATTTAAGAAAAATATATTAGTTTTGATTTCATACACACCTGTATTCTTCATATTTCTACATTATTTTATTTAAGTTCGTCTACGTTTTGAAATTAACATGTTTTTCTTTACATTTAACTCTCTAATTTTAATAATAAAAAATTAATTCACATATTTTTTTTGGTTATTTATTATTGTATTGAATTTTTTTACATGAGTTAGTTTGGATATTTATATTACTCGTTAAATTTATGTAAATTTTATCGAAGTGTAAAATTGGGTTTAAATATTTGATTATTTATAATAATTGAGGTTCTCACAATTTATATTGGTTGCGAGTAGTAGAATGTACATTCTTTTGTAGTTTTTTTTTTAAGATTTTTTATATAATAATCATAATGAGATACTAGTAATTACACATAAAACCTTATAATAATCTATTTTTATTTTAAAATAACTTTTTATAATTTTAAGTTAATCATTTATATAAACTATATATTTTTTATAATCCATTTAAAACTGGGACCTTAGTGGCCACCAAGCTTAGTGGTATTGAAAATCACCACTTCACTCACATCAATTTAAATCACATTTTCTTTAACATTTAAAATACTAGTTATTATTAAAAGCCACAAAGTTATTAAATTCATTTACGTTTTAAACAAAATATCAAGGACTCATTAATACTTCATTAAATTCAAAATTAAATATTTTAACTTATCAAAAGTAAAGTGAAGTTTGATTTTAATTTCCATTACTATCACTGAAAAAATAAATAGTAAAAGATAATCTTTTTAAATCTAATTCAATTAAAATTCATGCAAATAAATTTGATTATAAGCATCTTAAAAAAGTATACGTAAAATAATATTTTTATTAAATAGAATAATATTTTTATTTATAAATAACTATTCAGTAATTTTCATTAAACATATTTTTAGTATTTTCGAAGTTTAATATTATTTAATTTTTTTAAAACGTCTTCAAACATCTAAAATGACATTAAACTTTGAAAACACTAAAAATATCTTCATAATTACTTACAAGACTTTTTGTATATTTATATTAAAAGAAATTATTTATTACCAAATTTGTAAACAACTTTTTGGAGATATTTACTCAAGTTCAAGTTAGTAGCTTATACTTTTTATTCAAATGTCCATGAATAATTGCTCCTTTAGATATTTTTTTTAATTCCCCATTGATTTGTAAATATATTTTTTACTTATTTCCACAAGTAGAAAAGATATATTTCTTGAAAAATTGAATTTCATTAGTCAAATTAATAAAAAATATTATTTTATTTCTTCAACTAATATGCTTAGAAGTTTTTGAATATATTGCAAATAATATTTATATTTATACACAATACATAATTTATATACCCATATAAGAAAATTATAAACCTATTTAGATCAATATTACAATTAGTTCACTGGTAAATGTCTCATAATAAGATATATTATTTAAATAAATTTGCACTAAAAAAAAATTCATGTCAAATCATATATATACTTATAAAAAGGCATACAACAATTAAATATAACAAACTTCAACTTTATTTTTAACAAATGATAAGTTTAAACTTACCAAAGTTTAATATGATTTATTTATATAACAAAAAGTGAGAAAAATTTATAGAAAATATTTTTAATTTTTATTTTATTTTAGTAATTTGATTGAATTGAATTTATTACATTTATATGTTTTTAAAATCTACTGTAAAATCTCCGGTAACACTATACACATGTTAATTTCCTTGAAAAAAATACTATCCATGTTAATATTTTTAGATACATACATTAAAAAATAAAATATAAAGTATAAAAAATTATATGAACTATTCTAGACCGGATAAAAAATAATAATTAATTTTACTTTTATTAAATAAATAGAAGATAATTTAAATATTATTTTGATCTCAAATCTATTGAAATAACATGGTACCTTTTTATCCTTAAAAATAATATTATTAGATTCAATCACGATATTCGAGATATTTCATACTTTGAAGTTCGAACTCCGTCACAATTTTATTCTTAAAAACGTCTCAATAGGTTACGAGAGAAAAATATATATAAAATATCTTTCTTTAATATATTGAACTTATCAAAACAATATATCTTTATTAATTATTATAACAATAAGTAGTCGTTTATATGAAAAAAAAATGATTTTTTAAGAACTCAAAGAATCCACTTGCATTCGTCAAAGAAAGCGTGGATCCCCATTGAGTTCTTACGCTTTTATTTCAAAAACTCAATTAGAATACGATGACTACATATATGAGTCCAATCCAAAATACGAACCATAAAAGAAAATACCAATTAAATCGATCTCAGTAATACCACCGAATATCTTACCACCAATTTATGATTAGGAATATCACTTTGAAAAAAATTAAGATAAGTATATTTGTTAATTCTATATACTAAAACTACCATTATAAGGCAAGATAAAAAAAAAGTGCTATTGAGATATTTTTCTCAGATACTTTGAATCACTCAAATACAGTGCTATTTAATAACATACAGTCACAAACAAAATCAAAATCACAATCTTATACAAATTATCATATTAGGAAATCACTGTTTATTATTTTTAAATTACTGTTTATTGAAACTTATTCTGTCGTTTCTTAATTAGAAAGTTTAATTAATGGGTTCACATCATTTTTTTTATGTTTACTGAATTTATCCAAACATAAGTTTAACAAATAATTAACTTGTTTTGTCTGCTAATAAAGTTTAATAAACATACTAATAATAGAGATGAAGTGATTATATCATATTTTTATAATATTATTTTATCTATTATTTACCTTGCCTAAATTATCTTGTTTTCTGCTTATATATCTATTTGTTTTTCTATTTATTGTTAAAAATTAACAAATAAATACTTGAGTGAAAAAACTAAAATAATTAATTTAAGTGCATTACTATTTTATTAACAAATATCACTTCTAATAACTTCAACAAGACATGCCTCTAAAACATGAAATGTCGTTTTCCACACGATGAAACATTGTCGGCAAAAACAAAATGTTTAAAAGTGTGAAGTCAGTGTTAATGTGAAACATTTTATAGTAAATAAGTGAGTGCAAATCTTATCGTACTAGTTAAATTTATAAGATTGAGTTAAAGTTTAGGATTTAGGACCTATAGCGAGAGTTTGTTGGTCTGACCACCTGTTATTAGACACTATCTATAAATATATAGTCTCACACACGAGTTGGCAATGAGTGTGAACCTTACATTTTGGACCAATTTTATTAGGTTGAATTAGGCTTAAAGTTTATAAATTTCACTTCTCAAGAATTACAAATTAAAAATGATATTAAATCAATTTTAATTTTTGTTTCACCAGGTGGAATTTTGTAAAAAGTGAAAAAAAAATAAAAAAGAAAAAGTTTAGAATGCGTATAAGGAAGTAAGAATGAACCTAACATTAGGATGGTGTGAAGAACTTTATGACATCATTGTTTGGTAAATAAGTTATCATCCCTTAATTAGTTGTACAATTTAAAGGGTAAGACAAAGTGGTGTATGCAATTTTATAAAATGTGTCTCTACTTTATTAAGCATATCATTCAAAATCTCACTTTTTCCTTTCAAAAACAAACCAATTTTCTTTGTCCACAATCACAAACAACTCCATTTCAAGGGGCAAGCCATTTATATATATGAAAATAATAAATAAAATATTAAAAAATGAATTAAAACTTTTTTTTATTTAAAATCACATCTGTCATTACGAAAGGTCTTAATAAGAAATGAAAATAGTTAGATAAAGTAAAATTTAGATGTGAAAATGATAACAGGAAATAATAGCCATGAAATCGACAAAAATGACAAAAAGATCACAATCATAGATAGAATGAAATATAAAAACATTTGTATGTAACTGTCAAATTTATTTTGAGTATGAGCACATGAAAGTAGTAATCAACAAATTTTAAATAAGACAACATATAATAACACTTAATAAATAAAACTGAAGAAGCAAACAAGAATACAAAATACATCTATTAAAATGTTTATATTTATTATATCAATGTTCAGAATAAGTGATTTTTAAACTAAATTCAATGTTAAAAGATTAGTTTCACTAGAAATATAAATCAATTTGTAAAAACTAAAATAATTAATTGGAGTAGTAACTAAATTAAAGACTATTTTAAAAATTAAAAAAAAAATTGATTTCTAAATTAGTTTCTATTATTTTCTATTATTGTTAAATAGTTTTTAAATTGGTATCTAATTAACCACCAATGTTTTTGCTACCAAATTTAGAAACTAAATAATTGGTAGTTAAAACCTTAGTTGTTAATTAGATACCAATTTAGAAAGTATTTAACCATAATATAAAATAATAGAAACTATTTTTTTTTTTTTAGTTTCTAAAATGGATTTATTTTAGTTTCTATTGTAACTAATTATTTTAGTCTCTAAAAATTGTTTTAATTTCATGATTTTCTTGTAGTGTTTTTAAAATAAAATTTGTATACAATTATATATTATTAAAATGTTTATATTTATTATATTAATGTTCAATCTATTAATAAGTGAATTTTCAATCTAATTTAATTTAAAGAAAGTGTTGGTGGATGAATGGCACAGACATAGAACAGTTTTAATTGGCTGAGAACTCTGTATCTATCAAAATCAGAGTTTACAGGGCTATTATTTCTCCAGAACACTTCAATTTTCTTCACTAATTTCAAAATACAAACAAATAGAAAATCATCGTAGTTCAAGGTTTACCACTCACCAAACCTTTGTCACTTTTCCATAGTCCAAATAAATAATCAACCACACGAGGTTGACAAAGAATATTCCCAAACTTCAGATTTCTTTTGTTGATGAACGTGGGAAGAGAATTAAAAAAATTGAGTATTGGAAAATATTGTTTTGAAACAAAAAAAAATTATTAAATTAAAAAATATTGTTTATTTATAATCTACTTACGTTTTTGTTAATATGAGTTTTTAAATAAAAATTCTCATATTATATATCACTAACTTGACCTCAGTTATACATCTCATTTATGCTGACTCCTCAAATATCAAGTATCATTTTTCGTTTTTGTTAATACAAGTTTTTAAATAAAAAATTTCATATTATACATCACTAACTTGACATCTCAGTTATACTGTCTCGTCAAATATCAAATACCATTTGTTATTAGTATAAATGAAAGTTTTATAAACAAAATTGAGAATGGATTGGACCTCTTGATTGTGTGATGAAGATGGTTTTGAAAATGTGTGTTGTGGAGGAACTAACGTGGCACAATAAACCCTGAAATTGATGAAATGAAACAACATGAAAGGGTGTTATTGGCTGTGTTATGCAACTTGGTGAAGAAATTGTGACAGAAGATGCTATTTTATGTATATAATAATCACCTCTATTTTATGTATATAACAATTTGTGGGTTCTTAATTTTCACTTCATGGAGATTCTATTGAAAAATTTTAGGACCATAATAAAGGAGAGTCCTAGGAGACCATGCCGTGACCATACATATTTAATGGCTAAGTATGTTTTTTAAAAAAGACAAAAATAAATAATTTTTTTATTATTAAAAATGTTATTAATACACTCTACTATAATGAAAACTTTTATTTAAAAAAAAAAAAACTAATAAGGAGAATTAATGTGGTTCTTTTTGTTAACATTGTTTTAATGATTAGTGAGATGAGAGACGTGATATTGACGTGAGATTTTCAGGTTAGGTGAATAATGTTTATAAAGATTTTTCTTAGTTACGAGACTCTTATCTCAACTTATAGTGTAGATGAGAATACTTTTGTTCATAAAGAATATTAATATTAACAAATTTGGGTATTACTATTGACAACCCATTTTAGTTCTTTCTACCACAAAAATATGATTTTATCATTATCCTTTACTAAAATTAATTTCCATTATGTAATCAAATAATGAAAACTATTTTTGTTATAATGAAACTAATTTAGAAGGTTATGTCTTTCTTTAATCTCAACAAACCTATTAAACCATAATAACAATAGTCATGAAAGATTGGCCAAGTTCTAAAGTCATTAATCTATGCCAAAACTTTTTTCTAAGTAGTTATAGATTGAAAACTGGCATAAGGAAATGTAATGATGCTAGAGATCTGCAAATTCTACCTACAAATTGAAAAGTGAATGACAAGAAAAAAATGTCTTAATTGTGATTTTCATCTAAGGTTGTAGCTTGAGTGCCATCCAACAGTTCTTGTATACAAAATTTATTTAAGTTTTCATACATTTTCTTCCATTGGTTAGTCATTTGCATTGACCTTTGGTGATCATGTTTTAGTTTCTCTGTCTCAATTTCAGAAGCAGCAGATGACCCTTGATGCTGAGACATAGGTTAACAACAAAAACAAACGTTAATCACAATCAAAATCAGGTAATGACCATCCTTTAATAAGAGGAGTAATCATATAAACAAACCTGAAGTTCCTTAATGTAATTAGATATCAGACTAGAACTGATGTA
>Ga0123342_1001396_pt1 | contig 40541 bp, 13 predicted proteins | sample Turbeawhitnodule_FD_89960 | JGI IMG/M metagenome (GOLD analysis project Ga0123342, IMG submission 89960) | Root nodule microbial communities of legume samples collected from Mexico - Turtle bean Mexico white nodule | ecosystem: Host-associated > Plants > Roots > Nodule | place: Mexico: Nepantla...
TACTATTGGATTCGTTGGGAGACGACTTGGGGACATTTGTCCACAATTATACTATCATCTCTCTAGTGTTAAACAAGTCTACGCTAGAATCATATTAATTTGACAGCAAAACGACAGCTATCAATTATCCATTGGTTTGTGGATGATAGATTGAGATGAGATCACATTGGTCCCGAAACCTTCATGCAATGTTTGCTAAAGCCTCAATGTAAATTTGTTTACTATAATAGAAAATACTCCATGTAACCTTTCAATCTTAGATATATAAACTTGTGACAACTTCTACATAGAAGTTCTCAAATTTCGTGAGTAAAAAATGTATATTCTTTGTCTAGAAATCTACTATGTTCCACACAATATTGCATTTTCTTACTATGTGTAAAAGATAGGTAACATAATCCATTGAAATGTTATGACCCTTCCACATATGTATCCAATTGATACAACATAGCCCAAGATCGGAAATTTTTTACCTGTGATACATACTTTGTTATATCTCTTCATACTCAACCACCAAAAAGATTTTTAAAGATCTTGATACATTTTTATCCTAATACTTATGACCTTCTAAAAAAATCATTTGTTTCAACTTATTAAAGTCTACCATCAAATGTTATAGTATACCATATAATTTCAATCCTTAGTATTATTGGTGCTTAAGAAATCAATGATATTTTTCAAGTTAGTATCAACTAACTGTTTTTTCTTAATCACCCAAAATAAATCTAACTAACATGCTACCTACAACTAATGTGGTAAAAAAATTACCGTTTTTACTGGAACCAATTTTAAAATACATCCCTAAATAAAATAGGTTAACCTATTTTTATTTCATTAATTGAATTTACATTTGGAGAACATATCTCTATATAAAAATAAGTTTGACTATAAAAAAATTGATTATATAATAACATTAACTATTATATTATTAAATGTAAGACATAATTAGCTTCAACAATGCCATTAGACACAATATTCATTAAATACAATATATTTACTAAATATGTTTGCCGTTTTCACTATAATATATTCTTTTAAAAAAATCATTGCCTAATATACAAATATTTAACAACCGCATAAAAGTTTGATTTTTCAGTGCTATATTTCTTAATTTTTATATTTAACAGCATAACAACTTTGATTACATTCATTCAATTAAAAAAAATTAATATATTTTTAGGATTTACAAAAATTTAGTATTTATAAAATTAGTAAGTTTTGATTTCAGTTTTTATAATTTTTATTTTATTTTTCATTTCTATAAATTTTAAAATAATTGTTTATAGTCTCAAATAAAACATGTACACTTTGATTTTAGTTTCTATATTTTTAATCTTAAATTAACATTTTTAATTTATAATGCTAATTCTAAAATAAATAAATAAATAATACTTATTGTATAAATTTTAAGTTTTTATTTAAATATTACAAATTAACATTATATCATGAAACTAGTATACATCGCATCAGTTGATATTTTATTTAATACATTAACTGTTCAACGTAATTTTAAAGTAATGAATTATAATTTTAAAGGAATATCATTTACACTTACTGTAATCAACGTTTAGGGTTTTGATAATTAGCTGCACACAAATGTTAAAAAAGGAGAATAGTTACTCCTAATCTTAATTAAAAGTATCTACCAAAAAAAGTAATGATAAAACATATTAGGAGAAGAAATTAGTATTATTATACTGAAAATAAATTACTTAATATTATTTGAAGTAATTACTATATTATTAAATATTTATAATTAATATCTTTAAAATTCCTACTACTAAGATATAAAAGAGAAATGTGAAGAACAAAAACGTGTTTGAATCACTTAGTTATCCAAAATCTAGAAAAGTGTGAAAGCAAAGTGATGTACATTCCATAAACTATGAAAGGGCATCAAAGCATAAGAAAAAGGTGTTTGGTCCTCCTTTAAACTTGGAAGAAGCCACATTCATTATAATTACTTTTGTAATGAGTAAGTATATTATATTATCTGAATTTGCTTTTACTTTACTAAAACTTTAATCCAATCATTTATTTATTTCTTTTTATTTTATTAAACAAAATTTGTATCCATTAAAAAACTATAGTTTTATTTGAAGAAAGTGAAAGCATTATTAAGCAAGAGGGAGAGTGATTCCTAAGGCATGGTTGAGGCCATTGTGATAAACATGAGTTTTGTTTACTTCTGCTGTTTTAGTGTGAAAGAGAGTGAAGAAAAGGAAATGGAGATGAAAATGAAACATGAGAGTTTTGATGGACCACTCTGGTTGTTGGCAAAGGCAATGGGTTTGACTTGTTTGGTCGAGTCTGCATTCAAGAGACTTAGTGTTTTGGTAGTTATACCCAATGCTTTGCACCCTTCAAAATCTCTACAACTCACAAATTTTGATTTGGTTAGACACTTTGTCAAACCCTAGATGATTATTATTTTTGTATTCTATTTGTTTGAACAATGAAAATAAAGAACTATTGTAATTTAAATTATGATAAATACTACATAAGTATAGATACATATATATATATATAACATTGTTAAGTTAATCTCATTTAATTAGTGATATAACCAAACTAGGGAATAAGTCTTATCAAACAAGTTGCTTTTGTGAGATTGATATAAAAGCCAAACTCAAATTATAAGAATCATGTTCTTTTATATGAAGAATGTATATTAACTTAATTAATGATTAATTTCATTAAAAAAAAATAGTATTTTTAGTAATAAGAATTAATACGTCTTAAATTTACAACAGCTCGCTCTACAAGAAAATCATTAAATAAAAACTAATTTTTAGAAATCAAAATAATTAGTTGCAATAGTAACTAAATTAGAGACCATTTTAGAACTAAAAAAATGGTTTATAAATTAGTTTCTATTATTGTTAAATAGTTTCTAAATTGGTATCTAATTAGCTACCAAAGTTTTAACTACCAATTATTTTGTTTCTAAATTTGGTAGCAAAAACCTTGGTTGTTAATTAAATACCAATTTAGAAACCTTTTAACAATAATAGAAACAAACTGATTTAGAAACCAAAAAATTATTTAGTCCCTAAAATGGTCCTTAATTTAACACTAATTATTTTTTATTTCTAAAATTAGTTTTTATTTTATAATTTTTTTTAGTGTCAAGTTCGTTTATTGCAACAAATTAATTAAAAATCTTAATTGATAATATTTAATAGATTTTTTTTCTTCTTTAAGTGTTAAAACCTAAATTTAACAACGTCCTCAATTATTTAAGGCTAACGCTCAAGTAGCAGTAGATAATTTTGTTTTAAGTACAAATGTATGTGTTTTAAAAAGAAATTCAAACGATGATTTATTATTTGTAAGTATTAAGAACTTTAGCACGAGTAAAAAAATTGATGGCTTGAAATTTAGTTGATTAGATAGACATTTATAAAAAGTAACTTTGCTTTTGGCAATTTCAGCACTGAAAATATATATTTATGACTTGAAATTTTAAATAGTTTTGGTCAATGCTTATTTACTTCCACTTGTAGTAAAATACCAAGAAAAAGTAGTATATAACATGCGTACTATGTTGACGCAGGAAATTAAAGTCAACAAAGCTTATGTGTTAAAATGTTACAAAGTTGAATATACATTGCTTCATGTTTGATCTTCCATGATTATGAACAAGAAGTTATTAATAAAAAAATATTTGCAATTAATTTCATAGGTTTAGAAATATTTTTTGGTGGAGTAAAGAACCAAATTGCTTTTGGTTTATGTTTATGTTTTGAATAAATTTAATTTCTCCATTTTCAAATCTAGTTGTTGTTGGATATGAAGCCATGACCAATTGGGTTGGGCTGAGTAGACACCATGTTTTAGTGAGTGGGCTTAATCATTGTGTCCCTTTATTATCTCTATTTAAAGAGATCATCGTACTTGTAATTGGTGTGCAACAGGATAGAATGAAAACCTAATAGTTGCCCGTGTGGATGTAGGTTGTAGTTGGCGACCGAACCACGTTAAATTTTGCGTTGTTTATTTTTTTGCAATTGATTCGTGATTATGTGTGTTGCTTCCGCATGCGTTTTTTCCCATCAAGTGGTATCAGAACTTAGGTTCGTTTACACACTAGAGATCCGATCAGCAGAAATTAATCGACGAGACGTGAAAATTGCAGTTGCAATAGCGTCCCAAAGTTAGGGTTTCGTAGAGGCAACAGCAGTGTCCCAAAACTAGGGTTTCGCAGAGGCGGCGGCAGTGTCCCAAAGCTAGGGTTTCACAGAGGTGGTAGCAACGTCCCAAAGCTAGAGTTTCGCGGGGGCTGCAGGCTTAGAGTTTCACAGCGGTGCAAGGAGGAGTCTCCCAAATCTGCTTCACAACAGCGGTGACCAGCGATGGTGGTGGTGCGGAGCACCAGTGCAGTGGGGACTGCGACCAGGTCTGTTGGTGAATGATTTTGGGTGGTGCAATTTTTGTGTTCTTGATTTAAAAAAAAATAAAAAAATTGCCAAGATCTGAAATTAGTTGTACCGAGTATCTCGTCTAGTCATTTGAGATGGCAGAAGAAGGGAGGTTCCGAATTGAAAATTTGATGGTACAAATTTCAGTTGGTGGAAAATGCAAATTGAGGATTTGCGAGTTCAGTTACTGAGCACATCAATATGATCTTAGCCAGACTTACGTCAGTGGGCATTAAGTTCGATGATGAAGTTCAAGCTTTACTATGGTTATTGTCTTTGCCTGATAGTTGGTCCGGAACGGTTACAACGGTTAGTTACCAGTTCAGCGGGATCCGATGAATTCACTTTTGAGAAGATTCATGATCTCATTCTTAGTGAGGATGTCCGAAGAAGGAGTTCTGGGAATTATCTAGTGAATTGCTATATGTCATCATAGGTAAGAAAAATATCAGAGATAGTGGGAGCAAGAACAAAAGAATGAGTCAGTCAAAGACTCGGGATTGCTCAAGTGTAACATGTTGGAACTGGAAGGAGGTGGGGCATTTCAGGAATCAATGTCCAAATGATAAACAAGTCAACATTGCAGAAGACTCCGCGGACGAGGACCTTTTAGTCTGTTGCGTGGATAGTAGTGTGGATTCCTGGGTCATGGATTCTGAAGCATTGCAGAATCTAGTTATTGGAGACTTTGGAAAGGTAAGACTATCGAACAACAGAACTTTTGATGTTACGGGCATGGGTGACATAGTGTTGAAGACACCAGTTGGTTTCTGGACTTTGAAGGATGTCAGAGTTGTTCCAAACTTGAGAAAAAGTTTGATTTCTGTTAGGAAGTTGAACGAATAGGGACATGAAGTGAAGTTCGGAAATCAGCAGTGGAAGGTCGTCAAGGGAAATCTTGTCATGGCCTGCGGAAGAAAGAGAGGTTCGTTGTATATGGTCGATTTACCGCGTCTGAGGGAGTGACCATCCCAGTTCAGAAGATAAATAAAGTCCGGTTCACAGGATCTCGTGGGCAGAAGAGGGTTGTCTTTACAAGAGTGAAACCCAGAGCCACAGGTCAGATTTAGGATGAACGAGCATGGAAAGGTTCAGGTAGACCAGTCAGAGGTACTTGTGGTAGTGGGAGCACGGGTCGTGCTTCAACTAAGGTTCCTAGATGAAAGTGGGTTAGGAGAACCAGTATTCCAGCGGTTGAAACTTCTCCAAAAAAATTCTTGTTGAATATGGAGAGTGTTTGTTCTCAGGTTGTTCCAGGATCCAACAGTTCCTGTAACTGGGAGTCGGTAGGAATAGAGAACGGGTCAGTGACTGACGTGTTGAAACTCAAGGGAGTTTTAACGAAGTCTTCAAAATGATTAAGAAGGCTGGTGGCAACTAGTGGTGGAACATTGAGTTTCGTCGACAGATTACAAAAGTACATGTACACAGTTGAAGCGCAGGTGAACATTGTTATGTGACTTCAAGTGGAAGATTGTTGGGTATGAAGTCAAGACCAATTGGGTTAGGCTAACTAGACACCATGTTTAGTGAGTGAGCTTAATCATTCTACACAGTTGAAGCGTAGGTGAACATTGTTCCGTGACTTCAAGTAGGAGATTGTTGGATATGAAGCCAGGACCAATTGAGTTGGGCCGAGTAGACACCATGTTTTAGTGAGTGGGCTTAATCATTGTGTCCCTTTATTATCTCTATTTATCTATATTTAAAGATATCATTGTACTTGTAATTGGTGTGCAACAGGATAGAATGAAAACCTAATAGTTGCCCGTGTGAATGTAGGTTGCAGTTGGCGACCGAACCACGTTAAATCTTGTGTTGTTTATTTTTCTGCAATTGATTCATGATTATGTGTGTTGCTTCCGCGTGCGTTTTTTCCCATCAGTTGTTTTATTAATTTTTGTGTTAAATTTCAATGTTCCTACAAAACCAGATATTCACTTACATGTACTTGATCTTCAAGTCTTTGAGTTTTTGGATCTTCAAAGGTTATATTCTGACGTTCAAGTCAATTTTGGTGTGATTTTCAAATTCTTTATTGTGTGGTTCTTGTTAATTGTGTTGTTAAGCTATTAATCCTGGCTATGAGCCTTTTGTCACATATTTTACTGAAATGTCAGGATGCTCACTCGACATCTCAATATCTCAAACACTCGGGTAGTGCATTGGTTCCTCAGGTTCAAGCAAGGGCAAAGAGTCTAAAAGAAAAAAATCATTTAATTATCATGTTGTTGATCCCACTAAGTATACTAGCCCGGGTGTAATCTACTACTAAGCATAATTTTATTCACACCTTAAAACTTTAATCATAGATTCTTGGATTGTAATCATGAATAAATATATTTTTTTAACTGAGATTAATCTAATTGGGTTTATTTTAGCCTTAACTATTATTTTTCTAATCTTATATTTTAGTCTGAGTAGACGGTCTAATATTTATCAGAACAAACGGTCTATATAGACGACCTGATAGAAGGGTTTGTCTAGAGGGTCTGAATGAAGCTTTTACCACTGTGAGTGGGCCTAATCACACCACAGTCCAAGTTGCTTCTTTGAATCAAAACGAGAAATGAAATCAGAGTTAAATAATTAGAAAATTAAATCTATAATATCTCATCAATAAAATTTCAAACAAATCTTCTATAGGGATATTCTCTCGAATTTCTGAAATTAAAAATCCAATGTTAAAGGTACAAAAAATAGAGCAATTCTCCTTCGAAGAAATTGTTCAAGTAAATCTTCTTCAAATATCTAGCAATGCTAGGTTTAATTATAATCAATGCACAAATTTGAACAGAGTTTGGAAACAAAATATTTAGAAGAGATGTGAAAACGAGATCTACAATTGATCAGGAAAGAGGATATCTACTTGGTAATTCGAAACAGAGAAAGAAAATATTTGATAATTGTAAAACAATATCCTGATGTTGATTCAAATTTTGATTTTGTGCAAAAAAAAAAGATTATAAAATTGACTTCTAAGGAAGATTTGGATCACATTTCATCGCGATTGCGTTGAGTATTCATAGTTGAATAACACCCTTAGACCTACATTTATTTTTCCTTTGCAAGTCTTTCATTTTTCTTCATGGAAGGCTAAACTCCTTTGGGTTGATTCTATTGTGATTGCACAACGAATTCTGAGGTTTGTATTCAATAAGTTTTATTCATAAAATTCTTTATAGTAGTTTGTGTCAAAAGGTTTGGTCTTTTTGAATTCTGGCTTTTGTTTAGGAATTGTTTTTTAACACTTTTTAAGAATTTAGTTCTCTTCTTTAATTAGAATTCTTGATTAGTTCGCTTAATTCTAATGAATCTCTTATTCGCTTAGTTCAAGAAGTAAAAGATAAATATTTCACGAGTAAACACTTGGAGACAAGTGAGATATTGAATACGTCAATAAACACTAGTTTTGCTGATAAGATTCTATTGAATTTGATTAGTTCTTATATGGTTAAGTTTGACATCTATGTGAGAATTGAAAGAGAGAAAATCTTAAGATAATAAATAAGGAATTCACCAATGAATGAACTTAAGAGTCAACCTGCTTTCTTTACTATTTTATAATTGTCTATCTTAATTTTCTGCATAACAATCTCAACCCCATTTTATCTTTATTGTTATTTCTAAGTTTTGCTTGCAGATAAGTTTTTGAACATTAGTTGAATGATTCACTATTAGATTCGTTGGGAGATGACTTGAGAACATCTGACATTATTTATACTATCATCTTTTTGGTGTTATAGAGTCTAGCACTGGTTAGTCGTTTCATGCTAAAATCATTATAATTTGATTGTTGAATGACAATTATCACCTACTAAGGGTCTAGAACATCAAATCCATCATTTGTGACTTGTGTCAAACGATGTGAAAGGTCGTCTGATCTTGATTGTTGATGACGAAGTGATATGACTGTTGGAGAATTTATGATGGTTCGTCTTCATCCATTTTCCACGCCTACAAATAGCGTGGATCGTGGGTCCAATATGTCACCTTATTTGTTTCCCATTTGTATGAGTGTCCGAGAGTGTACCAGTCAAAGAGTCTAATTATAAGTAACCATGTCTTCCTTCTCCTATGATACCAGAATACCTTGTAAACATATCTAGTTCTAACTCTAGTGACTTAGGGAACACAAGTAAATCATCTCAAGTTAGTTGTAGGTATGGTATAGTAGGTAAAATTAGGGTTGAGCTAGAGTCGTTGCTCCCAATATTGTTTTGTATGGTCGAGGTTTTAGGTGAGATCCTTGTTTAGGTATCTAACTATTCATTGGTGGATGATCAAGTTCGGGAGTAGTTCTTGAGATACCGGCACACATCCATGCTTCATTCTCTCACCGTCCATATGGATATACTTGAAAACAACGTGTCAAACAATATTGTTTCCTTGCACAAGTGCAAGGCTTCTGATACCGTACGCCTTGGACGAGAAGATTTGTCTAATGACTTTTTTTATTTTTACTATTGTTTAATAATGGATGTGCACATTTGATTTACATTGGACAAGTTTGCAATAGGGGTTTTATGGACTTCAAATGTTGTACCAACTCAGTTACATTCGAATAATCGAGCATCGTTGCAAGCCTTTCGGCTATCGTGCTAGGAATTAAGTTTGCGGTTGACACCTTGTTCTTTTCTTCACTTCTGTAACACTAGGTCGGGAGGGCGAATTGGATGGTTGTCGTTTATCGGTCAACCAATGATGGAGATAAAAAAGAAGAGGATTTCACTAATGGAGGAAGAGGCCATCCACCCAAGCATTTAAAGTTCTTCCTTCTAGTTTTCTCAAAAATAAAGAAGAAATTAAATAAAGAGAGGACCAAGCCTAAAAGAAGACTACAAGCATTCTAGAATAGGCTCCAATTAATATCTCTCTTTGTAGTTTCTTTTGTATAAATTTGTAAATAATATAGAATAGCTTTAGGATGTGCTAAAGAGGGAAACCTTAAAGATACCTCCATTGTATAACACTTTAGACGCTAGTTTTAGGAAAGATCTACAAAGGTGTCTCTTCACACTCCTTTAGGCGCTAGAATAGAAGGAGTTAGAAGGTAACCTTTCAAAGCTTCTCTTGTAAGCTTCTCTTGTACTTGTGACCGGTCTTCCTTATTATAAAAGGGAGGCTTAGGTCTTTGAAATAATAAGATTGATTTTGAGAGTAAAGAACCTCTACCAAATTGGTGAGTGATTGAGAGAGACTTGTGTCTTCTTCTCTTCTAGTCTTATCTTGAGTGAATTCTTGGGCTCTCAAGTGGCAGCAACAACAGTCATCTTGAAGCCAACCATCCTTCAAGTAGCGTGCACAATTCCAAGAGCTCCAACCACATAAGTTTCCTTGTCCTTTTCTTCTTTTTCTTCCATTTCCATTCCAAAACAAACTCTAAAACATGTCTTTCTTGTTTCTTGTTGATTCAATCGCTAGTACTTGTTTAGTTTGTGTTTATATTCGGTAGTTTGTTTTAGTTTTCTGTTCTTATGGTTTTAATTGTGTTTATTTGAGTTTTAATCGGTGCATTTGTGTTGTTCCTTGTTTCAAACGGTTCATATGTCCAAAAATGGGTTTCTATGTGAGTTTGGCTTGGTTACTTGTGTTTTGGTGAGTTCTTGAATGATTAAGAACGTTGATCCAATTCTTAAAAAGTGTCTAATCATATTCCAACTCTTGTTGAATCCATAACATGTTCATATCATATCCTTATCATGTTCTTGGGTTCATATCAATCAAGGACCTTCCTTTCACCCCTTTCACCTCTTCTTACAAAAACTTCAACAAGGTTTCTTTAAGGTTGTGGTCGAGGAAGACTGTCATCCATACTTTTATGACGATAAGACTCCTCGATTTTCTTTCTATTGGACCAAAAATCCAACATGATATCATGTGTGGTTGAGGTCATTGATGATCGAAGAGAATTTAGAAGTTGCAGAGAAAAAAAGGCAAAAAGGTTGCTGAAATTTTTGTGTCGGTTCGGATTGTGACGTCCTTTTCTTTTTTTTACCATTGGACAATCCATGAACAGTATCATTAGAAGCTTCTATTTTTAATTTAAGACATTTTTTTCTCATTGATTATAAAACAGTTATGAATTTCTAAGCATCTTACTTTGAAAATTTTGAAGATCTTATACACATTATTTCAATATCATGTTTGAAAGAAGAGATTTTGAGCATCTACCGTAGAAATATATAAATTTCATATAAAATATTTATTTATGAGATTCTTAAAATGGAAAAAGGTAATTCAAATATGAAATCATTCAGCATCTAATTAAAAATCAATGTTTTCTACCGTCTCAATAAGCTTCTAATTAAAAATAGTGGATTCTGTTTCTAATTAAAAATCAGTGGATGTTTTAAGAAAACAAAAGAATTTTGAGTATAATTTCTAGAAAATAATTGATTTAAATATATTTAAAATTAATTGAGATATATTGAAAATTTCAAATTGAAGTTCAAAAATACTTTGTTAGGTCTTGTATTTGGTGCAATTATGAAAATTATTCAATCTTTAGCATATTTGTTCAAGTTAGATTTTGTATTTTCTTTTGTAAAGTATCTATTACATCATTCAATAATTTTTATATCATATTTTTTTCTAATAATAATTTTATTGTGGGAGAGAAAATAGGTTGATTAAAGGGTTGATGTGTACAACGGGTGACATGACAAAAGTGATCACGACAGATCAATCCAACACTAGTGGAGTAACTAAATATGAGGTAAAGGTTAATATTGAATAATTTATTCCTCAAAATGTGACAAAACTATTCATTAGGTCAGTATTCCATGAGTAGTAATTCGTATGTGATGTTGAATTTATTGACAAATACAAATTTGTGGATAATAATTTGTATGTAATACTGAATTTATCTATGATTTGTATCCATATGTGATCATTATTACATAAATTAAAAATTTAGCATAATTATTAATTAATTTATTAATAATAATTTATTTATAAGATATTGAAGTCTTATTTATATATATTCTTTTGTGAAATAAACAATATTCTAAATATAATTTAAAAGGTAATATATGGTAAATAATTTATGTAACAAATAACTATAGGTGATTGTGTAAAGCAACATTGTGACAAAGGTGTAGGTATGGAGTTTGAATCCTAGATGGGAAAGTTTCACGTTTATTCGAAAAAGCTCTAACTAGTTAGGAATTGGTTTTGGCTTATCTTTTTGTGTAGTTCAACCTTCAATGCACAATTTTAAAAATGATGATTAATGAGGACATACCAAACCTCCTACTAGATTGAAGTTTAGTTCAACCTATTATACCAAACTAATTCAACACTTTTTCTCACTTACGACAAAGGATTAATTATTATTTATATATTAAGTGCATATTTAATTGTTAATTTTGGATGAATATTAGTTTTATTAAAAATCTCTTAAAAAATAGTTTAACTCGAATGAGCAAGATTGTGAATCTAAATTCTTCATCATCAACGTTTCAAGTAAGCAAAAAGTTTGGGTGTGGATAAGACCATATGTAACTTCGTCAAAGTGTTCATAATAATTAAGTTTTTTTTCTCTCATAAACTTCTTGATTTTGGCTTGAACAACGATGATTATACTCTTATAAAAGAACTTCAATACTCAATAATATAATCAAATAATTTTTTCGTAGATATTCAAGGATTTTATTTCACTTAGTACCATGTTTTTTTTACCAGTTAAGAACTGATGAGATTTTTTCAAGTCACTTATTTAACTTTAACTATCGAGTATTTCATGCATTGTTTCTGTAAAATATAAAAATATAGAATAAAATATAGAACAATTGCCATCATAGAATTTTATGTTTGTGGGTGTTTATAAAATCTTAATATACTGGATGTTGGTGAAAGAAATTTAAGTTTAATTAAAAAATAGGAAAAGTAAAACTATCCTTTAATTAAAATAACTAATTCAGAAAAATGATATATATTCATTAAAATTGGGATTTAAGCTCATACAATATGTAACATAATACAAATAATACAAGTGATTGCAGGTGAAAAGAAAAATATGTATAATTATTTCTTCATAAATAAATGTTAACAATTAATGGTGCAAACTTTCCAAAATTGGGAATAAATAAAAAAATTAAAACCTTTATTTACTAAATAATTTTTAATTTGTATAAACGTATTTTTGTATAAACGTATTGTAATTGCATTATCTATTTTATTATTCTCTTTTTCTACAATTATTTTATTATTCTTTGCACTAGTAGTAATTGTAACATATCTATATTTTTTCATATCTAATATGTATCAAATATTAAAATAAAATATATAAACATAATACAAATATTTACAACTCTTTTATATAATGTTTCATAGCATATCTATTTTCATAAGACTTTAAATATTTACATAAAATTAAAATAAATATTCAAAAGAAAATAAACATTTTCATCATCCAGCTTCTCACTGGGGAACTCTACGACCTCTACGACCTCTAACATCATCATATGCTCCCGTATAAATACACTATCATCATAGATTAAAGAAAACAACCAAAAAAAAAGTAAAGGGTAAGCTAGATATTTTTAAAAACTTCTAATATAACTATAACTTTAAACATCCATATATAGTCATTAATGCTTAAGCAGTTCAAAAAATCATCAAGTGTCTATTAAAGAAATTCACAATTCATCTTTTTCATGTTAGACTTCTACTTAATCACAACACATAGACACTTGACTCTACTTCTGAAAGACTCGTGCATTGACTTACAGAGATCTACACTTGTCATACTATATCACTGTGAAATTCACACAGCTATGCGCATAAATAATCTCAATATCATCTCTCTCCTAGTATGAGAGGGTTAATTCATATAACAGATCAAGTTAATTAACTTTCAAACAACTTACCCATTCATATGAACCTCTTTCAACTCTCACCACCTGAATAACTTTATCTATGTGATTCCATTATCTCAGTAGAGTCAGGATATCTCCTTCTAGACGAATCCCTAGTCAATGCACATCCTAAACAATCTTAACACGGTATTTTCTTTCATGAAAATATTATGTCTTGATTAAAATCATATTCTGAATCTCACAATATCCAACATCAAACAATCAAATCATACCAAAGTTTAGAATTTCCAAAACACACAACAATTCATTTACTAATCATATAAATATCTAATTAAAGGAATTTTTAATTAAATACATAAAATAAACTTTGCATAATTTATAAGTAAAATTATACAAAAATAAATAAACCAACCTTTTAAACCAAATATAAAAATTTTAGTTTTTTTTTACAAAGAGTCCAGCTTGAACGAGAATTTCTTCGCTTGAGCGAGAATGGGTCCTGCTCAAGCGAAAATCCTCTCGCTTGAGTGAGAAGGGACCCAAGAATACCTCATTTTTCCATTTTATTCTCGCTTGAGCAAGATATGTAGAAAATCTATGCATAAACCTGTTATACAGGTTAGATTCTAAACCAACAATTCATTTAACTTAATTCAACAAACTATTAAAATATATTCAACAACATCTACTATATCTACCATTTCACATTTCAATTTCAATCAATTTAAACTGGTGACCATGTCACCTCCACATTCAGATGTTCTAGCTGAAGGTTCAATTGAAAATTTAAACTAACTTCTCTTACCTGAACTTGAGGAGATGCTCACTAAGAGCTTCAAACTTACCGAAAGCTCAATGTTAGTTTAACCTGCACCACAGAGTCTTGATAAAAAAAATCTAACTCTATCAAAATCTTAGAGAGAAGGTAGAGGAAAGAAAAAATTAGTTTTTAGAGAGATAATGATTTTTTTCTAAATGAAACCTGAATAACTCAATTTCTATTTATATACTCTTTTAATTTTAATATTAAAATATTCAGGTGTCATTTTAATTATACTAATTCTACTCTAAAACTATTTTTTCTCAATCTTTATAGTAATAATAAAAAAAAGGGAAAAAGAGTATCTGAAAAACAAGTGCAAGAACTTTTAATATGAAAAAAAAGAACGATAAAAGATATTTTTGTAAATGGGAAATTTATCTGTTATTTATTATTTGAAAGCAGTTTAAATTTTATTCAATACAATACTTTTATAAATAAAATAATAAATTATTTTGTTTATTTAAAATAATAAAGAAATGATATTTTATGTTTATTTATTTTCTCTAATTTTTACTTTGTTATCTTTTAAAAAAACCAATGATTATGTATGGAACTTAACTCAAATATATTATCAGCAAAATCATAAAAAAATTTACACTATAAATACTAATTATTTAAAAAAAATATATTTATAACATTTAATGAAATTTTAAATATTTTATAAATTTAAATATTTTAAGTTAAATTCTTATTAAAAGAAATTATTGTTCAAAATACTTTTTATTTTTATTTAAATATATTACTGTTTAAATTTTATAGTTATGATCATTACTTCTATCTTTTCAAATCCACTTTACCTTTACTTCTCTTAAAATAAGTTAATTGTCAAGTTAAAAAATATTAGAAAAAAATGTGAATTGAGGATAGATTGGAGACGCAGGAAGACAGAAAAATAACTATTATACTATTTTATTAATAAAAAAACAAATAATAAGGTATTTAAATAAAAAATATATATATTTAAAAAGTTTAATATATTTATAAAAGATTAATTAAAATATCTAAATCTATAAAATAATTTATATTAATTTAAATTAAGTTCTGAGACTAATTTCTATGTTTTATAGGTTTAAAAAAACTTATACAACATCCAAATAATTTTAAATAAGTATAATTGTTAAATAAGTAAAATTGTTAAATTAATTATTATTAAAATAAGAACTTAGCATACATAATAATTATATTCTGATACATTGACATGGGAATTGCTGCGTGCAGGTACGATTACCGTTTAAGTGGACCCCACTCTGTATTCATCTCTGTATTTCGTATTTCTGGTCCACACGTGTAACTTTATTCTCTAACTCAAATCCACGTTGACATTTTAACATTTCTTTTCTAACTCTTATTATTATTATTATTATTATTACCTATTAAAATTGTCACTGTCATGTCATGATCCCAAATAAATTGATTTTTAGTAAAAGTTCTGAGTATAAAATAAAAAGATTGATAAAGATATGCACTTATATTATAATTTACTAGAAAATTTTGAAGATGAGTGAATATATCAAGTTATTCGAATAATTTAAAGGGAAATATTTTATCTTTATTTTTAATGAATCTACCATTGATGAGTTATTTATTATATTTTTTAGTTCAAAAGAAGATAAAGATTGAAATGAAAAATGGTTGTTTTTACTCTATTAATCTAATTTGATTCTCCTTGAGATCTAAATTTGTGATATTTTTAAATAATTATACAACAGCTGAATATTTTTAGTTTTAATAATTTATAGATAATTTTATGATAAAAAAAATTGAAGGTTCTTAATGCTTGCTGTTCATCATCATGCAACTAACCAATACTAGTTCATACGTATGATGATACATAGATTACTAAAATTAGACATAAACGAACACAATTAAGAATAACATAATTGCATCTTTCTTATGCATACAAATGATCAATATAGAACGAATATCTTTGAACTAGAGACCCAGTAAACCAGTTGACCTTATTTATGACACCATTTAAAGTGTTAAACCCTAAACCAAAAGTGTCAAATAAGCATGCACCAACACATACAAAAATACCAAATTTGAAGAATTCAAAATCAGTTTACAATATGGGTCCTGTTTTATTTTCTTGTTCATCATGATCATCTCAAAACCAAACTCATGTTTAGTTGTCTTTTGCACATATCATGGAGCCGTGTTTTGACCATACAATCACATTCATTCATTCAATTTTTTTACCCTTTTGGGAATACAAATATATACATAAATAAATTTTTTGAATTGTTGCCTTCTACCTTCTTGTAATGTTTTTATGGAGAAATACCTAAATTTTGTTATTAATATTTATAGAGAAATTTGCAAGTTGCATTTTGGTACTGTGCCAATTTACACCTTTGTCTTGTGTCCTCAATTGGTTAGGGTCTATGTCTTTATCTTTAACACTTGTTGGATGGTGCTGAAAAATCACCCACTAGTGCAAGTGCTAACGTGGGGGATAATTTGTTAAAAAATCTTAATCAATATTCTAAAGTACCAATATCAATAATTGATAGATAATAACAATCAAAGTATATGAAAGTTTATTAATTGATTTAATTTATTTAATTCTTTGCAAAAAAATAGTAAAGAAAATCACAAAGTGATGAGTTTAATTACAAAATGATTAATATATTAATGTAAAAGTATAGAGAGGAAAATCAAATTTGAAAAATAGAAAGAATTAAAAACATGTTTATTTGGATTCTTATCTTTTAGAATAATCAAGAATGTATCTGTTGAAAATAAATTGTCAATATCAGAAAGCACAAAAATGTATTCAAAGAAAATACCTTATTCAAGAGATATTGTTCCATATACAATACATGAGAATGGTTAATTAAAGTTTTTTACATAAGACCCATTAAATGTTAGATCTAAAGAAAATAATTTTTTGACTGTTTATGGTGATAGAGTTCAATTGGAACATGATCTCCTCTGTCTCTCTCTAGAATGATACCGACAAAAGACTGCAATAAGGTGTTAACTAGTTAGCTACAATTTGTACTTTCTATTTATTTCTCAGTCAAAGCAAGATTACGTGTGAACATAAACACCAAAATTCTCAGCCGTGACAGAGCGTATACATATTTATAATTCACTTTTTTTTTTTTAGTATTTTCCTCAATACCAAAACTATTTCCCTTTCGTATATTTCAGAAATCCAAACACAATTTGTGCACCATGAAAATTAAATTACTAAAAAAATTATAAAGGTGGTAAAGGGGTGTGTGGGTTGAGGTGAATGTAGAAGCTAGAGCGTACGATACAGGGAAAAGGATATACTTATAGCTTAGCTTACACTATTTTAATGGTGGCTGGCTACCTTAACTCCACATGCTTAATTCTGCAGTTCTTTTGCACCCCTTTATTATAAAACCGTTTCATCCTCCATAGCATTCCAAAGGGTGTCCCAAGAAGGAATCAAACAACAAAATTTCCAGGTGGATCTTGGTAATTTGATTTTGGTCCAAGAATAGTAAGAAAAACAAAACATAGTTTACAGTTTTCATGTCCTTGCTAACGGTGGCGTACCAAAGGGGTTCAGGTGAGTTTATCCAGTTCACCGCGGATCACGGTGGCGGTGATGATGGTGAACATGGTTATGGAGATGGTGGTGGTGGTAGTGGTAGTGGTGGTGGTGGTTCACCAGGACTCAATTTTAACCAAGGGATGCAACAACAAGGGGAGGTAGCAATGCAAGGTGGTTCTTTAGTTTCAGGGTACAACAGGGGTGATCCAGAGTTGAGGGAAATGGTTTCAGCTTTGACACACGTTGTTTCATCAGGGTCTGGACAGAGGAGCACCGAATGGATGCAGCAAAGTGGTTATTCTATGATGTCAGGTTTTGGACATGCACCTTCTCTTTCTCGTTTGTCTTCTTTCTCTTCTCCTTCTCCTACTTCTGGCCCCTCTGGTGTTGGTCAGAAAAGAGGGAGAGAAGAACAACAGACTAATACCTCTTCTTCACATAACTTGATGCAACAACAAAGTGCTCCAAGACTCTTCAGAACCGTTGGTGACTTCATGCTGCCTTCTCAAGGAGACTCATCTTCAGGTGCAATTACTTCACTACACCACTTGTTCAAATCACTCATAGAACATCTTTTGCATATCTACAATCATCACAATCACAATTCACTCATCATTTCATTTCACCCTCATCTCATGTTTTGCATCTAAAACAACAAATGGGGTGTATATCAATCATTATTTGCATTATCCTAAACTTTCTTAGCCAATTTATTTTATCTTTTCCAAACATCTCAACTTGTTGAATGAAACATGCAGCATCATTAATCTGTATTAAGTATTCAGAATCAAGTACTCCTCCTTCTTTTCATTGAATCTCCTTCCCTACCACCCAGTGCCGAGGAAAATCATTCTTGCATCTTATATTGCATGCATAAACACTTTACATTTTTCATTTTTTTTAATCCAGTAGATTTCCATTTTCCAAAACCATGTTATCAGAAGGAGAAATTTAATATGCTGAACATGATCGTTACTCATTAGTCACATAGTCACATACTCAAATACCAAAACTGGACATAAAATACTGCTACAACAACTAGTACAAACACCATGGTTCCTAATTAAGCCATTCATTACACAATGGCATGTTTCTCCACACTAGTGAAGATTTTATGTGCCTTCTATCTCATCTTTTTACTTTAACCAGTGACTGAAGAAGCTCCCACCTCCACAACTACTACTGTAACAGCAGTCACAACGGCTGTTACTGAAACTACACCAGGAGGTGGAGAAAGGAGGAGAAAGTACAGGGGAGTGAGACAAAGGCCTTGGGGAAAATGGGCAGCTGAAATCCGTGATCCACACAAAGCAGCAAGAGTTTGGCTTGGCACATTTGACACTGAAGAAGCAGCAGCAAGAGCCTATGATGAAGCTGCATTGAGGTTCAGAGGCAACAGGGCAAAGCTAAACTTCCCTGAAAATGTTAGAGCAGTTCCACCTCTTCAACCTTTCCAAGCCGCCACAAGACTAACTGTTTCTGACTCTTCCACCTCTCAATTCCGGCCACTCACCGTGGCGGCACCACCCTTCGTTCAGCAGCCACAGATGCAGGGCTCCTCTGACTTGATCAGAGACTACTTGCAATACTCTCAGCTTCTACAGACTGATTTTCAACATCAGCATCAGCATCAGCATCAGCATCAACAACAACCTTCTAATTTCCTTCAGCAGTTGTACTATAATGCACAATTGGCTTCACTTCAATCACCTTCATTCTCTTCTTCGGTGTCACCAACTCCATTACCATTATTCTCAACATCTGCTCAATTTTCCTCTGCTTCATTTCCCATGTTTTCAAGTCAACAAATGAGCTATTTCCAGCCACTGGAGAGCCTCCCTCCAGCCGGTGGAAGGCCGGATATTCCGCCGTCAACATGGTCCGATGCCGGTGGCCAGCCACCATCTTCTGGTTGATCCAATGTTCCAGCTTCCTTCAAATTGTCCTTTTTCTTGTCTTACTTTTTTTATTTCTTTCATACTTAGGATTAAAAAAAGAGACTTGTTTTTACTTATTTTTAAGGATAAAACTTAAATACAGTTTTTTTTAAGTATTTTTGTTACTATTATTATTAAATCAAAATTAGTGTTTCACTTCAGTACAAGCCATTTGTACTGACATTTAACCCAAAATTATGAGATGAAACTCCAGTTTTGAAAAAAGATAGTATAAAAAATATTGAACTAACTTTGTTTGAGTTTTGTTCCTTTCCTAAATGATGGTAAATTCCTTGAAGATGTAGTTTTGGAGTTAACTATTGTTTTGTTCCTATTCTTGTAAAGAAGATTATTTGAAAACAGAAAAGGTGGGAGGGAGTGATTGAAGGTTTATGAATGATAAAGGGTGGCAGGTAAAGGCAAAGTAGCATTTAGATTTTAGGGTTAGTTTTCCAATTCTGAATGGTTATGATGTTAACATTCTCTTATATGTCCATGGAAAGAAGTAGAACCCCATACCTTTTACATACTGTGTCTGCTATCTGCTATACAACCACACATTTTATCAAAATGTTACTATACTTTACTTCTTTTTTAATAATATTTTCTGGAGATTTTGTCATCATTATCATTCTTTTTCTTTTCCATTATTTTCGATCTGTTCATTTATTCCAATCTTAATCACCAAGAGTAATATAATGATATAATCTTACACTAAACCTCTTTCTCACAAAGACACCAAGATGGGAAAATTTTAAATTTGAATTAAAGAGCAAAAAGGAAGAAAATCTTAAAATTTTGTTCTGAAAAAAGTTTATTCTTTTAAATTTCTAATCAAATAAAAATAACTTGTTATTTCTGTTTTTTTTTTATATTTTCTTATCTAAAGTAGAACATAAAATAACTTTTCTTTTTCACCTCACTGCTTTACATCCTTTCAATAACTTTTATAGTTTCTTTTTGTAATAATACTAATCACTTAATTTTGATGATAAATACTTTATAGAAATAATTCAAATGACGTGCTGTATTCAATTTTGTTTCTGATACAATTTTAATAAATTACCAAATATGTGTTAAAATGTCTTGTTTGTATAAAACTATGTACTTTTTTTTTCATAACCTATGTACTCTTTATGTATTCTAGATGCAGACTTATATTGAATGGAATATATTAAGATGCACTTGTCCCCCTCATTCAATTTTTTATTAAGGCACGAAAATTCTTCATTCTTTCATAAGCCACGAATATTGTGCTATTGGTCTAATGTCTATCTAGTGCAGCTTGAATTTTACAAAAATAAAATACTATTTTCCAAAAGTATTTTCTTATAATATATTTTAAGTATAAAACGAGTTTATTTGGTAAAAAAAAATCAGTAGTTAGTGTTAATGAGTTGAGATTAATAATTTTAGAATTTGAAGTCCCAAAAATAACTATAATTTATACTCTATTTATATATTTGTTGTTATCTCTAATTGAAATTTACCACAACTATAATGGTAGTTAGCATGCATGTTGTGTGGTATGAAAATGTGGTGTTCCCTTTTTTGTGCTTAATTTTCTAAGTTACTTGCAATGAAGTGGATGAGTCAAATCTTGTGGATCCTTATGCAAGTTTGGAAATCAATTTGTTTAAACATGGTTTTGAAATGGCCATTGGTCTTTGAACTTTATAGTGATATATGTTTCAATGTTTATTTTTTTAATTGGTCAAATTTAAACCTGCTTTTCAGTTTAGAGACTTGTTTGACAAATTTTATGTGTAACAAGAGTGAACACATAAACTTTAAGTGATAAAGTTGTTGTTGTGGCTTTAAGGTTGATTAGAAACTACACCATGCATTTGAAACCAACTTTAAAAATTAAGTACTTGAATTGAATTAGTTAGGTGGCTTATGAATCATACAAACTTGGTTAACTATATATACTTTAGTTTTCAAAGATTATTTTTTAAGATTGTTGAATAACATTCTTTCTATAAATCATGAGCTATTTTCTGAAAATTTAAATACATTATTTTAATCTACAATGGAAACACTATAAGAAAAATTGTAATTAGCTATAAAAAAAAGAAGGACAAGTAAGGGACATTATTAGTGTCTCCAAATCTTACATAATTAAGACACAAAATTAAATATTAATTATAGTGTGAATAAAGAGGTTTTAAACGGATACTTAAATCATAAAAAAATAGTTGTTTTTCCCATAATCCCCACTAATTCATTAGCAACCTTTGGATTAGTGTCAACTTAATGGAACACTAAACTCACTCTAAGTATCATTTAGTGTCTCCCTTTTATTTTTTGTGTAAATTTTTTGGGAGGCTAATATTATTATTTCTTGTAGTAAAATAATTTTTACCATATTTTTGGGAAAAAATGGGAATTATCTCTCTATATGTTAAGATTTGTTTTAAAAACACTTATAAAAAACATTTTGTATACATGAAGTTAACGTGATTCTTTAAAGCTCCGACAAAATGATTTTGATATCTTAATGAAAGGAGTTAATTTACTGTCCAAATTAAGAAATAAACAGTTCAGAAATTTACTGAGTAAAAAGTCATTTTCTTTGTCAACGTGCTGCATTAAATTTGGCAATATATTTGAACACCAATTTTGATTTTATGCTAGTGAGGTGGTCCACCACCAGAATATTTGGTGCAACAAGATTTATCACAATTTTCAGTGTGATAAATGATACTATTAAAGGCACTTTTTCGAATTGGGTTTTCAGAATTACTTCAAAAGTGAATAGAGGCAAGGTAAATGTTTTATTTTTAAATCAAGATATTTATATAGTATTTCTAAAATTAAACAGGGTGTTAATATATTAAATTTAGTCTCCTTTTTCTTCTTATCTAAATCTTTGTATTATGAATAGAATTTAAAATTTAGAATAGGATCAGAGCCAAAAATAAATTAAAAGACCTAATTGTTTACAACGATTTCAAATAACACATGGTTTTATTGGTCTTTAAAATTGTAATCAAAATTATATAGTTGCTTCTATTAGACTACTACACTAACTTTCTCCTGAATTTGGTTGAATGCAATACCTTTTTTTTTCTAAGAGAAATTATTCAATTTTGGACCACTCAATTATCGATATATTATAAACAAACAATAACAAATACTAGATAACTGCTAGATAAAAACACACCATCTTATCCCCCATATTACATCAATATTATGCATGTTCATATTATTTTTATAAAAAGATAAAAAAATTAATATTTTTCCACATCTAATAATCATAATCGGTATGAAATATCAAAATAAATATATAAACATAATACAGATGTTTACAACTTTTTCCTATAATGTTTCAAAATATCTTTCTCTTCATAAAACTTTAAGTATTTACATAAAATTAAAACAATTTTTCAAAAGAAAATACAATATTTTCATCATCCAGCTTTTCACTAAGTAGTTTTATCACTTGTAACATCATCAGCTCCCGTGTAAATATACGATCATCACATATTAAATAAAACAACCACAAAACAAAGCAAAGGGTAAACTAACTATTTTTAAAACTTATAATATAAATATAAATTTAAACATCTACATAAAACCATCAATTTTCATGCATTTCACATAACCATCAAGTGTCTATAAAAAATTCACAATTCATCTTTCTCATGTCAGACTTGTACTGACTCACAACACATAGACATTTGACTTTACTTTCGGAAGACTCGTGTATTAAAATTAGAATCCTTAGACCTGCACCTGTCATACTACTCTCTGTGAATCCACACAGCCATGCGCATAAACATCTCAATATCTCATCATCTCGTATGACAAGGTAAATTCATACGACCTGAAAGACCAAATCATATTTCAAACCGCAAACAAAGTCATATGAACCTCCATGCACTCTCACCAACTGAATAATTTCATTTACGTGATTTCATTATATCAGTAAAGTCAGGATCGTTTCACTGGATCGGGACCTGATAGATCAATACACTCTAATAACAATCTCAACACAGTATTTTCTTTTTTGAAAATACTATATTTTGATCACACTTTCTCATCATTACACACTTCATATAACACATCAATATACCATTCAATCAAAACATATTTTAAACTTTCTAAACAATCCAAACATATCTCAAAATTCACTAAAACACATAACTAAGTTCCTTTAATTATATTTTTAAAATAAGATTTAGAATTTTCACTTAAAAACAATAAGCAAATACATTAGGCTTTCAAAAGCAAAAATAAAAATTTTAAGTTTTTTTTTTTTACAGAGATCCTAGCTTGAGAGAGAATGGGTCTTTCTCAAGTGGAAATTCACTCGCTTTAGCGAGAATCAAGTCGAGGGCACCCAAAATTTCATCTTAGTTTTCGTTTGAGTGAAAATTTACTCGCTTGAGCAAGAATTTATTCGCTTGAGCGAGAAGGAATCCGAGAGCACCTCCTTTTTCCAAGTTATTCTTGCTTAAGCGAGAATTATCTCGCCTAAGCTAGATATGTAATAAAATCTGCATAATTCTATCAAATTTCACCATTCAGAGTCAAACAAAAACAATTTCAACAACAAATACAATTTCAACAAGAAAATACAATATTTTCATCATCCAGCTTCTCACTTACGAGTTCTATCACTTGTAACATCATTTGTTTATGTGTAAATACACTATCATCACAGATTAAAGAAAACAACAACAAAACAAAGCAAAGGATAAACTAGTTATTTTTAAAACTTGTAATATAAATATAACTTTAAACATTTACATAAAACCATGCATTTTACATAACCATCAAGTGTCTATCAAAAATCACAATTCATCGAGTAGCTATCATATTAAAACTAGACATGCTTCCACACTATAATGAAACATATGTTACAAATTTTCGATGTAAATAGATTATTTATTTACTCTCTAAGTCATTGACTTAGCACCACTAAGTTAGTTACCGCCATGAACTCGTCTCTAATTAGATCATTTGGATTCAAAGTTTATCAATAAAGTTAACTCTAACTATCATAATACTATTGAAGAATAATTTACATTAGTTTGTTTAAACATTATTTTCATTTTTATGAGCATTGAAGAATTAGTAGACACTATTTCTGTTCATATTATCATGCATGCCAAACCACATATTATATTTTAATGAAAACATTGTTTAATTCTTGCACCTGCAAAATGTTTTATATCTATGAAATAAAAATATCATTGAATACATAAATAAAGTAATGACAAGTTATTATTATATAAGAAGTGATTTCACATTTAAATTTGTAAACATCTAAGTATGAAATATAAAAAAGAACATGATTACGTCATGTGAAAACTACATGTTATCTGAGAACGAAAGTATATAATATGAATTAATAAAGTAGGGTACACATTTCATAGAATCGAAACATTGACTGTGGAAAAGAACTGAGATTAGGTACATAAACATCGACTCATTGCTGAGAAAAGAAAACATAAACATCGACTGTTGTTGTTCTTTGAACTTCATATTTAATTAATTTATACTATTTTTGTGTAGAAATTCGTACGATTCTTGTCACACAGATTCCTATTTGCGTATTCTATATATGCAGGTTGTTCATTTTAAAACTCGTAAAAGAAAAGTGGTAGAATAATCTTTCACATTATTACTTTAGAAACACTAATTCTTTTGAGAAATTCACTTACTTTCTTATCCTCCTTAAAATTCTGATGTGGCATAAGGATGAAAGAAAGTGTTAATTCTGTTATTTATTAAAAAATTAGTAAATAAAAATTAATTTAAAGATAAAATAATTAGTTATTATATTGATTAAATTATATATAAAATTAAAAATTAAAAAAAAAATTATTAATTTTTAAAGTAATTTAAAATTTAGATTTAAAAATTAGAATTTAATTTCTATTATTAATAAATAATTTTTAAATTAATATCTAATTAATGATTAAGATTAACTTGTTCTTTTCTCTCAATGTTAATATTTGATTTCAAAATTAATTAATATCACATTGTTTAGATTAAGCATCATATTTAAAGTTTTGATGTATAAGGACACATTAAAATTTTAAACGTAATCAAGATAAACATAAATAAGATAACCATAAAAAACCATTAACACGCAATAAAAGTATTTAGTTAAAGTTATTGTTAATTTTATATATTCACACTTTTTTAAAATCTTAGACGACGAAAACTTTCAGAATTTAAGGCTGAATTTATTTTCAAAAAAATATTAACACGGAGAGAATTATCTTTTTTATTTATATAAAATTCATAATTTCAAACATAAATTTATGGGAGTGTAAATGTGGTGATAATTACTTAATCAGTAATTAAATAAATATAATTAATAAGATAAATAATATTATCATATTAAAATGTATAATTTTATTATAAAAGACATTATGAATTTAATTCCAAGGGGTATTTGTTATCATTTTAATGAAGTCATAGAAAACAATTGATGAGTTTAATAGATTTATTAAAAACCAAGACCTATTCAAAAGACATTCATCCAATAATTAACCTAATCAAATAGATTATAGTGTTACAACACATTGTTCTTATCAAACACAAATTAAAATATTATGAACTGAATTAAAAGCTTTTTATTTGTACAAAATTGATTGATTTAACACGAAAAGGGACAACAAAAACAATTTTTCTTCCTAAAATCCAATGCATATTATAGAAAAGGAGGAGCAAAGTAACCCTTGTAGTGAATCATTGAATGTAAATTCAAGTTTTGTTTGTGCTTCTCTTCATATTTTATCTACTATGGATTAAACATAATAATAAATAGAGAAAGATTACGTGTTATTAACGTTCACGACTCGCCCTAATCTACCAAACATCACTTTCTTTAATTATTTTCTCCAATCTCCAACGTCACTTTCCCCGAAAATCACATAAAGTATTAAAATAAAATTTGTTCTTCTCTTTTTGTCTTATTAATTCCTTTTACTACTTTTCCTTCATGCCCCACTTTTAGTTCAGGATAAACTATCATGCAATGTGCTAAATATGTTCTCATTACAATTATAATACTAATTTTATTACAAATTACATTTAATATTGTTTTCATACATGTATTCTTATTTTGAAAATAAATAAAAAAAAGTTACTATTGAATATTATAATATATGAGATATTTGGAGAAATAGAACAATTTTATTATCATGATTATTAAAATTGAATAAAGTAAATCAGTTTCAAGAATTCGATCAATTCAGTAACATTAAAAAAAACATAAGAAAAATTGATATATTTGATTCTTTGGATTATTTATAAAGTATAAATATAAGTATTAAGTAACTACGTAATTTTAAAGAGTTTTTATTAAAGTCATATGTTGACAACCAACACATTTAATTGTTTCATATTACAAGTATTAAAAGTAAACAAAAATAAATAATCTTTTATTGAAATGTAAGTCAATGGGAGAAGATGAATTTTCTTTTGAAAGATTATAAACTGGTATTTTAAGAAAGTAGTTGTCAAAAATGAATTATTCTATATTATAATTACTAAAAATATAATAATAAATATTTTTTACTGTTCATGAAGATTAATTTTTTAAAAAAAGATTATAAATTGGTATCTTTTGACAAAACAATACAGTAGTTAAATTAACATTTTTTATATAATTTTTATTCAATATTTAAAAGTTATAATAAAAACTAGTTCAGTCTAAGATTTTTGCTTCTTTCACAAATAGTTCAATAATGTTTCATTTTGTAGTAGATATTTATATATCTATATATATAATACTAATAAATTAATAAATCATATTTAATTTTTTAACAAATTTTTCCTTAGTAGAGTAATAACATTTGGCTTAATACTTTACTTAGTTCCTTAAAGTTGATGTACGCGTAAGAAACACGTGGCGTGATGGATAACGTGGTCCCACTTAAACGTGGCAATTACAGAGAGAAACGTAACGAACAAATTAATTAGATTCCTATCATATTTATTTATTTATTTATTCTAGATGAAAAAATAAAACAAAAAACAAAAAAAAAACGTGACAAAGAGTTCGTCAACATTGGGATTCGCCCACAAAGACATGGCACGTGTGCAGCTTAGGTTCGATGACATCAATTTAACACGTACGGTGTGTGTTATACCTAACAACGCTAACAATAAATTTCACACCTCACTATCAAATCTCGAAAGAACATTAATTGAAGATTAGTTCAAAACTAAAAACTTATTCAAAGTATGATAAAAATACGTTTAAAATATTAGTAACTTTGACATTTTTCATACAATATTTTTTAATTCTTTAATTAATATTTTGTTTTCTAGCATTTTTGAAATATGCGTTGGAGGAGTTAAATCTAGTGATGGATTTTCCTTTTGAGAATAAGAAATAAATTAATCTTACACATGATGAATCATAATTTGAATTTTTCATACGAAGTATTTATATTTTAGTATTAAGTTGTGTTTTCAACTAGATTGGTTCGAAAGATAGTGCACGTATAAAAAATTTGAAAAAATAATTAATTGATATTTATAATTGTAAGATTTTTTTTAATCTTTTCAATTTAAAACATTTTACTTTGGTCTCTAGTTATAGTTTTACATGTTTTTTTATCGGTAATAAGAATGAACTTAATCTATTTGATTATTTTAAACAACACTAGTCAATATTTGATGAAAAGATTAAAAATTAAAACTATAGTAACTAAATGGGACATTTTTAACTATAATGACTGAGAAAAAGTTCTTACAACTTTAAGAAGCAAAAGAAAAATTAAATCTTGTAAATAATATCATTGATCAATACAAATTTATATTAGTATTTAATAAGACTATTGAATAAAATGGGTCTTTTGACTACAGAAATAAAATAAATAAATAAATTTAACAGAATCATTAAAAGACAACTTTTTTTGTTAAAATATTAATCCATTTTTAACATCTTTATAATTAGAAGACCTAGAAATGAAAGTCCACATTATAAATTAAAATCAAAATCTTTTAGTTATGGAATGTTTGATCTTTCCATTCAAAAGAAGACTCCTCGTTTGAATGACACCAATTTGAATTGAATTTAATTTAATAAACAAAACTGTTGATTCAAAGTGTCAGAAGTATTCAAGAATTAAAATATTATAATTGATCAAAGGGTTATTGAGATTTTAAAGCTCTTTCCCTTCCATAAGCAAATGATTTTATTTTATATTTACACAATACTAAATTTGGTAAACTTAAACTTATGGTAACAATTATTAAGAGTATGTCATCATGTTAACCCTAAACCAGTTGGATTTTCCTTTTTAAAATGAAGTAATAATGTATTAAGTAAATCAATAAGTAACATTTGAGTACATCTATACTTTTTCATTCTCTAAAATGAGTCACTAACATAAGTTTTAACACCTTCTTATAATTTAAGTTTCCATTTAATTCAACCTTATAAATTCTTTTAAGATGAATTTTGTTTTTCACTTATGTATTTTACTTTTTGATCTCATGTGTGATCTCTAAGAATCAATGTGGGAGAAAAGTTTCACTAATGAAGTGGAAGATCCACTTTAGAGTTTGGACATTAGGTTGAAAGGGGTGATTGGTAGCTTACCTACCATCTTTAATATAAAAAAAAGTATATGGCACATAACTTTACTATTTTACTTTTTTATTCTTGGATGTGATACTAACATGAGGTCACCACAATTCTTAAACTTTTTCTATGTTGATAACTCTTTGAAAATTAGATCCAATAAAATAAAACAAAGTGTTAGAAATTGAAGAGAGAGAAGTGTAAGGATAAGCATGAGCATGCCATCTTGTGGTTCTCTATTGGTGGATGTTAGACTATACCATTAATGTTCAATGGTGTTTTAACATGAAAATGACATGAATTTGTTTGGTTTATGATTTCTATCAGACTATAGTGATTTTTTGGATGATGTATATATCACCTGTGCATATAAAATTTAGGATTCAATCAATTTCACAAACCTGAAAATTTTGTGTTGATAAGTGTATACATTGTTTTTGTTTCTTTTATAATGTCTTCATTAAATTTCTTCGAAATGTTATGTTGTAAATGTTTGTTCTGTGCTTCGTGCTGTATTTGTTTCTTTGCTAGTAAAAGTTGCATCTTAAGAAAATAACACTTCAAAGAATATGAATTTATAATCATCGATGAGATAATTTTTTAAAAAAAAACTATCAATCTCTCTCGATATCACACCCACGAAGAGCATATAAAACATCATATTATCATAAAACTTACTTGAAATAAAATTTAATAATCACAATTCAATTCTCAATGCAAAAAGAAAGCAAAAATCTTTTTCATTTTACTAGTATATTTGGAAAAAAGATCTTTCCATAAAAAAAGGAAAAATAAAAAAAGAAATAATTTTTTTATAAATTAAAATTAACTTATACATAAACTAAATTGTAAATATAAACTAAATTGTAAAAGCCATTTATGTTATTTTTTTTCAAAAATTAAATTTTAATTTGTGAAATAAAAAGTAATTACCTTTTTCATTCTATTTTTCTCTCTTAAAAATATTTATAGAAAGTTTTTCTTCCAAACTACTTTAGTGTTTATAATTTTTCAATGATTTGGAACACCGTTACATTTGACTTAATATGACCATTGTTCATGGATAGATTGCTAACAGTATTAAATACTATAATTTATTTTTAATTGTTTGAGAGAAAATTTGACATTAAATAAAAACAAAGTTATTTTTCTTTTCTTTGTAGAAAGTTTATAAATTTTTACAACTTCATTGTTAAGAAAAAGAGAGCAAATTCTCCCTTATTATAAAAGAATCAGAACAATTCACTTATTATCCCTTTAAACAAGTGAAAAATACAATTGCTATTTATTTATCCAGATAACACATTTGTTCCTACTCTTTCTTCACATCTCTTTTCTCATTTCTCTCTAGCAATTTACCACCTAGTCCAACAAACAATACAGAGGCATTTCTATGCATCACCAACCTTGACAGAAAAGACATTCGTCACCAAAACACAACAAAGATTATGAAGACAAAATATACATGTGACCTAGTGTTAATGCATTTACAGTAGATGACAAAGGTGATTTTGGAGTATGAATATGAGAAGTGAACTGAAAGTGAAAGATGCCAAAATTCTAATGCCAATTAAGTAAAGAAACGTGCAACTGTTTTTGACCACATTACTATCATTGGCTACCATTCTAATTTTCATTGTGTTAAAGATAATAATAATAATAGGGTAGTTTAGTTCTATAGGCAGTATCCCTTATTTGCAGTCAATCCCAAACTAATCATGTACATTTTCTTTATAGTAATCAAAATTATAGTTCAGACGCTTCTGATAACGCAAATCGTATACAAGCATGTAGGCCAAAATGATTTCACAAGGGTTATATTAAGTGGCGAAAATCTAAGTTCTCAACTAGGGGTATTCTGACTCTTGCCTTGTTGAACTTCCTCTAGACATTCCTTGGCACGTTGAACTTTGGACTGGAGATAGAAACTCCCACTCTTGGCATTGCTCTCAAACAAATTGTCATATTTCTGCATCGCAAGAAATATTTAAGAAATTATTAAAACAAGAACAGTTTAGCCCTCTGAAATGAGGTATAGTTCGGCATAAAAAATTGAGAAGTCATGACCATTAATTGTAAAATCAAATGCATTTCAGAATCATGATATATATATATATATATATGGTTCACGGAATTTTTTCTCCGGGTAAATTGCCAGGTGTTGGTTTTCGCCCACTTTTAAATCCCCCTTTTTTCATTGCATTTTCATTTCATCCTTTAGTTTAGCTCTGTTAAGTTACTGTGCAAGTTACTTGGTAATCTTTGTAAGCAGCATCCCAGTCATGAAAAACAAATTTGACCTGCTTGTTGTACAGATCATTGAAGTGTGAGGGACGAAAGTTGTGTGTGTAGAAAATACAAGACAAAAAAGTGGAGGGTTTAAATTGAGCAAAAACGAAAAAAATTGGCAATTTTCAAATATAAAAACCAGTAAAATACATAATATGTAAGCTTTTACTTTATCACATGCTTCCTCCAGACTCAAGTTTAAACAAAAAAAATTGCTACTGAAAAAAATATAAGCAAATTCTAACCGAGTTAACTCTATTTAATGCCATTATTAAGGCTAGCATAGGAAATATAATTCCTTAAGAAATCACAAAATGAAATAAATTTAACTAAAGTTCTTAATTAGTGTGAAGCTAGGATTTTCACTTGTATTTGAGTTCAAAAGTAGTTTTAGACTTTTAGTTATCGATTTCCAACTGAAGGCTATTCAAAATATGCTGTCCTCCAAAATGAATTCCTCTCATTAGAAAATTATAAATTTGAAAACAAATGGGTAATATACCCACAGCATAGATGATATACTAACCTTGATAATCTCCTCCCAGGGAGTTTCCGCAGAAACACCAAGAATCTGTTGAGCCTCTTGCTCTGTCATTGCCTTGCTAGCTCTGTGAATAGTATTTTGTATTGTCTCCTGTGCAACACCATTTTTTGAGGCATCTGGAATTACATAACATAATGTTAAGAAAATAAGAAGATCCAGAGCAGCTGTGTTATTGTATGTGTGTGTTTAGCCTGAGAGACTTGGCCAAGACATTATGAGAAAGAAGAATAAAGAAACTAACATAAGTGTCAGTAAAAATAAAAGGTATTTGACAAAGACCACAGAATTAATGATAGAATGGAAGAACTATTTTGTTAACTTTTCCATTATGTATCAGTTATATAATCAGAAACCTCAACAAGAGGAAATAACCTAGCTTGTTATCCTCATTAATGTAAAGAACAAAATAATGCTAGGTGAATGAAGGAAGTTACAGCTATTTACGGACAAGGGAAATGCCAAAACTTTTGCTAACTGAAAAAGGAACCTTGGTAAGTCACACCACGAAACTACAGAAGTGATAGAACAGATGCTAAGGAACAGCTAGCGTACCAAAACTCAGTTTGGATACAAGATGATTCACTACTAAGTTAATTCATCACCCTGGAATGCTATAAAGTATACCACAGTAGAAATTCAGATCTTACAATATCTACAGATTTCAAGAAAGCCTATAATGAAGTCCCAACATATTATATCCACTGGAAAATTTTGCACCATGAGATAGCACCTATTCAAATGAACAGGAATATATTTAAGACAATAGAAACACTTCGGACATGTGGAGGTCTAACAAAGAAGTTTCCCATACGAATAGGTTTGAGGCAAGCAAAGAAATGCTTTAGAGACAAAAAGGAGTCCAGTAGTCCAGTTCAGAGGACAAAGGTCAATTATGAGGTCACGTATTGAAATACAAGTACGATTAAAGTAAGGAGCCTGAAATACATTGTATATGTGAAATGTAAAAAAAAAGAAATTGAGGACAATGATTTACTAAACTCTAATTAGACCTGAAGTGTTGTATGGAAATAATGGGCAGTTAATGCAAAATTGTGCAAAAGTTTACAATCACATAAATGATATAATGAATGGACAGAAAGGATAAGATAAGGGCAGAGATCACACGAGAGAAAGTTATAAATGTTTAAGATGTTTCACTCATCTAAACAACAATACACACAGGTGCATACATGACGTGAGATGACAAACTATCAGTGTCATGTTCAAACTTGACAGATAGGTGGAGGGAGATGCAAAAGAAAATGGTTGGAGATCATGGTAGTAAAGTATCATTTGATACAATATGATTCTCTACCTGTGATGCAAATCGCTGCAACACTCATTTTTGCTCCCAAATCACTTTTGAAATTGCACGAATCGCAATTCTGGTTTGAATTGTAAACTGAACTGTGGGTGAGACCGTTTTTGGGTCTGCTTTGAATTTTTGAGCAATAATAAGTGGGTAGTGAGGAAAAATGATCGTTCAATTCCCTCTAGTCATGCCCACTTATTATTTTGCCTTTTCCTTACTTCTAGACACTCAGCCACAATCTCTCTTCACCTACACCTGTCACCCACTTATCTTTGTCTTCTCTTCATGTCAACACTTCATAAACTATAAATGCTGGTGGTCCTTAAATGTACTCAACAACACGTGTTGCTGCAGTGCTGAACCCTTACTGCCAAGGTTATTAGACTTGAGAGTCTACTCAGACTCGTGGGAGGTCTGTAAACCCGACTCGTAGACTCATAAGAGTCTACTTCATATAAAAAAATTAACAAAAAAATCTTATAATTTGCCAAAAATCTAAAAAAAAATAATCAATCTGCCAAAAATAAATAAAAAAAGTTCAAAATCTGCCCAAAAATTCCCAAAACCAACCTAAAAATAACCCTAAATCCAATCAGTTAAAAAGCCCCAATCCAATTTAAAAATCCCTAACCCTAAGCCCAATCTTCCCAACCCTAAAACATAAGCCCTGCAAAACCCACAGCACATCAACATACATGCTATGCGGTGCTGCGAGGAGGGGCGCGACGCTGCGAAACGAGGCAGCGCAGCGCTGTGAGGCAGTGTGGCAAGGTGGGCTTTTTTTTTCACAACTCGGTGACTCAGCCTCGAACTCGCGAATTTGCACCGTGTTCATCGAGTTTGACCGAGTCTGCTCAAAGTTCACTCAAAAACGAGTTTACTCACAAGTCAACTTGTGACCCTTCAATAGACCCTTAAACTCGTTAGGGTTTACTAGTTAACCATAGGGTTTGACAACCTTGCTTACTGTTGGTCCCTTCCCTTGTTTAACATGTGCTACTGCTAAGTGAGTTTTCTGCTGGACTCTGGCTTTATAAAAGTGGGTGGGTAAATAAAAAAGGGAGTCTGATATTACTTGGAACAATTGTGATAGTCTTCCTAAAATAGACAACAAGTAAAGTGCATATTTTGTTTTCACACATGATGGGGTGGCATAACAACTTAGCCCTTTTCATCCTTTTTTCAGTCTTAACTAAATGTTTTGGGAGTGCAGTTGTTCCTAGGAAGCAAAAGTGCTCAAAGGGCATGGTGACTATCAAAAAGCAATGAACATTAATCTCATCTAGAAAAAGCTCAACCGAAGAATAAATCATCAAAAAAACATCTATGACAAATAGTATTTCCTAAAAAACACTGGTTGCAAAATAGTATTTGTCAGAAAACCATCGACAGTTAAAGGCTTGCCAAAAAGTAGTTGCACAATGAACAATGATGTAGACAGTGAATTGTGATTGTGGCAAACAATCTACCTGATGTGTAAAGTGACGTTGGGGAAAAAATAGAAACTAGAAAATGTACATGATTCTTAAAATATTTACTCCTACGATTTCATATGTTTGTCGGATATTGAATCGGATGATGAATGAATCACTAAAAGAAATCCTTGCTTGCCTATTGATTCTCAAGGATGGATGTACATGAGTGTTTTGTTTGATGTTAGCAAGCTCCAAAAATAAAGGAAAAGGTAATTATTTATATTTAAAATTCGTAGAAGTTAGAATTGAAAGTTCAAACTAGAACTATAACTTATTTGTTTTTCTTTTTGCTCATATAGGTCCTCGAAACTTAATGCCAAGATCAATAAAAATGGAAAATCCATAGTAGGACATGAGCCATAGTAGAACATGAGGAAGAAGTTGAAGACATTGAAGAAGAGGAAGAGCTTTCAGTAGAAAATGAAAATGACTCAAGTGATGTACATCTTAGAGAAGAGGATGAAACAAGAATGATTTCATAGGATTTTTTAGGCTGTTTAGTATGTGTAGCAATAGCAACAACCATAGTCTGCAGTAATTATGCACTAGCAGCAACAACACTTATTTTTGGATGAGTATAATGAAAATTTTGTTTGGTAGCATATAGCCATTGTTATAGGAATTTTATGCAACAACAGTGCTTTTTCTGTGGTTGTGTTGCTTTGCTGTGCAGCATAAATACACATATAACCTCTCTTTTTTACTAAGTGGTTGTTAATAATTGTATTTTTCATATTTATATATCTTATATTTAAATATAAGTTTCATTTTTAATGTTTATGAATCTTACTATTCGCAATACTAAACTATTCACAATTCAAAATATAACCTCTATGATACATCATGTGTATCTCAATTCAACTGCCATGTTGGTAACTACTACTACTAAGAAGGGTTTAAGGTAATTGTAGCTTCATGAATCAATGATAAGCACATATGTCGCAGCTTATTAGAATTCATGTAGCCAAATTCATAAAGTAGGAATAAGGTTTGATTGATGTATAGATAAATAAAAAGAGAAAAACATACTAGCCAAAACCAACCACACCCACACTAACAAAAAAGAACAACAAAGAAGAAAGGGAAGCATATTTGGAAGTTCTCTGATCTGAATATCCATAATAAAAAAACCTAAACTAGGGTGAGACCCAAACAGAAGTAATGTTAACTTTTTATTCCCATAGATCTGAAAAAGAATGCACATCTGATTAATTGAGGCATTTTCTTCCATCCTTAAGCCCAAATTCCTACCAAGAAAGTATAATGCCAAAGAGCTTTCATGCTTTCCAAACAAAATGCAAAACTTAACGAGTATATGGTAAAATTATAGTATATAAATGGGTGCAAATCTTACCTTCCAAATCAGTTTTGTTTGAATTAGGTTCAAAATCCACTTTGTAGAATGATATCAAAGTTTATCCTAACGAGGTTTGTTCGTCATGTCACTTAATATTGGACCGCTACCATACCACCCACAAATATTTAGTCTCACTCGAAATGTCCAGTTCTAGTGTGAGGGATAAATAGTGTTGTGATCTTAAAAATAAATGTATAATTTTTTATTTGTTTTTTAGACTAGCAAGATTAAACTAGTTATCTCTAATATTAATTTATTCTATCTTTTATTTGGATGTAGGGCTAGGAAGGGAATAGTTTGTTTGTTAATAATCCCTTCCCACTACATTTTTTATACAAGAGCTCATTTTGATAACTTTGATTGAATAAAAATGCAAGTTATTATCTTAAATGTGTCATATCTCAAATGGCCCTACTTAACTTATCTCTCATGTATTAGTGGTTAATCAAAATTCAGGAAGTAGAAAGTTTTCTCTCCTAGTATTCTTGTGAGTTAGGTCATAAGTGACAATTCTCCATACCTAAATCCTGGAGTACTTTCGACTTATTAATCTTTAAAAAGCAGAGCCGCTGAAACCAAATATTCACAGACTGAAAAGGGTAGTAGGAATAACTTCACCAAGTACTCAATCCTGGACAGTAACAAGCAGAGGCCTACCCCATAATATCCAAGTTCCTATCATAGCACCCCATAAAGTGAGATGAGTGAAAGTGGTCAAGACATCAGCTCTCAGGGATGGTGCTATGAAAGAAACTTGAGAATTACGGGATGCCTAGGTCTCACACCAAGTAATATGGGATTCTCAGTAGAGTATTCAAGAATTCGGCATTTCCTCTGAATAGCCAGCTTTCGAGGGTGGGTTTGCTAAGTGCTTATCATAAAACCTCTCATCAGCTCTTGTCAAAATATGCTAATCAACTCCTAAAAACTAGGATTTCATTCAACACCGGCTAAATAAGAGGGCATCGCATACCATAGGTATATAAATTAATTGCCCACCAAAACTCCATTTTGATCCGTTGAAATCATTCAAACGGTCAACTTGCTCCAAGAAGGCCATCAAATCCCCTGCCACCCCTTGGCAAATGCTAAAGAAAAGGCAACAAAAACATAGCTCCTACAGATCTTTAGAAAACAAACTTAGCTGCTAAATTCTTAAGATACATAGAAATATAATATCAACTAAGTGATAAATCATTTTGGTGTTGGAAACTATGTTAACATCTGTACACAGTATTTTTAAAAAACAAATAAACCCTAATAAATAGACCAAACACCTAGAAATAAGAGAATTGAATAGTAAATTAGTATGCAATTATATTCATCACTCAATTCGCATATCTATCCACAATCACAAATTTTGAAAAGCTTACTAGTGAGTGCTTGACGATATGCCGTAACGACTGCTCTTGCCAAGATTCCTCCACCCATTACAATCAAGTTCGCAAGAATCTTAGCAGCCTGCACAAACAGCTCGGTTAAAATTTTGAAAGAGTAAGCAGTACTGAAATTTATCATCCAAAGATAACAGATTACTTCTCTCTTTCACTTTTTTTCCCTTTTTATACATACAAAAAAAGGGTTAGCCCTAATCTATGTCTTGAAACTAAAACACCCCGAACAAACTAAACTACACCAACACAGAAATCACAACCTAGTTACAAGCATAACAGTCTATGAAAAGAAATCAACTTTGGTTGGCTACAAAAAAAAATAAAAACACCATCTTATCAAACCTGCAAATAACCCACCTAAAAATTCTACCTCTAAATCTCATGAGACAATGGAAAAAAAAAAAATCAAAGAAGAAGCGATAGAAGAAACAATAAACCCCTTCTGATACACAAGCTAGGATTCTAGATTCCCTTATGCACAGAAGCTAAACAGAAAAGAACAGAGAGTTTATTAAAAAAAAAAAAATAGACAGAGGAACGTACCATAGCTAGAGAATCAGCAAAACGAATCCCTCCTGATAAACAAGCTGGGGTTTTTCTTCTCTGTAGACGAGAAAATATAGGCTTGCTGGACCCAGAATTAAGTTAATTTGTCGGTTCAAACAAGAAAGAAAGATGAATCTTCTGCTACAAAAAAAATGCGTCGGGAAGAGGAGGAAAAAAAATTGTGAATGGCGGAGGCTAGGGTTCCAATTTGGGACTGTGAAGCTATTCTCTGCCTCAAAACAAAGTACATGTTTAGAAAATTCTGGAACCTCTACAATTACTAAACTAGACATCATCTTATTAATCATATACTCCCAATTTTGAAGATTGTATATTTAATTAATTTCTTTTACTTAACAAAAACAATAATTTTTATTTAAATTCTTTTAATTCCTAAATTATTTTTTAAAGCATGATACTCTAATTAGCTGCAATTTAAACAATACAAAATTTACTAAAGATTTTCGAAAATATACCTTGTCAAATGAGTTAATTATTTCATTAGTCTCCATTTCTTAATAATTTCTTAAATAAATTATATAAATAAGATAATATTTTTTTAAAACTAAAAGCTTTCCTACTCGGCATCACTATGTAATTTGATATAATATTTTATAAATGTTCTTTTATCGTTCTTAAATAAAATATATATATTTTATTAAATTAAAAATAATTTTAGTATTATTTAATAAATTAAATATTGTTTTCTCATAAAATAACTACATAATTTATTTATTTTTATAAAAGTTTTCGTGTCAGGCGTCACTATGCAACTTGACATCTCAGCTGGACTAACACCTCAAGTAAAAACAATCATCTGTCATCACATAAAAAAAATATTATTATTAAAAAATAAAACGAAAGAAAATACAAAAATATGGAGGAATTCGACCAAAACACATATGTTAACAAAAACGATACGTAGGTAAACTATACCTATTCATAAAGAATTTTAAGAACAGACCAAATGGAAGTCTATTATACAAATGAAATTATTCTCTATGAATAAATTTTAAATTAGCCAACTTATCAACACACGCATTCCCTTCACGAAAAATATGAGTAACCATAATCCTAATTTTCCCACATTAATTAAGACAAGTATTCCATCTGTATTGGCCAGACCTCAAACATCGGCAACACAGATCGGCATCAGACGTGACATCTGACCTTGGTGATCTGATCGTGATAATGGGCCACGTAAGTGGGCCCCAAGAATAATAATAAGTTATCATCCAGATATAAGAATGACCTAAATCACGGGAGAGTTCATGAATGTGGTGTGTATAGTACGTTCAGGTCTAGCACAAGCAAGTATTCCTTGGAGGCACTAAGGCCCATGAGGGTTAGGGTTTCTAGGGAAAGACTACATGCATGGCACGTGAATAATTAGGGCACTTAAAGAACAGATGGCCCCGCAGCGCTGGTGCATGAGTTGGTACCTTGGCGGCCATACTGTTAAAATTTTGCACTCTAGAAGAGCGAAGTCATGTGCGGCGGCTGCGCTAAGCTTGTGCAACGCGCAACATGATACCTTGCTAGTAACCCTAATTCCACTTAAGGAAAGATCCTCGTGGGACAGGGAGTTGACCTAGATACAATCTATATAAAGGGTGGTAAGAACCATAGAAAGGTACGCCGTTTCTAAGACTGAAACTGCTTTACATACTTATTGTTTCTTAGCCCAGTACTGACTTGATCGTCGGACTGGCTGCAACGTATCTTGAAGAACTTCCCTTTGAAGCCCTTGTATGATTTCTGGAAAAGGGTCAGTAGTACCCTTCCAGCGACCCCGTTGAAGCTCACCCATAGTTTCTTCCCCGGACTCTTGGCTTCGAAAAAGTACAAGAACACGTCCACAGACGGAGAGTGGCCGGAATAATTGCAAAGAATGGAGAACGCCCTAACGACCGCCCAGCTATTGGGGTGAAGTTGGGCGGGGGTTGATGACTTTTTACGGCAAGTGCACCGCGTTTGTCAAAAGTAATAATTGTCCCTAAGAACGAATATCGATCCCACAAGGAACAATGAATTATCGAGTACAATAATCGCTAAATATAAAAACAGAACAATAAAAAGAGTTTTGAATTAATCGTGTTGGCACTGATCAATAAGAAAACAGATAAAGAATTGGTTGCTTCAATTTGAAAAAATAGGGATTAGGTTTCATCTTTCTCACTCTTATGTATTTTGATTGGCATGTCAATATTAATTTTTTCGATTGAAATTGATGCTCGTATAAAAATCATTTATATCGATTCCTCGCATATAAAATCCTTAAGAATATTCCCTAACTATCGATCCCTCACATAATTATAAGAACAACTTAGAACGAAGCTCAGACGTTAATGGCAATTAACATTTCAAGTTTATCCCTAACACTCAAATATGTTATGTATTGTTGTTTAGGTCTGAACCCTAAAAATACCTCCCGGTCAGATTTAAGATTCTCAATTTGTCACGGAAAATTAAAAGTAAAATAACAATACCAATAATCAATCAAGAACTGAATATTAATATATAAGATATCACCTCA